>Ga0316204_10004313_pt1 | contig 25750 bp, 21 predicted proteins | sample 6monrhotite_MG_2_FD_205661 | JGI IMG/M metagenome (GOLD analysis project Ga0316204, IMG submission 205661) | Microbial mat bacterial communities from mineral coupon in-situ incubated in ocean water Damariscotta River, Maine, United States -... | ecosystem: Environmental > Aquatic > Marine >...
TGACCTCCTCCGCGAAGGACACGAAGGACCTGAAGGAATACCAGGACGCCATTGCAGGGATCGAGAAGGGCTATTTCACCAAGAAGGTGAACGATTATTGCCCGTCCTGTCCCTGCTATTTCATCTGCGGCGCCTGATCGGCGGGGCGCTTCCGCTTTTTTCTGTCTCAGTTCGCTTAGTTAGTAGGGCCGCAATTCCGGGGCCAAACAGGAGCGAACATGAAAACCATCACTGCCTTTATCCAATCGGATGGCAAGCCCGACCTGACCGAGGTGGAGCTGCCTGAAGGTGTTTCCATCGACGATCTTTTCGCGCTGCTGACGCAGCACGAAATCGACCTCGACGACGAGATCGAAATCTTTATCGACGAGGCCGACGAGCCCCTGAAGCGCAAGGGCAAGGACCGAGTGCCTGCGCTGAAGCGCGGCTGCCGCATCCACGTGACGCGCTGCCGCAAGGTCAAGGCCAGCGTGAACTTCACGGACCGCACCGAAGCCGAGCAGTTCGCGCCCGGCGTCCGCGTCCGTCGCGTGAAGGCTTGGGCCGTTCGGGTGTTCAAACTGGATGGCAACGACGCCTCGGAGCACGTGCTCCAGCTCTGCAACTCGACTGTGCGCCCGCCCACCGACACGCCGCTGTATGAGCTGACGGATCGCCGGTCGTGCGCGATTTGTTTCGATCTTGTCCCCGAGAAGCGCGTCGAGGGCTAGATGAACATCGCAGTCGCTCCTGACCGGCTGCTGCTCGACCAGGATCTCGCCGCACCTTCCTTCCGGTGCGGCGAGATCGAGGGTCGGTGGCGCCACATCTCCACCACCTGGCCACACGCGGTAATCACGGTTTGCGCCGCCGCGCGCCTCGACGGCCCCACCGAATACGCATTCCGGTTCGAATGTCGGGGCTATCGCCAGACCGCCGTCACGACACAGCCGTGGGATGCAGAAAAAAATGCTCCGCTCGCGCCCGCGCGGTGGCCCGACGGCAAATCCATCGTGCCGTCCGTCTTCCGGCCGGACTGGAAGGGTGGCCAATGCCTCTATCTGCCCTGCGACCGGCTCTCCATGGTGGGACACGATAGCTGGTGCCACGAACATCCCAGCCGCCTGTGGCAGCCCGCGCGCGGAATCATCTGTTACCTGGAGCAACTCTATGACCTTCTCAATCAAAGCGACTATACGGGCCCTCGTCGCGCCTGAGCATCGCCTGTCCTGCTCCCCGGCCTTCTGGAATGAGGTAATGGGCGAACTGGACCGGCGCGGCGAACGGCAGCACGAAGCCGGAGTCTTCTTGCTCGGTCCTGCCAGTGAGGGCCGCCGCGTGGCCACCCGCGCCATCTATTATGATGATCTCAGCCCGCACGCCTATGCCACCGGCGTATGCGTTCTCTATGCGGACGCCTTCGCGAAGCTGTGGAGCATCTGCCGCGAAAGCGGATTGACCGTCGTCGCTGACATCCACACGCACGGCGGCGCCGCGTTTCAGAGCATTGCAGACAAGAACAACCCCATGGTCGCGCGCGCCGGGCACATCGCCATCATTGTTCCGAACATGGCGGCGGCGCCGGTGCCCATGCAGCAGGTCGGCATCTACGAATATCGCGGCAACCATCAATGGTTCGACCGCTCGCCCCAGGTCAGGCGTGGATTCCTGTACATGGGATTGTGGAGTTGAGCATGGCTGAGGTCGATCACACCAACCTGCATCGCACGGCGAAACTGTTTATGGACGACGGACGCGCCGCCACCCATGAAGAGGCGATGGCGATGCTGGAGAGCTTCGGCCTGACCGTTATGATCAGCGCCGAGGCCGCCAACAGCCGGGACGGCCAGATCGCGCTACTGACCCTCGTCAATGTGGCACGTCGCACATTGCTGGGCGGCGTCGCCGTCACCGGCGGCCTCGACGTCCCGCTGATCGCGCCGCTCGCTGACGGACCGACATTGGCGGATGCTGTCGTACAACTCGGAGGCCAGCTGGGCGGGAGCCGACACCCGACTTGGCCTATCGCGCAGATCGGCGATGGAGAACCGCCAGTTGGCGCGCTCGGCTGGCGATTATGCTGGCAGGGTTGGCGCGGGGGCGTCGTGCCAATCGACCATTCAGATCCCTTCGCCGATAACCTCGGGATCGCACTCGCGCCCGCGATGGCGGCGGCTGCCTGCGCTGCGGAGACGTTCGCCTTCCACGCCCGCGACCACCGCATGGCGGCCCGTCGAGCCGCTGGCATCTCGCTATGGTCGCCCGGCGATGACTGGCTGGTCGCCAATAGCGCCGAGCCGCAGTTGGCGTTCCTGCCATCCCGGCTCTGGCTTATCGGCCTGGGCAACCTGGGACAGGCTTATGCCTGGCTGCTGGCATGTCTTCCCTACGACGCGCCCGCAGATGTCCAACTGATGCTGCAGGACTTTGACCGCCTCGCGGCGTCCAATGACAGCACATCCCTGCTGTCTTGGCTTTCCCTGGTGGGGCGGATGAAATCGCGCTGGTTAGCGGCGTGGCTTGAGCGTCGTGGATTTACGACCTTCATCGAAGAACGGCAGTTCGGGCCGTGGACGCACCGCCACTCCGACGAACCCGGTGTGGCGCTCTGTGGCGTCGATAATGCATTGGTGCGTGCTGCTCTGGAAAAGGCCGGATTCGACCTCGTCATCGAGTCCGGACTGGGTGCCGGGCCGCACAGCTTCCGCAGTTTTGCGATGCATGTTTTTCCAGGCCAGCGGCGTGCAGAAGAAGTCTGGCCGACAGCTACTGTCGGCAGCGCGCCTGACGCGTCCGGCCAACCAGCCTACGTGACGCTGAAAGGAAAGCTCGACACCTGCGGACTTGCGCAACTTGCTTCACGCACCGTGGGCGTTCCCTTCGTTGGCCTCTTGGCAGGCGGGCTGGTCATAGCGGAAATCTTGCGTCGTCTGCATGGCGGCGATGCGCTGGACGTAGTCTCCGGTTCCGCGTTGACGTTGGAGGACATTGCGACCGTAACGGGACAGTCCGGCATATACTCTTACGGACACGTCGCCATTTGACCTCATAGATTTGAGACCGCCTTGGCAAAGAGTTCATGGAAGAGGCCCCCGCCTATGGCGGCCGGGCCCCTCACAAATAGACCTTGCAAGCACCTGTAATCATGGCACCCGTCGGCAGACGCCGCGATCCCCTCCTAGGCACCATTTCTTGAAGCTACGCTGAACGTCCGCAATCGGGATCCAGCACGCGTCTCATTTGACGCGGAACTGGATAGCAGCCTGCGATCTGTCAGCGAGAAAGATGATAATGCGGAATAATCTGACCATCGTCACAGAGGCGTCTCAGCCGTTTATAGAGACCTTTAGCCAGCTCCGGCTCATCATTTCTAGTTCGGGTTTGGTTGTGGCGGTCAGCGTGAGCACTAGGCGCCTTCAAGCGCCTCGATATACTTCGTCTTGTGGATGTGTGTACCGCCGAGCTGTTCGAAAGTTTTTTGCCGACATGAGAACGCGATAATCTGAATATCGCTCGCGACGAGATTGATCACGTCGAACATCTTTTCGATGCGCTCATCGTCGGAATAGACCAGCGCGTCATCGAGTACCACCGGTACATGGACGCCCTGAGCCGCCATCACTTTTGCGAACCCTAGTCGTGTTAGAATGGCAATTTGCTCGCGGGTGCCGCCAGAAAGCTGTTTCAACTTCTCGTCTATCCCATTCCGCTCGATCGTTGCTGGCCCAAGATTGTCGTCGAACGACACAGAAGCGCTGCCCAAAACCTTAGAAATGAGGGGGTCCACAACATTTTTGACCGGTTCGAAATATTGTTGCCGACGTTTTGATACTGCCGCTTCCAAGGATTCAACCAGGAGGCTCAGCGCTCTGCCCTCCCTAACATAAGCCGTTTCACGCGATCCTGCACGCTCTAGCTCTGCTTGAACGTCAGCCAGTTTCTCTTCAGCGCCATTCTGGCCAGCCTGATTGAGCTGCCCGATCAGTTTTCCCCGCTCCTCTGAAAAACGGGTGCGATCTTGAGATCGATTTCGCGCGGTTTGTTCCAGTCGCTCTACTCGCGCGATGGCCTGTTCTACTGAGGGTTGGTCCTCTTTTGCCGCGTCGTACGCGTCCTTCGCGGCAACCGCCTTCCCCACTCTGTCTTGATGGGTCCTGGTCAAGCGTTCTTCTTTTTCAACCCGCTCTTCCTCGGGGCCGAGCGCTTGTTTGATCGGGTCGATTTGCTCGGTCAATTGCCTGACTTGATCTTCAAGCTGACGGATCTCCGCTCGCTTGTCGCTCAGGCTTTGTTCGGCGACATCAAGCTCACCCTTGGCCTGCAACCAATCGGCCTCTGCATCGTTCCGGGCGGCGGACAGTTCCGTAACGTCTGGTGGCTCAAGATTGTCGCCATCGTCGCCAGACTGTGCCGGCAGGGCGTCGAGCGCTGTTTCCATAGCTGCCATGCCGTCTGGAGCGGCCTCGTACAAGTCATTCTGCAAGCGTTCAGCGGCAGCGATGGCGGACGTGCGCTTTTCATGAAGCTCGCGCGCGGCGGCCACGTCCTCAACACCGCACTCCTCGAGCAGTGCGCTGATCCGTTCATGCGCATTTGCGAGGGCAATTTCTGTGCCTTCGCTATCGGGCGTCTCAATGGACAATACCAGATCTTGATATGCCAACTTGCTTCGACCGGACAGCAAAGTCGAAGCGCCTTCTCTGATCTGTTCCTCGTTCAAGGTCACTGGCGCGGACGCGGCTTCAACGCGCAAACTGGGACGTGTGGCGTCGGCAGCTGAACGGCATTTGATCAGATCCTCGTGCGCGCGGTTGATCTCTTCCAGGTCCGGTAATTCCAACGCAGCGTCTTTCTGGGCCGATGTCAGGTTTCGGGTGATATCACGCGCCTTGGCCAGGGCGCTTTTTGTTGATTGGCGTTTCGATATCGCCTCGATTTTCCTTGATGTTGCCTCGGCCTCCGCGAAGGCCGATTTTGCATCTTCATAGGATTGTTTCAGGCCAGCGGCCTGTTCTCGGTCCAATTTGAGGTCTTCCTCCGACGCGTCGGCTCGTTGGCGGGCTGTAGCCGCTTCGTCGTTCTTTTTCGCCCATCTATCTTTGAGGTCCATGAGCTCTCGTAAGCGGCCCCGGAACGTGGCCAGTTCAGCATTGGTCATCGCCGCACACGCGTCCGCGGCCTCCATCCCCGAGCGCAACCCCTTCACCTTTTCCTCGACCTGATGGGCGTCATAGAGTGCCTTGCGGGCGACCTCGAGCGCCTTGCTGTGCTCACTTTCGTTTTCCTCGCTAAGCCCCTCTAGCTTTTTCTCAAGTTCCACAAGGTCGCCACGCGCGGCTTCGGAATCGCGAACCTGATCACCCAGCTCTAGCGCTTCCTCGCGAAGCCGTTCCACCTCGTCCATCGCGTCCTTCAATTGGGCGCGCGGATTGCCGCTCACGGTCAGGTACTCAAGTAGCCTGGCTCTTGCCTGCTGGAGCACGGCGCTGGCCTGATCGCCGCCCACCACGGTTTCGATCTCGCCCTCTAGCGACTCGAAAAGCTTGCGCCCGGCACCGTCCTGCGATGTCGGTTGAATGAGCGAATCCCCTTGCCCAATCCACAACAAGCCCGGTGAGCTTGTTTCGAGCTTGTCGCTACCCAGCCTTTCGGCGATCCAGGCCTCAGCGTCTTTGCTCTCAGCAATTACGCGGTTGCTGTTCAGATCGATTACGGCTGCCTTATCGCCCTTCAGATATTGCTTCACCAACCGATAGGTCTGGCCATCGATCTCGAGATCCAACTCGACATAGAGCCCGTCGGTGCTACGGTCGCAACGTAGATCCTTGATGTGTTGTTTTTTGCTGTTATGCGCATCAAACAATACGAGCTTCAGCGCTCGATAAAGCGTTGTCTTTCCCGCCTCATTGCTTTCCCGCACAACATTCAACCCATCCGAGAGGCCGTCGAGCGCGCACCCCTCCTCACCAAACGGTCCGACATTGCGTACTCTGAGTGCGCGCAACTTCAAGAGGCTGCCTCCTTTTGGGAGAGCGTAGCGAGCAGATCCAATGCTCTCGCAGCGATCGCTTTGTCTTCGTCAGGTAGTGCCTTGTCATTGACCCGATTTACGATATCACCTGCCGCGTCACGCAGTGCGCCGTCTGAGATAATGTCATCAAGGCTGTCATAGTCCACGACTGTGGACAGGCCGTTATAGCGCTCTCGCAAATGCGCCAAGCTGACCCTTTCCGTGTCCAGAAACGTCAGCAGTTCCATTCGTTCCGCTAATCGCAACTCGCCGCGAAGTTCCAGTCTCGACAACCGTAAATGCCTAGGGCCATGCGCATCGAAGAGTTCGGTCAGTTCCGTTTTGGGGTCGATGCCTTCGACACAATCAATACGATCTCTCGTCCAGGTGTATTTTCCGGTTCGCACGCGCTTGACCGTGGGCACTGCGCCGCGGTCCGCGTCGACGATCAATACCCAGCCGGGATCATTGCTTGGAAAGCGGTCTGGTTCTGGTGTGCCGGAATACCAGGTTTTCTCGTTCACCTCGACCGCGCCATGCCAGTCGCCCAGCGCCAGATAGTCGAGATTTGCGCGATTGGCCCTGTCTTTGTCCAACGCCGAGGATTGGGCGGACTGATCGAAGAAACCTTCAACGCCTCCATGGGCTAGACCAATGCGTATGCTGCCGTCTTTCACTTCCATGGTTTGGTAAGCTGCGGTGAGGTCTTTCCCCGGATTCTTGGAATGATAGGGCGCTGGCAAGACAGCGACGCCCGGCTCAGGATAAACGGTTTCCTGGACTGTGAGCGTTTTAACGTTTGCCGGCAGCCCCATTGCGTTCAGCCGATCCCAAAGCCCGTGTTTTTGAGCCGGGTCATGGTTGCCTGGCATCAACCACCAAGTGAGGCTGTCTAAAGCAGCCATGCGGTCAAGCGGTTGGCGCAAAAGCCTATCGGATGGTGCAGCCATGTCCCACACATCGCCGGCAACGAGGACATGATTGACCGCATTTGCTTTGGCGATCTCGCCGATTTTCTCGATCACATCGAGCCTTGCCGCGGCCAGCTGGGCAGCCAATTCTGGCTCGAAGCGTTTGAATGATCGGCCGATCTGCCAGTCTGCTGTGTGTATGAAACGAAATGCCATCCCTCCAAGGTTGCACGACTCCTGCGTTACGGGAAGTGGGCATGCGTGAAATGCTCTCGGGCAACTTTAAGCTTGCCTGCGGTATGCCACTCCCATGGACACGGTTCAGAAACGTCTCCAACGCTCTTGTCCAGGTGATTGCTCCATAAAAATGCCCGCATGTCCGCTTCCGGGATATAGCGGCCCCCAGGAAAGCATGGAAATTCCGGGAGGAGGCCTGCCCGAAGCGGTGTCAGTTGACCTCGACCAGCCACATCCCCTCAGCCTCCTCGACATAGCGAATTTTCGCGTCGAGAAATTTCCGGATTGTTTCGACATTGGTCTCGAAATGCAGGATGGGTCGCATCATGGTGAAACGGCCGCCGGCGCCCATCGCCAACGGAACCAGCAATTGATCGGCCAGATAGGGCCCGACAACCGCGTTTGAGTGCAGGTGCCGCTTGATCGATTTGGCAACGCGCTCGGCGATGCGTTCGGCGCGGGTGCCATGCTCGCCAAAGCCGGCATAGACCTCCGTGTGATTTTCAAACTTCATCGTCATCAGGAGAATATTGCCCGGGCCAGCAGACTCGACGGTTTCGATCTTCACGGCCGTCTCGTCCAGACCGAGCTGGGCAATCATAGTTTTGGCCTCCCGCTCGGCGATGGCTTCCGGCAGGTTGGCAACTCGGGCTTGACCGGTGACGCCAATCAGGGAGCCGCGACTGGTGAGGTCGAGCGCGGTCTCCATTGCGGCGGGATGAACCGTGGCGGCGAAGGCGCCGCCACCGGCCGGATAGAAGCCGGCCCGCTCGAGCGTCATTTCGCCAAGCATGTTGGCGCGCTTGAGTGCGGAGAGGAAACCGTCCCGGAGAAACTCAAATGGTGGGCTGGCAGGATTGTGTGTTCCACCCTCCAGCTTCAGGCTTGAGACCTCATCCGCCATCAACAAAGCCGGAAAGACCGTCTGAAAGACGAGACCGGTTCCACCCGCCGTTCCGACCGCGAAATGGTAGTCGCCGGCGTGGATCTCATCGGGGTGAAACGTTAATTCCGACGATCCCAACTCGGCACCGTCGACCTTGCCATTGCACACCTCGCGCGCCGCCAGCACCGAGGTCAAATGCTGACGCATCAGACCCGGGCGTTTGCGGCCCGCACGGATATTCTCGATCCGAAAGCTCTGGCCGGTGGTCATCGAAAGCGCGAGGGCGGAGCGCAAGACCTGCCCTCCGCCCTCACCGCGGGCTCCATCAATACGGATCATTATCTAGCCTTTCACGCACACGACCTGGCGCAGGGTATGAACAATTTCCACCAGATCACGCTGCGCATGCATGACCTTGTCGATCGACTTGTATGCCGCAGGCGTTTCGTCGATGACACCGGCATCCTTGCGGCATTCCACGCCTTGTGTGGCTGCGACATGCTCTTCGACTGAGACCTGTTTCTTCGCTGCCGTTCGCGACATGACGCGACCGGCCCCGTGCGAGCACGAGCAGAAGCTTTCCTCATTCCCGAGCCCGCGAACGATAAAGGATTTCGCCCCCATCGAACCCGGGATGATGCCCATGACACCCTTGGCGGCCCGAACGGCCCCCTTGCGCGTCACGAGAATATTTTCACCGAAGTGATTTTCCCGGGACACGTAATTGTGGTGGCAATTCACCGCCTCCAGCTCGGCATCGAATTCGAGGCCCAGCTCCTTGCGAACGGCCGCGACGACATTCGTCATCATCAACTGCCGGTTTTTCGAGGCAAAAGCCTGCGCCCATTCGACGGCCTCGACATAGTCGTCAAAATTGTCCGTACCTTCGGCGAAGTAGGCCAGATCGTCATCCGGTAGATGAATGAACCATTTTTCCATGTCGCGCTTGGCGCGCTCGATGAAATGCCGGCCGATCATATTACCCACACCGCGAGAGCCGGAGTGCAGCATGAACCAGACCCGGTCCTCGGTATCCAGGCACACTTCGATGAAGTGATTGCCGGTACCCAGGGTTCCGAGATGGTTGAGATTGTTGCTGTTTTTCACCGCCCCATGCTTCTGCGTAATCCGGTCGAAACCGTCAGACAGCCCTGACCATGCATCCAGCGCAGCGTCCGGCGCACGGCCCCAGCTGCCCTTGTCGCGCCGGCCCCGCGTCATGGTCCGGCCGTGCGGCACGGCGGCTTCGATGGCCGACCGCACGCCGGCCAAACTCTCCGGGAGATCATGCGAGGTCATCGACGTCCGCACGGCCATCATGCCGCAGCCAATATCCACACCGACGGCGGCCGGAATGATCGCCTTTTTGGTCGGGATGACGCTGCCAATGGTGGAGCCAAGGCCGTAATGCACATCCGGCATTACGGCGATGTGTTTGAAGATAAACGGCAGCGAAGCCGTCTTGACCAACTGGGCCTTGGCACCGTCTTCGACGGGAACGCCTTGCGTCCACATCTTGATCGGCGCATGGTCGTCGGCTGCGATTACATCGAAATTCTTTTCCATAGTTCAATACCTTAAGATCAAAAAAGCAAACGGGCGACAAGGAATTGACGAAACAGCCCCACGCTCTCCCGACTGAGCTACACACCCGACTTCCGAGCATGGCGGGAATCGAACCCGCGACCTTGAGATGCACAATGTAGTTTCGTCGGCATTCGCCCAAAACTCTGCCGGGCGGGCGACAAACGGTCGCGAGAGGTGCCGGAGTTGAACCGGCAGAACCCATGTACTCTCGCGGGCATTCGCCCTTCGAAACGGGCAGGCGACAAGTGATTGCAAGACTTCCGCTTTCGCGGGGCCGGATTTGAACCGGCCATTACACCAGATGTAGTCCTGCAGGCATTCGCCCTGACAAGGGGGACAAGATGTGTGCGAGACCGTCATTTCGTAGATGTAGTCCCGCACGCATTCCCCCCTCCCGTTTCGCCCTAGATCTCAACTCCCTCTATCTGGCCGACCCAATGGTCGGCACTCATGTTTCCCGATGCGAAAGACGCGATGACGTCGAACACGGAATCGGAAAACCCGCCCACATTCAAAATGTCGTCACGCTCGCGCGCTTGTGTGGTCCCGTAGGGTGTGATGTCGATACACACCAGACGGGCAGTCTTGTTGCGGCGCTTGAGAACTTCCCACTGACGCAGGACCTCTGTTGAGCCGTGCCGGAGCGATGCGGCTGCATCGATCCATGACTGGTTATCGGACACCAGGATCACGAGATCCGGTGCGATGCCGTCCCGGTTCAGCCGCTCCAGCGGGGCGGAACAATCCGTGCCGCCACCACAAATGGACGCCAGTCTTTCCGCATTGGTCGCAATCGTGTCTCTCGACTCGACCGCAACACGGCGCACCCTCTGCTCAAATGGCAGGATCAGCGCCTGCGGATTGGTGCGCAGCACCGCTGCAGCGACCAGGGCCGCGACATCGATGCATCGCACCGCCGAGCTCGACCCCTTGCGCCAGCCGGTGACCGGCGAGCGCATGGAACCGGACACGTCCGGACACACGGCCACGCTTCCGGCGATCACCGGAACATTCTCGACCGCGATCTCCATGGCATCATGCAAAGCATCGCGAATGATCTTCGGCGCTTTTTCGTCCAGCGCGGTCAGTGCTGCCATCAGCTGGTAGGGGAAAACCCGGGCCCGTCTGATCGCGTCCCTGTCACGCAGACGCGCCGCCACCCCTTCCGCAACATCCTGGCGATCAAGCACGTGATGGCGCAAGAAGGTGTTCAGATTCATTCTCACCATGTGCCAGCTGCCCCGAAGCGCAAGCTGAGCCCATTGATCCGTGTTCAATTCCTGCGCCGTAAGCATCTGGAATGGTACATCCGGAACAGGACCGGTCGGGTCCGCCTTGAAACGGATGAAGTCTTGCACGGCCTCAGGCAGCAGCGCGAAATCGCACGGCCTTCCGATCAGCCAGGCGAACAGGGCCTCGCGTCCGGCATCCTTCGGCTTGGGGTGCACCATCTTGATCACATCCGCGAGGGACGGATCCTGGCCGACCGAAGCCTGCAGAATCTGGACATCACTGGCCTGATTCAACCAGTTCTGGACCAGAGCCTTGGGACGAGCCCCGAGTGATTTGCGACCCGTTTGTCCCGACCGCATGATCTGGACGAATGTCCGCAACATGCGGCCATTGTCGATCACCCGACCGAACGCGCTGGCAAACAAGCCGGTATCAAGGCGCGACAGCACAGCCAGCATGAAAGCCGGCATGTCTTTCATATGCCCCTTGGTTCGGGCATAAATCGCAGCCTTGGCCAGAAATTCAGGGGGGACGCCCTCACACGCTTCGAAAGCGTCCCCCAACTGCTCCTGCGCTTGCGCATAGAACCCGGAATTGAATGTTCCTGTCATCGCCAGTTGCGCCAACTTGTGGCGGGCGCCGTAGGTAAAGGCAGGAGCCATTTCAAAGTTCACCGCATCGGTACGCGGGAGCAGGCGACCAATCATGCCTGCAAACACGGATTTGTTTGCCATCTCTCTAGTCCTTGTTTTCAACGAGGATCAGAATGCGGCGAGATCATCATCCGGCAAACGAATATCTTAAAATGGTGCAGTCCGTTGGTTTAACTTAGATTTATGACATGTTCGCATATTATCGATGTAATATTCTTATAGACAAATCTCGTAACTTATCCGATTAGATAGCGATGAAGCGCACCGTAGTAATTGGATTTCTCGGAAACAATCTCGACGGGGGCAAAGGCCCGAGTCGCTGGGAGCATTGGCGTCCGACAGTCGCGATGTGCCAGCAGGAAAACCTGATCATAGACCGCGTCGACCTGCTGCATGATCGCAGACAGTACAAACAGGTCGAGATCATTCGCGCTGACATCGCCGGTGTCTCGCCTCAAACGGAAGTTCGCAGCCATCTCGTGGAAATGCGCGACCCGTGGGACTTCCAGGAAGTCTACGGGACGCTGCACGACTTTGCGCTCGACTATGCCTTCGACCCCGATCATGAAGACTATCTCGTTCAGCTGACCACGGGCACACACGTGGCGCAGATCTGCTGGTTCCTGCTGACAGAGGCCCGCTATATCCCGGCCAGCCTGCTGCAGCTGAGCCCGCCCAAGCCCAAAGCGACGCTTGAAGGCACCTATAGTATTATCGATCTGGACCTGTCGCGTTATGACCGGTTGGCCCAGCGTTTCGATGCCGAGCGGCATCAGGCGACCGATTTCCTCAAGGCGGGCATTGCCACACGCAATGCTGAATTCAATGCGATGATCGCGCGGGTCGAACAGGTTGCGATCAAATCAGATGCGCCGCTCCTGATCATCGGTCCAACCGGCGCCGGCAAGTCCGAACTAGCGCGGCGGATTTTCGAGTTGAAGAAATCACGCCACCAGGTCTCCGGTGCGTTTGTGCCCATCAATTGTTCCACCTTGCGCGGTGAGCGCGCCATGTCGACGCTGTTCGGACACAGGCGCGGCGCAATGACCGGTGCCGGAACCGACCGGGCCGGTCTCCTGCGGGCGGCGAATAGAGGCGTTGTCTTTCTCGATGAGATCGACGAACTCGGACTTGATGAACAGGCGATGATCCTGCACGCCGTCGAGAGCGGGCGTTTCTACCCGGTCGGATCCGACACCGAAACCATCAGCCAGTTTCAATTGATCGCCGGTGCCAATCAGGACCTCGCCAAGCTCGTTGCCCAAGGCCGGTTTAGAGCCGATCTGTTCGCCCGGCTCAATCTGTGGACCTTCCATCTGCCCGGTCTTCGCGAACGCCGTGAAGATCTGGAACCGAACATTGAATTCGAACTGGCAAGATCGACGCAGCGCCGGGACGAACAAGTCGTCTTCAATGCCGACGCCCTGCGGCGTTATCTTGATTTCGCCTCCGACCCGGCCAGCGAGTGGCGCGGCAATTTTCGCGATCTGGGCTCATCCGTAACCCGAATGCGAACCCTGGCCCCGCGAGGGCGCATTACCAGCGCCATGGTCGATGAGGAAATCGCTCGTTTGACCGTGCAATGGCGCGCAGGTCATACGGATCCGGATTGGGACCTGTTGATCGATGTTTTCGACGCCGAGACTGTCGCCGGCCTCGACCGGTTCGATCGTGTGCAATTGGCTGAGGTCATCCGTGTTTGCCGGGCGACGTCCAGCATCAGCGCCGCCGGCCGGGAGTTGTTCGCGGCATCTCGAGCCCGCAAGACCTCATCCAACGACGCCGACAGATTGAAGAAATATCTCGACCGGTTCGGCCTCGACTGGAAATCGGCCTCCGGAGAGTGATGCGGTCGAGGCGTAAGTGATCTAATCGATCCCCGCAACAAATGGCGCATAATCTCCAGTGTGGGAATCGGGGCAGCCGATTCCGAATTCGAACCACGCCGGGACCGTCAAAAGCGATTTTGAGCTCAATCCATGCATTGCCGAGGAAGCCTGAAACAAGAAAGACGATGCAGCTTCTCAATTATGAGTTGAGTGATGGGCTTGTTGTTGTTACCTCTGATGCAACGCGGGGGTGGGGCCTTTGGTACACGATGATCGAACGATCCGGCTCGCAGCTTTGTGCCGAAGCGTCCGGACGCTCGGGCCCGGCGCCCGGAATGCGATTTGGTTGCAAGGGTGCCCGTTTAACTGCTTGGGCTGCATCGCACCGGAATTCAGAACGTTTAGTGGCGGCGAGGTCTGGAGCCTCGACTCTTTGGCAAACTGGCATCTGGTATCCCCGAACGAGGGCCTCACGATCTCGGGTGGCGAACCGTTTCACCAGGCGGCAAGCCTTGCCGACCTTCTCAAGCGCGTGCGTTCGGCCACGCCGTCGATCATCCTTTATTCGGGGTATACGCTCGCGCAGCTAGAGCGAAGTGCCGCGGGCTGCCCGGCCACTCGAGCCGCCCTTGACCACTGCGACGTGCTGATCGACGGCCTCTACGACCACGCGCGAAACGATTCCACAGGCTTGCGCGGATCCAGCAACCAGTCGGTTCACTTTCTAACGACGCGGCATGCCGAAGATCGTGTCACCTTTGAGGAAGCGCCGCGGCAGATCGAGGTCCATGCTCAAGCGGATGGCATTCTGCAGGCAGGCCTACCAAGTATCAAGGAGTGGAGAACCGCTCCGTTGCCCCGGATTTCGCCGCCAGGGGAACAGCATGACTAAAGCGCTTGAGCAGAGCGGGCCCGCCCCTTGGCGTATTTATTCCCGGTTGATTTTCGTGATTGCCATCTACGCCTTGGCTTATGCTCTCTTAGATCACCTGCGCCTTCTTGACGTAATATTTGCCGACGACGAGTTGTTTCGCTTTTTCGGCTTCATCACGCTCACGGCCGCTGGGTTGCTTTTTCTACAGGCGATTGGCCAACTTTGTTCGGTTGCGTCTGTCATCCGGTCCCTGTCACGCCGGTTCTCTGACGAGGTGATCGACGGCTGGCATGCCCGTATGGCTGAGGGCCGTCCGAGCGGAGGCGATCCGGGCGGGAGCCGGGAGCACGCCACTTCCGTGCTTTCGGACATGCAGGCAGCCTTCCAAGAAGCGGCCGAACAACCGGGTTTGCTGACGCCGGGACTTGTCACATCGCGACTGCGCGCCATCTCGAGAGCCCTGCGGCGGTGCCAGCTTGAGCCTGAAAACGCGATGCGGATATTCCAGACAACCGCCTCATCAATTCCAGCAGAATTTCCATTCAGATCGCTGGCGCAGGCTTTTGTGATGTTGCTGCTCTATATCGGCATTATCGGAACGTTCTACGGTCTCTATCTCGCATTCGACGGTGACGATCTCGGGGCATTGATTGCCGCACTGCAGCAAGGTCACGGCACCGAAGAAATTGGCAATCTTTCGGGAAATTTTGGCCTCGCCTTCGGCACAAGCCTGATGGCCTACGTAGCCTTTCTAGCTGGCCGGGTCGTTATCGAGCTGATGGACGAGAGTTATGATCTTCTCGTCGGCTTCATCGAGACCGAGCTCACCGCGAGCCTGAAGGTCCCGCTCTCAACGCTGGACCTCGACATCAAGATCGACTTGCCGGAAAGGACGCGAATCCTCATCCAGGAACAGACCGAGCGGATCGCGGAAGCATCGGCGCACGCGGCGGTGGCGGCAACAAGCATTAGTGAGGCGGTCGAAGCGATGCGTCATCTCAACGCTGAGACCGAGAAATCCGCACGCCTGTTCACGGAATCTATTGAGAGCGCTCGGAAAAGTTGGGAGCAGACCTCGACCCAGTGGACTACTGCGACCGAACGGATGGAGGTCAGCACGACGGGGCTCGTTGGTTCATTGGAACACGCCGGCTCCTCTATGCGAGAGCATTCCGAAACGCTCCAGGAAACTGCGTCAGAAATCAACGAAACCTGGGCTAGGAAGAGCTTGGAAATGATTGAGGCGATGGACGCAGCCGCTGGGCGGGTCACGCAGGCGTGGGAAACTCACCTTGAAGCAACAATTAGTAAGATGGACGATCAGCTCAGCGTCTACGTTGAAAAACTGGGCGAAGTGAACTTGCACGTCGCTGGCCTGCACGAGAAACACACCCGGCTGACCGACGTGACCGCGTCGGCCGCCGTGATGATCCGGGAGGGACAGGAAACCCTCGCGGCCTATGCCGAGCAGTTGCGATCCTCATCGGCGCGCGTGGGCGGCGGAATCGAAACGGCGATTCAGTCGTTTGCCGGCGACCTTTCGAGAAAGATCGAGGCTGTGGATCGATCCCTTTCGGAGATTGGCCGCGAACTGAGCGCCAGCGGCGAGGCCACACGCCAGCTACGAGCGACGATTGAAGGGGCCGGCGACGGCCCGTCACTGCCAGAGATCCTTACGCAACTCAGCGATAGTCTGCAGCTGAACGCGGAGGCCGCGCGGCCAGCAAATGCGAGGGGGGCAGAGTGAGGCGCGCTCCACGACGACAGCATGGCGACGAGAATGCCTTGGTGGACCTCGCATTCGCGGTCATGGGACCGATGGCAGCACTGATGATCGTTTTTCTGGTCCTCTACCTCACGGTCCGGCCTGACGGTACTCCGACGATGATTTGTCGGAATCCGGATCCTGATCAGGTTGCGCAGCTGGGCGAGCAGCTTGGCGACTGGTATCGCAACACCCAATCCGCGTTGGGCGTCAACCGGACCCTCATATCGGAACGGTGCGATGCACCCGCATTGGCGGTCGACGTGTTTTCTCCACCCGATTTTGCTGCTGGCCTGTGCCCCGAAGCCCGGACTGCCGTGTTTGACGCTGCTGGAGTCACGCACGAGGAGGTCAGCGACCTTGCCCGGCAATACGCCGGGGTTGGAGACAGCGCAGTGAATTGCCTTCGGGGTAGTGATGTTGTCTTGGACGCTAGCGCTGCGCTTTGGTTCGCAAACTGCTCCGAGCGTATCGTTGACCGCATCAGCCAGAGCCCGCTACCTGCGCCCGAAATTCGGCAAGCATTGTTGCCGCTCGTGCGTGAAATCGAACAGACAATGAACTCCGGGGAATACAACCGGCTAGACGTGCTCGGTCATACGGATCAACGTCGGATCCAGAACGCTTGCGGCCGCGCACAAGACAATACGGAATTGTCCGTGCTCCGGGCCGTAGAATTCCGGCGCCAGCTCATTTCGACAATCGTGGAAGAGGCAGAGTTTCTGGAGCTGAATCGGCGGATCGAGAGCGGCGCGCTGACTCTGTTTCCGATTGGCTACGGTTCCTCCCTGCCTGCACATGCCGAAGACTGCCCCGGAAGCAGCTCGGAGGCACAGGATGAGTGTGACCGTCGCATCGAAATACGCTTGGCATTCGACGGACAGCTGGGGCACGGACGATAATGCAGCGTCAATCTATCGACACAAACACGCGTTCGGGCTGCAACCGGTTCAGCTCCGTCATCGCGGGCGGCAAGGCAAGTTTCGACGCAGTGCACGGTGATCGTCAACGCAGCCACAGCTACACGTGCAGCGACATCGCAGTCCACTCGGGACCTGACGTGAAAACTATCGACCCTTGGCTGACGGTCGGGGAGCTCCGCCGGGTCTGTCAGAGCGGTCAGTACAGGGATTTTGTGCGCCGCTCACCTCAAGCCCATCTGTTGCGACTTCCGCAAGAGTTTCTTTCCAGAGTTCGCGGCGACGACCCGTGCGACGAGACGATTCTGGACCGGCTCAGATATGTTGAGGCCAGCGCTCTCGCTCAATTGGCCGGCGGGCGATTACCGACGGTACACGAGGTTCACCGGCTCCTACGATCTGCCCGTCTTGCGCCGTCCGATACTTCTCCGCGTCGGGTCTGGACCTGTAGCCCCTGGTGGAGGTTCCGTCTTAGCTACTGCATCGGAACGCCGGAAAAACCGTCTGCCGAAGCGACGGTAATTGCCTGGCATCAACCGACGAGTTGGGCGAGGCCGGCCGGTGAACCGCGCCCGGCGCCAGGGCTGCGATCGACCGAGACCACGCTGGTCGACTGGACGGAGGGGTTCGACCAAATCTACGGAAGTTCCGAAAACTCGACCGAGACTCTCGCCTCGGCATGGGTAGTTAGGTCAACCGATGAATAGCGGCCGGTCTAGTCATGCCGGAATCGAAAAGGGATACCGGTGCCCGGCCTGTCTCCACGTGCTTTCTGCGGAAGAGGTATACTGGACGTGTCCGAGAGATTGCCTCGAGCCGAGGAATATTCGCCTCGCGGATACACTTGGCGAGGTCGTGCCCCGAGCGATAGTTTCCTCTGGCGAGGTCTCGTTTCCCTGCAGCATTCCGGGCTGCGGGAAATTTCGCGCGGCACTGCATTCCGATCCACAACGCCGCTGCGGCGAAACCCTACCAACGCCTTGGGACAGCCAGACCGCTCATCGGCGCGAGATAGTCATTGCCGGTGAAACATCAAGGAATTGCAACGCGGCGGTGCGGGCCTTCGTCTCAATGGTGAAAGCTGGTTTTGGGCCAAAGGTACAGGGCCTTAATCGCGAGTCGACGCGCGCGCTTGCAGATTCTGTAATTCGAGACGTTCCGATCGAGAAGCCGCTGCGTTTTCTAGCCAACCGAGGACACGCGAAGCGCGAAACCCTGATCGGGCTACGCGACGTCCGTCCCCGACCAGAGCCGGCCGGTGATGCCGCAGCTTCGCAGCACTGTCTCTCTCTGGCTCAGCTGCCGCTCGCCACCTTCCTACAGCGCAACACAGATATCGTGATCCCGGTATCCGTGAAACGCCATACTGAGTCACCGGGCGGTCTCACGTCTCAGATGGAAGCGCTGGGCGAACGGATTGGCAGGGGCGGCGCTGACCATTTCGGCCACGCCAATGCGAGGCTCTGGTTTGTCGCCATCGGTATACGCGCGGCATTCGACGGATTCGGACGTAATTTTTTCGAGGAACAGGCTTTTGGCCAAGCTTCAAGAGAGCAAAGAGACCACCTGTTTGAAGGTTATTTCGCGACGGGCCTTCAGATGGAAAAATCGGTCGCACCGTTGATGGCCCTCTGGGCCGGGAAGCCACCAGTTTGGCTGGCTGCTCCCGATTCGGATGAGGTTTTGCCGGATGGTCACGCCATGTGGTCATTGCTGGATTCGCTGGAAATCGGAGAAAATGGAAACGGTGCACGAGTCGGATGAGCGAAAACGACACTCCAGCTATGAACGTACGGGTTCTTCACACCGCCCTTGCCGTTAGCCTAACCGGGTTCGCTCTCGCGGGCTGGCATACAGGCGCGCTGATTGCCTTGGCGCTGTCAGATACTGATCTGCTCGCGGTACCAATGCCAGTTTCGCTTCATGCCGGCGCCGTGCTGGCCTGGCTGGCCATCGCGGTAATGAAGGTCGTAGCCGTCCACCACGTCCGTTTCGGGCCCTACCACCCTTGGTTCGCCGCAATTGTGCTCGCACATGCCAGTGTTGCCGGCGGGTTTCTGGCATCGGTCCGGTCTGGAGATGACCTCCGCTCGACCGCAGTTGTCAGTCTGTCGATCCTACTGATTCCGACGATTCTACTGCCTTTCGCCCGATTCTGCCGCGACGTGGCCGGCGATATGTCCGTCCGCCGAGTTTCCGCGGACGGACTGGGCGACGCGTCACACTATCTACGATACCTGCCGCTCAGTATCTATTCCGACATTGTCGAGACGGCCGTTTGGGTTCTGGCCGCCGTCGCCTCCCACACATGCGTCTTCCTTGTCCGAACTATACGCTGGTTCACGAGTCGAGCCGTGACGCGTTGCCGGGCACCAGGTTGCAGCCGGACGCTTAGTGACCCTCCATTCCGATGTCCATGCGGAGCTGGCAAAGAACTTCGCTCGCATGCCTGTCTCGCCCAACCACTCTATGCATTGTGTGCCAAATGCCGGCAGGCGTTCCCCCTCTGGCTTGACTGGGGGCGTATGGCCGAGGCGGCTGAGTTGCGCCTCAATCTTCCCGGGTGCGAAACCTGCCGCATCTCGACCCGGCGCGAAGAAAGACATCTGAAATTGCTAATCATCACTGAGGAAATCGACTCGTTGTTGGAGGTTGTGCGGCGCCTGTCCGATGAGCTCAGAATAGGTGTGGCTGACACGATCCCGAAAAATAAGGTTGGGCTTCCCGTGGCCGCGTATGGATGGACGACATCGACGCTGTTTACGGTTCCGGTCGACAAGCCAATCATCTTGTCCCTTAGCCTGCGCTATCGCGATGACCGACCGATCTGGGCCGGCGAATTCGATATGGTAGTTTTCTGCCTGCCATCGGGACGAGCAGATCGTCGATCAGCGGTTGAGTGGCAGTTGCGCTCGAATGTTCTGCCCCTGCCCAATGAGAGCTGGGGTGAGGCGGTGGCCGAGGCACCGGCGCCCACTCTTGCGCAATACCTTTGGCGTGGTCAGAATGAAGCGGGGTCAGAGCGCTTCCTGCGAACGAGGCCGGTCCGAACGTATTGCTGGAAAGGGCGGTCAATCACCGTCAACGGTCTTGAAGTTCGAAGCTTGGGCCGTAGTTCACTCGGTCGGGAAATTGCGGGGGCGGTTCAATGAGCGGCGAAAAATCCTACTCCTACCGCACGGTTTCGCCTGAAGAGTTCCAGCGGGTCCAGGAGGTCATCGCTCGCGCCATGCGCGAAGTGCGTTCCGCGCAGCGTCAGGTCGGCGCGATGGCCGCCGATGTAGAGATTAGCCGATGGCTATCAAGCGGCGAGCGTTCTGCCCTCCAATTGTTGCTCCAGCAGGCAGAAGCGCTTCCACGCGCCCTCACGGAACAAAAGGCCAATCTGATTACCCGCGAAGCCGCTGAAATTTATCTTAGGGCCAGTGGTATCGTACAGCGTCCTACCGCCGTTATCAAAATTCTCAAATCCCTTTCGTCGCTGAAGCAGCGTGTATCAACGCTTGCTCCGCCCGATGCCTTGGCGTCAGCTGCGGAGGACCTGAAGAGTGGCATCGAGCGGGTCCAGGGCGCAGTGAAGCGCGATGGGGCACGTCGTGCTCCGAGCGGCCAGTCGATCACAGAAGTACAAGGCTTCACCGCCATAGCTGATTGGCTTGAGGCGACTGTGGAGGAGCTCCGTAAGCTCGACGCATTGACCGAGAAGTTGGCTAGGCTGGACGGTGTAGACGGGCAAGCGATCAGGGACGAGTCGACAGCGCGTCTCGAAGCGTTCGCGACTGCCGGGTACAGAGGTGCTTCACCGGCTATTTCCCTCGCGGAATGGGCGGCCAAGCATGCTCGTGCCGGAAAGGCGCAGGATGATCGTGCGGACGCCGAACTTCATCAGATCAAGGCGGAAGCGGCGGAGCTCGTGAACGGATTGCCCCGCGAGATGACCGATCGGGCTGCGCGCGATCTAGGGTTGATATACGGCGCCGAACAGGAGATCCGGGCGACGGGGAGAAGCGAGCTCTCGGTCGCGCGGGCGAGCCTTATTCGTCTCCGGTCGCAAATCGAAACGCTTGATGGTTTCGTAGATACTGCGGACGCGGCAGAAGACTCACAGGCTGCGGCCAGCGCCCTGCGCGCGCAGACGGTAGAGCATCTCGAAGCACAGATAGGTGCCCTGCGGGTGCGCGATCGGGTGGCGGCCGGCGGCCTTGACGCCAAAATTGAGGCGCTCCGAAAAATGTCTGCCGTGACGCATAATCTTTCCGTCAGCGAGGCGGCGGCTGTGCAGCGTCAATTTTACGAGCGAGCGCGAGAAATCGCGGGTGCGGTCGAATCCCACAGCCAGCTCGCGGCCATGATCGAAGCAATCCGTCATGTTGCGCGACTGAAACAGTTGAAGGTTAGCGAAGACGCGTTGGCTGCGATAAAGGCGCAAGGCAATGGCCGTCTGACAATTGAAGCGGGTGACGACGAACCGCTCGAGCTCTTGTTTGAGCAGAGGGACGGCGCACTCGACTTCACCAAAGAAGATGAAGGCGAAGGGCTCAATCACGCGTTCTACGCGATGATGCTGGCGCACGCTGACGTCATCATCGACGGCGGCCTGTCTGGCCAGATGAGTGGGGGCCGACACCTCATGATATCGCTACTCGAAACCGGCCGAGCAGCCCTCGCCGATGCTGGGGCTGAGGAGCGGCGGCAGTCGGAGCAGGAAGAGGTTCAGGCGGCCGCAAAGGAGAGGAACCGATGAGCGAACTCAAACTGAACTGGATCGACGGGCTGAAGAGTCGCATCCGGCTCAATCGGGTCACCATTACCTATGGCAACCTTCTCGACGAGTATCCACTCGGCAGTGAACAATGGGGTAATTTTGAGGCGCTCTTGAACACGTTGGTCGGGACAGATGGGATCCAGCGCGTCGAAACTGACGCCGGCGAGATGAAGATCGATGACAACCTCGCGGAAAAGTACGAAGGCGCGTTGATCGTACTTCCACAAATGGAAATTCATTATCCGAGGGTCGGTAAGTGGGATGATAAAGATTGGGAAAAGCACCACGGCCTAGTCCGGTTCATCCGAGCAGTGTCGGCCAATTGCCTCGATACACGCTTTCTCGCAACGTTTCCCACCGACCGCTTGATTCCAGAGAATTTTCTCACCGGAATGCCTTCTGTCGCCCGTTACGAAATTCCGATGCCGGACGAATTCGAGCGGGCAAAATGGGCGCAAACTTGCGGTAAGATCGAGGGCAACGAGGAGGAGGTCGCGCGTCGGCGCGGGCGGCTCGTCTCTGAGACCCGCGATCTCTATTGGGTCGATTTGAGGCGGATCAGTTCGGGACAGCCCGAGTTTGACGAACTCTTACGATGTTCGAGAGAGATGAAGTTCGGTCGAAGCAAGGATCCGTGGTCAGACTTCCGCATGACCGGAAAGCTGCGGTCAGCATTTGAAAACATGACAGGCAGCGGTTCCTCCGACCCAATTAGGGGGCAAAACGACGCTGTCCGAAAGGCTTTGCGGGTTGTTGCCAAGGCTGCCTACGGTCTCGGGAGTGCGAGCGCGGGTTACAATCGGCCCAAAGGCGTTCTGTTCTTTGCTGGTCCGACCGGCGTGGGCAAGACGATGTTGGCCAAGAAACTCGCGGCGCAGATTTTCGGATCGGAGGACGACTGCCTCGTTTTCGACATGAGCGAATATTCTGAGGCGGCCTCTGAATCGCGGCTGGTTGGTGCACCGCCTGGCTATGTCGGCTATGAGGCGGGCGGCCAGCTGACTGATGCGGTGCGCAAGCGCCCATTTTCGATCGTATTGTTCGATGAGATCGAGAAGGCGCATTCGGAGATATTCACAAAATTTCTGCAACTGCTCGATGAGGGCAGGTTGACGGATGGACGCGGTAGAAGCACGGATTTCTCCAACACGCTGGTCATCTTCACGTCGAATATCGGTGCCGACACGGCCCGCACTGAGACCATCAAGATACCACCGGACGATGGGAGCGCCTTGACAGAAGAAGGGTGGCCGGACGGAACGCTTGGCACGCTCGATGACGCGGCGCTGGTGCGCTATTACCGCTGGCGGATCGAAACCCACGAGGAGTTCATGTTGCGACCAGAGATCCTCAACCGGATTGGACTCAGCAATATCGTGCCCTTCCACTTCGTCCGTGAGAGCGATGTCAATGCCCAAATCGACAGCTTGCTGGCGCGTTTTGTGGAGATGTTGAAGAGGTCGCACAAGAAATTCCTCACCGCCAACTCGGAGGAAGTTAGCGAAGTTGTCTTAAGGCGGTCAAATTGGTCGAAGTTTGGGATGCGAGACGTGATCAGCACGTTCGACAGCGTCGTGGTCGAGCCGCTCGCCGATGAGCTGGCAACGGGCGACAGCTGCTCAGACTACGAGGCTTCAATAAGCGAAGACCGGAGCACGTTGATTATTGTTCCGGGCGACGCATGACAGACCGCTACTGGACGCTGGAGATCGAGAACGCGGTCGGGCAGCCTGGTTTTTCGGTGATGTGTCGGCCGTCCGAGGAGGCACGCTCTGGGCTATTTGCGGTCGTTCTGGGTTGCGATCCATTCTCTGGTGACGCAGCGACGCGCCAGACCGAGATCCAGCGGCTCAAAGCCGGCATTCGTGCCATGTTGGCGTCGGGCGGCCGTCAATCCGCAATCGTAACCCACCTTGGCGCTGAAACCCCGCTGTGGACATCCGACAAGGAAGGTCAGGGGGGCGACGCGCTCGCCGAGTTGCTGGAGCTCGGCGCGCGAGATGCAGGACTGTTCGGGCCCTGGTGGAAACCCACTGCTTTGCTAATTCGATCTGAAGCATGTATGCGGAACATCATGCAGATACAGATCGCCTATCTCACCGAAAGTGGACAAATGCCCTTGGGCTGGGGCAAGGATCCAGTCAGTCAGTGGCCTCAGGCGGTTTGGCCGAAACGCATCGATATCTGGCTTTTGACAAACAGTGACCGGGATATCATTCCAATCGATCCGAGCAGCGCGCAGGTTACCGTCGAGCGCAAGTTGTTCGGTCAACTGCCGACGGATGTCCGCCGTGATGGCAATCTGCTCGAGTGGCGGATTGACGGCTGCAAGGACGTGGATTCGTTCGCTTGTTACGAAGGTTGGGAGACCAGACCATCCGGCGATGTGATCCGGCTGGTGCCGCCGAAGGACTTCTCTACGGCCTCAAGGGTGTGTATCGCCACGTATTCCAAAGCGCCTGATTGCGCTGTCACGCTGCTTAAACAACCACGCCCGCGGTGAGTATTCGGCCCTTGGGCCTGAGATATGGAAACTTCGCCGTCTCCGTTTCACCGTTGGAAGCGTCGCGGGTCTTGTCAGATTAAAACGGGTTGAGTGCGTGGACGCGATTTCCTAGCCTCCCCGGATGCGTAATCCGTTCAAATATTTCAAGACTTCGCCCGAGATCATCCGCCTGGCGGTGATGATGTACATCCGCTTTCCGCTCTCGCTGCGGAACGTCGAGGACCTGCTCCACGAACGCGGGATCGATATCACGCACGAAACGGTGCGTTTCTGGTGGAACCGCTTCGGTCCGATGTTTGCGGCGCAGATCCGAAAGCGGCGAGTTCAGAACCATAACCATTCAAACTGGGCTTGGCACCTGGACGAGGTCTTCGTGAAGATAAACGGTGAGCTTCACTATCTCTCGCGCGCGGTCGACCACGAGGGTGAAGTGCTTGAGGCCTATGTCACCAGACGCCGGGATCGCAAGGCAGCATTGAGATTCTTGCGCAGAACGATGATGCGATACGGCAATCCGCACGTCGTAGTGACGGATCGGCTGAAGTCATACAAAACCGCGATGAAACTGATCGGCAATGCCGGCCGCCAAGAGACCGGACGATGGCTAAACAATCGGGCCGAAAACTCCCACTTGCCGTTCCGGCGAAAGGAGCGCGCGATGGGTAAATTTCGAAGCTTCGAGACCCTGCAGAAATTCGTTACAGCCCACTCGTCCGTCCACAACTACTTCACCCACGAACGTCATCTAAGCCGCCGCGAGACATTCAAGCAAAACCGATCCGCTGCCCTAACCGAATGGCGCCAGCTCGCCGCCTGAGTTAAGGTTGCTCGTCGAAATCGGAGACCGGTTCGCGTTTGTCTGACAGCGCCCCTGCCGGTCGCCTTCTGAGTTCAAACATATGCGAGAACTCGAGCTCTCTAGACGGGCGCTCGGATGATTTGCTGTTGGCTAACGGTCAGCATGCGCGAAGAAAAGAGGGCGGAGCCGTGTCTTCCAAAAGCGTCGGTAGCCATGTCCTTCGATCTGCTGCGCGACGCAGGCGAGGCGGGCGAGTTCATCCGACATGATCCGATCGCAGCACGCGAGCCCGACCAGGAGTTTGAGCGTGGTCGCGTCGCTTCCACTTAATTCGGCAATCGTCAGAGCGGAACGAAGTTTTTCGGCGGCCTGCTCCTTGTCGCCATGCTTCAGGTCCAGGAGAGCCGCGTTTCGTTGAACGAGCGCGAAGTTCAAAGGATCTCGCAGGAGGTTGTAAGTGTCGGCGGTCGCTGACGCGGTAATGTCAGGCGAAATTCGATTAAGATTCTTCTTTACGCCAGCATATGCGAAGTAGTCCCCCGTCTGCGACGCTTGTTTGAGCTTGGATCGTAAGATCCTTTTCAAATAAGTCCGTATGAAGGGCAACCGGCTGATCCGCAGCCGGCCTAAGACTGTGATCAGGCGGTCCAACAGCATAAGACTGTGATCGTTCATCGCGTGGCGAGCGCGAAGGTATGCCGGCGTTTCTGATCGACCCTTCCTCGCCAGTTTGCGGCGCAAGCCGACGAACCGCATCTCGACCCATAGGCTCGCAATGAAGTGCGACGCAATCGAG
>Ga0316204_10004314_pt1 | contig 25749 bp, 25 predicted proteins | sample 6monrhotite_MG_2_FD_205661 | JGI IMG/M metagenome (GOLD analysis project Ga0316204, IMG submission 205661) | Microbial mat bacterial communities from mineral coupon in-situ incubated in ocean water Damariscotta River, Maine, United States -... | ecosystem: Environmental > Aquatic > Marine >...
AGTTGTGTTGGTCATGGGTAATCACTTTCGCTGGAAAAACATGAAACAGCATATGTTCGCTGTATGTTCTATGTGCGTCAGTGACCCGCCTGTAGGAAAACAGGAAATGCTCGATTGGGGTGTCTTCCAAACAAAAAGTGAGATTTTGAGGCGATGAGCATGCGTTCTGCGCAGGCGCTGTCGCAAATTGCGCGGATTGTGCCGGAATATGCGCAGTGCCTGCCGTAATCTGCGCAAACCTGACCAATATCTGCGCGAATCAAGCGGACTTACTGATTCGAAGCTTCCTATTTGTTCTATTTATGTTCTTTTCATTTTCCTACAGGGTATCGCGCACGCTAGCAGGTGAGTCGTACCTACAAGATCAACGATGGAGCCATGGCATGACTGATACATTTGAAATTTCCGAGCAGCATATAAGAGCCGGGCTCTCCAAACTGCTCGTCGCGGCAACCGATACTTCCGGACGTCCGCGCTGCGCGATTGCCAATGAAGCAAATATGCACCGTGACGCGTTGCGGCGGGTCTTGAAAGGCGAACGCAATCCAACCGTTAGTGAAGTATTGCGCATTCTAAACGCTTCGCGCGCTGCCCCGCATGCGCATCTGGTATTATATATAGCTGCCGATGGGGAGCGTTCTGCGAACTGGCTACAAACCGATCTGGCGTTATTTTTTGAAGGTCTGGTTCGGCATTTGCCGAAAGCGCTTGAGCAGCAGCTTGGTGAAAACTTGTACGATATCAAACCGCGGTGGGCCAGGGGCACCGCGCAGCGCGTCGCGCGATTGCTTGCCGAGAATATTGATGAACTTTCAAGGAAGGATGCCCTTCTCGGTGATGGATATGAACGAGCAAATGGAGGTGGGCATGCCTCAATCTGAATCGCAAGAAGTTTCAGATTTGTCGAGAGCGCGTTTTTTGCGGCTTGGAGATGTTCAACACCGAGTGGGGCTGGGGCGATCAACTATTTATCGCTGGATGGGTGAAGGCAAGTTTCCAAGATCGCATTCAATTGGTGGTTATGCCGCCAGATGGTTGGAGAGCGATATTGATGACTGGATGGCTTCAAAACTTTGACTTCCAAAGTTGATGCTGGTGGAACCCGAAGTAAGGCCATATGCCGTTCCTCGTTCCACCAGCCGACGAACCGGTTCCTTGTCAGATCCTTTCGATGATGATCGCCGGAGCCATCCCGCCGGCTGCGCACATTGTCACGAGGCCGTACCGGCCACCGGACCGTTCAAGTTCATCAAGCGCGGTGCCGATCAGGATTGAGCCCGTCGCGCCGATCGGGTGGCCCAGCGCGCAGGCGCCGCCATTGATATTGACCTTGGCCCGGTCGAGATCGAGGTCGCGAATGAATTTCTCCGCAACAACGGCAAAGGCCTCGTTGATTTCCCAGACGTCAATATCATCCTTGGTCAGTCCTGCTTTTTCGAGGACCTTCTTTGCCGCTGGTACCGGCGCATTGAGCATCAGTGTCGGACAATCCCCGACATTGGCATAGGCGACGATCCGCGCCCGAGGTTTCAGACCGTGCTTGTCGGCGTAATCTTTCGAGGTGATCAGCAGGGCGGCGGCGCCATCGACAACGCCGGAACTGTTGCCGGCATGATGGACTCCCTCCCACTCGAGATCCGGATAGGCACGCTGGATTTGCTTGGCGAAGGTGACTCCGTTGCCGAGATCAAAGTCCTTCAGCGCGCCGAAGCTCGCCTTCAGTCCCGCTAGTCCTTCCGCAGTCGTCTGCGGGCGCGGGAATTCCTCGTGATCGAGCGCGACGCTGCCGTCCTCGTTATAGACGGTGACCAGAGACTTCTCGAAACGCCCCTCGGCGATCGCCGTAGCCGCGCGTTTCTGGCTTTCCAGCGCCAGCACGTCGACGGCCTCGCGGCTTATGCCTTCCCGTGCCGCAATCGCATCGCCGCAGACACCCTGGTGCGATTGCGGATGGACCGCATCGAGCGCGGCATTGCCCGAGCCCATGCCGAGCGGCTTGATTCCGGCATCCGCTTCCTCGGCGCCGATCTGCGCAGTATAGCTCATCATCTCGGTGCCGCCGGCGATCACGCATTCTTCCATGCCAGACATCACCGAAGCGGTGGCAAAGTTCACCGAGGTGATACCACCGCCGCAGAAACGGTCGAGCGTGGTGCCCGAAGCCTTGGTGTCATAGCCCGCAGCGAGTGCAGCCATCCGGCCCATGTCGCCGCCCTGCTTGCCTTTCTGGGTCGAGGTCGACCAGATGATGTCGTCAACCTCGGCGGTATCGAGATTGTTGCGCTCCTTGAGCGCCTTCAATACCGTGGCGGCAAGATGCTGCGGATGCAGATGCGACAGCGCACCCTTACCGGGTTTGCCAATGCCGCGCGGTGTGCGGACGGCGTCGATGATATAGGCTTCGGTCATGATATATTTCCTTTGGTTCAAGCTGGAATCTGGTTAAAGGCGACGCCCTTGTCGGGGCGGTGATCCTGGGGCAGGCCGAGAATTTTCTCGGCAATGGTGTTGAGCAGCATCTCGTCGGCGCCGCCAGCGATACGGCCGGTCGGCGCGTTGATCCAGCTGGATGTCCAATTGTCCTTTTGCTGGGCGTGGTCGTCATAGGCGAAACCGTCGCTGCCTTGCAAATCAATCGCCAGTTCCGACAGTTTCTGCCGCGACCGCACCGACACCAGCTTGTTCAGGGAACCTTCGGGTCCAGGCGTCATGCCCGCCTGCATCATCAGCATCGCCCGCGCCGTGATTGCATTGAGCCCGCTGCGCATGGCGTAGTTGCGTGCGATCTGCTGCCGGATGCGACCGTCCTTGATCAGGGGTTTTCCATTGATTTCGGTGGTCTTCGCAAGGTCGACAAACAGATCAAGATGCGGACCGAAGCCAGCGCTGTCGGTCGCGACATAGCGTTCGATCATCAGGGTTGCCATGGCAACGGCAAAACCACCGCCAACCGGCGACATACGATGATCGTCACTGATTTTTACGTCGTCAAAGAAGACTTCGTTCACATGGCTGTCGCCTCCGGCGAGCTTGATCGGGCGCACTTCGACACCCGGCGCCTTCATATCGACCCAGAAATACGTTAGACCCTTGTGCTTGGGCACATTGGGATCGGTACGGACGACGATCACGCCATAATCGCTATATTGTGCCCAACTGGTCCACAATTTCTGGCCGTTGATCTTCCAGCCGTTGCCATCGGGTTCGGCTTTTGTCCGCAAGCCGGCGAGATCCGATCCGCCGGCGGGCTCTGAAAACAGCTGGCACCAGATTTCCTCACCTTTGAGTGCTTTTAGGACACGCTCCTTGGCAAATTCCTGATCGGAACCAAATTGCATCAATATCGGGACCGGCATGCCCAGCGAGATGCCGAAATAGCCGGTTGGGAAGCCGTGCTTCATTTCCTCCGATTCAAAGGTTACTTTCTCGATGTGCGACAGACCCTGGCCGCCATATTCGGTCGGCCAGTTGATCCCGGCATAACCGGCCTCGAACTTGGCGTTCTGGTAGCGGCGTCCAAGCGCCAGGTCCGCTTCTTCCGACAGGCCCTTGCGGGCCGCCTTGCCGTAGGTCGGCGCTACGCTTTCGAGCCACTTTGCTGCATTTTCGCGATAGGCCTCGATGGCGCTCATGCTGCTTCTCCAGTCAGGCGATCGACCAATATGTCTTCCCAGAACAGGGCGTTACCCTGCTCGATGGCCAGGCTGCGAGCCCGGCGCATGTGCAGGTGAAGGCCCGCTTCCCAGGTGACTCCGATGCCTCCGTGAATCTGGATGCAGTCGCGCGCCGCCGTGTCATAGGCTTCGGTAGCGGACAGCCGCGCCGCGGCAGCTGCCGTGACGAAATCGTCCTTGCCTTCGCGCGAGGCCGCATGGATGCAATTTGCCCTGGCCAGTTCGACCAGTGCATAAAGTTCGGCGACACGGTGTTTTACCGACTGGAAAGCACCGATGACCTGGCCAAATGCGCGGCGGGTGACCGCATAGTCGCGCGCGGTTTCCATCAGTATTTCGGCTCCGCCGGTCTGTTCATGCGCCGTGATCACGGCCTGCAGCGCAAGAATGTGCAGGGCGGCAGCACGCGCTTTCGGCCCCTCCACCAGAATCTCTGCTGGGGTGGCGGCGAAGTCGAGATTGGCTATGCACCGGCTGTTGTCGAAGCTTTCGATAGCGTGCCTTTTGACACCATCAAGCTCTGCGAGAACCAGTGCCGGACCGGCGGTGCCTTGAGACAGTACAACCGCCAAATCTGCTGTGAGGCCCCCGGACACACCCGTCGCAACGCCCTTGATCTGCTCATTGGCGAATTTCACCCGCGGCTGCCGCGGCAGGGCATCGGCTCCCGACGCAATCGCCACTGCGCCAATACTCTCACCACTGGCAAGCCTTGGCAGCCATTTTTGTTTCTGCGTATCTGATCCATAGAGCTCAATCGCTTTGGCCGCGCCAAAGCTCGACGTCAGAAAAGGCGCCCCGCTGATCGTGCGGCCGGCCTGATGCGCGATCAGTCCCAGTTCGACCAGACCGAGCGCCAGCCCGTCATATTCTTCCGGCACGGCCAGGGCGGTCCAGCCTTGTTCCCTGGCCGTGTCCCAGAAGCCGTCATGGTAGTGGCCGGTTGATTCCAGCAACGGCAACAGCTCTTCCTTGCTGACGCGTGCTTCGAGCACGCGTCGAGACTCATTTGCTATCGACTGCTGGGCTTCGTCATAGAGGATCGACATGCTTGTCTGTTTCCTTGCTTTGTCGTTCAATAAGTTGGTCGCGACCATGCGCTGATCGAAACGGATATAGCGTCAGCGCACCGTAAACTTCTTCGCTTTGTCGGCCATAAGCGCTTCGCGATTGACTTGCGGTACGCCCACCGGATTTCCAATCTGGCAATATTTGAGTCCCTGCTGCAGCGCTACGCTTCTGGGCAGATCGAGCGATTCCCAGATCGCCTTGACCGAACCCGCGGTCGCGGCCGGCGGTTTTGCGGCGATGGTGGAAGCCAGTTCCTGCGCGCGCGGCCACAGGCCTTCAAGTGTCACGATTTCGCTGACCAGGCCGATACGCAGAGCAGTGCCGGCGCCGATCCGTTCGTCATTGCCCAGCAGCACCATGCGCAGCACATCGTGCAGCGGCATGTGATAGGTCATCCCGATCGGTTCCAGAGCGCTGGTCATGCCATAGGTAACATGCGGGTCGAAGAACGTTGCATCCTCCGAGCAGATGATGATGTCGCTCTCGTTGAGCCAGTAGAAGGCACCGCCCGCAGCCATCCCGTGCACGGCCGCGATCACCGGTTTCCAGCACTGCATCGATTTCGGGCCGAGATAGTTGCCCGGATCCTCGCAATGCCAGATATTGTCCAGATCAACCACCGTGCCACCAGGTTTTTGCGATTCCTTGACATCGACGCCGGTCGACCAAGCCTTGCCCGGCGCGGCGCGGATGACACAACAGTGGACATCGTCTTCCTGCGCAACCCACTTCCACAGATGCTCAAACTCGTCCATCATCTGCCGCGTGAAGCTATTCATGGCTTCGGGGCGGTTCAACGTGATAGTTGCAACATGGTCGGCGACGTCGACCAGTATGGTTTCATATTGCATGCACTTTAATCCTCTACGACCGTTCTCATGGTTGACCTAGTTATATAACTCGCTATGACACATTCAACAACAACAGAGCAAGTCCTTCTATGAATTTTGATCTGAACGATGAACAAAAAATGCTCGGTGAGCAAGCCAGCGCGCTTCTCGCGGACATGACTCCCTTCTCCCGTTTGCGCACGCTGATCGATTCGGGTGCCCAGTGGGACGAACCATTGTGGCGAAAGCTGGCGGAGATGGGATTTCTCGGTGTTGTAATTCCCGAAGAACATGGTGGCCTCGGACTTGGGGCTCTTGATCTCGGAGTGATCATGGAAGCGCTCGGCAGTGCCAATGCGGCTGTTCCGTTCATGAGTTCGATCGTTCTCGCGGCAGAGGCGATTCGGCTGGCCGGCAGCAAGGAGCAGCAGGCGAAATGGTTGCCCCGGCTGGCGTCGGGCGAAGCGATTGCCACATTCGCCTATGCAGAAGGGCCGGGACCGGTATTTGCGACAGGTGTCCAGCTAAAGGACGGAACGCTTAACGGCAGCAAGTCCCCGGTCGCCGATGCAGAAATTGCCGATATTGCAATTGTCCTGATCGCGGACGGCGGTTTCGCGCTGGTCGAACTGGACCAGGCCGGGGTTTCTTGCACCCAACTCGACAGCTTCGACCAGTTGCGGCCGCACTACCGCATAGAATTTACCGATGCCGATGCCGAACCGATGCCGGGCATGGGCAAACTCGACCTACTGATCGATCAGGCGGCTGTGCAGGCTGCATTCGAAGCTGTAGGCGCAGCCGATGCCTGTCTGGCAATGGCCCGTGACTATGCGAACGAGCGCTATATATTCGGTCGTCCGCTAGGCGGCTATCAGGCGATCAAGCACAAGCTGGCCGATGTCGCGGTTGCCAACGAGCTGGCCCGATCGAACGCCTATTTTGGTGGATGGGCAGCCGAATCGTCGGCCGACGATCTTCCAGCAGCAGCCGCCGCCGCCCGCTTGTCTGGGATAAAATGTCTTGAGATGGCAGCACGCGAAAATCTTCAGATCCATGGCGGTATCGGCTATACATTCGAGGCGAATTGCCATTTCTACTACCGGCGCGAACGCATGCTGGCTGTGCATCTCGGCAACCGCGGCTTCTGGGCCGACCGGTTGTTGAATGCTCAGCCGGGCAGCCAGTTTCAAGCAGCATAGGATCAGCACTATGGACTTCAACGACAGCGCCGAAGAAGCCGCTTTCCGGGCCGAAGCGCGTACGTGGCTTGCGGATCATGCTCCGGCACACGCGATTGCCGCTGGCAGCAAGATGACGGATGTCGAGGAGGCTGATCGAGGCCGGGCCTGGATGCGGGAACTTTATGCTGGCGGTTGGTCGGGGCTGACTTTCCCCAAGGAGCTTGGCGGCCGTGGTCTGACCGGGAGCGAGGCAGTCATTTTCTCCGAGGAGGAGGGCCGATATAATCTGCCCAAGGGGCCTTTCACATCTATCGGAACCGGTATGGCGCTGCCGGTGATTGCCAAGCATGGCAATCATGAGCAGCGCGCACGGTTTGTCGACGCGACCCTGAAGGGCGATATCACCTGGTGTCAGCTTTTTTCTGAGCCGGCGGCTGGATCCGATCTGGCCGCGCTGCGCACGAAGGCGGTGCGTGCCGATGACGGATCCGGCGACTGGATCGTCAACGGCCAGAAAGTTTGGTCGAGCTGGGCCCATCTTACCGATTGGGGAATCCTGGTCGTGCGAACCGATCCAGCCCTGCCCAAGCACAAGGGTCTGACATTTTTTGTGGTCGACATGAAATCACCGGGCATCGAAACACGCCCGATTCGCCAGATTTCGGGAGCCAGTGAATTCAACGAGACCTTCCTGACTGACGTCCGTATTCCGGATGCCAACCGCATCGGTGCGGAAGGCGAAGGCTGGTCATGCTGCATGACGGTATTGATGGGCGAACGCCTTGGATCGGGTGCCCATCGCAGTGGCGTGGAACCGATTTTGGCCTATGCGACGGCAACGCCCGATGGTCGAGGCGGAACGATGATGGATGACCGCTCGATCCGCCAGCAACTGGCCGAAGCACTGGCGGAAGAGCAGGGAGAACGGTTTTTTCAGGCCCGCCTCAGAACCATGGTCTCCAAGGGAGAGAATCCGGGCGCACTAGCCGGTATGGTCAAGCTTGCTTATGCATCGCGCTATCAGAAAACCAGCGGCCTTGCGCTCGAATTGCGCGGACTATCGGGAATCGCTCCAGAACATGGCGATACGCAAACCGGCGATATGCAGTATGACTATATATATTCGACGGTGATGCGGATTGCCGGCGGCGCCGACGAAGTGTTGCGCAACCAGATTGCCGAGCGGGTTCTCGGCATGCCCAGTGAGGTCCGGATGGACAAGGATGTCCCGTTCGAAAAGCTGAAATAATCAACCAAGTTTGAAGCGTCGGTAAGAGCCTCTCAGGCCACTTTTCGTCGTTCCGCAGCGGCCTTTGCCAAGGGTGCAGCCAGTTCCTTTTTCAATATCTTGCCATTTGGATTGAGCGGCATGACATCCATTACCACGAGCGTTCGCGGCACTTTGTTGTCGCCCAGATGCTCCCGGCAAAAGGCAATTATCTCGTCGCTCGTCGCTCGTTGATTCGGACGCAGAGTCACGGCAGCGGCAATATCCTCACCCAGCACTTGGTGAGGTACACCCACGACGGCAGCCTGTTGCACCGCCGGATGAAGGTGCAGCACGGTCTCTATCTCGAGTGGCGTGATGTTATAACCGCCACGGATGATCAGCTCCTTCGAGCGACCCGCCATAATCAGGTCGCCGTCCTCGTCGACAAAGCCCAGATCCCCGGTCTTGGTCCAGCCCCCGGCGAAGCTCGCTGCGGATGCTTCGGGATCATTCCAGTAGCGGCGGGGGTGCTTTTGCCAGCCGTAAATTTCGCCGACCACACTGGTTTCGGTTATCACCTTGCCGCTTTCGTCGCGCAGCTGCATATTATCGGGTAGCTTGCCGACGCAACCAGGTTTCAGCACCTGTTCCTTGCTGCGGGTCCCGACGCCAACTCCGCCTTCGGACATTCCATAGCTGTTCCGAATCCTTATATGCGGCCACAGATCCATGGCGCGCTTGACCGAATCGTGCGGCAAGGGCGCTGTGCCGGTCATCAGATATTTTACGCCGGCGCAATCATAGCTGCCGACGTCAGGGTGATCGAGAACCAGGCGGAGCATCGACGGGACTAGATAAACCAGATTCGGTCGTTTTTCCTGCACAAGGTCCAGAAATCCCTTGGGGTCGAATTTTGGTTGTGTGATCGCGGTGGCCCCGCCACGGGCCGGAAGCATGACGATGCCGAGATTGCCGCCCGACCCGGTCAGAGGTAAAGCGTGCAGGGTTGATCGCGACCGGTCCATGTTGGTTCCGGTGACGCCGGTCATCAGATCGGGGTGGGAGACGACGACGCCCTTGATCTTGCCTGTGGTGCCCGATGTTCCCAGTATTTCCGCATCCGCCGTCGGGTCCAGCGTGGCTTGATCCGGAAGTGCCGCCATATTGCGGGGCAGATCGCCGACGGCCCAGCATCCGGCGAGGTCAATGTCCTTGACCAGATCGGGACTGTCGGTGATGCAGAAGCGTGGTTCGCAGAGACCGGCATAGTCCGCGATTTCCTTGGGGTTAAGGCGAGTGCTTACCGGACAAGCGATTCCGCCCGCTCGAAATACCGCGAAAACGGCTATCGCCATTTCAACGGCATGCATGTTACTGATCGGAAGGAAGACCCGGTCGCCCGGGACAAGTCCGGCTGCCGCTAGTCCGCCGCCGACTTCATCCGATTCGCGGTCCCACTCGGAGAACGTAATCCGCCGTCTGGTATCGTCGTGAGCGATCTCATCTTTCTGGTGCGATGCACGCACCTTCAATGCGTCGCTTATGCGGCGAACTTCCATAATGGCACTATCTCCTTGCGTCGCTAATAGGGATGTATTACCTAGTTATATAACTGGTGGCAAGGGAGATATATCATGGCCGACACGAAAACCGACATAAAACAAAGTGAAGAATGGCAGAAAGCCGTCGCTTATGAAATCACGGATGCAGATATTGAGCGTCAACGCAAGCTGATCGGATTCGACCAGGCCGCAAAGACGCGCGAATATATCCAGACCGCAACTGAAGATAATATTCGCAACTTTGCGCATGGCATCGGCGATGACAAGCCGCTTTATTGCGATCCGCATTACGCAAAGAAGACGCGCTGGGGCAGCGTGATAGCGCCGGGCATGATGGCCGGGATTATCAATCGCCCGATGTTGGGCGACCCGGTGCCCGATGAGATTCGCGCGTTACGCAAAAGCCTGTTCAAGGGCGTGCACGTGTTTGTCTCCGGATCGCAATGGGATTTTTATCGCCCCATTTTCCCCGGGGACACAATTTACAGCTTCAACGGCGACGAGACCTGCGAGGTCAAGCAATCGGAGTTCGCGGGTCGGTCGGTTATCACCAATCGCCGCGACGTGAAGCTCAATCAGCGCGGGGAGGTTGTTGCCGTATACCGGATCCTGCGCGTGCTGACCGAACGCAAGACCGCCGCCAAGAAAGGCAAATATTCATCGATCGAACCCGCAACCTATACCGACGAGGAAATGCAGGCGGTTGAGGATATCTATGCCGCCGAAAAGGTCCAGGGAGCGGAAAAGCGCTGGTTCGAAGATGTTGAAAAGGGTGACGCGCTCGGCCTGCAGGCAAAGGGTCCGCTGACCGTCACTGACGTCATTTGTTTCCACGCTGGTGGCTACGGGTTTGTTCCCTACGCGCCGACCGCCAATCGGCTGGCGCACAAGAACCGTCAGCGGATACCGGCTTTCTATGTCAAGAACGAGCATGGCATTCCCGATGTCGCGCAGCGGCTGCATTGGGACCCGGTCTGGGCGCAGGCGATCGGAAACCCGATGGCCTATGACTATGGTGTGATGCGTGAAAATTACCTGTGGCAATATCTCAGCGACTGGGCCGGAGACGATGCCGTTATTACCCATATCCACGACGAAATCCGCAAGTTCAATTATATGGGCGATGTCCAGCGGGTGACGGGTGAAGTGCTCGCCAAACGGCAGGAAGGCAGCCAAAGCTATGTCGATGTTGCGGTAAAATTCGTTAATCAGCGAGGCGAGGAAAGCGTCCGGGCCACTGCGACGATTGCCTTGCCCAGCAAGGAACGGCCGCTGCCACTCTATCCCTCGGTACCCGACGAACTAGCCGAAAAGGCGGTGACCATGCTGGCCCGCCATCGCGAGCTTGGTGGGGATTGATCGTCCGTCTATCATCCCGGATGATGCTGAACCACTGGAGGGCAAGGAATGTCTGAACTTTTGATCGACAATGATGCGGGAGTCCGCACGATCACGCTCAACCGCCCCGATCGGCTCAATGCGCTGACCGGATCAATCATGGAGCCGCTCGCCGACGCCTGCGCCGATGCATCCCGCGATCCGTCGGTCGGCTGCGTGGTAGTCACGGGGGCGGGCAGGGGTTTCTGTGCCGGCGGCGATCTCAAGGAAGGCGGAGCGGACAAGTCCGTGGTGCCGGCAAACCCGGACAGCGGCAGCCGCACCGAACAGGGCTTCGTCCGGCTGCGGGGCTTCATGGAAACGGCACGACTGCTCCACGAAATGCCGAAGCCGACGATCGCCATGGTCAACGGACCGGTAGCGGGCGCCGGGATCGGCATTGCCGGCGCCTGCGACTTGCGTTTCGCCGGCAAGAGCGCAACCTTTCTTACCGCATTTGACCGCATAGGTGCGGGTGGCGATTTCGGCTCGACCTGGTTCTGGACCAAGATACTCGGCACCGGTGTCGCGCGCGAACTGTTCCTGCTGGGCGAAAAGCTTTCGGCGGACGAAGCGTTCACAAAGGGCATCTATACCCGGTTGTTTGACGATAACGCACTGCGCGACGAGGTCATGAAGGCGGCGCACCGCCTCGCCGACGGGCCGCGCATGGGCTATCGCTACATGAAGGCAAATCTCAACAATGCCGAGGACTGGGCATTCGAAGCGGCGCTTGATGCCGAAGCGCTCAACATGGGTCTGGCGACCAGTGCGACTGCACTAATCTGGCGGGAGAAAAAGAAGTCCAAGGACTCATCGGAGTGACCGAACCCATCGACCTGAGGCTCGATGTGGCCGGCGCCCTGCCCGAGGCGATCACTGGTGGCGAGCCGCTGCACATTGCCACGTGGGTGTTCCTTCCCGACGTCATGCCGGTCGTGCCGACGGTGGTCACACTCTTCAGTGGCGGAACCTATGACCGGCGCTATTATCACTTCGAGGTTCCCGGACGGAGCGACTATTCGATGGCCGAATATCTGCGCGCGCGCGGTCACATCGTGGTGCTGCCCGATTTGCTCGGGGTGGGCAACAGCGACCGCGCGAAGGTCCAGATGCAAGCCACCCGCGAGGTTGCGGCCGCCGCCAGCCACGCCGCGGTCGAGCAAGTCTATGCCCGATTAAGCCAAGGCTCACTAATCGACTGGCTTCCGCCCCTTGAACGGTTTGTCAAAGTCGGTGGCGGACACTCAATGGGCGGCTTCATGACGATCACCCAGCAGGCCGCGCACCGCACCTTCGATCTCTGCCTGATACTCGGCTACACCGCGGATGCGGTGCACCTGACGATCGGCGGCCAAATGGTGCGCGCCGATGCGGGAGGGCTCGATACGTCGCAACCCGACTACGGTCGGAGCAAACGCAGCTTGCTGCGTGAAACCTTCCACTGGGAGGATGTGCCCGCAGACGTGCTTGCGGTGGACGACGCGCTCGCCGTCGATGTGCCTTATGTGATTGGCGCCCAAGCGGCCACGGCCGACATCGTTCGGGACGATGCGGCGAGGATCGAGGTCCCGATCTACATCAATCTCGGCGAGCGGGACGTGTCACCCGATCCGCATGCAGAGCCGGGGTTCTACCGGGCCAGCCGCGACATCACCCTGCACATCCTACCGCGATCAGCCCATTGCCAGAACTTCGCCAACACCCGGGTCGAGATGTACGACCGTATCGACCGATGGGTACGTGACCAAGCAGGAGCCCTATGACTTACCAGAATATTCGTATCGATAATCACGACGAAGGAATTGCGGCCGTGGTCGTCGCGCGCGCCGATATCGGCAATGCTTCTTCGCCGGACATGCTGGGCGAAATTCGGGATGCGTTCGTTGCTTTGTCGGCCCATCAGGACGTGCGCGCCATCATCTTTTCTGCCGAGGGCAAGCATTTTTCAGTGGGTGCCGACTTTACCTTCTTGCAGCGACTGGCAAAGATGAGCGCGGTCGAGATCAAGGAAACGGTCTACGCCAATTTTCAGGGTGCCGCGCGCGCCATATATCGTTGTCCCAAACCGACGCTGGCGCTGGTGCAGGGCGCGGCGGTCACGGTTGGCTGCGAACTGGCGCTCGCCTGCGACTTTCGCATCGCGGCCGACAATGCGATGTTTCAGGAAAGCTGGATCAAGCTTGGAATCATGCCGCCGCTTGGCGGGACCTTTCTGCTGCCGCGTATCGTCGGTCTTGGCCGGGCGATGGAAATGTGCCTGCGCGGCAAACAGGTCCGCGCGGAGGAAGCGTTGCAGATCGGTCTGGTCAGCGAAGTGGTACCTCGAGATGACCTGTCAGTGCGCGGTCTGGAACTGGCGCGCGAACTCGCGGCCTCTGCGCCACTCGGCTATGCCACGGTCAAGCAGTCGATCCAGCGTGCGCTCGAAAGCAATATGGAAGCGGAGTGGCAGGCGAACCTGCCCAACCAGGCGCTGCTGCTCGGTAGCAAGGACCATCGGGAAGGATTGTCGGCGATCACCGAGAAACGCACACCGAAATTTATCGGCGAATAGGAGGTCATCAATGGATTTGAGTTATGGCGAAATGGCCGAGGCCTATCGCGCGGATGTTAAAGATTTTCTGTCCACAAACTGGCTTCCAGCTGGCGATCTGCGCGGCGGTGAGCTCAAGAAGTATATTCGTGAATTCCGGACCAAGGCTACCGAGCAAGGCTATCTTTACCGTGCCATTCCCAAAATCTATGGCGGCTCCGAACAGCCAGTGGATGTGATCAGGGCGCAGGTCATACGCGAGGAATTTGTTCGCGCCCGCGCACCTATGGAGGTCGGCGGCAACGGCATGAACATGACCGTGCCGACGCTGCTCGAAAAAGGCACCGAGGAGCAGAAGGACCTTTTCATCCGCAAGACGGTCGAGGGCGAATATATCTGGGGGCAGGGCTATTCGGAGCCCGGTTCGGGTTCCGACCTCGCGAGTGTGCGAACCAAGGGTGAGCTGTCGAAGGACGGCAGCAAATGGATCATCAACGGCCAGAAGATCTGGACGTCGCAGGGGATGCAGGCGACGCACATGTTCATGCTGGTGCGCACCGAGCCGGAAGCACCGAAACATGACGGCATCACCTATTTGCTGATCGACCTTGATCAGCCCGGAATCACACGGCGACCGATCCGCCAGATGACCGGCGAAGAGGGCGATCACACCTTCTGCGAATTTTTCTTCGACAACGCCGAAACGCCAGTTGCCCTACAGGTCGGCGAACGCGGACAGGGCTGGTATGTCAGCCGCACCACTTTGAAGCACGAGCGCGCCAGCATCGGCAGCGCCGACGGGCTGGGTAGACAATTCAGCAAGCTGGTGGAACTCGCAAAGGAAACCGGGCGCATTGCCGACCCGGTAATCCGGGACAAGCTGGCGCAGATAGAGGGCTTCGTGCTTTCGCATCGCTATACAAGCTTCCGGCTGTTTTCCTGTTCGGCCGCCGGTGAAGATCCGGGCCGCGTCCAGCTGATGATGAAATTGCTACTCACCGAGACCGGGCATGAAATCGCGTTGCTCGCTCAGGAGCTGATGGGAGAATATGCCTTTATCGAACCCGCCGGTGCAGGCGGGCGAGGTCCACGCGGTCCGCGGGGTCCGGAAAAATGGATGGACCAGATCATGGGCAGCCTGGGCAACTCGATCGCCGGCGGCACCACCAATATTCAGCGCAACATCATCAGCGAGCGCGGACTTGGCCTGCCCCGGGATGTGATCGCGGGAGGCGGTAAATGAGGTTCCATCTTTCCGAGGAGCAGATTTCGATCCAGGACGCCGTCCGAGGTACGTTGGCCGACAAGTGGTCGATGGACATTCTGCACAAGTTCGCCGACAGCGAGTCCGATTTTGACCAACCGAGCTGGGACGCGCTCATGGCGCTGGGGCTGGCGGGCATATTGTTGCCGGACAGTGGCATGGGACTGCTCGATGCCGCACTGGTCTGCGAAGTGGCGGGTGAGGCCGCGGCAGCCGGACCGCTGATCGGGCAAATGCTTGCGGTTGCAGCAGTTTCCCGTTCCTCCAGCGCGGCTGCGAAGGCGCATCTGGAGGCACTCGCCGAAGGCACGACCATCGCCACGCTGGCGCTGGGCGACAGCGCCTATGTACCATGTGCCAGGGCAGCGCAATTCTTCCTGACCGGTTCCCGTGACGGCCCGATATCGCTGGTCGAGGCCGGAGACGGGGTCTCCATCGAAACGGTCCGTTCGACCGATCGAAGCCGTCCGGTTTCGCAGGTCAGCTTCGATGGGGCGATAACGCACCAGTTGTTTGCGGTCGGCGACCCGATGGCTGGGAAGCTGTTCGACGCCGCGCTCGTCCTGATTGCTGCCGATGCGCTGGGCGGAGCACAGAAATGCACCGATATGAGCGTCGAATATGCCAAGGAGCGCGAGCAATTCGGTCAACCGATCGGGCAGTTCCAGGCGCTTAAGCACCAGCTGGCGCAAATGGCGCTGGAGGTTGAACCGGCCCGGGCGCAGCTATGGTATGCCGCCTATGCCCATGATGCCGACCTCGACGACGCCCCCCGTGCGGCGGTCATGGCCAAGGCGCATCTCTGCGATGTCTATGTCCGCTCGGCGCGTGCCGCCGTCGCGGCGCATGGCGGTATAGGCTATACTTGGGAATATGGACTGAATTACTGGTTCCGCCGGGCTGCTTTCGATCGCGCTTGGTTGGGCAGCCCCAGCGAGCACCGGGCGCGGGCAGCGGATATGGCGGGCTGGTGATAGGATAAGTTGACCGGAGACCAACACGGGTTGGCATATTTTTTAACAAGGAGAGAAACCTGCTATGACTGAAGTCTTCAGACCAGAGGATGACTGCTACCATCAGCTATCCGACGATCCCTATGAAACCGAAACCAACTGGTGGTCGTTCAATATCCCCGAGCGGAAAATCGGGTGCTGGATCCATGCCCCCTATTATCAGAATCGCAAGGCAGTGACCTGGCGGATATTTGCTTGGGATGACGAGGGATTTGATCCGGCGCGCATGGCCTATTACCGCAAGGTCGAGGAAGCGGCGATGCCCGACGATCCTGATCTGCGCGATATCACTTTTCCGGGGGACAAGAACGGCCCGGGCTACAGTCTCAAAATGCTGGAACCGGGCATGAAATATCAGCTGCAATATGGAGATGCCGCACGCGGCTTTGCGCTCGATTTCACCCACAGCGGTCTGCACGAACCGCATCGCTTTCCTCCCGGGCGGCCGCCGTTCATGCAGACTCCTCATTTCGACCAACTGGGTCATGTCGAAGGCTGGATGACCCTCCGCGGCGAGCGCATACGGATTGACGGCATCGGCGTGCGCGACCGGACCTGGGGTCCGCGCGGCGGTCCTTATGCGGCGTCACCCAAGAAATATGCCAGCGACATGGAACGGGTGAAGCATCCCGGCGGTGCGCGGTGGCGCGAGATCGAGCGGGAGAAGGGGCGCGGGCGTATCCAGTATATCTTCGGCCATCGTCCCGATGGCACCGGCTTTCTTGGCTTTGTCCGTCTACAGGATGCTGATGCCCAGGGCTGGGCGCCGATGAATGCTGGCTGGATCCGGCGGGATGGCGAATTCGGTACACTGGATGCGAGCAAATCGCGCATGCGTAGCTTTCGCAATCCGAAGACTGGATGGTGCACGCATATGCAAGTGGAACTAGTCGATGAACTGGGCCGCGAAATGATCACCGAAGGCTTTGCCGTGAGCACGATGAGTGAGGCCGGCTATGGCGTAAATCAGCTGATGCGCTGGGATATTGACGGAGGCATCGGCTGGGGCGAGGATCAGGATGTCTGGAACCCGACTCATTTCGTCCGGATGCTGGATGCGCTGAAGGCGACGGGCTGATCGCGATGCTGGCCAATCTGTCTCTGCCACTGATGTGCGCGCCGATGAGCTTTGCCTCGTCGGTTCCACTCGCAACCGCCTGCTGCCGCGCTGGAATCATCGGCGGCTGGCAGGGGGGTACTGCGACCACGGACGATATTTTTAAAGATTATCTGGCGGCGCTCGATGGCATTGAAGGCGGGCCGCCGATCGTCAACCTGCCGGCACGCCGGGCGACTGATCCGTCGGCATCCGATCGCATTGCGATGCTCGAACGCGCGCGCGTGCCGCTGGTTCTTTCCAGCGTGGGTGATCCGACCGCGCTGGTCGAGCGCGTCCACGGCTGGGGCGGGCGCATCATTCATGATGTGACTACTATGAAACATGCCGAAAAAGCGATTGCTGCAGGCGTTGACGGTTTGATGCTGACCTGTGCCGGCGCGGGTGGCCATACCGGCTTCCTGACTCCGATGGCCTTTGTACCGGCGGTACGGCAAATCTTCGACGGTCTGTTGATTGTTGCCGGCGGTATTGCAGACGTGCACGGGATTGCGGCCGCCCTTGCCCTCGGCGGAGACATTGCCTGTATGGGGACACGCTTTATCGCCACGCCGGAAAGCGGGGTGGTAGAAGGACATCGGACCATGATCCCGACCGTGGGTGCTGACGATATTGTTGCCTCGGCAGCAATGAACGGCGTACCTGCCCACTGGATGCGCCAGTCGATTGAAGCAGTCGGACTCGATCCCAAATCATTGCCAGCCGTCCGCTCGCCGATGCCCGACGGCGTCAAACCCTGGCGCGATATCTGGAGCGCAGGCCAAAGCGTCGGACTTATCGAAAAAGTCGAACCGGTTGCCGATCTGGTAGCCCGGCTCACGCGTGAGTTCGAGGCGCTGCCGTCCATTCCCGACTGGCGTGCCCGCATGGTCGGGATATCCGGCGACTGGGCCTAGGTCATCGTGAGGACAATCCGTCCGGCATTTTTCCCTTGCGATACATCCCTCATCGCCGCACGAAATTCTGCCAGCGGGTAAGAGCGCGCTATCGCCGGGCGCAGCCTGCCTTCGGCCGCAAGCCCGAAAACCCGGCTCCGGTTCGCCTCGCTTCTTTCGGTCTCAAAAATCCCGAACTGGCGGATATCGACCCCGATCAGGCTGGCTCCCTTGAGCAGCGGCAGGTTGGTTCGCAGCGAAGCGATGCCTGCTGGAAAGCCGACCACGAGATGGCGACCGTTCCAGCCGAGCGAGCGGAAGGCGGGGTCGGTCGCTTCGCCACCGACCGGGTCGAAAACCACATCGACCCCTTCGCCGTCATTTGCAGCCTTGACGGCCTCCCGCCAGTTTTCTGCGCGGGCATCGATGGCGGAATCTGCACCACCAGCAAGGGCCAGGGTGCGCTTTTCTTCGCTCGAGGCCGAACCGATCACGCGGGCCCCTAGATATTTGCCGATCTGGATGGCGGCATAGCCCGTTGCACCAGCCGCGCCGAGTACCAGCAAGGTCTCGCCTGATTGCAGGCCGGCGCGGTCCGCCAGAGCATGCCAAGCAGTGGCATAGCTCACCGGAAACACCGCCGCTTCCTCGAATGACAGGGCGTCGGGCATCTTGCGCACGGCAACTTCCGGCAGGTTGACGAGGTTGGCGAACATGCCGCCCCAGCCGCTGCCAACGACCCGGTCGCCCACCTGAAGGTTGCGGACATGTTCACCGACGGCCTCGATCACGCCCGCGCATTCGCTGCCGGGGACGAACGGCAGGGGCGGCTGGACTTGATATTTCCCCGCCGCCGTAAGGACGTCGACGAAACTGACTCCCGCTGCTTTGATCGCGATACGTACTTCTGTATTAGCCGGGTGACCCGGATCATGCGCGACGAGGCGATAATTTTCTGACGGCCCCAGTTCCTGTGCCATGACGGCCTGTGGTTCCGCTCTTTTTCGACTTGTCATAGCTCACCTCTTGCCACCCGGTCATAACAAGTATAACTAGGTTATATATGTATAGGAAGGGAATATGCGAATGGCTTTCAATACGCGGATCACAGAGATGCTGGAGATTGAGCATCCGATTGTCCAGGGCGGAATGCAGGGTGTCGGGACGGCGCAAATGGCCAGCGCCGTATCCAATGCCGGCGGCCTTGGCATCATCACAGCCTTGACCCAGCCGTCGCCGGAGGCGTTGCGCGAAGAGATCGAAAAATGCCGGTCGAGGACCGACAAGCCCTTTGGCGTGAACCTGACCGTATTTCCGACGATCAATTCGCCGGACTATAATGCCTATGCCGATGCCGTCGTCGAGAGCGGAGTCAAGATCATGGAAACCGCGGGCACGCCGGCGGTTCGTGAAATCTGGGAGCGGGTAAAACCCCACGGCGTCACCATTCTCCACAAATGTACTGCGGTTCGCCATGCGCTGTCGGCAGAACGAGCAGGGTGCGATATCATTTCGATCGATGGCTTCGAATGTGCCGGGCATCCGGGAGAAGACGATATTCCCGGACTGATTCTGATCCCTGCAGCCGCAGACAAGGTGAAGATACCGATGCTGGCATCGGGCGGTTTCGGTGACGGTCGCGGCCTGGTCGCGGCGCTGTCGCTGGGCGCCGACGGCATCAACATGGGCACGCGATTCTGCGCGACCAAGGAGGCCCCGATCCACGACAATGTCAAACAGGCCTATGTCGACAATGACGAGCGCGGCAGTTTCCTGATTTTCCGCAAATTCAAGAACACCGCTAGGGTTGGCAGGAGCGAGGTCAGCAAAGAAGTCGTTCGCCGTCTTGCCGAGCCCGATGCCAGATTCAGCGACGTCCAGGAGCTGGTTGCGGGCACGGCGGGCCGCGAACTGCTGGAGACCGGAGACCTCAGCAAGGGCGTATTTTGGGCCGGAATGATCCAGGGGCTGATCCACGACATACCGACTTGCCAGGAGCTGGTCGACCGGATCATCGGCGAGGCCGAAGCGATCCTTGATCAGAGGATGGCGGGTTTCCGTCGTTAGGCGCGTGCTAGCGCTGGCCGCCATCGACGCGGAGCAACGCACCGGTTGTATAAGATGAAGCCGGACTGGCCAGCATCAACGCCGCGGTGACGATTTCGTCGGGATTGCCCGGACGGCCCAGTGCAACCGGTTGTTTCTTGCGCTTTTTAGGATCCCATGCGTCGGCAATGTCGGTCAGGAACGGGCCTGCGGAAATCGTGTTGACCCGCACTTTCGGTCCATATTCGCGGCTCATCGACAGGGTCATTGCGTTGAGCGCCGCCTTGGCCGCGCCATAGGGCACTACGCCGGGCAGCGCCATCAGCGCGCCGGTCGAACTGATGTTGATGATCGCTCCGCCATCGCCATCGGCCATCCGCTTGCCGATCTGGCTGGCGAGACGAAACGGTCCCTTGAAATTCAAATTCATCACGCTGTCGAAGAGGCTTTCGGGCATTTCATGACTCGGCATCGGCGGCGACATGCCCGCATTATTCACCAATACATCGACCCGGCCAAATTCGGCATAGGCGGCCTCGATCAGCGCATCGCACTCTGCCCATTTTCCAACATGCGCCGCAAAGGGGAGGGCGCGGCGACCCAAGTTCCGGCACTCCTCTGCGACAGTTTCACACTTGTCCAGCTTGCGACTTGCGATGATCATGTCGGCACCCCGTTCGGCAAAGGCTTTGACCATTTGATAGCCCAGCCCTCGCGAACCGCCGGTGACGAGAATGACCTTGCCGGTAAAATCGAACAGCGGATCGGGTGTCATGCTGCTTCTCCCCGGCTGATCGCCGCAAGCCGACTCGGGATATGTTCGCTCGGGAACAGACCCGGTGCCGGCTCAATATTTTTCAGATAGGCCTTGGCAACCTGTGCCTTGTGCACTTCGGTCGGCCCGTCGGCCAGGGCGAGGCTCGGCAATCCCATCCACATGTCAGCGAGCGGAGTTTCCAGTGTCACCCCCAAGCTGCCGTGGATCTGGATCGCCCGCTGGACGATGTCGTGATAGACTTTGGCCATCTGTACCTTGCACATGGCGATATGGGTCCGTGCGGCGCCATGCGGTTCATTGTCGATGATCCATGCGGTCTTCAGCACCAGCAGCCGGAACTGTTCGAGCTCGATGATCGAGTCGGCGATCGGGCCCTGCACGAACTGGTGTTCGCTCAGCAGCCTCCCTTGTGTCCGTCGGGACACGGCGCGTTCCATCATCATGTCGATCGCCCGCTGGCACTTGCCCACCGTACGCATGGCGTGATGGACCCGTCCGCCGCCGAGCCGCGCCTGTGCGACCTTGAATCCCTCTCCCGGTCCGCCGAGCATCGCATCAAGCGGCACGCGCACCTTGTTATAGCGGATATAGGCGTGGATACCGTCATCCTCCCCAGGCTTGTCGCCCATGGTCTGCGAATGACGGATGAATTCGATCCCCGACGTATCGGTGGGTACGATGAGCATCGACATCCGTTCATAGGGCGGAGCATCCGGGTCGGTCACCGCCATGACGATGAGAAATGACGCAAAGCGCGCATTGGAGGAGAACCATTTCTCACCGTCGATCACCCATTCGTCGCCGTCACGATACGCGCGGCAGGTGAATTCCTTGGGGTCGGCACCCGCTTGCGGTTCGGTCATCGAAAAGGTGGACACGATGGTCCCTTCCATCAACGGCTTGAGGAAGCGTTTCTTCTGCTCCTCTGTGCCGAACATGGCGAGAATCTCGGCGTTGCCGGTGTCGGGCGCGGCGGTACCGAAGACGGTCGGCGCCCAGTAGCTGCGGCCCAGAATCTCGTTCATCAGCGCCAGCGTCAATTGTCCCAGGCCAGGCCCGCCAAGTTCCGGGCCCAGATGGCAGGCCCACAGGCCCTCTGCCTTTACCAACTCCTGCAACGGCTTCAAATGCGCACGCGATTCGGCATTTTGGACATCATAAGGCGCCCCATGGCCGGGGAAGAGCATGTCCATCGGTTCACATTTTTCGCGAACAAATTTTGCCATCCAGTCGAGTTTGGTTTGCAGTTCAGGTTCGATGCGAAAATTGATCATGGAGTTTTCCTCGGTTCAGCCAATCATACGGATGAGTTTTTCGGCTTCGGCAAAGCTGCCGCGCACCAGCCGGTCGAAGAAGCGGCCGGTTTCGGCGGTCAATATACCCTTGTTTGCCTGGGCAACCTTATACTCGAGAATGCAGCCGCTCTTGAACATTGCCAGCAGCAGGAAATAGTCGAAGCTTGCCATGTCGCGGCCGGTGCCGGCCGAATATTGCTTCATCAGCTCCTGGCGCGTTGGCCATTCCTCGACGTTGTACAGCGCCTTTTCGGGCACATGGCCAGGTAGCCTTTCGTCGCGGATGCCGCTGCAGAACCACGCGAGGTCCAGCAGCGGATCGCCGATCGTGGACAGTTCCCAGTCGATCAATGCGGTCAGGCGACAGGGCGGATCAAATGCGAACAGCGCATTGGGCGTGCCGACATCGCCGTGAATGATCCCCGGCTGGAAATCGTCGGGGATATTGGCGCGCAGCCAGTCGCGCAGCAGTTCGTAACCGGAAAGGTTGCGAAACTCGTGGTCATAGAGCTCCTTGTAGCTTCTGATCTGACGTTCCCAGCGATCGACTTGGCGTTCGAGAAAATTGTCCGGGTGCCCAAAATCGTCAAGGCCGACGGCCTTATAGTCCACTCCGGCGAGCGCAATCAGGCCGTCGACCATTGCCAATGGCACTTCGCGGGCGTGCGGTGGCTTGTCGAACGGTGCTCGGTCATGGATCTTGCCATCGCGCAGGTCTGCGGGCCAGCCCTCGACCAGTTCCATGACATAAAAGGGCGCACCGATCACCTCCGGGTCGGGGCAGCTGCCATGACAATAGGGATGAGGGACGTCTGTTGTGCGCAGCGCCGTCAGCACGCGGGCTTCGCGCATGATGCTTTTCTCGCTTCCCGGCGGCGGGGTGGCGGGAGGTCGCCGCAGGATCATGGTTTCGCCGCCCCGGTCTAGTGACAGAATGACATTTGAGGTGCCGCCATGGATTTTTCTCGTTGCCAATCGACCATTGCCGAGCGCGGGAATATGCGCATCGAGCCATTCGCTCAGGCGGGCGGGATCCGCCAATATCTCAAGTGCGTCACTCATGATCGGATTCCCGCAAGAAATTTTCGATCTCGAGACGAATGGCGTGAAGCTGGTTTGCCGCCGTGGCAAATTCGACTTCTTCAATCCGGGCAAGCAAGGCATCGGTTACCGCCTTGGCCCTTTGATGATCGGCAGCCTTGACCTGGCGGCCAGTGTCGGTGGGGACAATGAGCGACGCGCGCTTGTGGTGCGGATTGTCGGTGAACGAAATCAATTGCAGTTCGGCAAGCCGGTTTGCAGAACGCTGCACGACCTGTCGCGGATGTCCGAGACTGCGCCCGATCTTTGCGACAGTCGGTGGCTGGTCGGCGTTGACCACGGCCGTCAGCACCGTCAATTCCATTTTGGAGAGCCCCGTCTCGGCACGCGTGTCGGCATAGAGCGCCTCCATGCGGCCGCGGACTCGGGCAAGTTCGTCGGCGAATCGTTCGAAATCCGTGAAGCGGGGTGATGACATGACACCCTAATGTCAAAATGACACTACGGTGTCAAAATAATTCTACCGGTTTGTCATTGGCCGGAACAACGAGTTTTCCGCCTGCCAGTCAATTCGCACGCGACGACGGGAAAATCGCCAGCCATCGGTGGTACGGACAAGCTGGTCGTCATAGGTGCCGCTATGGTCTGGTCCGATATTGCAGTGCACGGCAAAATAGCTGCGGGCAGTCGCGGTATCGCCGTCAAGGTTGATCAACGGATTGGTGATATGATGGCGAACGAATTTCAGCTCGGGATTGCGGGTTCCCGACGACAATGATACCGCGATGGCTTCGGGACCGACCGGGCTTGCACCCGGATATTCGAGCACTCCGTCGGCGGTGAAGCACGCTGCCAGCTCGGCAACGCGTCCGCGGTCGCCGTTATAGGTATAGCGAGCCAGAAGATGGCGGATCGCATCGCGATGGACGGCGAACTCATCCATTGAAATTCAACGGCAAGCCTGCTTCGTCCCATCGCGTTCTAGCCAACTGCCCCGATTGCGACAAGGTGATATAGGCGGTGCTCAAATCGTCTCCGCCAAAGGCGATGTTGGTGACGTAAGATTCTCGGCTTATGTCAAATTTCGCTATTTTCCCGTCAGGCGTTATCGTTGATATGCCGCCATCGTACAGTGTCGCGACACAGATGTTGCCGGCAGCGGTGACCGCAAGGCTGTCGAAGCCCACGGGTCCCGGGGCGGTCGCTATCCAAGTCGGTTGCTGCTCCTCGAGCTTGCGATCGTAACGCCACAGGCGCGCCTGATGCGTGTCGGCGACATAAATATGCGCAGCATCGGGCGAGAGGCCAATTCCGTTGTATGAAATCGCGTGGCGATTGAGCACGCTTATGGAAGAGCCATCTGGCAGAGCGCTGAACAACCCGCTGGCCGTGCGAATGCCATCATGGCTCTTGCCGAGGTCGGTAAACCAGATCCGTCCGTCGGGGTCGAAAACGATATCATTGGGTGCTTGCAATGACAGGTCATCGCAGCGGTCATATAGCCGCTCGAATTTCCCGGTTGCCAGATCGACGCGCTCGATTCGTCCTTCATGGCCGGCTCCGCTGGCGTTCTGAAACTTTTCGAGATCGAGACCGCCGTTGTTGCACACATAAAGCGCGCCATCGGGGCCGAGCGCGGCGCCATTGGGGCCGCCGCCAATATCGCAAATCGTCTCGGTGCGTCCGTTCCAGCAGCGCGTAATTCGGCCGCCGGCCAGCTCGACGACGACTACCGATCCGTCGGCCATAACCACTGGTCCTTCGGGAAATGCGAGCCCTTCCGCGATTACCTCCATCCGCTTTTCCTATATAACCTAGTTATGTAACTATTGACACGCCTGCGCCTGAGGCGCAACCCTGTACCCAGGAGAATCCATGCCCGTACCTCGAAATCATATCGTCGTCAGACCGCCGCCTTTTGGCAAGCCGCCCTATCCTGCAGACATATTTGCCGGTCAAACCGTCCTCGTGACCGGAGGCGGCTCGGGCATGGGGCTGGCAATGGCGAAAGCTTTTGCCCAGGGCGGCGCGCGGGTCGCTGTTATGGGGCGCGACTTGGAACGCGCGCAGGAGGGAGCAGCGGCGATTGCGGCACTTGGGACCCAGACCCATGCGATCAGTTGCGACGTTCGCCAGCCTGATGCCGTTGCCGCTACTTTCGATGAAGCAGAAAAAACGCTCGGCCCCGTCCATCTGCTGGCCAATAACGCAGGCGCAAATTTTCCTGTGCTTGCCGAGGACATTTCAGTCAACGCCTGGAATGCCGTGACACGAATTGCCATTGACGGCACCTTTTTGTGTTCCACCGAATTTGCCCGGCGCTGCATGGCGCGTGGCGAAGGTGGTGCAATTATCAATAACAGCGCTCAATATATCTGGACCGGCTTTCCCGGCGACGCCCACAGTGCCGCGGCCAAGACCGCGCAAGCGACGATGACGAAGAAACTGGCGGTGGAATGGGCACCAAAGGGCATTCGCGTCAACGCCATTGCTGCTGGCTTCTTCCCGCACGACACCTCGACGGCTGGACAGCGCGAAGGCGGAACCGAGTCACTGCAGAATATGATTCCCGCTGGCAGGACCGGTAGCATCTGGGAGTTCGGCTGGCTGTCGGCTATGATCTGCACCCCGATGTTTGGGGCGATGACGGGACAAGTGATCGTTCAGGATGGCGGTGAGAGCCTCCGTCGCTCGCTGATGATGCCCGACTTTGTCCCGCCGCGCGAACGGTCCGAGGGACCCTGGGGATGGCAATGACCGGCTGGCTGACGGGAAAATCTGTTCGCATCGAGGGTGACAGCCCGGCGATTGCGACTGCCCTTGCTGCCCAGGGAGCGACGCTCGTATCGGATGACGATTCCGATATCTGGATACAT
>Ga0316204_10004315_pt1 | contig 25747 bp, 24 predicted proteins | sample 6monrhotite_MG_2_FD_205661 | JGI IMG/M metagenome (GOLD analysis project Ga0316204, IMG submission 205661) | Microbial mat bacterial communities from mineral coupon in-situ incubated in ocean water Damariscotta River, Maine, United States -... | ecosystem: Environmental > Aquatic > Marine >...
CGGCTGGGGGATGCTTTGGGGGATATAGCCTCGCACAAAACTCGCAAAATACTCTAATATATGTATTTTCACTTTGAAAATGGTGCCCCCACACGGACTCGAACCGCGGACCTACTGATTACAAATCTGTTTTTGAAACTTTCCATACCTGAACATCACAGCTCATTTTCCCTATGTTATATAGGTATTTACGTGTACTGTGTGAACATAAGGGATCATAGAATACCACCCTTGCGCTAGTGATTTGAGAGCCTAGATGAGCCTAACCGACCTACAGATTAAGCGTCTGAAAGCCCCAGAAACCGGGCAAAAGACATACTATGACAGCGCCCTGCCCGGCTTTGGGATCAGGGTGTCTCAAGGCGGCACGAAGACCTTTGTTGTGTTGTATGGCAGGGATCGTCGTCGCCGTTCATTGGGTCGCTATCCCGACTTGTCGCTATCTGAAGCCCGTCACTTGGCCAAGCAAGCACAAGTAGACATAACCCTTGATGAGCAGAGCCCTAAGAACGCCCTGCCCAAGGTATCGTTTACAACTGCACGTTCCAAGTTCTTGGCCGACTGTGAGGTCCGAACCAAGCCGCGCACCGTCGATGAATACCGCCGTCTGCTCAGTCGCCACTTCCACTTTGACTGCAGTATAGCAGACCTCTCCCGCCATGAAATTGCTTCGGTGATCGAAAAGCTGAAAGCCAAGCCGTCAGAACAACAGCATGCCTTTGTAGCCATCAGGACATTGTTGAACTGGTGCGTAAAGCGAGGATTCCTTGATATTGCGCCAGTTCCACCGCTGACGTTCAAAACTCTACCCCGAGAACGCATCCTCACAGACAGCGAACTGACGGCAGTCTGGCAAAGAGCATCTGAGTTTGGATACCCGTATGGACCCATTGTCCAGCTGTTGATCCTGACAGGCCAGCGTAAGGGGGAAGTGGTTGGGCTGCGTCGAAGTTGGGTGGTGGACGAGCGGATTGTATATCCATCCGAGTTTGTAAAAAATAGGCATGCACACTCAATCCCGGTGGGAAAGCAGGCACTGAACTTAATCAGCGCCCTGCCCGGCGATACAGATTTGTTATTCCCATCACGATTTGAGGATGACAAGCCCTTCAACGGGTTCTCAAAGAGCAAAGCATCCTTTGATCAAGATCTGGGGATTGAACCATATACTCTACACGATCTGCGACGGACGTTCAGCAGCAACATGGCGAAGCTTGGAACACCAATCCATGTCACCGAACGGATACTGAACCACGTTTCAGGCACAATTAGCGGTGTAGCAGCAGTGTATAACCGTCATGCATACATCGACGAGATGCGCGAGGCTTTCAAAACACACGAACAGCATTTGTCAGATATGCTCTAGGCACACTCCGAGGCTTGATATGCAACCATAAGCTGCTAGCCTGAACCTTCCTCGGGGAACTTGTCGAAACCCGAGCATCGCGATGCTCTTCTATCTAGGAGAGATCGTGATGAGGATACTTTCAAAACGCCAGGTCAAGGAGTTGGTCTTGTACTCACCGCAACACACCGCACGTCTGGAGAAGGCAGGTCTATTCCCCAAGCGGGTACAGCTGGGCCCGAACCGCGTGGGTTGGGTTGAGAGTGAAGTGCTGGATTGGCTTGAACAACGCTTGGCACAACGTGAGATACTGAACTGACACTCCCCTAACAGGGAGCTGGGTGGCTGGGCGTGCACAGCTTAGCCACCCAATCTCACTCACAAGAAGACGGTGTTGCAACAGATCGTAGTTTTTTACACCTTTTGGTAGTAATTCTGAGCAATGCGCAATTTACAGCATCGTATCGACTAGTCATATATTGTGGATGAGCAAAAATGTTATACCACCCGTTGGCACGCTAGCTAGCACCCAAGGAGCTAGAAAGGCAGAATTCTCTAAGCGTAGCAAAACGTATTCCGAAGAGAGTTTCTTGCACGCGCTTCAACCCGGAAAGGAAGCGGAAGGCTGGACCGAGCAGAAGAAGAACAACACCACGGTGAGGATGCGCCGCCCAAAGGGCGTTGATGAGATCCTTGAAAACCGGTTTTGGAATGTACTCTATCGCTTTGGCTATGATGAATTAAATATAGGGAGGCATTTCAAAGTTGCCACATCCAAGAGCGGAGACATTGGTAAACAGATCGACGTCTTTGCAAAAGATGCTGAGACCCTCATTGTGGCGGAATGCAAGACCAAGATGGAATTGGGCAGTAAAAGTCTGCAATTCGCTCTTGGAGAGTTCGCCGCATTACAAAAATCCATTGCAAATTCAGCGCGTCGACATTTTGGTAAGGACTTCAACCCAAAGATTATCTGGTTCTTTGTGACGGATAAAATCCGCTGGCATGAAAACGACTTGAAGAGGGCACGTGAATTCAATATTCACGTAATTCAGGCACGCGAACTTCTTTACTTCGAAGAGATATCAAAGAAATTGGGTGCCGCCGCTAGGTATCAGTTCCACGCCGAATACCTTGCCAAGCAGAAGGTTCCGGCACTTGCGAACCGAACGCTGCCAGCAGTTAAGACTAAGCTCGGTGGCCACGTAGCGTACTTCTTTTCTGCCCGTCCAATCGATATTCTGCGAATTTCCTTTGTAAATCATAGGGACTTGCGTGATCCTTCGGGCGCGCCATCCTATCAACGGTTGGTAAACCCCAACCGCCTGAAACAAATTGGAAAGTTCTTGGATGGTAAGGGGTATTTCCCAAACACGATTTTGCTAAATTTTCATAGAAAACCGACATTTCATCGGAGTAGTTCTGACGATCTCGCAAGCGTCCAGTTCGGAGAACTTGTGCTTCCCGACAGGTATAAAAGCTGCTGGGTGATCGACGGCCAGCACCGGCTCTATGGGACTACCTTTTCAAAGGAGCTCGATCAGGATACGCCACTCTTCTTTATCGCTTTTGAGGGAATGCAATCCGCAGAGGAAGCAAACACCTTCGTTACAATCAACGAGAAGCAAACGAAGGTACCCAAGAAGCTGCTCACCGAACTTGATGGAGAGCTGAAATGGGATTCGGATGACCCGAAAGAAAAATTGGGGGCCATTGCTTCAAGGGCTGTGGATTTACTTAATAACAAGGGAGGGAGCCCATTCGAAAACCGAGTCGTAACTCCTGGCGTCTCCGGAAACTCAAGCCAGCCGTTGACGCTGCCAAACTTTCAACAGGCAATATTACAGTCGCGCCTTGTTGGTTCCGTTAGTGCTCGGACAAAGGAATTGCTCCCAGGGCCCTGTTGGGAAAGCAATTCGGAGCAGAGCCTCATCCGGCTTGTGGAATTCTTAAGTTGGTATTTTGAGAAAATCGAAAAACTCAATCAGGTTAGGTGGGACAACGGCAAATCGGGCTATCTTTGCTCAAATTTTGGTGTTTATGGACATGTGCGCCTGTTGGGTGAACTCGTCCGCTTCTCAGCACGAGAGGACAATTACGACCCAATTGAGGCTGAGCTGGACGAGTTGTTCAACGCAATCCAAGGACATCTCACCCCGGTTTGGGATTTTATAAAGGTGGCCGATGATGATGCTTTTGCCAGTCGGTTCAAAGTCCCGTTCGGAAGCGGTGGGCAAGCTAGGTACTTCTTTCGGCTTGTGGATATAGTTCGCTCAAAGACGCCGGGATTCGCACCTGAGGGTTATGAGGAGTTCATTCAAACGGTGTCGGACGAGTCCGTGCGTCAAGCGAACGATGATGTTCTTTGGGTGCAAAAAATTGTACCTGAATATGTGATGTCAGAATTGGCTAACAAATTTGGTGATCAGTTTTTTGAACTGGGTGTCCCAAAGGAAATTCAGAAAGCCTGTCAATCGAAACGAATTGATGACAGCGTTGAGGAACAACTACCTGTCGAACACTATTTGGATTGGCTTCAAATTAGAAAGATAGTTGAGCAACGTGAAGTCCGAGATCTTTTCAAAGGCACATTGAGCATTCAGATGGCCGACGAAAAGAAGGGGCGTCATATGTATGTTGCTTGGTTTGATAAGATAAATGAGATTCGTAGAGTTTCAGCGCATCCCGCTGGACGTCAGTACCGTGACGAAGACATCGAGTTTTTGCGGACCGTAGTGGCAACACTCGCTGAACAGCTTCCTGAGAGGTTTGCTGGCAGTGCACCATAGGCGTGTCAGTGCGCGCACTGCCCTCAACGAACAAACTCAACCGATCATATAGACAGCTTCAGTAGTTCTGTTTCGAAAAGTTGATTTCCCCGCCATCACAGAGGTCCGCCCAATCGGTCGATATGCGTCGGGCAAGTCATATAGCTCCTTAATGCTCTCATGGTCTGCATTTGTCAGCACGACTCGTGCCCCCCTAGAGGCTGCCGCAAATAGTGCGTCACGCAATCTCACTTGGTCCTGCCAACTAAAAATGTTCTGATTGTATTTTATGAATCCATTCATATTGTGAGCGGTTGTATAAGGCGGGTCTGCAAATACTAAGTCGCCTTTGCCTGCTTCCGCGATAGTTTTGTCAAAATCTGATGTTCTGATATCAGCATTTTGCAAAACCTTACTGATCTCATAAAAATCCTCGTCAGCAAAGATGACTTTGTCCTTCGTTCCAATTGGAACATTGAACTCGCCTTTTAGATTCTCTCTATAGAGACCATTATAACAAGTTCGATTGAGATAGAGAAACTGAGCCGCTCGAGTATGTGGCTTCTGTCGCTTCCTGCTCCGTTCCTCGTAATAAAATGCTTTGTTATGCAACCTTTGCATTCTCTTGAGTTCTTGCAGAACCTGCGGCCAGCAATCACGAATGCAAAGATATGTTTCAATCAGGCGTGGATTGACATCACTGAGTAGAGCGTTGCTGGGTTGGATGTGAAAAAACACAGCAGCACCGCCCAGGAAGGGTTCAATGTATCGTCCAGAAAAATCGGGGAGGGTAAATGACGGATCACTAGCGAGCCAACGTTTGCCGCCTGCCCACTTTATAAAAGGTTTCAAGACAGTACCCTCACGTTTGTTAGGATCCTATGTTCAGACGACTTCAGTCACAAGCTTAAAGTGTATTGTTGTTGCTTGAATGATCTCTCGGTCTCGAGGCGGCGCAACATTAGTCGATCAAGGTCACTGTCCGTCCAAAGATCAAAGATCAATGATCAATGATCAATGATCAATGATCAATGATCAATGATCTTGGTTTGCCTGATGATGTTCGGCTGCAAATCGAAACTTCCGAATTTTCATCTGTCCATTCAACCTTGCGGGGTCAGCGTTTTTGCAATCTGCAAAACCTCTAAGAATCGTGGAAATGGCGCCGCCGCCGTCGCCGTCTTGAACTGAGCTTTGCTGACAATCAGCAATGCCGAGAACTGAAATTCCCGCCTGAGGCTGCCAAATATCCAGAGTACCGCTAGATTAGATTTCAGACCATAGTGAGCTTGATGGCCTCTTTGTTGTAGCACCTGTTGGTATTGCTGCGCCGACCGCCGGAACGATTTCCTGGCCGCGTCGGACCGCACTGGCTCTGTCCCACGATCCACCTCCAGCGCAAACGCACGATACCCCTTAGGATACTTGATCGCAAACAACTGATCAGGAATGAGTTTGGTGCCAGACACTGGAATGCCTATCTCCACACCCTTGATCGCCAAAATCTGGACCGCAGGCACATACGTGAACCCTGCCCGCTTGGCGCTAATCTCAATCGCACTCGATACTGCAGAGACCCAATACCCATGCCACCAATGCCCGCTGGGACGGCAATGCTTTTCTAGCTCTGTTTCGTCAGCGAGGGCGTCCCACCCAAGTTTGGTCAAATCATAGACATAGGGATTGAAGTCCGCCTTCACGATCTGTCGCTGTTGCGGCGGCAGGCGCAAATAGCCTGCTTCGCGCAAGGCCTGTAGACGCCGCAATGCCGTATCGCGACACCGGTGCGTATCCCGCGTCGCCTCATACAAGAACTCAGACGACTGCGGCCCATGCCGATCAATCTGGGCAAACCAGCGCAGTTCACGTGCCGTTGGCCTGAGGTCTATTCTGATGTGTGGTGGGGAAGCGTGGGTGTGTTTCATACCCACACTCTGCCACCCCGCTACAACTCTGGGCTAGGCGCAAGTGGATCGTCATTGTCATTTTTTGGCGGGATAATTTCGACCTCTTCTGGTTCTGGATCGCTATGGTCAGCCTTGGTTTCCCATGGCTGCGCGTATGCATCGCGGCTGTGTTGCAAGATGGCCGCACGCTCTTCTTTTGTGGTGCGCGGTAGCTTCTCCAACTCAAAGAATGGGAAGGTAATGGGGACGGCTTTATCGGTCAAACCGCGCAGATACGTGGCAAATGAACCCTTAGGCTGCTGCTGGATCAACTCCGGCGTCGCGTGCATCTGGCTCGACAATGTCCGCGCATCGCGGGCTGAGACACCACCAGCCAGCTTGATCGAGGTATTGGCCTCAAAGGCCTCTGAGAGGCCACTGGAGAGTTGCCCCAGGTATTGATGGGCCATCACCATGCCCACCCGGTATTTGCGGGCCTGAGAGAGAATGACGCCGATGTTTGCGTCGAAGTAGTCCTGAGCTTCGTCGATGTAGATCATGGCAGGCAGGCGGTCTTGTCGGCGCAGTACGGCGCGTTCTTGTGCTGCTTGCGCAATCAACGCGATAAAGAACCGCCCAAAGATCTCAGTGCCTTGTTCTTTCAACAAAGACTTGCTGGTGTTGATTAGGATGAGCTTGCCAGCGTTCAATTCGCTGAACATGTCGAACTTGGATTCTGGGTTGGCAAACATTCTCTCGAAGGTTTGGTTTTCCAGTACCCCATAGAGGCGACGCAGCACCTGCGTCTTCGTAGCGGCGAATTCCTTGCTTTCAAACTCGGTTTCAAAGAACCGGCGTGGTGTACCTTCGAGCTTGGCGATGTGTTCTTGGTACTTCGCAGTTCCGCCCGCTTCCATCAGATCACATAGTGTGTGGATGGTCGCATCAGGGATATGGAACATCAGGCGGGTCACATAGCGAAAGACCACGCTTTGCTTGGCGGTCATGCCAGCGGCCAGAAGTGACCCCAATACAAAATCATAAAGCTCAATAATCGAATTGGTCAGCCGCTCGCGTTCCAGTGGGGAATAATCTTCGAGGCGTTCCTGTCCTACCGAGAACAGATTCAGCGAAACCGGATAGGCAATGTCTTCGGGGTTGATCAGCACGATGTCTTCAGGCTCAAGCACTTTGGCCCGCAAGATATTCCCAATCAGATCACCCTGGCTGTCGATCACGACCACCGACTTGGCACCTGCCGCCACATCAGGCAAATCCTTGGCAATGAGATACTGCAAGGTTTGGGTTTTGCCGTGGCCGCTGCCTGCCACGATGTGTGTGTGTTCAAAACGCAGCTCTTCGGGGATTTCAAACGGTGTATTCAGCGCGAACAGACAATGCAGCAGGGTTCCTTTGAGATAGGTGTCCACAGCATCATCGCCGCGATAGTCACGCGGGAACACCGGATTGGTGCGGTGGGTTTGGCGCAGGTTGTTATCGAGCTTCGCACGCAGGTCGTTGAAGTGATTGTATCCGTTGTCCTGAAAGAACGGCGTGACAATCTGGTCCACCACCAAGTTATGCGGGGTGAGAAACTGCGACACGGAGACCAGCACATCCCCATCCATAGGCGGCGCGGCCTTAGCAATAGGTGCCAAGGCTTGGCTGATCACTTCAAGTGCGGATCGCACCATTTGTGGATCATTGCGGGCTTGTCCTTGCTTTGCCAACAGATCGCGATAGCGGCCACCTTCAACGGTATTGCACAAGACCGGTGGTGGGGGAATGTTTGGGCTGAGACCTTCCGCTTCAAACAAAGCCCGCCCCACCTCTAGAAGTTGTATCTTGAGCAAATCTGGCGTTGTTGCGGGCCACTGCGCCGCGAGGGCTGCATCACGGGCTGCGTCATCCATCTGGGCTTGTCCAACCATTGCATGGCTGTACAGCGTCATGGTCTCTTCTTTGGCCAGGCGCTCAGCCCGGGCTGGGCTTTCCAAATACAGCCGGACGCCCACATATCCGGCGGCACCCAGCAAGAAGACCGGCGTGATCATCAACGCTGCCATCAAAAGCAGGCCAATGATGATCGCACTGATCACGAGGCCACCAATCTGATCCGACAGGTTGCCCATCAGAACTCCACTACGATGCCTTCACTAGTCTCAGCATTGTCGCTGATCCAGAGCTTGAGTTGCGACAGCGTCTCCAGCATGCGTTCCTCATAGCGTTTTGCGTCCGCTGGCGTGGCGCAGAGAAAGCGATCTGTCTTGCCGTTGATGACGTGTTTGACCAGCAGCACGAACTTGTCATCCCGGTCATCAACCTTGGCGGTGGCTGGTCGCCGTTCCATCAAAACGGTCGCAAGCAGGTTGCGTTGTCGCACAATCTGGATCTCTTCATGGGTAAGAAGAACGGTTACCAAAACCTCATAGAAAGTGGTCTTAAAGATCGCTCCCCGCCTGACGGTGTCATGTTTAATTGAGACGCGCATAGGTGGAGGCTTTCACTGGAATAGTCACAAAAGGTAATAGGGAATGGCATGCACAGGGAGGGTGGGGATATTCACCTGCAAAAGCAGGTGAAGTCAGGCAACGCGGATCAATCATTTGTTCTGTGATGTGACCCTATGTGCAGCCCTGGTACCCAGACATGACCCCCATAGGGGTTGGGGGTCAGTGTGGGGGTCATTTTGAACCCGCTGGAACAAGGGTTTTTTGGTGTTCCAGGGCCTCGCCTTTGGTGGCGAACTGGCGCGCTCCAACCGCAAACTTGCCGTCTTTGTATGTGATGTCCGAAGACAGCGGCGGAAGCGGTATTTGCTCCTCATGGGTGATGACCTTGGTGGATGCAGCAGCCGCAGCTGGGAGGGCTGCTGGTGCGGTCTGGTCTGGTACGCTGGCCATTGCTGTAGATGGTTGATTGGCGTAGCTGGCACCGGCGTCAGCGCTGTCGTTAACTGGGTCCGACGCCTTTGTCGGTTGCTGCAGTTTGAGAGACGCGAAGGAGGCGGCTGTCGTTTTGCCTTGCTCGAGCAACTGCCGCGACAACTCCATATGCTGGCGGGAGACCTTGAGGGATTGCTGGGCATATTCGGCGGTATCAACTGAGGCCCGGCCTATCTGCACCATACACTGCCCGACCACACCAACTCCTGCCATTATGATGCCAGGCATCGCACCAAGAAGGAACTGCAGTGCACCAGTGTTGCGTCCAAATGATTGGGTGGCTGATCCACCCATCAAGGCAACAACGATGCCCAACACAATCAGTGCCCCGGCGCAAAACCCCAAAAAGCTAAACAGATTGCGGGCGGATTGATATGACTGCATGACAGCTCCTACTCATTCAAAAATACGTCGCCACGTTGCAACCAGGAATTGCGGCGAGTCAATTGTTTTTTGAATCCTGAGATTGCGCTATGGTTGTGAAGGTGGTGGTGGAGCTGAGATCATAGCAGAAGTTTGCGGCACGACGGATTACCTAATCTGTGGTACAATGACTGGCATATGACATCGACCACAGCACCGTTCGAACTCTATGACATCCTCATTGAACTAGGGATTGACAAGACCCGCGCCAAAGCGGTTGTTGATGCTTTTCTGACGCGCGAAGAAGCGCGGCATTCTCTGGCGAGCAAAGATGATATCCGCAAGCTGATCATGTGGATTGCGGTGATGATGGTGGGACAACTGGCTGCCAATGCAGCGATCACATTCCAGATCGTGCAGGTGCTCAGGGGGTAGGGTTTTGGGACACTGACTTGATTGATAAAGGCGCGGTGACCGCGCCTTTATGTGTATCTGCCTTTAGAACAGCGGTCGCCGCTGGATTGGCTGGCCGTCGCGTGCGCAATCAGGTGGGTTGGTCAGGCCAAACGCAAGTGGCCCGCCACCGGTGATGACGCAGTGATACACCCGGCCATTGCGGGCGCGTACGGTGAAGTATGTGCCGCTGCCATAGGATGAGCGGCGCTCAGTGACAGTGAGGTTGGCGGGACTAATCCCAAGGACGCCGCCTGCTTCAGTGGATGAGGCCTACGAATACTTTGACCGTTCCATCTCCGACATGCTGGAGCAAGCCCCGCAAAGCGAGCATTGGGTTGGTGGTGGCGCATCAAAACATCTCGCAAGCCAGAGGCGCAAAGGGCGGCAGCATATCACCGATCCGTCGATAATGAACACCGCCACCAAGTTTGCGGGCAGCATGCAGGTGAAAGCTGAAGACATTGTCAACCTGCCACGGTTTACACGTTGAGTTGACCAATCCACCTGACAGCGCGCGGATGGGCAGCCTATCCAGAGGCAGGCCTTGTTTTGAGGTGCGAAAATTTCTCTTCGGGGGAAAGTGGCTATCGAGTGTAGGCATGATCTGTTGATTGTGATCATGTATCATGCCGCCTATCGTTTGAGGTTCCAGATCCGTTCTCAATCTATTCATATTAGGCATTGCCTTTTGGTTCTGAACGGCGCAACCTGGCAGCAAGTAGATGCAACTTTTTCAACTCGAGGGAGTTTGGCCCGACAGAATTAGGTCATCAGAACCCCAAGCGCACCAGCAAACTAATTAAGAAGCATTACTGCAGATTATCAATTTGACACAGACTAAGATCGACAGCACTCAAAAGAAAATCTTTCAACGCGGCTTTCTCTTTTTGAGCATTTGGCTTCTCGCTGCTTGCACTGAGGTGTACACGTGGAATCAGAAGCTGACTGTAACCCTGCAAACGCCTGACGGTCCGATTTCTGCATCGAGTGTCTCGAGAGTAACCAAGACCCGAACGAACGCCTTCTGGGTGCCGATCGAGGCACGAGGGGTTCGGTCAAGCCTTCAAGGCGAAGCGGTAGTCTTGGAGGTAAAGCCAGGTTCATTCCTCTTCGTTCTGCTCGATGGTGTAGATCAACTCGCATTCCGAGCATTTCCACAAATCGAATTGAGCCAAGCCGACGACATAGCTGACTGGGCAAGTGCCATCGAAAATCATCAGGACGTTGGTGAAGTGCCAGCAGACTTCTATCCGATGATTGTTACCTTCGAAGACTTTACCGATCCAACGACAGTTGGGCTTGTCAAACCCAACAGCATGTCCGCTATTTTTGGTGAGGGTTATGAGCTGGAAGGCATGAATCTGACAATAACCCAAGATCCGACAACGGTCGGGGCCGTCGAAAAAGTGCTGAGTTGGTGGCCGACATCTAGATCGGGCCCCCGCAACGAAATGAGCCCGTTGCAGTTACCAAATGATAGTCCGCGAGGATGGCAAAATTTAGGCCCAAATTACTTTTGGTCCCTGGACCGTCGTCAAGTATTCAATGAGGTATCAGAGTGACAATTTCACAAGAGCTATTTCTGTCCATTCTCTCAATGGATTCATACAATAGAGGCTATAACGCTGGGATAGTTGGCGCCGATCTGAGCGACCTTTCAGATGGTTCTGCAAGGATAGGCGAAGCTACAATTAGCTATACTATTCAAGATGCTGGCATTGTGGACGCAGCTGAAGCGCTCAATTTTTACGCTATTGCCTACGACTACGAAGGCCAAAAAATCGTCGCATTTCGCGGAACAGATGATCCGTTAGGATTAGTCGAAGAGAGCCAATCCGGAGACCTTTTGACCGGATGGGTTACAGGCTTTGGTATCACTGAGGACACACAAGCTACATTAGCGCAAGAATTTTACCAAGCCGTAACCGGTAGTGATCCATTTGATGCGTCAACTGCTGGACCGGGAATGATTACACTGACAGGTCATTCCCTTGGCGGAGGTCTTGCGGGTCATATAGCAAGCCTAACAGGCGATGATGCCGTTATATTTGACAACTCCCCATACGGCGCGGCAACGGTGGCAAATTGGCTTGCCGAAGTCGGTTCACGTTCAAATGATACTGTAACTTATACAATCGATGATGCGCTTGCGATGTTAGCTGGCGACATATCTCCACCAGAAGGCATGTCCTTACCAGGTAACGCGAGCATCGATGCAATCTATGTAGATGGTGAAATGTTAGAGTCTGTGAGAAACTTTGCTTCTGAGGGACCAAGTGCAGTAGGCATATCGCAAATAATTCTTACGGATCTACAAAGTTATTTTTCTCCCAACGAAATCATTGGTCCTACGGGGGCATTAACATTTTCAGGGTTACAAGCTTACGCGGCGATTGTCAGTGCGGCAACTGAAGTTGACGAAAATGCACAATACCAAGAAATTCTGGAACGTTTCGGAACTCCGGGCGCTAATACGGTCGAAAGACACGCGATCTCCGGACTGATCGTTCAAAAGTATGCAACTGAAGCATTCGGCGCGGACGGGCCGTGGAGCGAGGTTTATGATGCATGGTTCGACTCTCTTTTTGACGACGATATTGGTGCTGCTGCTGGGTTTGCCGCTGCTGGTACAGACGGTGCCTACTCTCAATCTGCGAAGATGTTGTCAGCTATCGCTTACTCTGTGATTGATGAAGGAGCGTTGGTCTTTGGTAATACCGGGGTTCGCGCTCTCTTTGACGACTTGAACGAGCTTGGATTGCTTTTGAACGACGGTATCGCTGATGATTGGGATTTGCAGTCACCGCTGTCCCTTACAGATCTCAGTGAAACCCTCGTTCAAGCGACCATTCAGTTCGCAGGGCAAATGGCGCTGCAAAAAGTCGACTTTGGTGAGACGAATGGCGCCATTGATCCAACCGACGGAATTGTAGGATTTTCGAGTGCTGGCAACTACATAGCCGTCAGCAATGACCCAAACGCATCTGACGCGGCATTTGAAATCGCTGACGCTGACGTATTGACCATTAACCTTTCTGAGGAATTGTGGAGCGTCAATAAGTTGGAAACTGGTTCATCCAGTTCTCCAGCCGAAGTCTTCAACTGGATTGAAGAAATGGTTGAGCTAGGGGTAAGAAGAATTGATCCCGATACAATTTATGATGATGGACAACGCGCTGAGGTATTCTCTAGCCTATATGGCGAAGGAACCACCGGTCGCCTTTGGAATGACACCGGGTTCGGTGAAGACTATTTCTATCGCGTCGATGTAGCTCTACAAAGCAGTGTTGGAACGGTGGTTCTTTCAGACCTACCGGGATTTGATCTTGCGGTTTCAGGTAACATGGCTGGCCTCTTTGCTGCGAGCGAAACCGCGCAATCGGTAATCGGAAACGATAAAAATACCGTATTTGTAATGAGCGACGAGGCTGACGATGTCATTGGGCTGGGCGGTCGTGACATCATATTTGGTGGTGCAGGAAATGACCTGCTCTTTGGCGGAGACGGTGTCGACTTTGTTTTTGGCGGCATCGGCGATGACTTCATTTCAGGCGGCATCGGCTCAGACACCATTGATGGCGGCGAAGGGTGGGACGTTCTGTCCTATGCCGATCTTGGCCGCAGTGGCGCTGACACTGGACTGACATCTGAGTCGGCAGGCGTTACCGTTGATCTATTCGAGCCAGCCAACAGCACCGATGCCTCAATATCAAATATCGAGGTCTTTGTAGGTTCCGAGTTTGGCGATAGTTTTGTCGGTTCTAATGAAGGCGGCGAGTGGTTCGCTGGTGGAGAAGGCAACGATACATTTACAATCTCTCGTTTCGCAAGCGGGGATGCACCTACAGTCATCTGGGGTGGAGGCGGCGAAGACACAATTAGAATTACGACCGAAGCTTATGACCAGACAGGCGCTGAAAACACTGGACTCGGGATTTTGTTGGTTGATGCACCAAACATAACTGAAGAGAACTTTTATACGCTAGATTTGGCAGATCTTGGCCTTAATATGGATTTTGTGAATTCGGATATTGATGTCATCCTGATCAACCAAGAAGAGCAAGACACAGTATTTGAAAATCGGTATGGGTATCTTGGTGAAGCTCTACCGAACCAAATCATGGGGGGCGATTCTGATGGTGGAGATGACCCTGGTGTGGATCCACCAGTTACTGGTTACTTCGACCAAGAAATTGCAACGGTGGCGATCTCAGAGATCGTTTCACCGTTTGTACAGGGCCTAAGCGGGTTCAATTCAGATATTAACCTGGTTGATCGGAGGGGTTTTGGAACAGATCCGTTTGAAAGCCTGGAGTATGGCGGTGCGAATTACACAAGAACTGAAACAATCGTTGTCGCGCATCATACGTTGGACATTGGTGATCAGGAGATCGCTGTTTTTGGTGGCGCTGCAGATTTGGGTTTTCGTTTCAGCGGTGAACCACCTTATGCCCCTGGGACCATTTCGGAAAGTGCCAGTCCGCGCCTTTGGTCAACGGAAACCAGAATGTTCTACATAGGCGCACCTGTACGTAGGCATCAAAATAGTGAGCTCTATGATCTTCTTTTTGATGCTGAGAATCGGCCGCAATACTATCCACACCCCCTCTGGGTCGATAGCCTTTTCTTTGACAGTTTGGATGAATACCCAACCATCCTAAACATTCGCGACTTTGGTGGTAACTACGTGAACGGGACCGATCTTGGAACAGCAAACAAAAGCTGGTTCATCGTTGGAGGAACGGCAGATGCATCAGGTATTACAACAGAGGGCGCTTTAGAAACCTATACGCTGGAGCTGGACAACAACGACATTACTGACCGGTTGGACGCATTACTTGGGTCAAGACCTGGTAGTTTCGTTGGTAGTGCGGAAAACGATGTGTTCTTTGCTGGATCAGACGCCGTTTTCTACGATGGCCGCGAAGGTGTTGGCGACCGAGTCGTTTACACACGTTCCGATGAAGGATTGACGGTCGACCTAACTGATGTAGCGAACAACACTGGCATTGCTGCTGGTGATACGTACATTAACATTGAGCTCATTCAAGGATCAAATTTTGATGATATTCTGATTGCATCTGGTGACATTCGGAAGTTGCACGGACGCGACGGCGACGATTTGCTCATTGATGGTGAAGGCGCTACTTTTCTTCGCGGCGGTAGTGGGGCCGATGTGTTCAGGTTCATTTCCGGTGATGGTGCGGAAGATCGCGTTCTTGATTTCGAAATTGGGGTTGATCGGCTTGACCTATCTGATTGGGCGGCATCCAGCCTGAGCGACCTCAATATTGAAGAGCATTTCAATGGTGCAGGGGAACCGACAGGCTCCCTCATTATCCGTGATGGCGAAGACATCATCAGGTTGGTTGGCTTGTCACCCATTGACCTACCTAATCTATCTGATGCAGACTTCATTTTCGGCCCTGGCAATGGTATCGAGCGCGATGGCATTCTTAGCGGTACTGCTGGCGATGATGTCATCAATTCCAGCTTCATTGATATTGACAACGATACGCTTTCCAATGTTGGCCAAACAATTTCTGCAGGAGACGGTGATGATCGTATTCTCGATGGTTGGGGCAATGACGACGTAAGCGGCGGTGCTGGTAATGATGTGTTCATAGCAGGCGGTGGGGCAGACAGTTACAATGGAGGCGAAGGCGACAGCGATAGAGTCGTGTACACGAGGTCAGATACTGGCCTCACTGTTGATATGTCCGACACGAGCCAAAACTCCGGAATTGCGACTGGAGACACCTATGCAGGCATTGAGCGCCTCCATGGCTCCAACTATGACGATATATTGATCGCGGCTGACGATCTCAAGGTCATCAATGGTCGCGACGGTGACGACATCATCTTTGATGCTGCGGGTTTAAATGTTTTGGTTGGAGGAGAAGGTGCGGATACCTTTATCTTTGTTTCCGGAGATGGCGAGGAAGACAGGATTTTCGATTTTGAAATTGGCATTGACCTGATCGACATTTCCGCCTGGGGCGTAACGGATTTTACTGATCTTTCGATCACCGAACGTCTGAACTCCGCTGGTGAGCCACTTGGAAACTTAGAGGTGAATTTCAACGATGAGATCATCCGTCTTTTAGACCTAACATCAGCAGACATACCTTCACTCACTGCTGATAGCTTCGTGTTGGTTTGATCAACGGGTTCTATCGAATACTTCCTTCCATAGACCTCGCGGAAACAGAAAGAACCGCCTACGATAGGCGGTTCTTAACGTGATGCTGTATTACCCCATCGCAGCCGCCAACCTTGTCGGCGGCCCCTTGATCACTTCGTTTGCCAGGGCGAGCGCCTCAAACAAAACCATGCTGCGGGGTTCAAAATCAAAGATACGTCGTCTGTGTTTAGGCAGATACCCTTCAATTTCGGGGTATTCCATGGCCAGGGCCTGCGCTTCTTCATACTTTGAAGGAAAGCCGCGTGGACGCTGCACAGACACATCAAGCACTGGATTATGGCTGGCAAGTTCCGCAATTGCGCGGATCAACAGCTTTGTACGCTGCCCCTTGCGACAACCGGTGGTGCGCTTCTCGGTTACCACGACGTCAGGCTTCAACTCATTGATCAGCTCTTGCGCATGGCCAACCAGATCACCAGTTGAGCGCGTAGCCTTCAGCGCGATGCCCCAATCCTGCAGCTTGCCACCAGACAGATAGACATAACCCACCTTGCCAGAAGCCACAGCGATGGCCAGAACACTAAGCGCTGCCATGGGGTATGGGTTCAGCTATTCGCTCATGCAGGGCTTTGAGCGACGCGGCACGATTGAACGTATGCGCGGTGTCGCGCACGTTGTTTGGCAGGTGCTTCAACCGCCGCTTCAACCGTCTGGTACAGTCATCCATCACGTCCGCAAAGAACGCTTCGAACGAACGGCCATAGATGAGCGACAGGGTGATAATTTGCTCAAGATCAGGACGTCGCGCTCCATTCTCAAGTTTCGAGACCACCGATTGGTGGACGCAGAGTAGAGCGGCATTGTCCGCTTGGGTATAACCCGCCTTTCTGCGCGCAAGACGCAGATCAGCGGAGAATTGGGTTCTCATAGACTTATGATTATTGATTAACGTCACAAGCGTCAGTCTATGGTGGAAGACAATGACATCCTAGCAGGCAGGATATCATGGAGGGTGATACGGTGAGTATGTTGCAATGGAAGGGACGCACATGTGATTGATATGTGGCGTTCTGGGACCGGAACATCTGGCGTGTTCCGCCGACAAACGCACATATAAACCCAATGTGTTCGTCCATTCATAATTTCTGATTGGCTGTGCAGCAGGTGCGACTGATGCTGTACAACCAAGGGATGGGCGGCTGAACCTTCCCAAGGCTGTCTACGTTTTGACGCGGATATCAGGCTAGTCTTTCAGCCTTAAACCGTTGCACGACAAAAACGCCACTCCGACTAGGAGCAGCGTTTGTCTGTTTGCTTAGAAGAGCTTCAGTTGTCGTCGGTCTGCCATATGTAGTTGCCAGGCATCGCTTTGCGCAGCCTCATCCAAAAGCGTTGAGACAAATGACAAGACTTCATCTTCATCTTTCAGAATGCCTTTTGCCAAGAAAATTGATTTGTAGCCAGTTTCCGTCACCGGCAGGGGCTCAAGGCAGTGCAGCTCGATATGGGACATCGGGCCAGATAACCAGCAAAGGGCATATTTGATCGAGATGTCGAAATCGCTCCATTGCAGAGTGACTTGCATATATCCGACGTGATGCTCCGACATCAGTACTCACTCGCCAGCATGATGGTCAGTACGCGGTGGGTGAGTGCCTCATTGGCGGGGTTTTCTGATCCGTATTTCAGTGATGGATCATAATAATCCAGCTTCCAGAAGATCTTTTGGCCCTCGATCTCAACGGCACCGAAGTCATGTTCATCCCAAGGGTCATTGTTCTCTGAGAAGTCGCGGAACGTCCGCACCGCCTCCACCGCAGCAACCACAAAGTCCTGACCAGCTTCTTGAATGCCTTGGGTCAACAGCACCGTGCCATTGCCCAAGCCTTCTGTTCTGAAGCGATCATTGAGCGCCCGGATGCGACGGTTTTGCACCGCATCCGCTGGCACCCAATCGAGTTTAGTTTGCCCTTCGCAGGTGTGACAGTGTTCGTCATCAAAGACGTTCTCTAACTCCCACAGCCCGCTTTCGCGGTTGAAGCAGGCCCAAGCGTCACGCGCGACATGCTCGGAACCGCAATGTCTGCAGACCGGTACGCTATTGATCGTTTCTGGGGTTGTATTTGTCTTGGTTTCCATTTTGATCACCTTTCAATCGGGCGGGTCCAAGCGGGATTGCTCAGACGCGCCCGAAAGAAAGGTGAGATGGTGTTAGGAACTGTTCTGGCTTCATGATGCCGTATGACGCGGGTCGCGCAAAGCAGTCACCCTATCACTGGCAGTGATAAACAGCCTGCTATCGTGCGAAGCACGGCTGACTGACAATCACCCTATGTTCACCAAGCACCAGGCCGTCCTTGGCCTCGCGTACCAACGCTATAAACCAGCCCAACCATTTGCGATTGCCGGTGCAGATCGGCTGCAACACCTGTATATCATCGGACAAACTGGGACTGGCAAATCCACCTTGCTCTTGAACCTGATGCATCAAGATGCCCGGCAGGGCACCGGTTTTTGCCTGATTGATCCCCACGGGGATCTGGCTGACGCGCTGCACAACAATCTGATCGTCCCGCATCTCTATTGGGACATCAGCGACCCAACTTGTCCGCTGGGATACAATCCGCTCGCCAAGGTATCACCCATCCATCGACCGCTGGTGGCATCAGGCCTGATTGAGACCCTCAAGAAGCAGTGGCCTGATGCCTGGGGCGCACGCATGGAGCACATCCTGCGGTTTTTGCTGTTGGCGTTGCTTGAAACCCAAAGCGCAGATCTGCGCGATGTGTTGCGTCTGCTGACATACAAAGGCTATCGCCGCCAAGTGATCGACCAGATCACGGATGAGCAAGTGCGCTTCTTCTGGAAAACAGAGTTTCCGACACTCAACCATCAAGGCAGCGCGGATGGGATCACACCGATTGCCAACAAGCTTGGGGGATTCCTGGCGCAACCGACGGTGCGCACAGCGCTTTGCGAACCTAAAGAGCCACTACGGTTTCGCAGTATCATGGATACTGGACAGATATTGATTGTGAACTTGGCGAAGGGGCGGCTGGGGTCTGACATCACCAACATTCTGGGCGGGTTGATCACCTCGTCACTCATGCATGCGGCAACGACGCGTCACAGCCTGCCTGAGGCCGCTAGAAGGCCCTTCTTCCTCTACGTTGATGAGTTTCCCAACCTGACCACCAAGAGCTTTGCGGGGATGCTCTCTGAAGCCAGAAAATATCGTCTAGGATTGATTCTTGCTCACCAGCACCTGTCACAGACGGACAATGACGTGTCGGATGCAATCTTTGGGAACGTGGGAAATCTGATGGCGTTTCGAGTGGGTGCCAAAGATGCGCCTATCATCCAACGGGTGATGCAGCCATTTGATAGCCATGACCTACAGAGCCAGCCAAACCACCGGGCAGCTGTGCAAGTGATGCGGCATGGCGAGCGGCTGGCACCGTTTTCGGCTTCGATGTATCCACCGTATCAGGCTGGGTGATACGGTGGCTGCTAGGTGCAGAATGTCGCGATAGGTACCATAGACCCATGGAAAGATTTGACCCATTTGCGCCACGTATGTCGGAAGAGGCTTTTCAAGAGTACCTGCGGATTTGTCAGGAGCTTTATCTTGAGATGGTGCAAACTGGGAAATGGCCATGGCCAGAGGATTCGCCAAATCCTGAGGATTTGCTAGAGTCCGAGGATAGCTAATTTAAGCATATGAAAAACTATTTCGGGTACACACGAGTATCGACGGTTAAGCAGGGAGATGGTGTGTCCCTTGAAGCACAACAAGATGCTATCAGAGCATATGCTCAAAAGCAGGGCCTGAAAGTGTCAGCTTGGTTTGAGGAGAAAGAGACTGCCGCTAAACGGGGCCGTCCGGTTTTTAACAAGGTGCTGGCATCGTTGCGGGATGGCGAAGCTGAAGGTGTCATCATCCACAAGATTGACCGTTCAGCGCGTAACTTTTCAGATTGGGCTTTGATCGGTGAACTTATTGACAGTGGCATTGATGTGCGTTTTGCGCATGAGAGCCTTGATTTGCGCTCACGGGGAGGTCGGCTTACTGCTGATATTCAGGCGGTCATAGCAGCAGATTATGTTCGGAATCTGCGTGAAGAATGCATCAAGGGTATCGAAGGACGTCTGAAGCAGGGTCTGTACCCATTTAACGCTCCGATTGGATATCTCGACTGTGGCCCTGGAAAAGCAAAGGCGACTGATCCCGAGCGGGCCCCATATGTCAGGCAGGCTTTCGAACTCTATGCATCCGGTGAGTTTAGCATTCTTGGATTGCTGCAGGAATTGAATGCGCGCGGATTGCGGACCCGCCGAGGGGGTCCGATTTCTAAGGGTTGCCTTGAAAATATGCTCGATAATCCATTCTATCATGGCGTGATCCATATTAAGCGCAGGGATCGCACTTTTGCTGGCATACATGAGCCCCTCATCAGCAAGGCTCTTTTTGACAAGGTGCAAACGCTTAAATCGGATCGATGCAACAAGAAGCATGTAAGGCACAGGGTGATCTTTCGGCGGCTTGCCAAATGTGGCCTGTGCGACAGCACCCTATACGGCGAGGTCCAGAAAGGACGCGTTTATATGCGTTGCCACACTAGAGATTGTCCGACCACCACGGTTCGTGAAGAACACCTAGATGCAAAGATCGGTGTAGCTCTCAAAAGTCTGAAACTATCAACCTTCGATGAAACGCGTCTTCAAAAACGTTTGGAGAAGGATTTCAAGCGGCGATCACATCTCAGCGACCAAAAAGCTATCAAACTTCAGATTGTAAACATTGCCCGTCGTGAGGATCGTTTGATGGAAGCGTTGATTGACGGATTGATCGACAAAAACGCGTTCAAAGAACGCAGCGCGCGCCTGCTTGAAGAAAGGGAAAGACTTGAAAATCTTATATCTGAAATTGGCAATGTGGCAAAAGAAAAGGCCCTAGCAGAGAAGTTTCTCGAACTGGCAAAGAACCTTTATTTTGCTTATCAGATCAGTGATCCAAGCAGAAAAAGGCGGATAGCCGAAATCGCTTTCTCGAACCTGTCTTTGAAAGGAAAAAACCTAGTAATCACACCGCAAAAGTGGTGCCTAGAGGTCGATCAAACCCTAAAAATGTTATGTGGTGCACCACACCGTGACACACTTCGAACTCGGGAGCAGATTGCAGCAGCGCTAGAAGCGCTTGATCTTTGAATGACTTGCAGAATGAGGGTTGGGTTGCGAAGCTTCCAGTCGAGCCCTACCATTTACTCATAGCTTGCGAGATAAACGATGATGAGAATTTTTCTAATATTACCAATGCTGTTGCTACTATTGAGCTGTGCTTCTCCCGAAGAGATTGCGCGAATGCAAGCGGAACGACAGGCTTTGCTGGATCAGCGCGCAGCTGCAGTTCAGCAGAGGATCGTAAGGCGGTATGGGTCTGCGACTCGCATAACGGTCGACTATCGTGGCCCCGAAACTGGCATTCAGCCAGCGTATGAGTATGTACGGCTGCTTGGCGGGTCGATCACTGAAAGGCGCGCTGCCAGATTCGAGCTTCGAGTCACAACTGATATCATATCCCGACTTCAAGAAAGCTGCCGCGTTCAAATAGTGTCGCAGTTCATAGAAAAGTCATCTGCTGTTGGTGGGCGAGAGGTTCTTGCTCAAGGTGCCATCGAGAGATCTGTTTGGGATGACTGTCGCAATCCAGAACGTCGGTTTATCGAACAAGCCTTGTTTGCTATGGAATAGTCAGCGGCACAGGCTTTCTTCTCTTAGGTAGCGAGCCAAGTCATCACTTTGCCTATCACAGGCCGCGACAGATCGGCGTGAGCAAGCTTCAAGTGTCTGTTGGTATTGTCGCCTCGCCTCTACTAATTCGGGGCAACGTTCATCTTGGGCGTTTAGTTCAGCGATGTACTCTTCAGTAGTGCTATCTGCAATGATGTCGCTATAACCGTCATTTAGTTCGACCTCCGTTTCACCAACTGAGTTTTCGTTACGATCAAAGTGTTTAATCAGGCGTCCGCCACGCATGACCACATCAAAGCCGATCCGACCGCGCGCAGCTCTTGTTCCATAGTGGTCCACGCGTCCATCGAACTCATATCTTGAGTTTCCAACGTTGTTCCCATGAATATCCACATGGTCCAGGCGACCAATATCACGTGGATTACTTGCGTTTGCATTTGACCGGAAGATTTGCTGGTCACCCCTCATGAGGTTGGTTGATGAGCCATCTTGTCTAGATCGTGCCAGTTCTGCACGGTCTTTCGACAAAATCCGGATCGGATTATTTCCTTGAGGCAAAGAAACGCCGCGTGTCGATGCGGTTCTGCCTGCAACTCCCACACCTCGGCCCAAGGACATCATTGATGCTGCACCACCGACACGCGCACCCGAGGCAAATGCACGCACGGCCCCTCCACGTAAGATGATACCTAGTAGTCCAATGCATCCAGGGAGCAGTGTCAGTGTCATCAGTGCGCTACCATTTATAAGTAGCCCGCGACGGCTCATGCTGCTGTCAAATTCGCTCAACTCTTCATCCTCGAATTAGATGTGCAGATGTTTGGCACAACGGCAGGATAGCAGTTTGCGTGACATTGACAAAAAGTTAATATTATGTAATAATATCAAATAGATATGCCTACTTCGCTACGACACATCATCACCGATTTGGTGCTGGTCGGTCGTTAGAAGGGGGCATCAAATGTTCCGTACGATTATCACTGCAGTTGCAGTGATCACCGCCACTACTTCAGCATATGCGGAGCAGTCTTCCAACGAGCTGTTGGCAAAAGAAGCTTTGTGCGAGCGGTGGGCATTTGGCAACGACGAGCTGGAATCTGACCAAGATTCCTTCACCGACTGCATGATGGCTGAAGAACCAATCTTCGGTTTTGACCATACGTTTCGCTATCCGTCTGACTATGGCTACTCAGTGGTTGCACGTATACGGGGCTGCGGTGGACAAGCCGTTCTGCAACAAGATCCTGCTGAGCCAACGATGGTAATGATCCAAGTCTCTGATTGGTGGAGCTTGCTGCATCTTTCTTCCGACCAATGTTTTGGCAGTCCCAGCGTATAACTCAGATTGAAGAAATCAACACAACGGGCCCGAGTTTTGAACTCCGGGCCCTTTTCTTGCCTGGTGCCGCCATTGATATGGTGGCTCCTAGTAATTCTGAAAAAATGTGTTTGTGCACCACACCGTGACACACTTCGAACTCGAGAGCAGATCATTGAGGCGCTGGACGTTTTCGATCTTTGACCCCAGTGCTGACCCAACCCTTGCCAGAGATCGACCTTTTATCCCAATGGGTGATACGGTGACTTCTAGCAAATCTTGGAATTTGCCAGGTGGTCCAAAAACAACTGCCAGAGTTTCCGAGTTCGTAGGTTGCTAATCAAAGGGTGCGCACCTAACGTCATAGAGATTTTGTTTAAGAAAGTGAGTTTGGATGAAAGGTCCTCTATTTGGAGCTCCCAACGCCGACGATGATTTGCTTCTGAAAGAGTGTACAGTTGATCATCAGGTCAAGAGATACTTAAACCCCATCATTGTTGGTCGCTGGGGCACCGGCAAGTCTGCCATACTGATCACGCGCGCCAAGGCATTGGAAGCAATTTTAGAATCTCAGGATATTTTCTCGAAAAGAGATTGGTACATTCGCGAGCAGGACCTTCAGCCCAAGTCGATTTTTGGCCTTCAGAAACGGTTCGCCGAAAGTCGCGATATGTTCGACAACACCCTACAGGAGATTTGGAAGTCCGAAATCGTAAGGCGCACGGTACTCATTTTAAGCAAGCTCGCGGTGCACTACGGCGAACGTGACTTTGTACTGAATGCGCATTGGAAGCTGATTAAAGCATTCTCGATTAAGGGAAATGTATCAGAATCCCTTTGGGCAAGTGTTGAAAACGTTCTTGATGTCATCTTTCCAAGCGAAGAACGTCGAAATGCTGTAAAGGGGTTTTCCGAGTTTTTCAACGAACTAACCAGCCAGAAGCTCTATATTGCGGCACAGAGATGTATACTCGACTTGGAGAAGAACGGCCTTGTGACTCCGATCATAGGTATCGAACCATTAGAAACGCCCGCATCCAAATTGGACGCGGATGTCAGCGTATCGCAAAGCGTAATCGCTGCGTTATTAAACTGCTTTCGAAACAACTTCGTTCGCTCAGATATTCAGAGAATTCGTGTGATTATTTCGATTCCATGGAACAGAATTTCCAAGGAACAGATCACTTTACCTCAGCACGTTGATCCATACATGGAAGAATTGAGGTGGACCAAGGAGGACCTGCGAGTATTCATCTGCAAGCGGATTGAATATGAGGCGCGAAAACGAGGAGTGAAGTTGAACACTCGCCCCGGTTATGATGAGTGGGACGCTATTTTTTCATCAACTGTTGAAAATGGTAACTACACAGAGCGTGAAGAAAAGGTTGAAAAGTCATTTGACTATGTGTGCAGGCATACACTTTGGCGAGCAAGGGATATTCAGACAATCACTAGGGAATGTGTCAATCATTATTGCACTAAGCAAGGCAATATCAGAACGTCTGAGTTCTTTCGGAAGCGAATGCAAGTTGACGAAATCACGATAAAGGAGTCAGTGGCAGAGGCCGCCGAACGAAATGCATCTTTACGCCTCGAAGAGGCAAGAAGAAAATACAAGTTCAAATTTGACCCATACACAGCGCTCTATGGCATGAAAGTGCCTTTTGCCGACTCCGCGCTCAAAGCTAGAATCGGGGCTGATGCCAAGCACACTGAATGGGCAACTCTCCTCCAAGTGCTGTGGGATAGCGGTATTATTGGTTACCTAGTAGAGATCAAGACCGAGGGTGCGTTGCGGTCCTTTAGAACGAGGTTCGGAGATGACTCACTGCGCATACGTAGAGGGAAGGGTTACTTGGCAAAAGGTTTCCTATTTCAATACAATACTCCTAGTTCTAGCAGGGCATTATCAATCATTTCGACTTTTGCAGACGACAATTCAAGCTATAATGTTCGTGGTATTCTACATCCAACATTCAACGAGTATCTGGATCTTCATGTACAAGGCGATGGCCCACTTGGTTGCTAAAAGGCCCCAGAAGAACTGGGGCCCTACTTCGTTCAACCTGTTGTCTCAATATGCCACAGTAGATCGTCTAGGGATCCATTCAACCGACAAGCAAAGCAGCAAAAGGACTTGTCTGAAACTCGGACTCTCAAGCCCTTGTTTCCAAAGCCTGGGTTGCTCGGGCATGGCCCCCATACGAAGCCATCTTGCTCTTTGAATGCTCTTCCGGCAATTAACTCCTCAACTTGAGTGTATCTATTTGACACCGCATTTTCCTCCATCCAGCTGTGTGCGAGCGATCACCGCCAGCTGTTTGGATAAAAACAATTAATAACAACTACTTATACAGTATCACGTGAGGAACGCCTTGAAAAGCGATGAAGAAGGCGGCTTCCCTGCTGGATGCCGATCATGAAAAGCGGAAAAGCAATGGTCTACGAGTCCCGAGATGGCGGTAATTATGATGAAACATGGTAAATCTAGACGGAGGTGGTCGCTCCGCGCCTAACCAATCTCCCAAATCACGAACGCGCCAGTCACAGTTCCATCACCAGAGGGGCATTGCGGTCAAGGGGCGATGAAGAGCCTAAAAAGAGCCTAGGCCCACAGGCCAATTCAGTTAAGCTATTGATTTTAATGGTGCCCCCACACGGACTCGAACCGCGGACCTACTGATTACAAATCAGTTGCTCTACCAGCTGAGCTATAGGGGCACTGGCGCACTGCACAGTGTGGATCGGCAGCACCGAATGGGCGGCATAT
>Ga0316204_10004316_pt1 | contig 25742 bp, 14 predicted proteins | sample 6monrhotite_MG_2_FD_205661 | JGI IMG/M metagenome (GOLD analysis project Ga0316204, IMG submission 205661) | Microbial mat bacterial communities from mineral coupon in-situ incubated in ocean water Damariscotta River, Maine, United States -... | ecosystem: Environmental > Aquatic > Marine >...
AGGAGGCAAGATCTTGCGAACACGTGGACGGTTTTCGACGGAGCCCAGGTGTTGTTGTTCCGGACCAATCCAGTAAAACCGGCCAGGTTTCGCAATGGATGCAAACCCAGGTGGGCATGCCAGACGATCCGAGAGTCAGAGCACGGGTCCTCCTCCGGAGCGGCTCCGACCGGGGGGTAGGGCGACGAGGAGGAACGACGAGACTTGCCCGGGAGGGGGCCGCAGGGCCCTTCCAGAGACAACGCTGGTTGGCAGCCGCGAATCCGTCAAAGTGGCCGAAAACCCGCACTAACGACCACGATCCATGCGGCAGCCGCGCTCACGGTGATTTTCACAATCCATGCGGTAGCCGCGCTCCCAGTGAGCGTCACAATCCATGCGGCAGCCCCAACCCACCCGAGCCCGGTCCAATCCCCACCGGGCCCATGCCCACCGGGCCCAGGTCCGCCGGACCGAACGCTCGGGGCTACGGAACCGCTGATGTCTGGGAGCCTGATGAGGCACGGGTTGGGGCTGCCGCTTGGAACATGGAGGACGCCGCTGAATCGGCTGCCGCATGGCTCGTGAAGCTCAGGGGGGGCTCGGCTGCCGCATGGATCGTGATCGTTACTGCGGGATTTCAGCCACTTTGACGGATTCGCCGCTGCCAACCAGCGTTGTCTCCAGAGGGGAACCTGCGCTTCCCCTCTCGGGCAAGTTCTCCTCCTCGTTCCTCGTCGTCATCGCCCTGCCACCCGGTCGGAGCCGCTCCGGAGGAGGACCCCTGTGCAGTGACTCTCGGGTCGTCTGGCAAGCCCACCTGGGTTTGCATCCATTGCGAAACCTGGCCGGTTTTACTGGATTTGTCCGGAACAACAACAGCTTGTCTCCGTCGAAAACCGTCCACGTGTTCGCAAGGTCTTGCCTCCTGATGTCGCCTTGCGGCGAGGCATCTGACGTCGCAACACCCTCTCCCGTGAGACGCTGGGACGTCGCGTTCCTCAGAGAGTCCTCTTCGCAGTTGGCGCGCGCCATGCGGCGCGTTCTGGTGGATCAATGGGGGGTCACAGGGGGCTCGCACCCGCGCAGCGCACGCTGCCAGAAGACATGGGTGAGGGCTTCAGAAACAGCGACTCAGGCGCGTGGCATGCTCAGGGGCGTTCTGGAGTCCGCTCAGAAGGTGTCGTTGTTGTTGTGGAACGTCACGGAGATGGAGCGGGTGGCGGTGTAGCGGGCCACTGATCCATCACCATCTACATCGGACTGCCCGGTGACCGTAAAGTCGAGGCCGGCGGTGGTGGTGACGGAGTAGACACCGCGCACCGCGCCGTCCGGCGCCCAGCCCAGGGTGTCGAAGGCGCTGCCCGACACCCACGGCGCCTGGACCTTGTCGGGGGTCGCGCGGGGCTGGGGCGTGCTCTCGGGGACGAACTCGTCGAAGGCGGCCTCGTAGGCGTTCTGGACGGTGACGATGGCGTCGGTGTTCATGGGCAGCTCGGCGCGCTTGGCGCGGTACTGCATGTCCATGAAGTTGGGGACGGCGATGGCAGCGAGGATACCGATGATCGCGACCACGATCATCAGCTCAACGAGCGTGAAGGCAGAACGGTTCATGCAAACTCCAGGAGGGGATCTTGCCCGCCATTCGAGCAAGATTCATACCGCTCCAGATTACCGTAGCAAGGCACGATACTGACAAGAATTGTCAGCCCCGGGTGACGACAATCGTCACCGCTGACGCTCCGCGTCCGCCACCGAGCTGGCATTGAGGCTATGTTCCCGCACTACCCCGGGGTGGCGATGCTGACTCTCATCTTGTTGACGGCCTGCGGCGCGCTCGGCAGTGGCCCGAAACCCTACAATGATCTCGACGGCGACTTCTTCGACGCCCCCTGGCCGTCCGACCTCCGACGGACCGAAGCCGGCGGCCTCGACATGTCGAACTTCCCCAACGTCGACGAGTTCCCGCTCCTGGAGGACTACGCCGAGGCGCTGGAGAACCGCCTGGACGGCGCGGGGCCCAACGCCCCCATCTACTTCCGCTTCCAGGATCCCCTCGACACCGACGCGCTGCCCACCCCCGCCGAGTCCATCGCGCCGGGCTCGCCGCTCGTCCTGGTGAACATCGATCCGGAGTCGCCGGAGTACGGCGCGACGACGCCCATCTCCTGGAGCTTCACCGAGGACAACACCGAGTACCAGCCCGGCGATCTGCTGGCCGTGGCCCCGCTCTCCGGCTTCCCCCTCCGCCCCACCACGACCTACGCCGTCTACCTCACCACCGACATCGCCCGGCAGGACGGGTACATGGCGGAGGTCTGGCGGCCGGACCACGAGGACAACGCCTACTGGTCCGATCTCCAGGACGTGCTCTTCGGGCGCGGCGTGGGCGTCGAGGACATCGCCATCGCGACCGTCTTCACCACCAGCGATCCAATCTCGGAGCTGCGGGAGCTCGCCGCCACCGTGAAGGCCATGGAGATGGTGGATCTCGGGCAGGTGATCCATCCGGAGGAGCACCACGGCAGCTGGACCCGCATGGGCGGGCGCCTCTACCTCCCCCTCTGGCAGCATGGCGACAAACCCTACGACACTGAGGGCGGCGGCTTCATGTACGACGCCGACGGCCTCCCGATGATGTACGACTGGGAGCTGACCGACTTCACGATCGCCGTCCCCAGCAGCGCGCCGCCGGCGACGGGCTGGCCCGTGGTCATCTACTCCCACGGCACGGGCGGCGACGACGCCTCCTGCTGCTACGACGACGGCGAGCTCCGCCCGGCGCGCCTGCTCACCGGCGCCGGCTTCGTGGTCATCGGCATCAACCAGCCGCTGCACGGCGATCGGGCGACCTCCGACACCGATCCCACCTGGCACAGCTTCAACTACCTGAACCTCGACGCGGCCTTGAGCACCTTCCGCCAGAGCGCGCTGGACCTCGTCTATCTGGCCCACCTGCTGAGCGGTCGGGAGCAGCTCTTCGACGTGACCGACGGCACCGAGGTGGCCCTCGATCCGGACAGCGTCTTCTTCATGGGGCACTCTCAGGGCGGCATCACCGGCGCCATGGCGGCCCCCTTCTTCGGTGACGACGTCAAGGCCATGGTGCTCTCCGGCGCCGGCGGCGGGCTCTCCCTGTCGCTGGTCTACCGGGAGGACGAGGCCCTGGCCGGCCAGAGCGCCAAGGCGCTGGTGAGCGGGCTGCTGGAGCTCGACGACGACGAGGTGCTCGATGAGTACCACCCGATCGCCGGGCTGGTGCAGCACCTCGCCGAGGTCACCGACCCGCTGAACATCAGCCCCTACTGGTTCCGCCAGCCCATCTGGGGTGAAGCGAAGCCGGTGCATGTGCTGATGACCGAGGGGCTCGACGATGAGCAGACCCCTCCCCTCGCGACCGAGGCGCTGGCCGCGGCCGCCGGGGTGCCCATCCTGGAGCCCGCAGCGACCGACCCGGACGCCTTCAGCCTGCGCGGCCTGAACGCCGAGGTGCCGCCGGCCAAGAGCAACCTCTTCGCCTTCGACGGCTCCAGCGTGAGCGCGGCGCTGGCGCAGTACCCCCTCGATGGTCACTTCGCGGTCTTCTACAACGAGGACGCGGCGCTGATGTATCGGGACTTCCTGCGCTCGGCCTACGACAGCAACTCCCCCAGCATCGGCTCCGACGTCGAGGCCGATGACACCCTGAGCGTCGTCACCGATTGACCCCGCTGCTGCTGACGCTGAGCGCGGCCCTCGGGGCGGACATCGTGGCGCCGGGGATCTGCGACGCCTCAGCGGCGGCGCTGGTCGACGGCGCGCTCCTGGTGACAAATGACGAGGACGCCTCCCTCCACCGCTACACCCTGACGGGCCAGCCCATCGGCCGCGTCGCGCTGGGCGCTGACGACGTCGAGCTGGATCTGGAGGGGGCGGCGCTCAGCGGCGAGCGCGTCTGGTGGACAGGCTCGCTCGGGAACAACAAGCGCGGCGAGCCCCGCCCGGAGCGCGGGCTGCTCATCGCGACGAGCCCGGGCGGCGAGGCGCTGGGGCGCGTGGAGCTGCGGGAGCCCCTGCTGGCGTACCCGGCGACGAGCGCGCTGCTCTCGGGCGCCGCGGCGCTCCCGCCCAAGGCCGGCGGGCTGAACGTCGAGGGGCTGGCCGCCGACCCGAGCGGGCGGCTCTGGCTCGGCCTGCGCTCACCGCTCGACGCGCGCGGACGCGCCGCGCTGATCCGACTGGACGCGCCCGCCCAGCTCCTCACCGGCGCGTCGCCGGTCTTCTCCGCGGTCGAGCTGGTCGATCTCGGAGGGCGCGGCGTGCGCTCGCTGACCTGGTGGTCCGCCGCCGGGGCCTGGCTCATCCTCGCCGGCCCCACGGACGGCGACGGGGACTTCGCCCTCTACCGCTGGGCCGGGGCCGCGCAGGCGCCGTCCCCCGTCGCGGCGGACCTGAGCGGCTTCTCCCCCGAAGGCATGGAGTTCCTGCCTTCGGGGGAGCTGCTGCTGCTCAGCGATGATGGCCGCGTCGACCGGAGCGGACGCGACTGCAAGGACCGCTGGAAGGACGACCCCGCGGATCCGGAGGTCTACTTCCGGATGCGGGTGCTCACCCTCACGCTCTGATCACTTGCTGATCACTTGATCTGAGCGCGCTCAGGAGCCGGCGATCTTGTCCGCGAGCCGCGCGACGCGGGCGTCGCTGTCCTGGCTCAGCGCGCCGAGCTGCGGCAGCGTGGCGGCCGCGGCGGCGTCGATGCGGGAGATGGCGCGCAGCGCGTTCAGGCGAGCCTCGGCGTGCTCGTCGGTGAGCAGCGGCTCCAGCGCGGTCATCGCCCGATCGGCGCCGAGCACGCCCAGGGAGCGGGCGGCGTTGGCGCGGGTGGGCGCGTCCGTGTCGGTGAGGGCGATCACCAGGGCGTCCAGCACCCCGTCATCCGAGGCAGCGTCGGCGCGGATCCCCGCGCTGGCGGCGGCCTCGGCCCGGATCTCCGGGTCGGCGTGGCTCATGGCGTCGGCGAGGGCGGGCAGCGCCCAGCTCCCCTCGACGTCCCGAAGGCCGGAGACCATCATCACCTGGACGTCAGCGCTGGGCTCGCTGTCGATGAGCTCCGTCAGCGCCTGGCCCCAGTCGCCGCCGGTGAAGAAGAGGGACTCCACCAGCGCGGCGCGGGTGCCCGCGTCCTCGCCGCCGTGGAGGTAGCGGTCCAGCAGCGCCGGGGCCGCCTCGGGCATCCCCCGGAAGTCGCCGCTGAAGCGCACCGTGCCGGCGCGGGTCTCGATGGGCTGCATGCCCGAGAGCGCGCTGTACAGCTCGCCGCTCTGACGCCAGCCGAGCGCCACCGCGCTCTGGTGGCGCACCCGCCAGTCGCTGCTGGTGAGCTGCGACGCCAGAGCGGCGTCGGTGATGGCGGCGTCAGCCACCAGCTCGGAGAGGGAGCCCTCGTAGCTCGCGCCAGCGGACTGGAGCGAGAGCAGGTGACCGTCGAGGTCACCCGCGAGCACCGGGGATGCGAAGCCGAGCAGAGCGGCGATCGTCACAGAAGAGAAGAAAGCGCGCATGATCAGTCTCCGATGAGGTGGCGGGCGGTCTCCCACCAGTTGCTGGCGGGGGTGCGGATCACGTTGGTGCCGCAGTGCACCTCACCCAGCCCCATGTGGTAGATGTCCCAGTCGTCGACCCAGTGGTACTCGTAGTTGGGGCCGGAGGGGAGCAGCCCCTCGAACTCGGCGATGAAGGGGTCGCTGCTCAGATCGTTCTCGTTCTGACGCAGGAAGGGATCCGGCAGGAACAGCTTGTGGGTGCCGTCCGCCTCCGAGAAGATCTGGTAGTTGGCGGTGCCGGGGATGAGCGCCACGTTGGTGCCGCCGCAGCCGCGGACCTCCTCGAAGTAGGCGGGCACCCGGATGATGTCGCCATCGTCCAGCCCCAGCTCGGTCTTCAGGGTCTCGAGGTTGGGCTCGATGTAGTCCTCCTGCAGCTCCTCGTTCAGGCTGCGCAGGGCGAAGTCGTCCACGATGTCGCCCACCGTGTCGTAGCCGTGGCCCGAGCGGTAGCGGCCCAGGCTGGTGCTCTGGGTCAGGGACTCCAGGAACTCGATGCCGAGGGTGGTGTCGGAGTAGATGAGCCAGAAGCCCTTGGGCGCGCTCTCGTCGGGGAGGAAGCTCATCCACTCGTCGACGTGGCCCACGCACAGCCAGCTGGTGTCGAGCTGGAAGGGAGCCTGGACGAGCTGAGTGTCGAGGAAGTCGGTCAGATCCTCGGTCGGGGTGTAGTTGCCGCCGGCGTCGCCCCAGTAGATGCGGCCGAAGGGGTAGTCCACGGGTCCGACGGTCACGGGGGGGCTGACCTCCATGTTGCCGAAGCTGTCCTGGCTCGTCGAGCGGCCGCTGCCCCAGGTCCTTCGGATGAAGTTGGGGGCCTCCAGCTTGTCCTCGGGGAAGTCATCCAGACCGCGCCCGCTGTCCTGGCGGATGGAGTCGATGACCAGATCGACCCGGTGCCCGTCGCTGGCGGTCAGCGTGCCGAGCTCGATCTCGTCCTGGACCCAGACGTCGCTGCCGTAGTCCCGCTCCTGGATCGTGTCCATGGAGCCGCCCAGCTCGGCGAGCATGTCGGCGATCATGTCGTTGTTGTCGCCGTAGAAGGAGCCGAAGTCGGCCTCCATCACCCAGAGCTGCTCAGCGGACTGGAGGTGGTGGTTCAGGATGAGCGGGGCCGCGATGGCCTCGAAGCTCACCGAGAGCACCTCGCCGCCGGTGGTGTCCAGGTGGGTCACCGCGAAGTCGCCGCGGGTCAGGAAGTCGGCGAACTCGACCTCAAAGACCGCGTCCACGTTGCCGGCGCTCAGGCTCACCGTGTTGTTGCTGGCGCCAGCGCCCAGCGCGAGCACGCCGTCGACCCACACGCGGATGTTGTCGGTGTCGCCGGTCAGGCTGACCTCGATGCTCTCGCCGGCCTCCAGCAGCTCGCGATCGGCGCCGGTGACGGTGAAGGCGATGAAGTCGTCCTCGCCCTCCAGGCCGGGCTGGTTCCAGTCCTCCATGCCGTTGCCGTCGTCGTCGTCGAGGTTCGGCACGCCGTAGACAGCGGAGATGTCCAGCTGCGGCGACGTGGGCGGAGCGGTGCCTGTGTCGTCACCGCCGGGGCCGGGGCCGCCGGTGGTTCCCGTGTCGGTGTCGCCGCCGGGGCCGGGGCCGGGGCCGCCGGTGGTGTCACCGGTGTCGGTGTCACCGCCAGGTCCGCCGGGGGTGCCCTGGTCGTTGGCGCTGGGGGTGGAGGTGTCGTCGCCTTCGTCTTTGGTGTCACAACCAACGAAGGCGAGCAGGCCGGTCAGGATCAGGAGAGACGTTCTCAATTCGACTCCAGGACATTGACGAGGGGCTACGGGCACAGATGCGCTATAGCGGCTTCCGTCGCGAAGACGTTTATAGCTGACGTGGCCTTCATCCGCTTTAGAACCTCTACCGGCTGAGCGCGATGCTCCCCACATGTCCGTTGATCGACTGCCGGTGGGTGCCGCTCAGCTGCCTCCCATCGACCGAGAGGGTGAGGGCGTACCGCCCGGCGGTCTGGTGCTTGTCGATGTCATTCAGCACCAGCTGACGGGTGTCCGGGTCGTAGCGGCCGACGACCGGGTGGGGATCCTTTGTGCTGCCGACCACCGTGGTCACCACGCCCGAGAGGCTCTCGTCCCCGCCGCTGATGGAGACCACGACGTACAGCATCCCCCCGAAGCTGCCCGTCCAGTCCCCGGCGATCGCGCTGGCGACGCCCCCCACCTGAGCGTTCACCTCCGGAGCGACCTCGGCGACGGCGTCGCCGCCAACCTCGGCGACCACGTCGCCGCCAACCTCCGCCACCGCGTCAGCGCCCTCCCCGACCGCGACGCCGGCGCCCTCCTCGGGCTCATCGTTCGCGTCACCGGCCTCGATTACCTCGACGACCTCGACAGGCTCGCCCTCGTCCCCCTCATCGCCCTGTTCGTCGACGCCGTCCGCCTCGACGCTCGGCTCGATCGTCTCGGGGCCGGCCGCCGCCGTGCCCCCATCAGTCACAGGCTGCGTACCGGACAGGCCGTTGAGCATCATGCCCACCCCCACCACCACCAGCACCCCGACGATCCCCAGCGTCGCGATCCACATGCCCAGGGGCTTCGAGTCGGGCTCCTCGGTCACCGCGGGCACGACGGTCGGGTTGGGCACGACCAGCGCCGGCGAATCCGGCGGCTCCCCCAGGGCGATGTCGAAGGTCGGCGGCGCGCCCACCAGGCGGCGCTGCAGCGGTCCGAGCGCCCGGATCTCGTCCGGTGAGAGCGCGGGGGTGGTGCTCCCCGGTCCGTGCCCCGCCGGCGCCACGGTCGCCGCCGGGTTCGTGGGCTCGCGCACCGACGGCACCGACGTCATCAGGATGTTGGTCGCCTCGTACGTCGCGGCCTTCACCGCCTCGCGCACCGCCGCCGCGGTGGGCGGCGCCAGGCTCCCCGGCTCCAACAGGTTGCGGGTCCGGGACACGCTGCTGAAGTGCTCCGAGGGGTCGGGGAAGCTGGAGGGATCCCAGGGCTGGAAGGAGGGGAGCGGCTCGTCGCCGACGTTGTCCAGCGCCGCGAGCAGCGCCTGGGCGAAGGAGCGCGCGTCGGGGAAGCGGTCCTCCGCCGCGTAGGCGTTGGCGCACTGGATGATCGCGGCCAGCTCGGCGGGGATGCCCTTCCAGCGCTCCGAGCCGGCCTCCGCCGCGAACAGGTCCACCGGGTTGCCGCCGGTGATCAGGTAGTAGAGGGAGGTTCCCACCGCGTAGATGTCCGCGGCTGGCCCCACCGAGCGCGCGTCGATGCGCTGCTCCGGCGCCATGTAGGCGAAGGAGCCCATGGCCACCCCGGTGCGGGTGGCGCGCATGTCCCCGTCCTCCGCGAGCAGGGCGATGCCGAAGTCCGCCAGCAGCGCCACCCCGCGATCGTCCAGGAGGATGTTCTGGGGCTTCACGTCCCGGTGCACGATGCCTTCAGCGTGCGCCGCCGCCAGCGCCGAGAGCACCTGCACCATGTACCTCATGGCCAGATCCGGCGGCATGCGGCCGTGGGCCCGGGTCCAGTCCATCAGCGTGCCGCCCTCGGCCAGGTCCATCACCACGTAGTGAATCGTGGTGTCTTCCCGCTTCTCGGCGACGATGTCGTAGACCCGCAGCACGTTCGGGTGCGAGATGCGGGCCATCGCCCTGGCCTCGGCGTTCAGGCGGGTCCGGATGACCTTGCGCTTGGCGGCGCGGGGGGTGAGCACCTTGATGGCGCGGGGCACATTCAGCACCGTGTCCGTCGCCCGGTAGACCGCCGCGAAGCCGCCCTCCCCCACCACCCCGTCCAGGTGGTAGCGGCCGTCGGCCAGAGACTCCAGCGCTGGGGTGTCAGACATCACCCCGCGACTGTATCGTCAGTCGAGGGCGCACTCCACTGCCGCCCAGTCATCGCCCACCACTTCGACCGCGTACGGATCGAGCTCGAGGCCCGCCACCGGAGGCAGCGCCAGGGAGATCGAGGGCACGATCCCGGTGGTCAGCGTCGCGCCGAAGGTGCCGAGCAGCCCCTCCAGGCCCTCGGCCTCAGCCACCCCGCCGGGGCCCTCTGGCACGACATCGAAGCGGGTCTCGTTCAGCGTGGTGGTCATCACGATGTCGCCGGCGCCGTTCAGGCGGAGCTGCACCGTGCCCGTCGCGTGGGCGGCCAGCGTCGCGAGGTGGGACTCCGTCCCGTCGACCTCGCCGTAGGCCTCCACCTCGAGCTCGCCCATGTCGAAGTCGTACATCTCGGAGCCCGTGCCCTCGCTCATCACCGGCGCCATGCCGCCGCTGATGCGAAGCTCCAGCGTCGTCGCGCCCGCGAAGATCAGCCCCACCAGCGAGCTGTCCAGCCCCATGTCCTCGTGGGTGATGGTCTGCTCGAACGCGCCGCCCTGCCAGGCCGCGTGCATCATGCGATCGAAGGTCGTCAGCGACAGCCCGAAGGTCAGATCAGCGCTCGTGCCGGTCAGGTCCGGCCGATCCCCCGCGACCAGCAGGCTGCCGGGCGTCGCCGGCGCGCCGGTCGCGGACGAGGCGTCGATGGTGCCCTCCAGCCCCAGCGACATGCCGTCCGCGTCCAGGGTGATGTCCCGGATCCAGGCGTCCAGCCCCATCTCCGCGCCGCCCAGGTCCACCACCTGGCTGAGCTCGAAGGCGCTCATGCCGTCGCCCACGGCCTCGGGCAGCGCGCCCTCCACCGCGTCGAGGGAGGCGGCCTCGACCGCCTCCAGCACCACCGCGTCCAGGTCCACCCCGGCGAGGCTCACCAGGCTGCTCAGCAGCGCGTCGTCCTCGAAGTCCGAGTCGTAGCCGCTGGTCTCCACCGTCGAGCTGTTCACGGTGGCCGTGACGACGCCGCCGCCGTCGGCCCGCAGGTAGAGCGTGGTCGTCACGACCACCGCGTCCACGGTGACCGTGGCGTCGATGCTGTAGGGCCCGGAGGCGCAGTAGTCGTACTCACCGCCCACGCCGATGACGACGTCCGCCAGAGTCGTGGTCACCCGCAGCTTGTCGCTGATGGCGTTCAGATCCGCGCTCACGTCGCCTGCGGCGAGGGACTCGAAGTCAGCGCTGATGAACGTGTCCCGGCTGCCGCAGTCGTCGTAGCTCTCCTCCCAGATGGGGTTGCCGGCGGCGACCGCGTCCTCCAGGCCGTCCAGGCTGACGCCGTCGGTCACCAGCTCGCCGAGCTGCGCCAGGGCGCTGTCCGCGACCCGCAGCTCGATCAGCTCATCGATGATCGCGCCGTCCTCGACGAACGTGCCCGCCAGCACGCCCAGCAGGACGTCCGAGGTGTTGCCGTCCGCGTCGCTCGCGGCGAGCTCCAGCACGTTGACGCCCTCGTCCAGGCTCACGACCGTGGAGAAGCCGCCGTCCGAGCCCACGGAGACCGAGGCGCCGTTGACGGTGAGGCTGCTCACGCCGGTGGCGCCGTCGCTCACCACGCCGGTGACGGTCACCTGATCGTCCTCGATGTAGGCAGCCCGCGCGGGGCTCTCGACGGAGATGAGCGGGCCGTTGGAGTCCACCGTGACCGGGCCGGCGCTGTCGGAGAGGCCGCCCGTGGTGGCGGTCAGCGTGTAGACGCCGTCGGCGTCGAAGGTGACGCCGCGCTCATCGAAGCGCGCGCCCTCGGCCGGCGACGCGGTCCAGGTCACATCCTCAACGCCGAGGAGGTTGCCGTAGGCGTCCTCCGCGCTGACCTCCAGGGCGAGGGTCTCGCCGACCTCGGCCTCGACCGCGTCGACGCTGATGCTCAGCGACTCCGGCGCCCCCGGGGTGACCTCCAGCGTCTCGTTGTCGAAGACGGCGGTGCCCTCGACCACGGCGGTGATGATGTAGACCCCGGCCGCGCCGGTCTCCAGCGTGTCGCCCACCACCGTGATGCCTTCGGGGGAGGCCGTCAGCTCGACGCCCGCCTCCACCGGGTTGCCCCAGGCGTCGCTGACGCTCCAGGACGGCGCGGCCACCGTGCCAGCGCTGACCTCAGCGGCGTCCAGCAGCAGCGCCACGGCGTCCGCCTCGGCCGCGACGACGCCGAGCGAGAAGGCGTCCGAGGCGCCGCCGCCGGTCGCCGTCACGGTGTAGTCACCGGCGAGGGTCAGCGTGACGGTGAGCCCGTCGACCGCCGCCCCTTCCTGGGGGGAGACGCTCACGCTCACCCCGCCGTCCACCGGGTCGCCGCCGCCGTCGGTCCAGGTCACGCCGACCGCGAAGGGCGAGCCGGCCTCGACCGTCGAGGGGCCGCTCACCGAGAAGACGCCGCCGGAGCTCGTCCCGTCATCGGTGTCCACGCTGGTGCTGCCGCCGTCGGTGGTCGGGCCGCCGCCGCCGTCATCGCCGCCGCCGTCGCCGTCCACGACGCCGGTGTCAAAGCTCCCGATCCCGGGCGCGTCGCTGCCGGTCGGCTTGTCGCGACAGGCGACGAGGGTGAGCGGGATTGCCAGTATGGCCAGCAGGCGCGGGTGGACCATGGGTGCTCCAGAGCGAGATCAATCTGCTCGCTCTTCGACACACCCAGGATCCAGTTGAACAGCCAGGCGCTAATCGATGGTCATCTCGACGCCGACCCAGTCCTGATCGGGGCCGGTCGCGTCGACCGCGTCGGGGATCAGCGAGATGCCGGAGATGTCCGGGATGGCGAAGGCCACCTCAGGCACCAGATCCGCGGCCAGCGAGCCCGCGAAGGAGTCCAGGATGGCCTCCACCTGCTCCCCGAAGGCCACGTCGCCGGCCTCGGTGACGTGCACGTCGAAGGTGGCGATCAGGTCGTTGGTGACCATCGCCAGCTCGCTGCCGTCGACCTCGATGTCCACCTCGCCCTCGGCCGCGACCGAGAGGTCCGCGAGGAAGGTGTCGACGCCGCCGACCTCACCGTAGGCCTCGATCTGCATCTCGCCGATGGTCATGTCGAACATGCTGGCGCCGGTGCCCGGCCGCAGCACGGGGGGCATCTGAGGAAGCACGTCGAGCTGGAGGCTCGTGGCGCCCGGGAACAGCACGGCGATGGTCTTGGCGTCGAGCCCCACGTCGCTCTCATCCAGGGTCAGGGAGAAGGCCCCGGCCTGCCAGGCGGAGTGGAGGATGGCGTTGATGGTGTCCAGGCTGAGCGCCAGCTCCAGATCCGAGGCGCCGGAGAAGCTCGGGTGGGCGGAGATGGCGGAGAGGAAGCCGGGCACCTCGGGGATGTCGGGGTTGGTGCTGTCGGGCCGCACGGTGCCCTGCATCATCAGCTCCATGCCGTCCGTGGTGATGCCGATGTCGCTCAGGCCGGCCTCCATGGTCGCGGAGGCGGTGATGAGGTCGATGGACTGCTCAATGGAGAAGTCCTCGAGGATGTCCTCGATCATGGGCGGCACGTCCGCCTCGACGGCAGCCTGCAGCTCCTCGACGAGGATGTCCTGGATGATGGTCTCGAGGTCCAGCCCGAGGGTCTCCAGCACGTCGACCAGGGTGTTCAGCCCCGAGAAGTCCGCCTCGAAGTTGTCGAGGGTCACTGAGGTCTCCAGCACCGAGACCTCCACCCGACCGCGGCTGGTGACCGCGACGTCGAGCTGGATGCGGATCTCCGCGGAGTCGGCCGTCAGCTCGCTGTCGAGGGCCGAGTCGCTGGCGCAGAAGGCGTAGTTGCCGTCGAGGTAGATGATGAGGTCGTCGATGGTGATGTCGACGACCAGCTTGTCGGTGGCGCCGCGCATGCCGACGGTGAAGTCGCTGTAGTCGAGCCCGTCGATGTTGATGTCGAGGTAGGCGTCGCCGAAGCCGAAGCAGATGCTGGAGAAGTCACTGCTGGCGATGGGGTTCGCGGCCATCAGGCCGTCCTCGATGGCGTCGAGGTCCAGCGCGGTCGCGGTGAGATCCGCCAGGGCCGTCAGGCCGTCGGGGCTGACGAAGGCGTCGATCATGTCGTCGATGTTGTAGCCGTCGCCGAGGTACTCGCCCGCGCCGTCGTTCATGACGCTCATCAGCAGATCGGCGCTGTTGCTGTCGTTGTCGACGGCGATGATCTCGACGAAGCGCACGCCCTCGTACATCCGCACTTCGGCGCTGAAGGAGCCGTCCGCTTCGAGCGTCAGGGGCTCGCCGTTCAGCTCGGCGCTGGCGACCCCGGTGACCCCGTCGGTGACGGAGCCGGTGACGGTGACGTCCGAGTCGGTCAGGTAGTCGCCCCGCTCGGGGGAGTCGATGATGATGAGGGGGCCGTTGGAGTCGACGGTGACGGGGCCCTCGGTGTCGCTCAGGCCGTCGAGCTCGACGGTGATGTCGAAGAGGCCCTCCTCCCCGAAGGCCACGCTGTCCCCGCCAAACACCACGCCGTCCGGCGGATCCGCGGACCAGGTGACGTCGTCCGCCGAGCCCACGGGGTTGCCGTAGGCGTCGGTGACGGTGACCGAGGCGTCCAGGCTGCCGCCGATCTCGGCGTCGAAGCCCTCCAGCACGAGGTCCAGCGCGGCGGCGGCCCCGGCGACGACCTCCAGGCTGCCGGTCTCGAAGATCGCGGTGCCGTCGACCAGCGCGGTGACGTAGTAGACCCCGACCTGGCTGGTGGCGATGTCCTCGCCCAGGATCTCCAGCCCCTCGGGGGAGGCTGACAGCGTGACGACGGCGTCGGAGACGGTGTTGCCGCAGTCATCCAGGACCGCCACCGTCGGGGTGACGACGGTGCCGGCCGCCACGGTCGCGGCCCCGAGGTCCAGGCTCAGGCTTGCGGGCTCGCCGGTGGTGATGTCCAGCGCCAGCGACTCGGAGAAGACCTCACCGTCGATGGTGGCCTCCACCGTGACGTTGACGGCGCCGGGGATCTTGGAGTTCACGGAGAGGCCGTCGATGTTGACGTCGCCCGCCGGGGAGGCGCTCACGGTGATCGCGGCCTCGCCGGAGACGTCGACGCCGTCGAAGGTCAGCGTGACGTCGAAGGTCGCGTCCTGGCCCGCGCCGACCTCGGCTGGGCCGGTCACGTCGAAGACGTAGTCGCCGACCGGGTCGGTGGCGGTGTCGGCGCCGCCGTCGTCCGCGCCGGTGCCGCTGTCATTGTCGACGGTGCCAGCGGCGGTGTCGTCGGTCGCCGTGCCCTTGTCGCTGCAGGCGGACGACAGGACGAGCGCCGAGGTCATCATCGACGACAGCAGGAGTCTGTTCAACGTCTTCATCGCGTCTCCTGGGCGTCATGCGCCCGAGTCTTCAAGCCATTTACAGACAATACTCTTACCGTGGAGAGGGCCGGACTCGCACCCGGCTTTCCCTCAGGCACCGACAGGCTCATCGCCCGCTGAGGTTCCGCCTGCGCCGCAGGATCCCCGCGAGCGCCAGCAGCGCCCACGCCCCGACGGGAGACGCGCCGCCGTCGCAGCCCTGGCAGCCGGAGCCGCCGGTGAGGTTGGTCTTGACGTCCAGGCCGCCCGTGTCGTCGCCAGTGTCGGGCGGGTCCGTGTCCGGCGGCTCCGTGTCCGGCGGCTCCGTGGTCGGCCCGGTGTCGCCGCCCTCGTCGACGGCCCCGTCGCAGTCATCGTCGCGCTGGTTGTCGAGCACCTCGACCGCCTCCGGCGAGACGGCGTCGTCCTCGTCGTCGCAGTCGTCGCCGCCCACGACCTCGGCGGCGTAGCCGTCGCCGTCCTGATCGCCGTCGGCGGTGGACGCGTCGCAGTCGTTGTCGACGCCGTCGTACCAGACCTCGTCCGCGCCCGGGTTGACCGCCGGGCCCGTGATCGGGTCGTCGTCGCAGTCGCTCTCGGGGTAGCCGGCCTCATCGAAGCCGCGGTAGCCGTCGCCGTCCGCGTCGTAGTCGTCGGCGCCGTCGCAGTCGCAGTCGACGCCGTCGTACCAGATCTCGGGCTCGCCGGGGTTGATGTCCGCGTCCGCGTCCGAGCAGTCGCCGACCTCCAGGGCGGTGCCGCCGACCTCGTCCTCGTAGCCGAGGGCTACGTAGCCGTCGCCGTCCTGGTCGTAGTCGTTCAGGCCGTCGCAGTCCTGGTCGACGCCGTCGTACCAGCCCTCGGTCGCGTCCGGATTGACGAAGAAGTCGCCGTCGTCACAGTCCTCGGGGCAGATCCCCGCCGAAAACAAGGGGTCGCCGAAGCCGTCCCCGTCGACGTCGGTGCAGAGGTCACAGGCGTCGCCGTCGCCGTCTTCATCCCCGTCGGACTGCGCGGCGTTGGGGGTCGCGGGGCAGTTGTCGGCGCCGTCCTCCACCCCGTCCGCGTCCGCGTCGCCGATGAAGCCCACGCCCGCCGGGCTGTAGGCGCCGTCGACGGCGGCGAGCACCCAGACGTCGCCGGCCGAGGCCGAGGCGAGGTCCGAGGACAGGTCCACGGGCGCGCCGGCCGCGGCGGCGCCAGACGCCACCTCCAGGCCGCTGGCGTCGACCAGCAGGTAGTCGCAGTCGCCCGCGCCGCTGAAGGTGATCGACGCGCCGTCGGCGTCGGTGATCGCGCAGCCCTGCCAGCTCGTGCCCGCGGCGTCCGTGGGGCCGACCGCGAGCGTCGGCGCGGCGGCGCCGTCGACGCGCACCCTGCCCTCGCCGCCGTCGCCGCCGTCGGTGCCGTAGCTGGGGTTGGCGCCGCCGAATCCACCGGCGACCGAGATCTGGCCGCTCACGCTGAGCGCCGCGCTCGCCAGCCAGATCGCCCCGCCCGAGCCGCCGCCGCCGCCGCCGCAGTACTGGAGGCTGGTGGTCGCGCCACCGTCGCCGCCCTCGGCGCGCAGCTCGCCGCTGACGTCCAGGGCGCCGAAGGCGACCAGCGTCAGGCCGCCCCCGCCCCCGCCGCCGCCGCCGCCAGCGTAGTCGCCGCGCGCGCCGTCGACCGCGTCGAAGAAGGCGTGCCCGCCGCCGCCGCCCGAGCCGCCGGCCACCGGCACCAGCCGCTCCTCCCCCGTGATCTCACCGCCGCCGCCCACGCTGGAGTCGCCGTCGCCGCCGTAGTCGCCCGCGCTGGCGTTGCCGCCGCCGCCGCCGCCGCCGTGGCTGTTGTTGTACGCGGAGCCGCCGCCGCCGCCGAAGCCGCCCTCGCCGCCGTCCAGGCTGCCGGAGGCGTCCAGGCCGCCCTCGCCGAAGGGATGTCCGGAGCCGCCGGCCCCGGGGGTGGTCGCGACCGAGGCCGCCTCCGCGCCGCCGCCGCCGCCGAGCGGTCCGTCGGCCCCGCCGCCGCCGGTGGGGGTCTCGCTCGCCGACGCGCCGCCGTCCGCGACGACCCCGACGCCGCTGTCGCTGCCGAGCCCGCCGCCGCCGCCGGCGAAGCCGTCGCCGCCCGCGCCGGGCTCGCCGGTCTCGCTGGTGTTGCCCTGCGGGCCGCCGCCGCCGCCGCCGCCGCCGCCGGGGCCCGCCCGCCCGCCGTCGCCGCCGTCACCGGCGCTGCCGCCGCCCGCCGCGTTCTCCCCGAGCGCGCCGCCCGGCGCGCCGGAGACGTCGATGGCCCCGCTGACCGTGGCGTCGCCGGCGACCAGCACGACCGCCGGCATGAAGGCGACGTTGCCGTCGGCCGAGTCGGGGTCGGCGTAGTCGAAGATGAGCGTGACGCCCGCTGGCACGTCCAGGCTCTCCAGCACCAGCACGCCGCCGTCTGAGCGGTCCGTGGCGGCGACCGTGATCACCCCGTCCGAGGCCCCGTCCGCGTCTCCCGCGCCCCCATCCACCGGCATCGGCAGCGGCGCGACGACGTCGAAGGCGTTGTCGAGGCCGCCCGCGCCGCTCAGCGGGGCGCCGTCGATGGAGACCGTACAGCGCGCCGCGGGCGCGCCCGGGTCCACAAAGAAGACAGCGCTCAGCACCCCGCCGCTGACCGCACCGGCGGGATCCCCGACGCCGTCAGCGACCTGGACGGGCCCGACCACCACGTCCGCGCAGCTCGTGGTGAGCACCTCCGTGCCGTCGAAGCCGCCGCCGTCCCTGAGGACGTGGACCACCACGGACATCCCCGGCGCCGCCGCGTCCACCTGGAGCAGGTCCGCCGCGTGAACCGAGGGCGCAAGCAAAGCCAGCAAAACCAGGGATCTCAGCGGGTTCATCGTGTCAGCCTCCCCCGACCGGGACGTCGGTGTTGGACAGGACGACGAAGTCGACCCGCTCATCCGGCCGGCCGGCCAGCGGCCTCGCCTCGCCGTAGCCCACAGTGTAGAGGCGCGTCGCCTCCACCCCGGTGGCCACCAGGTACACCTTGACCACCTCCGAGCGCTCCTGAGCCAGCGCCTGGTTGACGCGGGAGTCGGCGGTCGGGGTGGCCACCACCTCAATCTCCACCATCTTGAGCCCGGGGGTCGCGGCCAGCAGGGAGGCCACCTCATCCAGCAGCGCCGCGGAGTCGGGGGCGAGCACGGCCTTGTTGCCCACGAACCGGACCTCGCCGCGGAGCGCCAGCCGGCCGCCGTCGACCACCACGGACGGACAGCCTCCGTCGGGACCGGCGACCTGCGGGCAGGGATCGAGGTCGTCGCGCACGCCGTCCCCGTCCGTGTCCGGGCAGCCCCCGCCGCTCACGGGGCCCGGGGCGCTCGGGCAGACGTCGACCCCGTCCGCGAGGCCGTCGCCGTCGCCGTCCCGCATCCGGGGTTCGCCGTCAGCGCGCCAGCCGAGCCCGAGGAAGGCCCGCCACGCGGGCACGCCGGGGGACGCCACCACCCCGCGCCCGGCGCCGGCGCTCAGCGTCAGGCCGCCGAGGGAGAGCGCGCCGTAGCCGTGGACCTCCGCCGGGTGCTCCCAGATCGCGCCGGTCGCCTCCAGGCCGCCCGCCAGATCCACCCAGCCGTCCAGCTCCGCGCCCAGCAGGAGGGCGTCACCGAGCGCGCCGGTGATCCCGAGCCCCCAGGGCGCGCGCGTTCCCAGCGTCGCGTCGGGCGCGGCCACGCCAGCGACCTGCGCCAGGGCGTCCAGGTTCGCGGAGGGGCGCGCGGCGACGCCGCCGTTGACGACGAGCGCCAGGGGCCCCGCCGCGGCGCGCGCCGCCACCAGGCCGCCGCCGCTCAAGCCCCCGGCGGTGAGGAAGGACGGCTCCGAGCCCGTCGGCACACTCAGGAAGGGCATCAAGCCGAGGCTCACGGCCCCGGAGCGCGAGCCCACCAGGCCGATCATGGCCGCCGCCCGCGCGTCCCCCAGCGCGAAGCCAGCCTCACCCGCGACCGACACGGACGGATAGGTCGGCAGCGACGCCTCCAGCCGCAGCCGCTCTCCGAGGGTGTAGCCGGCGGCCAGCCGCGCGGCGGCCTGATGCGCGATCACCACGGTGTCTCCGGCGAGCACCGGCGAGTCCGCCCAGGTCGAGCCCACGCCCAGGAACCACGCGCCCGGCTGACTCAGGGCAGGGCTGGCGAGCTGGAGGGTGCCGCGACCATCGAACAGCCCGCCCGACAAGGCGAAGGTGTCCAGATCCTGGGCCCCCGCCGGGGACACCAGGGCGGCTACAGAAGCCAGCCAGCCAATCACCATCTCAAACCTGCCTGCTCCGCTCAAGCGTGGGCATGATACCGAGAACGGGCTACCCGTCGACCCGTCAAGGTGAGGGAGACGATTGATGTCGGTCGAAGTCCACAAATTCGGCGGCACCAGCATGGGCGGCGTCGAGCAGATTCAGCGCGCGGCGTCACTCGTGGCCGGAGCGGCCGCTGACGGTCCCGGTCAGGTGGCCGTGGCCAGCGCCATGGGCGGCGTGACCGATGTGCTGCTGCGCGCGGCCCACGCGGCGGCGGGCGGCGACCGCGGGCGGGCCCGCGCCCTCGTCGACGGTCTCCGGGAGCGGCACCACGCCGCGCTCGCCGCCCTCGGCGCGGACCCGGCGCCGCGAGCGGCCGTCGACGGCCTCTTGAAGGAAGTGAGCGATCTGCTGGAGGCGGTGGTCCTGCTGAGCGAGCTCACGGCGCGCACGCGCGATCGGCTGATCGCCAGCGGCGAGAAGATGAGCGTGCGGCTGCTCGCCCTGGCCCTCCGCGGGCTCGGCGTCGACGCCGAGGCGGTGGACGCCGACACCTTCCTGGAGACCGACGGCCGCTTCGGCGAGGCGAGCCCCCTGCAGGTCGTCGCCGACCGCACCATCGCGGCCCGCCTGACGCCGCTCCTGGAGCGCGGCTGCGTGCCTGTGGTCACCGGCTTCTGCGGCCGGGCGCCGGACGGCGCGACCACCACTCTGGGGCGCGGGGGCTCCGACTACACCGCCACCATCCTGGCCGCGGCGCTCGGGGCCGACCGGGTCACCATCTGGACGGACGTGGACGGCGTCTTCAGCGCCGATCCCCGCTCGGTCCCCGGCGCGCGGGTCGTCGATCAGCTGCACTACCGCGAGGCGGCTGAGCTCAGCTACTACGGGGCGAAGGTGCTCCACCAGCGCACCATGATCCCCGTCGCCGCGCGGGGCATCCCCGTGCTCACGCGGAACTCCTTCAACCCCGAGGCGATCGGCACGGTCGTCGACGGCAACTACACCCCGGGCTCCCACCCGGTGAAGGCCATCTCGGCGATCCGCGGGCAGGCGCTGCTCTCGGTGGAGGGCAAGGGGATGGCCGGCGTGCCGGGTGTCGCCGCGCGTGTGTTCGGGGCGCTCGCCGAGCGCGGCATCTCCGTCACCATGATCAGCCAGTCCAGCTCGGAGTCCTCCATCACCTTCGCGGTGCCCGAGGCCGAGGTCGATGCGGCGGCGGCGGCCCTGAAGCGGGCCTTCCGCGGGGCGCTGGGGCGAGGCGACGTCGAGGAGATCGCGGCGCGGCCGGGGGTCGGGCTCATCGCCGCGGTGGGCATCGGCATGGCGCAGACCCCGGGGGTCGCGGCCCGGGTCTTCAAGGCCCTCGCCGACGCCAGCGTGAACGTGCTGGCCATCGCCCAGGGCTCCAGCGAGCTCAACGTCTCCCTCGCGGTCGAGGCCGCGGACGTGGACGCCGCCGTGCGGGGGCTGCACCGCGCCTTCGGACTGCACCGCCGGGACACCGGCGCGGCCCGCGCGGACGGCATGGACGTGATGCTGCTCGGCTGCGGGGTGATCGGTCGGGCGCTGGTGACGCTCATCGAGGAGCGACGGGGCCGGGTGCGGGAGCGCTTCGGGCTCACCCTGCGGGTGGTGTCGGTGGCGGACCGCAGCGGCTACCTGCTGGACCCCGCGGGCCTGAGCAGCGCGACCCTCAAGATGGCCATGGTCTCCAAGTCCGCGGGGGTGTCGCTCAAGGATCAGCGCGGCGGCACGCCGGGCGACGCGGCCGGCATGGTGGCGGCGGCGGCCGGGTGGCGCCTGAGCCGCCCCGTGCTGGTGGATGTCTCGGACGCGGCGAACGCCGGGCCGGTCTTTCAGGCCGCGCTGGCCGCGGGCTGCGATGTGGTGACCGCCAACAAGCTCCCGCTCGCCGGCGATCGGGCCGTGATGACGGCGCTGATGGACGAGGCCGCGCGCGGGCGGCGCGCGCTCAGGGCCGAGGCCACGGTGGGCGCGGGACTGCCGGTGATCGACACCGTGGAGATGCTCCTGGCGACCGGCGACCGGCTGATCTCCGCCGAGGGCTGCCTGTCGGGCACGCTGGGCTTCCTGATGGCGCGCCTGGAGGAGGGCGCGGCGTTCTCGGAGGTGGTCCGTGAGGCGGCCGAGCGCGGCTACACCGAGCCGGATCCGGTGGCCGATCTGAGCGGCGCCGACGTGGCCCGCAAGGCCATCATCCTGAGCAGGCTGTCCGGCATCGACGGCGGCGCGGATCTGCCGGTGGCGCTGACCGGGCTCGTGGACAACGCGCTGGCCGGGCTGCCCCGCGCCGAGCTGTTCGAGCGGCTGAAGGACTACGACGCGCCGGTGGCGGCCCAGGTCGCCCAGGCGAGGGCCGCGGGCTGCGCGCTCCGGTACGTGGCCCGGGTGACCGCCGAGGGCATCTCGGTCGGGCCGGCCCGGGTGCCCGCGGACTCGGCGCTGGGCCAGCTCAAGGGCAGCGACAACATGCTGGTGTTCCGCTCGGAGCGCTACGACGAGCGACCGCTGGTGATCACAGGCCCCGGCGCGGGGGTGATGGTGACGGCCATGGGCGTGCTCGGCGACATCCTGAGAATCGCCGCGCTGCGGAGTGAGACATGATCCATTCAGTGACAGCGACGGCGCCGGCGACGGTCGCCAACCTGGGCGCGGGCTTCGACGTGCTGGGGCTCGCCCTGGCCGGCGAGGGCGACACGGTGACGGCCAGGCGCGTGCCCGGCGCCAGCGGCGTGCGCATCGAGGCCATCACCGGCGACGACGGGCGGCTCCCCACCGAGGCCGCCGCCAACACCGCCGGGGTGGCGGCCATCGAGACCCTGAAGCGAGCGGGCTTCCCCGACGTCGGGATCGCCCTGACGCTGAAGAAGGGCCTGCCGCTGTGCTCCGGGCTCGGCAGCTCCGCGGCGTCGGCGGCCGCGGCGGCCTTCGCCGTCAACCAGCTGCTCGGCGGGCCGCTCCGCAAGCTCGAGCTCGTCGAGCCCTGCGTGGCCGCCGAGGCCGTGGTCTCCGGTCGACACGCGGACAACGTGGCGCCGGCCCTGCTGGGCGGCCTGGTGCTGGTGCGCTCGCTGGAGCCGCTGGATCTGGTGCGCCTGCCCATCCCCGAGGGGCTGACCCTGGCGGTGGTGACCCCGGGCTTTGATCTGCCGACGGCGAAGGCCCGGGCCGCGCTGCCCGACACCGTCTCGCTGAGGACCATGGTGGGCGCGACCGCTCAGATCGCGGCGCTGGTGAGCGCCTTCTGGTCGGGCGACTTGAGCCTGCTGAGCCGGGGGCTCACCGACAGCGTGGTCACCCCGGCGCGGGCCGCCCTCATCCCCGGCGCGGAGGCCGCCATGGCGGCGGCCCTCGACGTCGGCGCGCTGGGCAGCGGCATCAGCGGCGCGGGCCCGTCCCTCTTCGCCCTCTGCCGCTCCGAGCGCGCCGCCCGCGCGGCGATGGCCGAGATGGCCGACGCCTTCGCCGACGCCGGGCTGCCGGCGATCGGCCGCATCTCCCCCGCCGACTGTCCGGGCGTACGGCTGATCTGACGTCCCCTGACTGGAGCCCCCATGAGCGAGCCGAGCTGGATCCTGCGCTGCGTGCGCTGCGCGACCGACTTCCCCGGGCTGGCCCTGCGCTACCGCTGCGACTGCGGCGGCACGCTGGACGTCATCCACGACCTCGACGCCCTCCGGGGCAGGCTCTCGCTGGCGACCTTCGACGCCCGCCGCGGCGGCGGCGAGCCGATGGATCGCTCTGGCGTCTGGCGCTTCCGGGAGCTGATCTTCCCGGCGGCGGAGCTGCCGGACTGCGTCGTCACCCGCGGCGAGGGCAGCACCTGGCTCTACGAGGTGCCCGGGCTCGCCCGGTGGGTGGGCCTGGACCGGCTGCGCCTCAAGCACGAGGGCGAGAACCCCACGGGCTCCTTCAAGGATCGCGGCATGACCGCCGGCGTCACCGCCGCGCGCAAGCTCGGCATGACCCGGGTGGCCTGCGCCTCCACCGGCAACACGTCGGCCTCGATGGCCTCCTACGCCGCGATCGCGGGCATGGAGGCCACCGTCTTCATCCCCGACGGTGAGATCGCCTACGGCAAGCTCTCCCAGGCGCTGGCCTACGGCGCCCGGGTCATCCAGATCAGCGGCGACTTCGACGACGCCATGGCGCTGGTGCAGCAGGTCTGCGACGCCGAGGGCATCTACCTGCTGAACTCGGTCAACCCCTTCCGCATCGAGGGGCAGAAGGCCATCGGCTTTGAGCTGCTCCAGGATCTCGGCTGGGCGATCCCCGACTGGATCGTCCTCCCCGGCGGCAACCTGGGCAACAACACCGCGATCGCCAAGGGGCTGCTGGAGCTCCGCGAGCTCGGCCTCATCGAGCGCCTTCCGCGCATCGCCGTGGTCCAGGCCGCCGGCGCCAACCCGCTCTACTCAGCCTTCGTGCGCGGCGGCGACGTGGTGCCCGTGCCGAAGGCGAAGACCATCGCCAGCGCCATCAAGATCGGCGACCCGGTCTCCTGGCGGAAGAGCCAGCGCGGGCTGCGCGCGACCGACGGCGTCGTCACCGAGGTCACTGATCAGCAGATCATGGACGCCAAGGCCCACGTGGACGCCTCGGGGGTGGGCGCCGAGCCGGCGAGCTGCGCCACCGTCGCCGGCATCAAGCGCCTGGTCTCCGAGGGCGTCATCCAGCCCGGGGAGACCGTCTGCGGCATCCTCACGGGCCACGTCCTCAAGGATCCCGACGCCGCGGTCAACTACCACCGGAGCGCGCTGGCGGACATCTCCTCCAGTCACGCAAACGCCCCGATCCAGGCTCCTGCCGAGATCGGGGCGATCCTTGAGCTGCTGCGCGGGTAGTCAGCGCCAGTGGCCGGCGGTCCAGCGCCGACTGTGTCCGTGGCCCGTCCAGTGACCTTCGACCCACTGCATGCCGGCGCGGGGCGGGGTCTTCCAGCCGGCGGCTACGTGGACCATGCGGTGAGTGTGCACGTCGTAGGTCTGGTGCGCGGCGACCCAGATGGCGTGCGGCGAGGGGCGGTGATGGCGGACGCTCGGCGCGGGGGCCGGGGTCTTCTTACCGAGCACACCGGAGACGGTGACCGGTCCGATCTTCACGCCCACCTTGACGGGGGCGATCTTGACCGAGACCTGCGCGGCCTGGGCTTCTGCGGGGGCGCCGAGACCGAAGGCGGTGACGGCGGCGAGGGCGACAGGGGTAAACAACCGGGAGAGGTTCATGAGGGGTTCTCCATTGCTCCAGGGTTACGCCGCCCGAGACGGCAGCCCTCCGAGAGTTATTCAAACGTCATGGCACGCCCCGATCCCACACCCTTTCTCCTCGAACAATCCCTCTCTGATGAAATCGAGGCCATGAAGTGCGCCCCGATCGACGCGGAGACCTGGCGGGTCACCGGCTGGGTCCGCAGCGACGAGGAGGACTGGGCGGACGTCATCGAGCTGCTGGAGTCCGTCGCCGAGGACGCCGTTGGCAAGCGCGTCCTCGTCGAAGGGCCCCTCATCGATCCGGAGCTGAACCGCACCGTGTGGTGGAAGATCCTGAACGCCGCCGATCGACCGGAGGACGTCGTCTCCATTCGGGAGACCGCCCCCAACACCGTCTCCGTGCGGGTGCGCCACCAGGCCACCAACCTCGGCCGCAAGCGCAACCGGCTGCCCAAGCTGGAGAAGGCGCTGCCGGGCTGGACGATCCTCGTCGCGCCCCTCGGTCGCCAGGAGGACATCGGCGCGGTCGGCTCCCTGAGCGACGCCAAGCGCTTCCTGAGCCCCTACCTGGGCGCACAGGAGCCCGCGATCTCGCCCGAGCTGATCCACCAGTTCCGCGCCGACACGCGGCGCCAGCGGCTCACGGTGCTCATCGACGCGCCGGAGGCCGGGCTCGCCGCGCTGACCCGGGCCGCCCGCGCCGCCCGGGACGCCACCGACGTGGAGGTCATCATCACCCACCGGATCGCCCCGCATCGGGCCCGGGCTCACATCAAGGCCGCCCTCGCCGGCCTGAGCTGGATCGACGGCTCGCAGGTGAAGTGGTCCGACAAGCTGGGCGGCCCCATCGCCACCGTGGACGCGGATCCGGAGAAGCGCGACGCGCTGAACGCCTTCTTCGCCGCTCGCAGCGCCGAGATCGGCCTGGAGGCGCACTGGGTCTTCGACACCGGCCGCTCGGTGATGACCGATCGCGTCGCCGGCGACTTCCCCGAGGAGGGCATCCTCACCGGCATCCGCCACGTCGACGAGGGCATGTACGAGGTGGAGGCGCTGCTGCCCCTCCAGGAGCACACCGTCCTGGAGGCCTGGACGGACGCCATGGAGGAGAAGTGGGGGGTCTCCATCCTCCTCTCCGACATCCGCCTGCACGCCCCCGATCTGCGCTATGCCCGTGAGCTCGGCGCCGACAAGGAGACCATCGCCAGGCGCTACAACCGCCCCGGCGACTTCCCCGAGGCGGTGGAGGCGCAGGCGGTGGAGGCCGAGGCCACCTGGGACGTCGAGGCCGCCGCGGCCGACGATCGCCGCGAGGACATCCGCGAGACCATCGTGATGTCCATCGACCCGGCCCGCACCCGGGATCTCGACGACGCCCTGTCCATCGACACGCTCGACGACGGCACGTTCGAGGTGGGCGTGCACATCGCGGACGTCTCCCCCTTCGTGTCCAAGGACAGCCCGCTGGATCAGGAGGCCCTGATGCGGGGCTTCACCACCTACCTGACCGAGGGTGAGATCCCCGTGCTGCCGGAGCGCCTCTCCAACGGCCTGCTCAGCCTGCACGGCGGCCAGGACTCCCCGGCGCTGAGCCTCTTTG
>Ga0316204_10004317_pt1 | contig 25738 bp, 8 predicted proteins | sample 6monrhotite_MG_2_FD_205661 | JGI IMG/M metagenome (GOLD analysis project Ga0316204, IMG submission 205661) | Microbial mat bacterial communities from mineral coupon in-situ incubated in ocean water Damariscotta River, Maine, United States -... | ecosystem: Environmental > Aquatic > Marine >...
TTCGACTGGATGAAAGAAGAAGAACAAGTTGATGATATTCTTGTGATTGGAGTCAGAGTATAAGAGTTAATCCAAACCCCAACCTTATGCTTGATAATTTAAACTTAAGTAAGGTAATTTTTATTGACGTTGAGACTGTTTCTCAAAAGAAAAGCTATACACAACTCAATAAAAAATGGAAAACTCTCTGGGATAAAAAATCAAGCTATTTTCTTGAAGAAGAACAATTACCTGAAGATATTTACAATAGAGCTGGGATATATGCTGAGTTTGGGAAGGTAATCTGTATTTCTGTTGGTTTGTATAGAGAAATAAATGGGAAAAGGGTTTTCCGGATAAAATCTTTTTTTGGAGATGAAGAAAAAACTATCCTAGAAGGCTTTTGCGATTTACTACAAAAACACTTTAGCCTAGCAGATTACTTACTTTGCGCTCACAATGGAAAAGAGTTTGATTTCCCTTTCTTAGCTAGAAGAATATTGGTCAACAAATTAAAACTTCCCTATCTATTAGATATTGCAGGTCGAAAGCCTTGGGAAGTTCAGCATTTAGACACTTTACAATTATGGAAATTTGGAGATTATAAACACTATACCTCTCTGGATCTACTAAGTGAATTATTTGGCATTGAGTCCCCTAAAAGTGAAATGGACGGGAGCGATGTTAATCATGTATACTGGACTGAAAAGAATCTTAAAAAAATCGTGAATTACTGTCAAAATGATACCTTAGCTGTTGCTCAACTCTTATTTGCTTATAAAGGCTTAGATCCTTTAAAAAAGAGAGAGGTAACTATTTCCAATTGATATGAAAAAGCCTTTATTGGAGATTAATAAGCTAACAATAAGTTTTGGAACAGCTAATTCAAAATCTACTGTTGTTAATCAACTTTCCTATACTGTTGAAGAGGGAAAAACTCTAGGTATAGTTGGGGAGTCTGGTTCTGGCAAGTCAATTACCTCACTCTCTATTATTGGGCTATTAAACAAACTCGCTTCCGTTGACTCTGGTGAAATTATCTATAATTCTTCCAATGGTCCTGTTGATCTATTAAGCCTAAATGATGAGCAAATAAGGCCTTATAGAGGAAAAGAGATTGCCATGATCTTTCAAGAGCCAATGACATCTCTTAATCCCGTTATTAAATGTGGGGAACAAGTTGCAGAGGCGATTCGATTGCATCAAAAGCTAAACAAAGCAGAGGCTAAAGAGAAAGTGCTCCATTGGTTCAATGAAGTAGAATTGCCGAGAGCTGAACAGATTTATGATTCTTACCCTCATCAAATCTCAGGGGGACAAAAACAAAGAGTTATGATTGCTATGGCTATGTGCTGTAACCCCAAACTTCTGATTGCTGATGAACCTACTACAGCTCTAGATGTTACTGTTCAAAAAACCATACTCAACCTTATTAAGTCGCTTCAACAAAAACATAAAATGAGTGTAATCTTTATTACACATGACTTGGGGGTTGTAGCTGAAATTGCTGATGAAGTAATTGTTATGAAGGCTGGGGAAAAAGTAGAAAGTGGAAGTACGCAAAGTATTTTTGAAAACCCAAAGCATTCCTATACCAAAGGTTTAATTGCTTGCAGGCCTCCTATGGAATATCGGCTAAAAAAGCTTCCTACAGTACAGGATTTTCTTGGCTTAGATCAATCTGTAAATGTTTCCAACTATATCGATCAATTAAAGGTTAGTAAATCAGAACAAGAAAGTAAACTCACTGAGCTTCTTAAAAACCCTAAACTCATTGAAATAAAAAATCTTAAAACATACTTCCCGATTCAAAAAGGTGTATTAAGAAGAACTGTTGGCCATGTAAAGGCAGTAGACGATATTAGTTTTGATGTAGTAGAAGGAGAAACTCTTGGTTTAGTTGGAGAATCTGGTTGTGGCAAGACTACCTTGGGTAGAAGTATACTGCGACTTGTTGAACCTTCATTTGGCGAAATCTTATATCAAGGAACGGAACTTAGAAAGCTAAATGCTAATGCACTTAGAAAATATAGAAAAGAATTACAAATTATCTTTCAAGACCCCTATTCTTCTCTTAACCCTAAAATGCGGATTGGAAATGCGATCATGGAACCTATGAAGGTTCACGGTATTGAAGACAATGAAACACAAAGGAAGGCCAAAGTAATTGATCTATTAGAAACTGTTGGCTTGAAAGCAGATCAGTTTAATCGTTATCCTCATGAATTCTCTGGTGGACAACGACAAAGGGTTTGCATTGCTCGTGCTTTGGCATTATCACCAAAGTTTGTGATTTGTGATGAGTCAGTATCTGCATTAGATGTCTCTGTTCAAGCACAGGTATTGAATCTGTTAAATGAATTAAAAAACAAATTTAATTTTACCTATATCTTTATCTCTCACGACCTATCTGTTGTAAAATACATGTCAGATAGGATGATTGTAATGAAAGCCGGTAAAATTGAGGAAATGGGCATTGCAGAAGATATATACTCCAACCCAAAATCTCCTTATACTAAAAAGCTAATAGAAGCTATTCCTAATATTTCTTTTTAATTAACGCTTTTCTTCCTTAATTACTTTCCCCTCACTACTCCATTGTTATCATCAATAATCAAAAGCTTGTAAAAATCACAATAAAAAAGCCCATCCTTTTCAGGATGGGCTTTGGTTATTTATAAGTGTATGACTACTGAATAACTAGCTTCTCAACGTAAGAGTTAGTTTCAGACTGTATTTGCATGAAGTAAACTCCTTTTGCAAATCCTGTAAAGTCTACATCTTTCTTGTAAGCTCCATTTACAGTTACATTCTCTTCATAAACTTTTTGTCCCTTAATGTCTCTAACAGTTACATTATAGTTCTCTTTAAGTTCTGAAGCGATGCTGATAGTAAATAAACCAGTAGATGGATTTGGATAGATTGTAATTGAATTTAATCTATCTGCAACTTCATTCACAGCTACAACTAATCCTCCAGTGATAGTGATGCTATCAATACTAATTCCATCACTAACTGTTGGAGATGTTGCTGGGAAATCATCTGACTGACCAAATCTAAGTTGGAAAGAATTCGATACCATTTGTATTTCATCCCATAATAGAGAGTCAATATCAATACCATCATATCTTCTCCAAGTTCCAGCAGTGAAGCTTAAATCGTGAACATTCGCAGCAACAAATACCCATGGATCACCTTCAAAACCTCTCATCCAAACACTATCATTTGTACTTTGCTCATCATCATGTTGCGCCATAGAGAAACCTAATTCTAAATCTATATTGTCAACATAATCTTCAAGGTTAATCGTCAAAATCAAGTCATTGTATACTGTATCTCCACCAATTCCTACTGAGGCATCCATAGTGAATGATCCAGATCCTGGAGTAACACTTTGTGCTCCTGTAGCACCAACACTGTTAGCTCCTGATCTTGCTCTACCTCTAACTTGATCAGTAGTAAAGAAGTTCCATATGTAAGAACTCTCACACTCAACTATAGCATCTCCAAGGAAGGTAGAATCTACAGTTCCCCAGTTTTCAGTCCATGGTAATGTAGCTGCTGTTAAGTCGGCACATCTTGTAAAGAACTTACCTGGTATGTTGTTCCATTTACTAGTATCACCGGCAGCACATATTGCTCTAACGTATACATCATATCCTGTTCCTGAAGTCAAGCCAGTAACCAAATTTGAAGTATCAACAGTAGATGCTCGGATACCAGTTCCTAGAGTAAATCCAGCTGCTCCATATTCAAACTCCCAGTCTCCAGATCCAGAAACCATTCCATTCGTATCTGTCCATACTATGAAAGCAGAATCAAGACCAACGAACTGTGCTCCTATCTCAATTGGAGGGAAACAAGTTGGAATCTTCTCGTAAACGATATCATCAATCTGAATCTCAGTAAAAGTAGCTGCTGGATTCAAAGTATGGTAAAACACAATGTGCTCATCCGTACCATTGTAGCCATTAGCTAGAGTTATCTCTACCGTCTTCTCTACCCAAGGAAGACCATTAGCATCATTACTAAATGTATCTAATGGGTTCCATGTAGTACCACTATTTTGATCTGCTGCTGTTGCAACAACAATGCTACCATCTAAGAAGTCGTTATTTGTCATCCAGAAAGTTAACATTCTATCACCAGCTGTAATGCTATCCATTGCAGGAGTAATTGCCGCTACAGTATCATTCGCTGCAGATGAATTCTGCCATGTATTGAATACCATTGCTTTGTCACCTGTTCTAGGCGCTGGGAAGTTATCATCCACAACTAAAACTCCTTCAATACCAAAGTTTACAATTGGTCTTGTTAAAATTCTAGCCCAACAAACTGGCATCGAATCATTCGGTACAGGCTCAAAACTAGTTGTATAAGAATCAGGCAAGTTATCACAGAAAGATTCAAACGAAGCTTCGTGAAGGAAACTTGTATCACCTGCTGTACAGATTGCTCTAATGTATACGTCATAATAATCATTAGACACTAAGTTAAGAAGTGTATCCTTAGTCGATGTAATAATAGATTTAGTTCCTGTTCCTCTAGTGAACCCTCTTAAACCATACTCAATCTCAAACTCAGGCGCTCCATTTGGATCAGTGAAGCTGATTTCCGTAGAATCTGCATTGAAATGCAAATAGTCAAAATCAGTAGTTCTGAAACAAGATGGAATTTCTTCATAATGAAGATCATCTATTGAAATATCATTAAATGTTGCTCCTAATGAATGAACTAAATAAATGTACTCATCTGTACGATTGTAACCGTTAGCAGAATCCAAGTTTACAATTACTTCTTGATATACATTTTGAGTCTGGTAGAATACCGTATCAATTGCATTCATAGCAGTTGCTTGAGAAGGATCTCTATGGTCACCTGTCATGATGTATAATTCACTCGCTAAGTTAAAGTTGTCGTTTGCAGACCAAAATCTCAAACGCTTATCACCAACCGTTAGATCAGAGAATGTAGGCATTATTGCAGCCAATGTATCACTACCTAATGTAAAGTTAAACCAACTGTTGATGTTTAACATATTAGGCGTAGATCTAATGTTACCAAAGGTTAAAACTTCAACCTTCTTGAAATTAGGATCCCATGTTTCAATTGCTGACCAACATTCTGGTTCAAGGTCTTGATTCGCTGCATCAGAATCAAAATCTGTGAAATAAGGTGCAGTGAAAGGATCACATGGTGTCTTGAATTCTTCAAAGGTAGTCCAGAAAGAAGTATCACCAGCTGCACAAATTGCTCTTACTCTGTAAGTATAATCTGTATTTGATGTTAATCCTTGTAATTCTCCTGGATTAGATGTAACTATTACACTAATTTCACTTCCTTCAGTAAATTCACCAAGGCCTCCATTTGCATTTTCATCGAAATTATCTGTACTATCATATTCGATTTCCCACTCTGGAACTCCTGTAGCAAAGTCAGTCCAACCAATTAAAGCCGAATCTGGGGCAATATCAGATGCAAAAGGACTTCTAGGAGCCAAACAAGATGGAATTTCTTCATAGTAGAAATTATCTATAGACACTTCACTGAACGTTGCTCCTAAGTTACTTCTCAGAATAACCACACTATCAGTTCCATTGTATCCATTAGCAGTAGTAAGATCAACATAAAACTGCTTATAGTCAAAAGTTGCATCAAATTCAATGGTATCAATCAATGTCATATTAGCAGCTGGACTTGGTGCGTCGGCTGTTAATATATACAGGTCATGAGCCAAATTATCTACTTGAGCCATAAATCTCAATCGCTTATCTCCTAGAGACATTCCACCCAATTCAGGTGTTATTGCCATTAAGGTATCTACATTCGGAGTATTACTAAATCCAAACCATGTAGAAATCTGCAAAGAATTCCGACTATTGAAGCCTCCAAAGTTTTGAACCTTTGCTCCAGCCTGAAGTGCAGTACTAAAGGTATTGTATTCATCCCAACAAACAGCAGGCTCGTCATCACGATCATCTTCAAAGTCTTTGAAGTATGTTGCTGGATAAGGAACACATTCTGTTAAGAATTGGAAAGGTCTGCTAGGTACAGATGTATCTCCAGGCCCACAAATAATTGCTACCGAATATTCGTAGAATGTACCTCCAAATAATCCATAAATAGTATCTCTATTTCCAATTATTGTATCATATATAGCAGTAGTTGAATCAAATGGTGCTAAGCTGTATGCCAACATTATTGTATCACTAGGTGATGTGTTGGTCCATTCTACTATAGCAGAATCTGTTCCAGGGAATGCCAATAGATCTCTTGGTCTAGGACAAGAAGGAATGTTTTCATAATTATAATCGTCTATTCTAACGAAATCTCCTCCTTGAATACTAGCTGAGAACGCTACATAGTTATCTGTACCATTGTATCCATTCACATTGGTAAGGTCTATAATATATTCTCCAGCGTAAGTATTAACGTCATCAAAGTCAATCGTCTCCATTTCTGTCCAAGTCGCTCCAGCACCTCTTTTATCAAGAGTATATACTGTTAAGTCCTGTAAGAATTGGAAGTCATCACTATTTGCTTGGAATCTCAAACGCTTATCACCATCTGTCATGTCTTCATAACGTGGCGAAATAGCAGCAACTGTATCTCCAGCTGCACCAAACCAAGTACTGATTTGCATAGTATTGTTTCCAGAGAATGCTCCTCCTCCTCTTACTTCAACATATGACCATTGTCCATTTTGAGTACCAGTGGTATATTCCATCCAACAATCAGGTGTTTCAAAGGTTGGTAATATATCAAAGTCTTCAAATACATCTGCAGTTTGTGCAGTACATTCTGTTTTGAAAGCAAATTCAGGTGTATGGAATGAAGAATCTCCAGGAGTACAAATTGCTCTTACGATCAATTCGTAATCTGTATTTTCAGTAAGCCCTGTAATTGTATCTGGGTTAGATGTAGTGATTCTTTTTGTACCACTACCTGCTATCAGATTACCAGCAGCATACTCTACTTCCCATTCAGATGCTCCAGCAAAATCTGTCCATCCTATTATTAAAGAATCAGATCCTAAAAATTCTATTGCAACATTTCTAGGTTCTAAACAAGATGGTATTTCTTCATATAAGAAGTCATCAATTAAAATGTCTTCTCTAAATCCAGTACTGTTTCCAGTATGGAAGAAAGCAACATGCTGATCTGTTAAATTATATCCATTGGCAGCTGTTAAATCAACATAATACTGGTCGAAATCAACATTGTTTGGATATATAACTGTATCAATAGGGTTGAATACAGATATTCCTTGTGGAGCAGATGTAGTTCCTATAATAAGAGCATTTGCAGTATTTTCAGTTCTAGAGAAGAACCTAATTCTCATGTCTCCATTTGTCATACTGTCTAATACAGGCGAAATTGCCATAGAAGTATCTATTGCTGAAAAAGTATACCAAGCTGCAATCACCAATTGTCTAGTACCTGCATGCAATGGACCAGGGTTATTCTGAACTCTAGCAAAAGTTTGGTTATCTGTAGTGTAAAATTCTGTCCAACATGGTTCAACTTCATTTGTAGTTGAGCCTTCAAAGCCTGTAAAGTATCCAGGTTGTTTTGCAAAACATGGTGTTGTGAAAGTAAATACTGATGCATGTCTTGAAGTATCTCCTCTACCACAAATCTGTCTAATCCATACATCATAAGTTGTATTTTCAGTTAATGATCCAACAAGTGCTGTATCATTAGTACTAGTTCCACTAGTTCCAGTACCTCTAGTATAGCCTGTTAATCCATACTCATACTGCACTGGAGTTCCTACTGCACTTGAATTCCACTCTAATATTACTGTATCTGCATCGATAATCGTCACTCTCGTTCCATTTGGTGGAGGACACGATGGTGGATCATACTCATCTGCTCCGATATCTGCAAATAATGCATTTACTGATGGTCTAACTTCTCCATCAATATCTTCGAAAATAGCCACACTATTGTCAGCTCTATCACTTGGCACTATACCAATGATATGAAGATTCACATCTGAATCAAACTGTGGATCATCTTCAATTGAATTTACATTATACCGAGGTCTAAATGCTTGGTATGCTGCTAGAGTTGTATAATTAACTCCTTCCATAACCATCAATGCTCCAGTAGTTCCTCTATAGAAAACGTTATTATCAAACCTCAATAAGGCTATCGTATCAATGTTTCCATTAAACTGGAATGCAGGCATATTAATAGATGCGAAAATATTGTTTCTAATATCTAAAGAATCTGCCAAGGCGAATCCATCAAAATGAACTGCTGGTCTATTTTCGTCAACAGAACGTATTGAGTTATACCAGAAATCAATTCTTAGTGGATCTCTTAAATAAACTGCATTAGCAAAGTGATTATCTTCAGTAACAGAAATCATATTATTGAATATCTCAGCATTCAATTCAGGATCAACAACTGAATTTGCTCCTGTAATTCGAATACATTCATCAATACTAATAATATAGTTATTACTAATTCTAAAGTTCATCGCATTCTGCATGTTGATAACACTTTGGAAGAAGTTATTTCTACCACCATCAATACTATCTTTATCAATTACAGTCGAATCAGAGTTTGTAAATACAAATGCTTGAGAATCGAAATTCCAAACTTTCATGTTAACAAACTGATTGTTTGTATTAAATCCATTAGTAGGTTGATTAGGACCTCTAAAATTCACAGAAATATCAGATCCTTCAATATCAGTATCAATTATTGTATTGTGATTTGCATTAGATCTAACATTTGAAGAAAACTGATTTGTTATATCAGAAGATGCTCCGATACCTGTACAATTAAATGTAAGGGCATCCATATCTAAAAAGATATTTTCTATTGTATTGTGATTTGAGATGTTTGAAAAGTGAATTCCATACTCAACTCCACCACCTGAATAACGACCTTCAACTGTCATGTTCTTAATAGTAACATATGAAGTTCTATTAAAAGAAATTGCAGCTCTATAGGTAGATCCAGTATTTCTTAATGTAACTGAGTCTCTTCCATTAGTTGCACTATCTCCATCAATAGTTAATGTGCTCAATGCACTTAATCCATCAATGTTATCTAATTGTAAGAAATCTGCTGCGTAAACTCCAGGAGCTACGTAAACATTAACATTTCCACAAACCCCTACACTATTTAATCGGCTAGCTAATGTTCTAAAAGATAAGAAATTAGTTGCACTCGCAGGACTGTTTGCGTCGATAGTTACATTTCCAACTAAACCAGTTGTTAATGTCTCAAGTCCTAATGTATCATCATCATTTAATTCATCCGTTGTTCCATTAGGGTTAATTGTATAAAACCTTAAATCATATAGTACTCCTGAAGCAAAACTTACTGATGGAAGAGTAACTTGAATTGTATCTCCTGTAGAAATTGTTCTAGCTACAGAAGTAGTATCTAAAGCTCCATTTACATCAGAAACTACTTGAAAAGAGGTAATGTCATTTTTACCTGTATTTCTAATTACTACTAGCGGGTTTCTCGAACCAACACATAATGCACCTACTGGCTCAAGTATTTCATCAACACTTGCACTAACATCTACTAAAGTATCAATAGTTACATCATCAATAGCTGGTCTGTGTAAGTTAAAAAATCCACTACTTTTAAATTTAACGATTACAGATTTTCCTGCATATCCTGTTAAATAGTGCTCTCCTAACAACCAGTCTTCTGTTTGTGCTTGTTGTTCTCCTGTATAAGTAACAATTGTGTCTTCTACACCATTAGTATCAAGAATTACATGAACTGGCTGAGTATTTTGCCCGAACATAAAATACCAATATCTCAATCTAACTTTTTCTTGTGCATTCGAAATAAATACTGGAGGCGAAATCATAGTCGCATCTTCAGTAGCTTGTGCTGCCCATGAATTCATTATCATGTGCGTTCCACCACCTGTTCCGAAATTTGTATGATCATATAATGGTCCTGCTACTCCTCCAATTGCTTGATCAAAGCCATTTGCTCTTTCTCCTTCCCATGCTGGGGTAACAAAAATATCATTTGAAGATACTCCTGTCCATCCTTCAATAAGCACACGATCTGCATCTCCAAAGTTTTCAAAATCTTGTGAAAATGGAACTTCAAAAGAAGTAGTAAAACTAATTGGTCCAACCCAAAGAGAAGTATCATTTGGACTACCACCACAATTGTTTCTTACATATAAATGGTAGGTTGTTCCAGCAGTTAATCCAGTAATGGCAAAAGGAACAGTAGATGTAGTTCCTGTATTTCCGTTACCTATAGAAAAGCCTGCAACATCATATTCATAATCTAAATCTCCAGGAAAATTCTCAGCAGAAACATCTACCGAAGAAGTTAAAATATTTGTAATTGTAATATTTTCAGGAGCGTTAGATGATGTAACATCTATTCTCAATGTATCGTTGAAGTTTACCGTATCTACAACTCCATTAGGATTGAAAGTATACGCTTCAATTGTATTTACACCTGCGATAAAAGTTCCTGAACCGATATTAACCGTTGTATCAAATGAGCCAGTTCCAGGAATTGAATCAATTCTTCCTCTAAAGGTATAAGTAGGCTGAGCAACACCATTAAGTGTCCATGCCACTTCAACCGAATCAATGATGGTAGAACCTAAATTCCCAATTGTTACATAGACATCCTGTGCTCCTGCACAGAAATTATCTACTGAGTCAATTGACAATACAGATGCATCATCATCTGAATAAAGTATATCATATTCTAATTGTACGCTAAACCAATTATCAGCACAAAATGCTTGTACATCATTGGTAATGTCCATAGTGAACACTATCTCTCCATCTCTTACCCAAGCAGAAATTAAAGAATCTCTTACCTTGAAAAAAACAGTATCAATCGGCGTACAATCAGCACCCGTTTCTTCTGTTAAACCGATGGTATCACCATCTTCTCCTGTAACAAGTATAAACTCATCACCTGGGGCTGGGTTTCCAAAACCTCCATAATCCCCTTGACTAATTACCCTTACTGTGGCGGAATCCGCTGCACGCACATAGGATGGTAAAGAAACGTCAATAGTAACGGGGCCGTCATCTACAACGTCAATTCTTGGCGTAGTTTCACTGTATTGTGCGCTAACAGTAAATGCCAAAAGCATAAAAATTGAAAACAAAAAGTTAAACTTTTTCATAATATAATTATTGGTTAAAACTCACTTAATTTTAAATTTAGAACGTCCAATTTAAGACTTTTTTAATGTTAATTAACTTTTTTTTGTAAAAAAGGCTGAATTTCTGAATCATTAGAAATTCAGCCTTTTAATTAACTCTTAATTATTTTCTTAACAAACGAACCTTTTTCTGTTTCTATTTTAATGATATAGATACCTTTAGGTAAGACTCCCATATCAATTCTTTGATTTAAATTCCCAAATCCGACTTTATCGAAAGCTTCAATGATTTGTCCTTCTACAGACATTAATTTGATGCTTCCAGTAAAATTCTCTGACGATTGATGTCTAATAAACAATTCTTCAGAAACTGGATTTGGATATATTTCAAGATTTTCCTTCAATGCAACCTCTTCGATACTTGTAATACAACTATCTGTTACTGTTACATTCAATCTTTGGTTAGTATTAAATGCACATCCACTATCTGTTCTAATACTTACTGAATATCCATAGGTTTGATTCAGGTTTAGCAAGTATGCATCTACCACCATTGTCTGGTTTCGAAGCACTGCAGAGTCTCTAGTATTAGAGTTAGTGTCTACTACTGTTCCATCTGGCAAATATATTGTCCAAGCATATGATGTTTTGTAGTACTGTGTATTCCCATCTTCATCAAGAGCCGCATATTTTACTCTTCCTGCATCTAACAATAGAGCTGTATCCTGACAAACTGAATCTGTTCCAAAAGCGAACTTAGGCTCAGGTGGCGTATTAATCGTACTAATTACTCTTGTTTTACTTACAGAATAACACTTGCCTTGATTAAAGCCATTGTCTACACGAGGGTCTTGCACAAAACTTTCAAGATATGCTGTATCTGTAGCATTTCCAAGTCTAGTTCTTATCAATGTATCCGGATCTCCATCTCCCATATCAAAATTAGCTGGGAAAACAAAGAAACCAGGAGGAATTGGCGCCCCATTTCTTATGCTTTGGAAAGCGGAATCGTATGCATTGACTCCAGAAATAAAGTCTTGCACTACTGCTCCATATCTCAACGGCATATCGTTCACTTGAACAGAAGAGTCTCCACAGATTGAGAAGTCCATTGCTCTTGGTGGACTTGGCTTTATTACTTCTATCTTAAATGAATCAGATACCACTCCAGACTGACAAACTCTAACTCTAAAATAAGTTGATGTGTCAGGTGCTGGTAGATATGTCCTTTCGTCATTCGGTCTAAATATACCTGGCAACCATATTCCAGATCCATCAGGTAGAATTCTCTTTTCTTCCCAAGAAATTGCTCCGAAATAATCTTTCGTCTCCAACTGTACGTTTGTACCAAAACAAATGGTGCTTCTATTTTTAGGGTCTGCACTTAGAGTTGTGAAACCTCCAACGATTTGAGATTTTACATCTACTTGATAACGGTCGTTTCGGTTAATTACATCTCCATTGGCAAACACATCCACTATAAAGCGGAAGAAGAAACCTGTATCAGACATATCAAACGTTTCTGGCATACAGATAGTGACTATAGAATCTCTTGGAGTAACTCCACGAGCTCCACTTACATCTTCAAACATATGTGTTGTTATAGTTGCATACAGTGTATCGAAATTATTCCAATTCAATGAATCTATACTTTTTTGAATCAACACTGTAATTTCCGTTGAGTCTTGTGTAAAGTCAAATGATTGAGACCCATTGTTTCGGATATTAATACATACCTTCTGTTGTGCTGAATAACAACTCATAGTATCATTGGTTGGATCATCCAAGCTCACTGGCGAAAGATCTTTTGCTGCTAAATCAACAACAGAAATATCATCAATTGCCATACTACTTGCAGATCCACCACCTCTGTAACTACGGAATCTAAATCGTGATACTGTACCAGCATACTTCGTTAAGCTAACTGATCTCGATTTCCACTCAGACCTATGTGTTCTTTGATCTCTGTCTGCTCCTAATAAGGAATCTATAGTAACCCAACCATTGTCATCATTGATTTGCAGGTATAATTCTCCCATTTGGAACCCAAACATATGGTACCAATATTTTATTTCTGGGTTAATTGCATCTCTTAAATCAACACACCTTGTAGTAAGTGTTGCTCTATTCCCTAGAGATCTTTGTACCGCATTCGTAATCATATAAGTTCCTTCTTCAGAATCTTTAGTATGATCATAAATCGGTCCTGTTAATCCATCTCTAAATATTTCCAATCGGTTCTCTTCTTCCCAGAAATAGAACGGTTGATTCGCTGTTGCAACAAAACCATTGGTATATGCTCCTCCAACTCCTCTACCTTCTCCACGTACCAATTCAAAGTCTTCTATATAGGGTATTTCAATCGGTATTACATTATTTATAGGGTAGTCTGTAATGATATTGTTCTCTTCGTTCAGATCTCCATCCAGCAACACCTTCGCATTAAAGTAATAAATCCCCGGAGTTAATAAGTCGACATAGAGGTGAGGTAAATCTAATGCTATATCAATTTTCTGACCCGGCTCAAAGAATGGGTTTGAATTAATTACTACATCAAAAGTATCTGTAAGGTACTTTCCTGCGGGGAAATTTTGGTTAGCAGAATCTACATTTATTACTATTTTAAATTTTGTAATTCTATCCAAACCAACATTTTGAAATCTGAGGGTAATTAATTCATTATCTGTATATGAACATCTTCCTCTAGCAGGAGTAACAAATTTTTCTAAGTCGATTTGTTGTGGCGGTGGTGCCTTCACGCATAAATCATCGATTGCATAATAGCCATCTCCAATATTTACTGCTCTAAATCGAATTTTCACAAACCCACCAATAAAGTTGGTAAGAACCTGTGTGTTTTTTGTCCATCTACGAACACCAAACAACCCTTCTCCTTTAATTGTGTCTAAGATAGTCCAACCTCCAGCATTTACAGTTTGAGCTTCGACCAACATAAAGTGATTTGTACTTGGTGCTTGATACCAGAATTCTAATATCGCAGCATTTGCATTGGTCAAATCAAAACATGGAGATTCTATCCTCGCCACCTGACCTGGCATTCCATCTGGATCATTTGCCAATAAGAAGTTATCATTATTTCTTCCTGTATGCCCTTGGGTAACTCCACCATCAAATCGATCAACTTTAAAGGTATAAGCATTTGTATTGCCATCCCATGCGTTGGGGAATTTTCCATCTCTGAACTGACCTCCTCGTTGTCCAAAAGTCATGTCACTAAAATCTTCACAACAATTGAACGCTCTCGTTTCATTTAATACTGTTTCATACAAAGTATCATTAAAGAAATTGACATCACCAACAATTTCTGTCCAGATTTTGAAGTCATATCTCCCTGGGGCAGATAAATCAATCGCATCAAATTCAAATGTTTGAAAAGCTAATGGAGCGGCAAAGCCATTAGGTCCAACTGCAGTATCCCTAACAATAGTATCCGTAACAGACCTTACTGTTTCTCCTTTACAAGAATAAGGTGTATAAGTAACCTGATAAGCCATTCTTGTTTCTAAGATGTCTTCTGTACCAACATTTTGGAATCTTACTCTAAAGTCTTCAGCATTTGACAAGTCACAATCAGACGCAGGGTCTGCTATCCTATCAATTCTAGCATCTTTCTTCGCTCTATCCAACAATTCAACATCATCAATAGCAATGTCTCCTCCTTCTCCAATGAAGTCTGCTCTAAATCGAATTTTCATGTCATCATTAGTCGCAAAAGAATCTAATACTACTTGGAACCTTTTCCATCTTTCAGTAGGTTCAAATTGCTGCTGTCCTCTAATAACATCAATACCATTCAACCATCTTCTTCCATTATTAACATCAATGAATAGGTCTCCCATACCCGATCCATACATATGGTACCAAAAGCTCAATAATATTTTGCCATTTTTAGATTTAGTGAAATCAATATCTCCACATGGTAACTCTATAATAGCATCTTCTACTATAAATGGTGCAGGACGAAGTGCACTTTCAATCAATAAGTAACAACCATCTCCATTTCTTTCAGTAACTGAATAGGTATGATCTCCATCTGGTCCTGTTGGTGGACCTGGTGGGAGGAATAAGTTAGCTGCAGAATTAGGTGCAGGATTACATTCAACATGCCATCCATATCCATTAGGAGCAACTGGAACCATATTCCTTCTCCACCCTTGTAGATCATCTAATCCATATGGTCTTGGATTTGGAAGAGGGCTAGTTGAGTGGTTTTCAAAATCAGAAAACCATCTTGGAAATCCTGGTTGACGATTAACTACCTCTTTATAAGCAGTATTGTTGTCAGAAATGGTATCTCCAGCTAATCTCGCAGCTGCAGTTACAATTTGAACTCCAGAATAATCTGCCAATTTGATACGATCTCCGAATGTATAAGTTAATGTTTGCCCAGAGTCTATTGCTTGTTTAACTGTATCATATGTAACATCTCCTCGGATGGCATATTCCATTGCTACATCACCAGAATCAATTTTTTGTAAGCCATAATTTTTTACTTGTACAATTACATTTCTATCTCCTACAGCACATCCATCAATATCAGGTTGAACAATATTTACAATCCCTACATCAACATTGCTTGGCTCGTAAAGTAATATGTCATCAATTGCCATATCGCCTCTAATCCCACTTGGGGCATCAGCTCTAAAGCGAATCAAAATTCTTTCTCCAGTATAGGCAGATAAGTCAACCACCATTTGGTTCCAATTAGCATCCGCTGAATTATGTTGATCACCAGTTAATGGTGTACTTACTGCATCCCATACTCCATTAGATAATACTTCAACGGTTAAAGTTCCTACATTCTGACCATATCTATGGTACCAGAAACTCAAATGTGTTTTTGCATTTGGCGCTAAATCAATACAAGGTGATTCTAAAAAGGTTGTTCCTCCTACAAGCACATCTGGGGCTCCATTATCACTCGCCTCAGTATATAGGAACATTCCTTCCCCTGTGGTATGATCGCCATCTGGTCCTGTACCATCAGTAAAGGTTACTACATCATTTTTGTTGCATAAACTATTTTGAACATTCCATGAAAATGCTCCAGTACTATAAATAACCCATCCGTTATTTGTTGCTTGACCAACATTGTTCAAACAGTTCGCATCTTTAAAGCCTTCAAAGTCCTCAAAATAATTTGTTCTCTTGGTTTCATTGAATAAGAAGTATTGAAACACAGTATCATTTCTCACATTTTGTTCATTTGCTAATGAGGTCCATGTTTTAATGTTAAAGACCTCTCCTGCTGCTGAAAAATCAGCAGTTGCACTAAATACATATTCGTAGGTAGAATCTATTCCAAGTGAATCTGGAATTCGCTCTCCAACAGGGGTCAAATTATCTACTTGATAAAAAACCATTAAAGAATCTTTATCAATCTTGGTTGTTCCAAAATTTTCAACTTCTACAGTAATGACAGAGTTCTCAAACAATTCACATCCCGAAACTGGAGTTAATACCCCATTCATTCTAGCATCTTTTTCTTGAGGAAGGTAAAAAGAAACGTCATCAATTGCTATAACATCTGTTCTAGGACTAATTCCTCTGAACCTAATCTGAATTTCTTGACCTGCATACTCTTCAAATTTAACAGCATGCTCTATCCATGGATCTGAATTAATACTTTGATGGTTTCCAACCAAAGAATCTACTATTTCCCATCCATTATTACCCATTACCTCTATAAAAAGCTTCGCACTTCCAGTTCCTAAAATATGATAGTCGAAAATCATTCCCGCAGAAGTTTCATTCTGAAAGTCAAGACAGGGTGTATATAGACTAGCCTCTTCAGCAGTGATATTACTCAATGTTTGTAAGTACATAAAGTTTCCTCTACCTCCTATAGTCCCATCAGCTTGAGGTCCTCTTCCTGCGCCTACACCTTGTGCTGGGGTTCCTCCACAAGCAGCTGCATTTTGTACATTCCAATGAGCGGGTATTGGAGTCTCTAATTGAGAAGGGTCAGATTCCCAGCCTCTAGTAAATAAATCTCCAATAGCGGCACATCCTCCATCTCTGAAGCTTTCAAAATTTTCAACATAAGCAATACTCTGCGTTATGTTTGTTAATCGATACAATAAGGTATCGTTGAAAACATTTATATCGTTATCTAAATCTGTCCAAACAAATAAGTTAAACGTCGTGTTAACTTGACTTGAAAAATCTCCTAGGGGAGCAAAAGTGTGTTGAACAGAATCTCCAACTCCTATTCCTTTAGGTAGAGTATCGGTGAAAATTTGTCCACCATTAGATCTAAAATGAAGTACAACAGTATTAGGCTTAATGGAATCAGTACCAAAGTTTTCTACTGCAACTTTTACAATTCCAGCTGGGCTACATTCAGTAACCGGTGTAATCACTTCAGAAATACGTGCATCTTGAGGTATAGGTTCAAAGAACTCTATATCATCAAGTGCTATGTCTCCTGTTGGCCCTATTCTTGTTGCTCTGAATCTAACTTGAATTAGATCATCCGCATAATTTCCTAAATTAACCCCTTTCACTCTCCATGGTTCTTCAACAACTACTTGCTGCTGACCTACAAGTGAATCTATTGCTAAGTCCCACTGTCCATTGGCAAAAACATCAATGTATAATTTACCCATTTGGGCTCCAAACATATGGTACCAAAAGGCCATAGCTGCTCCAGTAGATCCAGTAAAATCAATACATGGTGAAATCAATTCAGCTACTCCTCCAGCTAAAGTTGACTCTGTATATAAGAACCTTCCCTCTCCATTGGTATGATCTCCTAAAGGCCCAGTTCCAAAAGAGGCAGTTGCTCCATTAGGTCCTAAACAAGTTCGAGCATCTTGTACGTTCCAGTTAAAGACAGAATTTCCTGTTGACCATCCTTTGCTAATAAAATCATTGTAATGATTTAAACAATTCCCATCAATAAAATCAAAAGATTCAAACTTTTCAACATAACCAGGCAATTGAGTATAATTTGTTGCTTCATATTTAAACAATGTATCATTCCCGTAGTTTCTATCGGTTGCTAATGTTGACCATGCATTGAATTCATAGGTAACTCCATTACCTATAACATCTGCTTTTGGTCCCATTTTAAACAATATAGTATCCTTAGAGTCGATTGCTCGACGAACTGTATCAATTAATGTATCCGCTAAAAATGGATCATCTTTAGGGTAATAAACTACTGTCATTATTAATGAATCAGCTGGAATCGTTCCTGTTCCAAAGTTCCAAAGTCTTAAAGAAACTTCTGAGTTGGCTCCAATGTTACAATCACTAATTGGAGAAATGAAATCAATTAGTTCAACATCATTTGGTGTAGGTTCGTATAGCACTACATCATCTATTGCCATATCTCCAGAATTTCCACCTCCGCCATTATCATCTAATTTTTGACCTTTAAATCTAACTTTGATTTTTTTGCCAGCAAATTGATTAAGGTTAACAGAACGTGGCGACCAGGGTGAATTTTTATCTATCTGTGGTCGATCGGGAACAGTATGAACACTGTCTATCCATCTTACTCCATCAAATACATCAATAACTAATGATCCCATTAGACCTCCGAACCTATAGTACCAAAAATCCAATTGAACTGCATCCTTATCAGAAAAGTCTACACAAGGAGTTTCCACAACTGCCCAGTTTCCACTATCTCCTTCAGTAGTCTCTATATATATAAAGTTTCCACTTGGATTACCAACAGTATGGTTTTGATTAGGTCCTGTGTTTGCATCTGTAAAGTTTCCTGAATTTGCAACTCTCCAGGTTGTATTTGAACCTGGATTTGTTCGAATCCACCCATCCTTAATAAGGTCATTAGCATTGTTTAGTTCTGAACCAGGTGTCCAATTGTCAAAATTGGCCTTAAGAGGGGTAATCACACTAGCAGGACTAACATTATCAATTCTAATGTTATCAAGTGTATCATTATGAGTACTTCCATCTCCTAGAGCTTCAACCCAAACAGCTAATTTATATGTTCCTCCTCTATTTGAAAGATCGGCTGGAGTTTTAAATGTATAATCTCTTAATGTATTTACAAGTATTGGGTCGAAAATGGTATCTTTTTCAACGGGGTTATTATCAACTTGGTATCCTATAATAAATGTATCAACAGGATTAGCCCCTCTATTCGCTATTCTAATGTCTATGTTTTCAAATCCATATCCACATTCAGGAGTGAACCCTTGAACTGGATAGTTCAATTGTGCAAGAGTAAGATTTACTGAATCTGGTAATTCTATTCGGAATTGATCTATTGCAGCACCATCTTCATTGGTTGTCTTTCCAGGTGGAGGGGAATCAGTTGAAAATACAAATCTCATTTTTACCTGACTCTCGCCTGCTAATCCTTTAAGAACATTTTCTACTCTTATCCATCCACTTGAATTCCTTGCCCAAGAATCTTTTTTGATACTGTTGTACCAGTTTTGAGCAATTCCAGATCTATTAACCTCTTGCCATGTTTGGCCATCATCAATTGAAGTTTGCAAACGCAATTGATCTCCTCCATTTGTTATATGCATGAATAAATCAAAGGAAACAATTGGGTCTCCCAAAGCATCGGTAAAATCAAAACATGGTGAAGAAAGAACAGATCCTCCTTTATTAATAAGGTCATTGTCTGAATAAGGTTCATTCAGTTTTGTCATCCAAGCGAAATTTCCTCCTCTAGCTGAACTGATTACTTTCCCCGCAGGAAAACCCCATTCCCATTGCATAGAATCTCCAGAACTTGTCCACTCAGATCCATTTAATACATCTTCAAAACTGTCAAAATATGCATCAGTATATATCGTATCATTTCTAAAAACGGTGACACTGGTATCATTATAGTTTAAGGTATCAGAATTCCATACCACAATTGTTTGTACAGAATACAATTTAGAAAGTGAGAAATCAGAGGTAGTTGCAAATTCAACAACTCTTAAGCCTTGTGGGGCGATCGTGTCTGTAAAGTTTTCTGTGATTATTTGATCTCCTTCGTTTATGTTAATGGTTACATCATAATTAGTAGCTTCTTTTGCTCCTGTATTGAATAACAACACCTGAACCTTTTCCGCAGCTGAAAGGCCACAACTCCCCTGTGGGCTTACTACTCTTGCTACATCAATGTCATTTTCTTGAGGAGAATATATAACTACATTATCAACAGCGGCATAAAAAGCCCAGTTGTCTGCATCATGATATACAAAACGAACTTTACAATTGGCATTTTTATATGCTGATATATTTACTTTGGCATGCGGAAAACTACCTTTATCACAATCTGAAAGTGCTCCAGTTGCTGTTTTATATTGTCCACAATTATTTTCGGTTTCTGAAAAAACTAAATTCCAATTTGTTCCATCATATACTTCTACAGCCATAGAGTCAATTCCTGCAACTAAGCCATCGGCTTTTGCTGATCTAAAATTATAGTCAAACTCTAAATAAGTTGCAGTAGGTAAAGAGTTATCAAACGAGCCTGTTTCAACTGCTGGAGTATTGTTTGATTTTGTTAAGCCTAAACTATCATCATCAAATACTAATAATCGTGTGCCATCAATGTTGTTATTTCCTGGATCTCCAGCAAATCCGCCACCTCCAGCTAAAGCATTCGAGCCATCTATTCTGACAACCCAATTTTCTGAACCACTGATGTTCGCATTTGTCCAACCTGAAGGCAATCCTCCGGTATTAAAATCTTCATCTACATAAACTTCTAGTGGAGTTGTTTCTTGTGCATTTGTATTGAATAAAGTAAAAATGCTAAACCCAAGAATTAGTAAATATTTTCTCATGATATGTAATTAAAAAAGATAAATTTAAAATTAACAAAAAGATATTCTTTTCATTATTTCCATTTGTTGACGCTTTTAAGCTTTATTAAGTTGCAAACAAATCTTAATAGATTTAACAAAAATTTAATGCTTTCCTACTTCTGTTAGATACCTTTCCGCATCAAGGGCCGCCATACAGCCTGTTCCTGCGGCAGTTACAGCCTGACGATATACTTTATCAGCAGCATCACCTGACACAAAAACTCCAGCAATTTTTGTTTTCGATGTGCCAGGAGTAACTTTTAGGTAACCTACATCATCCATTTCTAATGTCTCTTTAAAGATATCAGTATTTGGTTTATGCCCTATTGCTACAAAAAAGCCGGTTACTTCCAACCTTTTTTCTTCTTGTGTTTTATTATTTACAGCTAAAACTCCTTCTACTGCTTTCTCTCCTAATACTTCTTTTGTTTCATGGTTAAACAGCACTTCAATATTAGGTGTGTTCATCACTCTTTCGGCCATTATTCTAGAAGCTCTAAATTCTTCTTTTCTCACCAGCATGTATACTTTATTGCACAGCTTTGATAAATAGGTAGCTTCTTCTGCAGCAGTATCTCCTGCTCCAACAATAGCAACGTCTTGTCCTTTGTAAAAGAATCCATCACATACTGCACAGGCACTTACTCCAAAACCGTTCAATCTTTGCTCTGACTCTAGGCCTAACCATTTTGCAGATGCGCCCGTTGAAATAATTACTGCATCAGCAGTAATTTCTTTTTCATTGTCCACCCATACTCTATGTACTGTCCCATTAAAATCAACTTTTGTTACCAAGCCAAATCGAACATCAGTACCAAAGCGTTCTGCTTGTTTTTGAAAATCGATCATCATGGATGGTCCATTTATCCCGTCGGGGTACCCTGGGTAGTTTTCTACATCGTTTGTAATGGTTAACTGCCCTCCAGGTTGTAAGCCTTGATACATAACTGGAGACATGTCAGCTCTAGCTGCATAAATTGCCGCTGTATATCCTGCTGGTCCTGATCCAATAATTAAACATTTTACATGTTCTACTTCTTGCTTTATTTCTTCTGCCATTCTAAAAAATTTGGTGGATAAAATTAATCAATCCCACGTTCATACAAACGTCCGTAATCTGATAGAGTTGAATATATTTGCAGGCTGTTATTATTTGGCAAATAATTTAATGCCAAAAATGATTTCGGGATGTAGCTTAGTCCGGTTAAAGTGCACGTCTGGGGGGCGTGAGATCGGTGGTTCGAATCCACTCATCCCGACAAATTGAAAAGCCTTGTGCAGAAGCACAGGGCTTTTTTGATAAAGAGAATTTACTTGGCTATTCTGAAGCTTCCTGCTGTTATCGCCACAATGTCAGCCCCATTATTGTTTTTGGCATTAAAGAAGAACCTGCCTTTAAACATAGTTGTTGTTGTGGAATCAACAATAAGATTGCCATCAAGCGCTGTATAAGCCATACCCGCACCCGGAACATAATTTCCACTAATGCTTAAGGGTTCATCAAAAAAAAGTGTATCTCCCGCAGCAGGAATACTTAGTATTGCTATGGTTATTCCTCCTGAGCTATTTGAACCCGTTATGGTAAGTGAACTCCCATTGTCGGTATAACTAAAAGAGCTGTATGATTTACTGCTTCCGTCTGCCGTTGCATTCATAAATTCATCCACAGTGGAAGATGAGCTTCCTCCATTGCCTCCTAAATCAGTTTCGCCTCCATTGTTTAGAAAGTCAATACCTGCTTGTTGTGTTTTTGCAGCTTCCTTATTTGGAGTTAGGCTTTGTTCTTTTTTGCAAGAGAAAAACAATAAGCTTATTAATAGCAGAGGGAAAAGTAGAAGTGATTTTTTCATTTTTGTTTCTTGATGCTCAAAGTTAACCAATTTCTTATTTCTCATAGCTAGCAAGCTAATGCCTTAATTAATTAAGGCGTTAAAATTTCCGCTATGGATGTTTATGGTTTCTCCATTTTGGTTTTTTGCTTCAAAATTGAAGTTCCCTTTTAATTTATTTCTCACTGAGTCAATTGAAGTTATAACTATACTCCCTGCTTCGCTTGTGTACTCATTTTGTTGCTTATTAGATGAGAATACATTTGAATTGTACACCCCCGAAGCTATTGTATCTCCAAAGTGGTATGTACCCACTTTTATTTTTTCTTCTATTTGGAAAGTAATCCTTAGGCTGTCATCTTTTGATCTTGCTATAACTCTATCTAAATAACCTTCGGATGTTTTGGTGCTAGAATAAAAACAATTTAATGAATTAAAATTCTCACCGTCAGCAACAGCACTCATCCTGCCTAAAAAAGGAGCGTCAATAAACAAGCCATTAAACACTCCATTGGTGATGTATATATCTTTCTTAAAATTTAAATCATATAAAAGGCCAGTAACCCTCCCAGAAATTCTACTCTCATCCTCATTGAAATGATTGATAATAATTTGTGCATCTGAAATTTCATCTTGTCGATTAGATATAAACTGCTCTCCTGATGCATTTGTGTATTTAATTTGATTGGAAACCTTATTCTTTCCCACTCCTGAATATGTACCAGGAATAAAATCTGTTATGTTAATTCTTATTTGACCTCCATTGTCTCCTGCAGAAATAATTATTTCATCTCCTACTTTAACTCCCTGAGCATTTTCTGAGGAGAATTCTTCTGTATTTAAAATCATCCTAAAAAGTGGGCGGTCTCCATCATTTGCTTCGTAAATGTCATCCAAAGTTAGTGGACTTCCTTCTTCTTCACACCCTATTATTGACAATAAAAAGAATGTAAACAAAGCACTAAGTATTATTCTAAAGCCGCTCATATTGCTAAGTTAAGAAACTTCCTCTTTCTATCCTGCCCATCCTTCTCTATCTAAACTTCTGTATTGAATTGCTTCAGCAATATGGGGAGATAAGATTCTATCACTTTCTGCAAGATCTGCTATGGTGCGAGCAACCTTTAATATCCGATCATATGCTCTTGCGGATAATCCCAACTTCTCCATTGCTTTTTTCATCAATTCCTGACTAGCCTGATCAATGCGACATATCTCTCTCAACTGTTTTGAGCCCATCATGACATTCGAGTGAATTTTTGTGTTTTTTTCGAATCTGCTTTCCTGAATTTTTCTAGCTTTTATTACCCTTTCTCTAATCTTCTCACTTTTTTCAGATAACCTTTTGTCTGAAAGACGATCAAATGCTACTGGAGTAACTTCTACATGCAAATCAATTCTATCTAATAAAGGCCCCGATATTTTATTCAAATATTTATGTACTATCCCTGGAGCACACATACAATCCTTCTCAGGGTGATTATAATATCCGCAAGGACAAGGGTTCATCGAAGCTACCAACATAAATGATGCTGGGTAATCAATTGTAAATCGAGCCCTTGAAATGGTAACTCTTCGCTCTTCCATTGGCTGCCTCATAACCTCTAGAACCGTTCTTTTGAACTCTGGCAACTCATCTAAAAATAGAACCCCATTGTGTGCCAAAGAAATCTCTCCTGGCTGGGGATAGCCTCCACCTCCTACCAATGCCACATCACTAATTGTATGATGAGGAGAGCGAAATGGCCTGTGGCTAATCAGAGCAGTTTCTTTGCTCATCTTTCCTGCTACTGAGTGGATTTTTGTTGTTTCTAATGCTTCCAATAGATTTAGTGGCGGAAGTATAGTAGGTAAGCGCTTGGCTAACATCGTTTTCCCTGCACCTGGTGGTCCAACTAAAATAACATTATGCCCTCCTGCTGCTGCAATTTCCAAGGCTCTTTTAATATTTTCTTGCCCCTTTACATCCTCAAAATCAACTTCTTTGTTATTTTGACTTTGATAAAATTCCTCTCTTGTATCAACCTCAGTTGCTTGCAAATCAGCTTTTTGATTAAAGAAATCAATCATTTCTTTAATATTTCCTATCCCTAATACTCTTAGCCCATCTACTATTGCTGCCTCCTTTGCATTCTGCTTTGGCAAAATAATATTCTTAAACCCTTCTTTCTTTGCTTGAATTGCAATGGGAAGAGCTCCCTTTATCGGCTGAAGCCCTCCATCGAGGCTCAACTCTCCCATGATAATAAAATCACTGATAATTGACGACTCTATCTGCCCAGAAGCAGCTAATATCCCCGCTGCAATTGTTAAGTCGTAGGCAGATCCTTCTTTTTTAATATCTGCAGGCGCCATATTAATTACAATTTTTTTCCCCGGAATTTTATAGCCATTATTTTTTAATGCCGCTTCAATCCTTTGATGACTTTCTTTTACTGCATTATCCGGCAGACCAACTAGATAGAAATTTATCCCCTGATCAATATTTACTTCTACAGTAATTGTAATTGCATCCACACCATGCACTGAACTACCATATGTTTTAACTAACATTTGTTCTGATTCAATTCGTTTTCAATAATTTAGTGGAAAGATAACTATAAATGACACTTCTAAAAACTTATTTTATCTTGTTATTCTTCTCAGTAACAAACTCATACGTCTTGGCTCAAGACATTGATATGTTCCGAACTATTTACTTCCCTGCTGAACCATATGGGGGTGCTGAGGAATTAAAATCTTTTGTGAAACAAGAGATCGTTTATCCCAAATCGCTTCTAAAAGAAGGTATAAAAGGATCTGTATTTATCACTTATTTAATTGATAGTGAAGGGAAAGTGTCTTATAAAGAAGTTATTGATTATGGTAATATTGATTTTAGGAATGAAGCCGAAAGAGTTTTTAATAAAATTCTATGGAAGGCTGATCAACATAGGGCAAATAAAGACCTTGGTTATGAAAAGATAAAGTTCAATTTTAACCCTAAACGATAC
>Ga0316204_10004318_pt1 | contig 25729 bp, 18 predicted proteins | sample 6monrhotite_MG_2_FD_205661 | JGI IMG/M metagenome (GOLD analysis project Ga0316204, IMG submission 205661) | Microbial mat bacterial communities from mineral coupon in-situ incubated in ocean water Damariscotta River, Maine, United States -... | ecosystem: Environmental > Aquatic > Marine >...
GACTCAATATACATTATTGACTGATCTAAACCCACTGAGTAATGATACAGATAATGATGGCTTTCTGGACGCTGATGACCCATTACCGATTGCCTTTAACTTTAAAGATGGTGATCTGGCCCCATTAGGTAGCCCGGATGGCGTAATAAATATAGCTGATTATGTGATCGCCAGGCGAATATTGTCAGGTGAATTGTTATCTACTGAGCTTGAGTTAGTTCATGGTGATGTTTTCCCGGCTAATCTGCCAGATGGACAGATTACTACTTCAGATGTGCTGTTGATTTATCAGCAGATATTACAATAGTGAATAATTGGTGAATTATGATTAAGCTAATATTTTTTTTTGTGTTGTTACAGTTATTCCTTGCCGGTTGTTCTGGTGTGCAAACATATCCAAATGTAGCGCAGGCAGGTGATACTATATCCCTTGCAATGGGGTGGCAAAAACGATTTAAACATTCAAATACAACTGTTACGATAACGCCTTCAGTTGGTGAGCAAATTGTTTTTTTACCTGATGATCCAGCTGTTAGAGCAATTATTAATTTTTACCCTGATCCATTATCGAATATCGTTGTTGGTACAGAGTTAGAGGATGATGCAAATTTTAAATCTGGTTATGCTTATGGTTCACTGATCAAGTCTAATTTTACTGATGGTGATATGGACTGGTGGCAAACAGTTGCATTTGTTAATTTACCTTCAACATTACCTATTGGAGAGGCTAGTATTCAGTTTACAAATGATGCTGGTGATGCGACAAGCTCCATTGTTAATATAGTAGAAGGAGTTGGCGCTGCTGAATTGTTTAATGTAGAAGCGAATGGTCCTTTAGTACCGTCTCAACTGACTTCTTTGGAGCGTGCTTCAAATTTTGAAGTATCAATAACATCATCTGTTATTCCTTATGCAGTTGAAATGGAGTTTACTCATATCGGAAAGACGTATATTGTTAATCCGAATAGTTTGAAAAACATAATATGGTCTGATACAGGCACAGTTTTAAAAGTAGCTTTATTACCTGCTACGGCTACGCCACTTAGTGATCTTCACGACTTTAAATTTTATATTACAGGCGTGACAGCGCTTGACTGGATACAGGATATACAGCCACTTACATTGCAGTCTATAGAAGCATTTGATATTAATGGTGATGTGATATCAGGTGTTAATGCTTCGATAGTTGTTGAATTCAACTAAGAATTTTAATTTGTTATTTTGATCTCATAATATAGAACTTTTAGAGCTGCATAGGTCGATTTTTTACGATTTACGTTAGCTATGTTTCTCATAAGTCGCTAAATTATAGACACTAAATATTACAAGCCCCATATCAATCGGTTAAAAATTAATACAATATGATTTTAAACCAGTTAATGAGATTAAATTTTGAATTTTGAAACAGAAAATCTGATTGCTTTATATCGGCAAAATAGATTAAAAGAAGCGTATCAGCTCGCTAATCGTCTTACTATTGCGCAGCCTGATAATCATCAGGCATTTAATGTGCTAGGTCTTGTTCTTCTGGCTGGCAATGAAAATGATAAAGCCTGTATTAGTTTTAAAGCAGCAGTGAAATTAAGTCCTAAATTAGTTGATTATCAATTCAATTTAGCTAATGCGTATATTGCATCCCTAGATGCTGAAAAAGCCAAAAAAATATTAAATAAAATACTTAAACGTGACAAAAAAAATGTGCAGGCGATTAATAGTTTAGGCACAATAAATTTTAATGAACAAAGGTATGTTGTTGCTCTAGATTATTTTAAGCAAGCGATAAAAATCAATAAGAATTTTTTAGATGCCGCGTATAATATTGCAAATACATATAGTGCTATGAATGAATATTCACAAGCTATTAAATGTTTTTTTGAAGTATATCTTAAGAATAAGAATGATAATGAAGTTAAATTAAGGATTGTTAATTTATATTTAAAAAAAGGAGATTTTGACCAGGCATATGAGTTTTCTAAAAACGACGCTGTATGCCTTTTTAACATTGCGGCATATACGGAAGCTAAATCAGAATTAGAAATGTCCTCTCAGGCAATAGATGAATGTTTAAATATTGAGCCAGAAAACATAAAATATAAAAGATTAAAAGCTACCATATTAAGACGCAAGGGTGAACTCGAAAAAGCATTAAGTATACTGCGAGATGTGGTTTATGATGATGTTAATATTGAAACAAAAGTATTTGTAGAATTTGAACTTGGTAAACTTCATGATAAAGATAAAAATTATGCTGAGGCATTCAATCATTATAAGTTGGCAAATCAATTTAATAATCAAATAAACCCAGTTGACTCACCAGCGGTGACTACTTTTATTGAGCACTTAAATAGCGTTTATAATACGTTAACAGATGGCTGGTATTCTAGCTGGAAAGCGGATCTCTCTAGTGCGGTTGAAAGACAGCCATTATTTATGGTTGGTTTTCCTCGCTCAGGCACAACATTGCTAGACCAAATACTCGATGGACATTCAGACTTTGTAGTAATGGAAGAGTTGCCTATTATAGGTGATGTTATTTTAGAAGCTATCAGGATTACGGGTGGGCAGTATCCTGACTTGCTTTCCTCCATAAATAAAAATACGCAGAATAAATTAAGAGACTTTTATTTTAAACGTGTTGATGAGCAATTTAAATATGACAAAAGTAAAATATTAGTTGATAAACTGCCGCTTAATATTATTGAAATAGAGATGATTCACCTGCTTTTTCCTAGTTCAAAAGTAATTTTATCAATGCGTCATCCGTTTGATGTCTGCCTGAGTAACTATATGCAGCATTATTCAATTAATGGGGCAATGCTGACATTTAATAGTTTAGAAAGTACAGTCATAACTTACGATAAAGTAATGAGGTTATGGGACAAGTACATAGCTGTGATGCCGAGTTTACAAGCACATGTGGTTTGTTATGAAAAACTAGTAGATGACATTGAAGTCGAAGTTAAAGCATTAATTGAGTTTTTAGGCGTAGAGTGGCAGCCAAAAATATTAGACTTTCATCTACATGCGTTGTCACGTAAGAGTTTAAATACCCTGAGTTACCAACAGGTAACCCAGTCTGTTTATACAACTTCACGGTATCGTTGGAAAAACTATGAGAAATATATAGTTGATCATTTTAAATTTTTAAATAAGTATGTTCAGCTGTTTAATTACGATATTTAACATTTCCTATCCAGTAGATAAATGCTTAATTTCGGTTTAGACATTACATATTAGGTTGATTGGTCTTTATTAAATTTCAATATATTCTTAATCGTGTAGCCGCTACTCTATAGAGATAGCTTCTTACCTCTGCAATTGTATATTTCACACTGGTTTATCGTAATTTCTACATGAATTAATGCCTTTTAATGCTTTATCTTGCTAGTTCGTAGATGTTTGTCGTAAAGATTTACAGAAATATATTTGACTAAGTCTTTGATTTTAATAGCTTTTTGTATGAGGTTTGGGCAGTGTATTACTAATGAATAGCTGAGTTGTAAGTTGTTTTAGGTTTTCTGTCGGTTTGTTTTACAGAACAAGTAAAAATATACTTAACAAGTAACGTCATATTGATTTTTATATGTATCTAATTGATTTATAAGGGTAATTTATTATTGGCACACGGAGTGCATTACCTATCACCGCAAACTAAGCAAATTATAACTAAATTTAATAAATGATTTCTTTGGAGTTACAAATATGAAAAAAACTACTTTAGCAGCAGCGCTTCTTCTAGTTACTGGTGCTTCTCAAGCAGATACTACACACACAATGACTGATGGTCGTTTTGACTTTGTTGATGCAGCAGGCGAAATTACTACTGCTGGTCATAATGATGTGCAAGGTACATTTGATTTAGTGAATGGTACTGGTACATTCGATACATCTACAAACTTTAATGGCTTTCCATGGCATGCAGATGTTGTAGAAATGGATATGCATAGCACAATGACGGGTGGTACTGATCCATCTACTGTTGAAGCTAATACATATGGCTGGACTAACCTAAGTTTTGCTAATGCTACTTTCTCAGAATTTTATAACTGTCGTGTTTCAGATAGCGGTGTAGACGGTTGTGATGCAACACAAACTGCTGGTAAGAATCAATTAGGTGCAGGTGTACATAATGAATACACTTATAACCTAACAGCAGGTCAATTTGCTGCTGGTGTATTCTTCGATTGGTCAACTAATGCAGATATTCCTGTTTTAGCTATCATGCAAGTTACAGCTCAAAACCCAGACGGTTCTATGGATGTGATTTCTGTAGGTACTAGCTGTGATACTACTAATACTCTTTGTGGTACAGCTATGGTTACTTCTCCATTCCCAGATCAAACTCCTGTATTCTCTGGTACTTTAGCTCCAGTTTCAGCAATTCCAGTTCCAGCAGCGGTATGGTTGTTCGGTTCAGGTCTTATTGGTCTAGCTGGTGTGGCGCGTCGTCGTAAAACTGCATAATTTCAGTTTTTAAACGAAGTCTAAAAAACAGCAGGTGAAAACCTGCTGTTTTTTTATGTCTGTAATAAAATATTTCTTATGATAAACCTGCTCCCTTAGATCGTTATCTCTGTTCTGGATTACTGTTTTTAATTCATGTAGTTTTAATGTTTAATTTTTAAGATGAAAGTTTTATGAAGATAATTTTGTAATTAGAATTTTTTTTAGTTTAAAATTTTATTGTATTAAATATGAGAAAATTGATCATATGTCACAGTAAAGGATTATTAATTTTTATGTTTATTAGCTAATGATTAAATACAGAATCTATAAAAAAATAACTTATTAATGATAAAAAAAGTGTCTATTGAAACAGTATATTGAGATATATTGTCAAGATAAAAAGTTTATAAAAACACCTGTTTTTATGCCTTAAACGGTTTGATTTTAGCGTTTTAATGTGTAACTCTATGTGATTATTATATAAATAAATAATAGTGGTCTAAGAACCAAGTTTACGCTTTATATAAGTAATAATTATTAAATTAAAATTAAAATTAATTTGGGATATAAAGTTAATTTTTACTGGTATAAATAGTGCGTGGATTTGCTTATTACCTACGTATTTATTCAGTTTAAATAAACTTTCATTTAAAAATCTTTAATTAAAAAAACCTTCAAATTAAATGTTTGATATAGATAATTGAATTAACAGGTAATGAAATAATGAATAAAAAAATCACAGGGCTTTTGTCAGCATCTATCTCTGCTGCCTTGTTAATGCCATCGGTTGCACATGCAACATTAGGTATGGATTTAATCGGTTTTGGTGCAAAGTCACGAGGAATGGGAGGTATCGGCGTTGCTTATGCTCAAGATTCACTTTCACTTGCATATAACCCTGCGAATGCTTCAAAACTTGGTAATAGATTCGATATTGGCATGGAAATTTTTAATCCAAAAATGGCTGTTAAGCATGATAGTGCTTTGTTACCAATTGAGAATGAACAAAGTCGTTACGAATATTTTCCTATGCCATTTGTTGGTTTTACAGCAGATATCAATGAAGATTTGTCATGGGGTGTAGCTGTTGTCGGCGCAGGTCTGGTTACCAGTTATGATCAGTCAACTCCAGATACCTTTTTTAACTTTAGTGACCTGGCAGGTGATAAAGTAGGCGTTTATCTAATTCGTATGCAATTTTTACCTACATTGTCATATGAAGTGAATGATGATGTTACAGTTGGTGCGACGATTATATTAGCTGCTCAAGGTTTTAAGGCTCGTGGTCTTGAGGCTTTTGGAGACTTAGGTTTTGCTAACCAGCCAAATGAGTTAATCACAAGTAACCAGTGGGACATGAGTTATGGCATTGGTTTTAGACTGGGTGCTTTATGGGATGTTACTGATGACTTAACATTGGGCGTTAATTATGCGCCTAGTTTAGATATGTCTGAGTTTGATCGTTATAGTGGTCTTTTTGCTGAGAAGGGTGATTTTGATATTGCTGAAGAGTATGCTTTAGCCGTTAATTATAAATTAAATACAAAATCAAATATTAGTTTTGAAGTTTCACAAGTTAACTACAGCGATGTAAAGTCAATGGGGAACCCTGGCCCTAATGCTGCTGATTTAACTGATTTCAACCCACTTTGCCCTGGTGCTGATACGCCAGACTGTAAACTGGGTGGAGCTAACGGCTTAGGTTTTGGCTGGACTGACCAAACTCGTTATAAAATTGGTGGCGATTATCAATACACAGATAAGTTAACTCTCCGTGCCGGTTGGGCTTATGCAGAAGCGCCTATTCCAGAAGATCAGGTACTATTTAACCTGCTTGCTCCAGCCACCATTGAACATAATCTTACATTAGGTGCCAGTTATCATTATTCTGATGATATGGAAATTAGCGTGAACTATTTGCATGGCTTTGAAAATACTATTAAGGGCCCAACAGCATTTCCACCTGGATCATTACCTGTCGACGGCAGTAATGGGGCTTTAGCAATGGTACAAAATGCCTTTGGTATTATGTTAGGTATGAAATTCTAAAAGCATATTAAAAAGATTTAACTCCTGTATAGGAGAGGATTTATTATGAAATTTAAAAATTTAACTACAGCAATGCTTGCGAGCACGGTTTTATCGATAAGTGCAGCTCAGGCTGACGATATATATTCATTAACTAATGGTACATTTCAATTTTATGATGCCACTGGAGTAGAAAGTCTTGCTGATGGGCACACCAATGTATTTGCCGACGGTATAACAAGTGTTACACATGCAACTTTAAATTCGGGTAACCCTGTTATTAGTCAGCTTATTAATTTTACAAGTGGAACAGGGCGCTTAATAACAACTTCAAATTTCAATGGTGTACCTTGGGTTGCTGATGTAGCCGATATTCAAGTTTACGATGGAAATGGTGCTGCAGGTGCTCAGACTTTTACTTATACCTGGAATGAGAGAACTTATGCTAATGCAACTTTTTCCATAATTGTAACCTGCCGTGTATCATCAAATTTAGATGGGTGTACTGATGAAGAGGCCGATATAACTCTTTCTCAGTTGGGTGCTGATAGGCCTTCAACATATTCATATAACTTGCTTGAAAGTCAGTATGCATTAGAGTTATTTTTTGACTGGAATGGTACTGAAGATATACCCGTACTGGCTGTTTTTAATATAGACAGTATCGCAGCAAATGGAGCACTTACTTCATCAAGTGTAGACACAGGTGATGCAGGTTTCGATTGTTCATCTAGCCCATGTACTGGTGGTCCGGCGGGTGATGGTGTTCCCGGCACTAGAATGGCAACTTCACCATTTCCAGAACAATCAGCAGTTTTTAGTGGGGTTTTCGTGCCTACTTCAAATGATGCGCCTATAAGTGGTGTGTCAGCCGCTTTATCTACCAATGAAGATACTTTATTGACATTAACAGCGGGTAATTTCAATAACACGGGTGATTTTACGTATAATGCAGCAGCCTTTCCATCAAATGCTTTTACCTCGACTAGTAAAGCGTTATTTATTGATGCTGGCACGAACTATACAACTAATGGAACAACGAACATTACCCCTAGTTTAAATATTGATCAGGATATTTCGATTAATGTCGGTATTACAATTAGTAGTAACAACAGCGCTACATTTGTTGCGCCAGTGACTATAAATGCACAGGAAGACGACCCTGTAATATCAGGCTCTCCTTCTACAAGTGCTTCTACTGCTGCTCTTTATACTTTCACGCCTACAATTTCTGATCCTGATACAGGTGATGATGTAATTTGTAGCATAGCATCTACTACGGCGTTACCCACTGGTATTACATTTGATGGGGGCAGTATTGCAGGTGGTGCAACGTGTACATTAAGTGGGACGACTACATCGCCTTTAGCTTATGTCGCACAGGATATAATTATAACGGTAACAGATGATAGTGGATCGGCATTAACTGCAGATCTTGCTCAGTTTAGTATCACAGTCTTTGGTCCAAATGTTGCGCCTTCTTTAGCCGGAACACCAGTATCAACGATAGATGAAGATGCAAGTTATTCATTTACAGTAACGGGTACGGATAGTGGTGACACAATGACCTACTCGTTAAGTGGTGCACCAGGCTGGATGTCCATATCTCCTACAGCAGCATTACAAGCTAGTGGGTCGGTAGCAACTATAAGTGGCACTCCTCTTAATGGTGATGTCGGTACAACGGGTACTATCAGTGTAATAGCGACAGACTCATTTGGTTTAACAGATCAGATAGACTATGTAGTAGCTGTTAATAACACTAATGATATTCCCGCAATAGGGGCAGGTACTTGTAGTAACACCACAGTTGAAGCCCGATCAGCGTTTACCTCTTGTGCGCCAACTTTCTCAGATGATGATGAAGTTCATGGCGAGGTATTAACATTATCTGCAACAGGGTTGCCAGCTTCTTTATCTATAGACCCTACATCTGGTGCAATTGCGGGCACAACATTAGATTCTGATGTGGCTGGCTCACCTTATACGGTAGTGGTTACCGTATCAGATGATGAAACACCGACAGCTGCTACAGACACATTCAGTTTTCAGATAGATGTCACTGCTTTTATTGCAGCACCCGTTACGGCAGGTGCGAATCTAAGTACTCCACAAGATGTAGTAATCGACTCTGTAGCTAACCTTAGTGATGCTTATGATTCATTAGCTACTCTGGTTACTGGTGTACGTGGTTGTGAGCCTGGTTGTTATGTGTTTAGTATTCCACCAGGTGGTAATCCTGCTCATGGTAGCTTAACAATTGATTCAGCTACTGGGAATTATGTCTATACGCCAGATGCTGGTTATAACGGTCGAGATCAGTTTAAGTATATTGTTTCAGATGGTGTCAAAGTATCTAATGAAGCAACAGTTAATCTGGTTGTGGGTGTAATACTTGAAGATCAGTATTTATCAAGTAACTTCACAATGATTGATAGTTCAGGTACAACATTTGGTGGAACTAACGATCTAATTGCAAACTGGAATGGTAATTCGACGCAAGATATAACGAGCACAGTATTTGATGAAATGACACTATTCACCATTACTCCATTTAATGGTTTTCCATGGATTGCGCATCATATTCGAGTTTTTGGCGAGGGTAGTTATACCTTTGATACAACGTGTACTGTTGCTCAGCTAGAATCAGCAGCAGATTGTAGTGGTAACCCATTACAGACGCAGCCTAAGCAGCAGGTAATTCGTAATGTGTCAATGACGGTTGGCCCAGGTCAGCTTGGTGCACATATCTTGTTTGACTGGAGTGCAACATCTAATATTGATGTGTTAGTCGTCTGGAATATTGATGATACATTTGCTGGACCAGATAAAGATGACCCGGCTGATCCATTAAATGATCCAGCTAATCCAGCTGTTAATGCTGCATTGTTCCAGGGTATAGGTGTAGGTCCATACCCATGGTCAAATGCACCAGTCTATACTTCGAAATGGCGCTTGGCCTCACAGGATGTTGACGGTGATGGTGTGGCTGGTATCAAGATGGTCGATGGCCCGTTCGATAATTTTCAGGCTAACTTCAATTTAGATATAGTGACAGATGCAAGTAATATGACTTTGCTTTCTGCTGCTGGAACTACAGTAAGCGGTGCTAATGATGTGAATGCAAACTGGACAGGTGGAACTACCAATGATTTAGCAAGTGTAGATTTCTCTGCGATGAGGCTTTCATCCAATAGTCCGTTAACTGCAGGTGCTACAACTAGTACATGGACAGCACATCATATTCGAGTATTTAGTGAGGGCACATATCAATTTGATACGGCTTGTACTATTGCACAGCTTGAAGCTGGAACGACTGAATGTGGTGGTACTAAGATGCCCATGACAGTTGCTGCGGGTCAAACTGGTGCACATATTCTCCTCGATTGGGGTACAGAAACGAATATAGATATAGTTAATGTATGGGATACAGGGACTGATGATGCCAATAGAGTATTTGCAACTAACTCGCTATATGTTGGTGCTAATTTTGGTTCTTATCCATGGTTGGTAAATCCACCCGCTACAGATACTAAGTGGCGAATGGTTTCACTTGATACTGATGCAGATACAATACCTGGAGCAATGATAGTTGATGGTGGTGATTTGAATGGCTTCAGTATTAACTTTAATATCTTCGTTGCTGGTGGTGGTACAGCTGTCATCGTACCTGAAGAACATGAAGTTGATGATCCTGATCTTGGAGGAGGTAGTGCATTTAGCCTGCTTGCTCTTTATATGCTGTGGTTGGGTATGAGGTTTGGATTTAGAAGAAAACAATAATAGGAAGTTAAATAATGCATAAAGTAAAAGGATTTACTTAGTAAAAAAATCACCACAAATTATTGTGGTGATTTTTTTTGGATGTTAGTTATATATAAAATGAATACTATTTAGTAAGGCTTTGAATTTGGATAATAAATAGAACGTAAAAGCATGTCAGCTAGTTATTATTTTTCTCAAAATTGATATGTTTTTGTGTTGATATGTCAAAGCGTCGTTCATATTTAAATCTAAAAATGGTTTTAATTAAAAGTCAAAATGTAAAAATGAAAAAAACATTAATAATATTGAGTATTTACTTTTCTATTCTGTTACCTTCGGTAATAGTGTTGAGTTATCATCCACTTTAGTAATACAGTAATCTGTTATTACATCTGGTTTCTATTTAGATGCGCCAGTATAATGAATTTAATATTTATTAAGTAGTGATTATTAATCACTATTCAGTTATGTGGTAGAAGGTTGATGTCTAATAAAAAAGATCGTATCCAGCAGTTAATTAAGAGTGGCAAGCGTGATAAAGCGGTTATCTTATTAGAAAAATCATGTAAAAAGAAACCTAAAGACAAAGAAAGCTGGGAAACGTTAGGATTCCTCTATGGAGAAATGGGTGTATTTGAAAAAGCAAAGGAGTGTTTGATTAAGGCTGTAAATCTTGAGTCGAATTTTTCAGGTTCTATTCGAGCCAATAATGGCCTAGCAAGTCTATTTATAAAAAGCAAAGACTACACATCAGCAATACCCTTTTATCAGAAGTCATTATTATTAAATAACGATCAGGCTAACACCTGGTTTGATTTGGCTGGTTGTTTTAAGGAAGAAAATCATATTAATAATGCAGTTGAAGCATATCTCGAATCGCTTAAAATTAAACCACAACAAAACGTCGCATGTCGAATATTAGCTCAGTTATATGAGCAAACTCATGATCTGATTAATTCACGTATTTATGCTGAATTAGCGATTCAATATTCTAAAAACGATATAGAGTCACATTTTATACTGGCGAAGCTTGACTCACGTGAAAAAAAATTGGATTCGGCGATAACTCGATTAGAAATACTACTGAATGGAGAATTGCCTTTACGTCATCGAGCTATTATTTTATTAGAACTAGGGATGGTTCAGGATAAATTATGCAAATATAATGATTCTTTTAAATCTATATCCGAAGGTAATCAGCTTTTAGAAAAACTTTACACACCTCATAGGTTAGAATCAAATGTTAAAGAATACAGGCTCGAAGTGGAACGCTATCGTAATGCTTTATCTGTAGATAAAACCATTAAGTGGCGTGATGAATCACTTGTGAATAAGAAATTAAACATGATATTTCTTGTGGGCTTTCCCCGATCAGGTACAACGTTGACAGAACAAATTCTTGAATCTCATCCTGATATTGTGGCTACCCATGAAATACCGGCTATACCAAGACTATCAAGAAAAATAGAAGAATATATAGGCCGATCATTTGATTATCCCGCTGATGTGTCTTCTCTTAATTCAAAAGATATAAATATTTTGCGTGATAAGTATATGCAAATTATGAGTGATAATTTATTAGATGATATTGATGAAAGTAAATATTTATTAGATAAACTGCCTTTAAATATAATTCATATTCCACTTATATCTCGTGTGTTTCCAGAAGCAAAAATTTTACTTGCATTACGTGATCCAAGAGATGTGTGTTTAAGTTGTTTTATGCAGAACTTTAAAGTAAACCAGGCAATGAGGCAATTTCTTACAATTAACGATACTGTTAATTTTTATCATGCTGTCATGAATTATTTTCTGTATTGCAAGGATGAGTTGGAGATAGATGTCTTAGAAACTCGATATGAAAGTATAGTTGAAGATCTTGAGGGTTCAGCTCGTAAGTTACTCGCGTTTGTAGGTGTTGATTGGGATGAATCGGTATTGATGTTTTATAAATCGGCTAAAACTCGACAGGTACATACGCCAAGTTATCAGGCAGTAACTCAGCCAATTTATAAAGGATCTATTGGAAAGTGGAAAAATTATGGGGAAAATTTTAAACCACATTTACCTGTACTGAATTCATTATTAGAAGAATTTAGTTATAAATAATTGTTCGTCTAGTATAAGAGTCCACTGAGTGATTCTAATAGAGATTGTTTGAGTTTGAGTATCAATATGTTTTTTATCAAAACGATTAAAACGAGTAAGCTGGATTTAAGTATCCAAGTTGGAGTGGCGTTAGTGTAATCGTAGCAGTTTAATTAAAATCAATAAAAATGTTTTTAGTTATGAGCCATTTATAATTATATTTCCTAGAATGCTGCAGCCATCAACAAGTGTTTTTGTTTGTTATATGTGAAAACTCTGAGTTCCCGGGTCCTGTTCAGCGTATTCCCAGACCGATGTAAAAAAATCCTGGAGTTTATGTATTCGATTTTTGCAGCTGCTATAAAGTGCAGGCTGTTTAGAATTTGTTGTTCTGTATACAAAGCTTGACTGATCTACCAGTATAAAAGAAATGTTTATATCTTTGTATTCTTCAGGTACTAGTTTGATTTTCATAACAGATGTTATTTGTTGACTAAGGTGTAATAAACGATGCCCCTGATTTCTGGCCTGTGTTGAATCAGCGACTAATAATTGAACTTGTGCATGTCTATTGCCACGGCTCAGTTTGAGAATATTTTTCCTGAGTGCTTCGTTGTCATATAGTTCGTGTTCGAGATCAGGGGTGTATATTTTTATGCTTTTTAATGCATTTTCTGACAGGTCGATGATGGTTTGTCGTATATCTTCAATACTCAACAGGTACAGATCATTGTCTGTGTTTCCCTGGCGCTCAAAATTCGTTGTATTAAGTATTGGCATGGTTTTTTATGATTTAGTATTAACCTGTTGATATGTGCTAGTTGTTTAGGGTTTTTTTCATGGTTTTGTGAGGAATATTTGCATCCATAAATTCTTCTGAACAGGTTTCAAACCCGAATTTTTCATAAAATGGAATTGCTGTTAATTGTGCGTGTAAATAGACTTCAGTTAAACTCAGGTTTTTAGCTGTATTTAATAACCCTTCTAGTATAGATGAACCTACACCCTTTTTTCGGTATGCTTCTAAAACTGCCATTCTACCTATGTGGCCATCTGTTTTTAATCGTCCACAGGCGATGGGTATGCTATTTTCTGTTGCCAGGATGTGAATGCAGTCATCGTCAAACTCATCCCACTCTAATTCTTCCGGTACATTCTGCTCTTCAATGAATACCTTGTGACGAATTTCGCTTAGAGCTGATTTGTTTTTGTTCCAATGGGTAGTTTGTATATTGTATTCCATTATATTGATATACCTTTAATCAATTCGATTTTAGCTATTATCTATAAAATATAAACTGCCAGTATTATATAAATCTAATAATAATGTTTTTTCTGAATCACTAGCAGAGTCAATTAATTCAATGTCAATTTCTCTGTTCTCACAAAGGGCAATAGAAAATTTTATAGACACAGTATAATCTGCTCCATCTATAAATAAGCTTGAATTGTCGTCATTGTTTATGAACGCGAATCGACTTGCCGGATGACGATTTAAAATTGCACCATTATTTATACTTTCAATTAAATCGTCTATTGACTCAATTAAATGCTCAGGTGATTGAGTATATTCAGATTTAGGGTCACTCATGAATTTACCAAACCAGTGTTCAATTTCTTTGTGTTCTGGTTTTAAATATTCAGAAAATATTTTCTTAACCCGGTTTATAGCATCTTCTGTTATTTCTGAAGAGTGAGTCTGTAATGCTAAATCTGCATCCTGATATGTTAATTTAGGAGCTAGATTACTAGTTATATGAGCTATGAAGTCATTAAGTAAGTCGCCGTGGCTGACAGCGCGGTAACCTACAGAAAAGCTAATACTTTCACCTAATGAGACACCATGATGAGTAACATTCGGTGGAATATATATCATATCACCGGGCTCCAGTATCCATTCTTGCTCAGCTTCAAAGGTTTTATGAATACGCAGTGGTGTGTCTTCTGCCTGATTATCTTCTGCAACTTCTGCAGTGCTTATTTGCCAGCGGCGTTTACCTGCACCCTGAATAATAAATACATCATATAGGTCAAAGTGAGGTCCTACTGAACCCTGGTCTGCAGCATAACTACACATTAAGTCATCCAGTCGCCAGTCGGGTATAAATCGAAATAGATCGGGTAGCCAACTAAGTTCTGGGACAATCTTTTCTAAATCATTTACAACCAGTGTCCAATGAGATCTAGGTAAATTTTCAAATGTTTCATCATCCATTGGGCCAAAGATGGGTTGCCAGGGGTGATCACCATCTTTCTCAATAACAATGCGAGAATTGACTTCTTCCTCAAATGAAAGGCCTGCAAGTTCTTCTGCGCTTATGGGGTTTTGAAAATTTGGAAATGCCTGACGAATAACCAGTGGTTTCTTTTGCCAGTATTCTTTTAAAAATACTTCGGGAGAGAGCTTACCAAGAGGGTTGATAGAATCGTTCATATTGGTGAGTTCTCAAATACCTAAAGATCCGTCATTCATGTTTTTACAGGAATGACGGTATTTTGAAATGTGTTATAAAATTATATCTTTTTAGTCTGTTCTATTGCATTACCAATGTAATTCATTGGTGTCATGTTTATTAACAGATCTTTACCTTCCTGTGGCATGTCCAGGTTTTCAACAAATTCCTGCATAACCTGTTGATCCACTTTTTTACCACGTGTTAACTCTTTGAGTTTTTCATAAGGTTTTTCAATGCCGTAACGGCGCATTACTGTTTGAATGGGTTCTGCTAAAACTTCCCAGTTATTATCCAACTCGTCATTTAATGCCATTGGATTAATCTCTAGTTTGTTTAAACCACGCATAGCAGAGGAATATGCGATTGATGAGTGAGCAAAACCAACACCTAAGTTACGTAATACAGTTGAGTCTGTAAGGTCGCGTTGCCAGCGAGAAATGGGTAATTTCATAGCCAGATGGCCAAACAAAGCATTAGCAATACCCAGGTTACCTTCGGCATTTTCAAAGTCGATTGGGTTAACTTTATGAGGCATCGTTGATGAACCAATCTCTCCCGCTACGGTTTTCTGCTTAAAGTAACCAACAGAAATATAACCCCAAATGTCGCGGCTCATATCAATTAATATGGTATTAAAACGTGAAACAGCATCAAATAGTTCAGCCATGTAATCATGTGGCTCAATTTGAATGGTGTACGGATTAAAATTAATGCCAAGAGACTCAATAAAGTTTTTAGAAAAAACTTCCCAGTCTATATTTGGGTAAGCAGAAAGGTGAGCATTATAATTTCCAACAGCGCCATTCGCTTTTCCAAGAATTTCAACACTAGCAACCTGATTGCGTTGCTTTTGTAAACGGTAAACAACATTCGCAAATTCTTTACCCATTGTGCTTGGTGATGCGGGTTGACCATGGGTTTTACTTAACATTGGCTGTTCAGCTAACTCAAGTGCAATAGATTTCATTTTTTCAATGACTTCATCCATCTGCTTTAATAGTACTGTGTCACGACCAGCCGTTAACATCAAAGCGTGGGAAAGGTTGTTGATGTCTTCTGATGTACAGGCAAAGTGAATAAACTCAGTAATGGCTGTAAGCTCAGTATTGCCTTCAATTTTTTCTTTTAGAAAGTATTCAACTGCTTTTACATCATGATTAGTGGTGCGCTCAATATCTTTAATCCGCTGGGCATCATCAACACTAAACTCTGTTTCAATCGTGTCTAACAAGCTGCTCGCTTCATTGCTTAAAGCGGGGACTTCAGTAATAGCTGATTCAGCGGCTAAGGCTTTTAACCAGCGAACCTCTACCATAACACGGTGACGGATCAGGCCATATTCACTAAAAATGCTCTGGTAATCCGTTGTTTTGCTGCCATAACGGCCATCTACGGGAGAAATTGCTGTGAGTTCAGTAAGTTGCATAGGAATCTTTCTTTATTCAATATAAATTCAGGCTAAAATGCACATATTATAAGAGCGCATCGATTATTTAGGTGGGGATTATACAGGTGCGGTAGATTTTTCACAGCATGTGATGGATATACATATTATAGAGTTAGATTTAGGAGCATCTCCCTCGGGGACAGGTCGCGTTTTTTGCGCCCTGTCCCCTTAACCCATACCACCGAGAGCTGACAGAGTAGCGAGCCGACACCGTAATACTCTTGATGGCATCAATAAGGGGACAGAGCGGGAAAGATGCTCTTTCCCCGATGGAGATGAGCCTGAGCAGGGTAATTTTTCTTGTTCCCACGCGGGAGCGAGGGCACAAGGTATAAGTTATTTGCTATGCTCTATTCAGAATGACATAAAATCAGTTATTCTATTTCAGGTAAACGCTAAGAATTAAAAAATTGGAGAAAAAATGAGCAAAGTTCGCATAGAAAAAGACAGTATGGGTGAGTTAGAAGTCCCCGCTAAAGCACTATATGGCGCCCAAACCCAGCGAGCTATAAATAATTTCCCGGTTAGTGGTTTAGTGGTTCCCCGATCTTTTATAAGTGCCTTAGGGCAGATTAAAGCAGCCTGCGCTCAGGTGAACTGTGATTTAGGCGAAATGGCGCAGGCACAGACCGATGCCATCATCGATGCATCTAATAAGGTTAGCTCAGGTGAGTATGATGAGCATTTCCCTATTGATATCTTCCAGACCGGATCAGGCACCAGCACCAATATGAATGCCAATGAAGTGATCTCTCATCTGGCGAGCACCCCTGAGTTAGACATCCACCCCAATGACCATGTGAATATGGGGCAAAGCTCAAATGATGTTATTCCTACTGCTATACATGTGAGTGCAAGCCTGCAAACTTCAGAGCAACTTATCCCGTCTCTTGGTTATTTAAAAGAAGCGATTGATAAGCGATCGATCGAACTTAAAGGTGTGGTGAAAACAGGGCGTACACATTTAATGGATGCAATGCCTGTGAGTTTTACTCAGGAGTTAAGTGGCTGGTCGGCGCAACTGGGATTAGGCATCGAACGTTTACAATCAGCTTTGCCAAGAATCAGTGCATTAGTGCAGGGTGGCACAGCTGTTGGTACAGGTATAAACGCGCATGAAGAATTTGCGGAAAAATTTGCGACTCAAATGAGCAAAGTTACAGGTCATCAATTTACCAGTAACCCAAATAAATTCGAGGGTTTAAGCACGCAGGATGCCGCGGTTGAGCTGAGTGGTCAGTTAAAAACGATTGCGGTGAGTTTAATGAAGATTTCTAATGATCTGCGCTGGATGAATTCCGGTCCATTAGCAGGCATAGGTGAAATCGCATTACCCGCATTGCAACCGGGTAGCAGTATCATGCCGGGAAAAGTAAATCCGGTTATACCTGAGTCTATGGCAATGGTATGTGCACAGGTGATTGGTAATGATGCCACTATTACTGTTGCGGGGCAGTCAGGTAATTTTCAGCTAAATGTGATGCTACCTGTTATCGCCTATAATCTATTACAGAGTATTGAGATACTGGCTAATGCTGCTCGTATGGTTGCGGATAATGCAATCACGGGTTTTACGGTAAACCAGCAAAATATCGATTCCGCATTAGGTAAAAACCCTATTTTAGTCACTGCACTTAATCCGGTTATAGGATATGAGTTAGGCGCTAAAATAGCTAAAACGGCCTATGCAGAAGGTCGGGCTGTTCTGGATGTGGCAGAACGAATGACTGATTTATCACGGGATGAGCTAGAAAAAATATTATCTCCAGAAAAGTTGACCCAGGGCGGTATAACTAAATAGAGAGGGCTTCATCTTTGCATAAATGAATAATAATTTTAAAGGTTAAAAACTAAGATGTTTAAAAATATATTTGCCGCCATTGGTGTAGTAAGTTTAATTATTGTGGTGCTTCTGTTTTCTAAAATACAACCATTTGTAGAAAAATTTGATACATTTGAAGATGAAGCGGCAGACACTTATATCGGTTTTGCAGAGAAACTTTTTGAATCAGGCTCTGCTGTTGAAGCGATGGTAGTTAAAACAAAAGTAGAAGAGGGAATATCGGCACAAGATTTAGACACATCTATCTTATCTATTGCAAACGAATTAAATATAAAAAACGTGGGTGAGCTTCCTTTGTCAAAGCAGGTAGAAGCTATGTCTGGAAAATCTTACAGGCATGTAAAAATATACTTGTTATGTAATGCTATGACCGCAGCGAGTATGTTGAATTATAACGACTCATTTTCGGCATTTTTACCTTGCCGTATTTCAGTTGTTGAAGATAAGCAGGGTCAGTTATGGCTATATGCCATGAATATGGATTTAATGATTTCAGGTGGGACACCCATTCCACCCGCATTAAAAAAAGAAGCATTAGTTGTGAAGAACACACTTGATGAAATTATGAAACGTGCTGCTGAAGGTGATTTTTAGCAAGACGTGTTTTTTTATGAAGTTGTTTATAGTGAATGCACCGTTGCTCAGAATTATTATAAGGAGCAATAGATACTAGAGCGTTATTTTTTATTTAATGACCCGATATAAATAATGTGGAGCCATACTACATGGATAAAATGATATCCAAAATTGCCCTGTTAAATGACATTGGCATTGCCTTATCTGCAGAAAAAAGTAGTCAGCGAGTCTTAGAGCTGATTCTTGATGGCGCAAAAAAACTGACTAATGCCGATGGCGGTTCTCTCTACACGCTTAATGATAAAGATGAACTGGTATTTGAGATTGTTTCAACTGACTCCCTGGATATTCATATGGGAGGCACAACAGGCCATTCTATTGATTTTCCTCCATTACCACTACATGATGTCAAAGGCGGTGACAATCTGTCAATGGTAGTGACCAGTGCGGTATTAAATGACAATACGATCAATATTCATGATGCCTATCATGCAGATGGTTTTGATTTCACTGGCACTCGAAAGTTTGATGAAAACACCGGTTATAGAACAAAGTCTTTATTAACCATTCCGATGAAAAATCATAAGGCAGATATTATCGGTGTTTTACAACTGATTAACTCTACCTCTCATGAAACAAACGAAGTTGTTGATTTCTCAACTGAAGATCAGAAACTGGCTGAGTCATTAGCATCTCAGGCTGCTGTAGCGCTTACTAATAAAAAATTAATAGATGAGCAAAAAGCGTTATTCGAAGCGTTTATTAAACTGATTGCAACGGCAATAGATGAAAAATCACCTTATACTGGCGGGCATTGTAAACGGTTGCCTGAGTTAACAATGATGATTGCCGATGCTTGTGATAGAGATACAAGCAGTGCATTAAAAGAGTTTTCAATGACTGAAAAAGATCGTTATGAATTAATGATCGCAGGTTGGCTGCATGACTGTGGAAAGGTAACAACACCTGAATATGTGATAGACAAATCAACTAAGCTAGAAACTATTTACGATAGAATTAATACAGTTAATGCTCGTTTTGAGGTATTAAAACGAGATGCAAAAATTAAGATGTTAGAGCAACAATTAGCAGCAAAAGAAAATGCTGATGATGCATTATATAATTCAGTTGTTACTGAGTATGAACAAAGAATTAAACAACTGGATGATGATAAAGAGTTTATTGCAGTCGCTAATGTAGGCGGTGAGTACATGGCAGAAGATAAACAAAATCGTGTGCAAGAAATTTCTAAATATCAAATTAGTGATGGCAATGGTGGTGTAAATGATTTTTTCAATGAAGATGAAATAAAGAATTTAATTATTGCTAAGGGCACGCTTACCAATGAAGAGAGACAGGTAATAAATAATCATATCGTTGTCACCATTAAAATGTTGGATCAACTACCATTTCCAAAACACCTTGAGAATGTACCAGAATACGCAGGCGGACATCATGAGCGCATGGATGGTAAAGGTTACCCTAAAGGCTTAACCCGTGAGCAAATGTCATGGCCAGCAAGAATGATGGGGATAGCGGATATTTTTGAAGCATTAACAGCACGTGATAGACCTTATAAAGATGGTAAAAAGTTAAGTGTCTGCCTGGATATACTTGGGAAAATGCGCCTGGATAATCACATAGACCCGGAAATATTTGATGTGTTTATACGTGAAAAAGTTTACATGCAATATGCAAACGAGTTTTTAACAACAGATCAAATTGATGACGTTGATCATAGTAAAATTCCTGGTTATGGTGGGGAGTAAAAGTGATATGTATTCCCACGCTCCTGCGTGGGAATACATAGCGATATTAAGCTACTGTACGATCAGTCTCAGGCGCAGAACTTATTCCGTCATTCAATATACAGGTAGTGTAACCTCGTTCATTCAACAAATATGAAGCTGCAGAGCTGCGTCGCCCTGTGTCGCAGTAAACCACATACTGTTTGTTTTCATCCAGAGAATCAATCTTCATACGTAAAAAGATAAGAGGGATATGGGTGTCACCAACAATTGAATTTGCCTGATGTTCTGCTGGTAACCTTACATCCAACCATTGTGCACCATCATTAACCAGTTTCTTTCCCTCTTCGTAATCAACCCAGTTAAGCAGAGGTTCATTAAGTAATTCCAGAAAATCTGTTTTTGATAACCGGCTAACCAGGCCTTCAGTTAACATGGTAATAGTCGCATTTCTTTTAGTGCTCGAAATTAAAGCCTCTTCGCCAAACGTATCTCCACCTTTGAGTTCTGCTAGCTTAATGCCTTTTGGTTGGTCGGGCATTGACCGGGTGACCAGAGCGCGACCTTTTTTTATTATGTAAAAATAATCTCCGACTTCATCTTGCGAAACTATTTTTTCACCGGCTTTTACCGGAACAGACTCCATGCGCATAAAAATAGCCTGAATATTAGCGGGTGGAATACGGTGAAAAGCTTCTGTTTGTAAAATACGAGACATCCAGTCATCATCACCGCTACCGCTGCCTACACCAAACTCTGTAACCTGATAGTTACCGGTTTGATCCCAGGTGAGCATGACATCAATCAGGTTTCCATCAATTTTAAAAATAACAGAATCTGTTTTAGCTTTGGCTGTGATTGTGCGGGGAAGGATATGCGCAATAGCGTTAAAACCATCGTCGGTGCCACTTTTTATCGTTTTTAAAACGCCGGAGTCACCTAATAGGTCAATTTCACCTTTCGCAAGATAATACTGAACCGCTTCTGAATCCCCTTTTTTAAACAGGGTAGAGCCAGCAGTTATTTTTTCGAGTTTAAGTTGTTTGAGGATTTCCTGAAGGTTTTCAGGATTAAGTGCATTAAGAGGCTGGTAGCGCGCAAGCAGGGCAACGTCAATTTGTTCGCTCATTTGTATCCTTGATATGTATCTATAACGTGCAACTGTTTCAACATAAACTTAATAGATGAAAAGTTTAGACGACAATACGCAGTTCGTACAGTGCTAGCTGTTACCCGCTTGTCTCGTTACATCAACATATAACTTAATTTTTTGTCCGGGTTGCAGGTATTTACTGGTTAAACTATTCCAGCGTCTTAAATCTTTAATACCCACATTAAATTTTTGCGCTATTAGATATAAAGAATCACCATTTCGCACACGATAAGATATGCGTTGAATAGTGTCTCTGCCATTACTAGCTGATTTGCTAACAGGTGCTTTAGTCCAGATAACCAGTTTCTGACCTTCACGCAGTGGGTCTCTGATTGCCATGCCGTTCCAGCGAGCAATACTATGAGAGTTTACTTTGTAGGTTCTGGATAAATCCCAGAACGTATCACCACGTTGTACCTTATGGGTGATTTTATTACCTTTACGATTTATATTTTGTAATGCTTTCTTACGCTGATACGCTGTCAGATTGTAGTCTGAAAGTTTACGACTTGATACGGGGATTACCAGGTATTTTCCGGCACGAATGCTTGTAGAATGTAGATTGTTAAGTCTTTTCAGGCTGCTAACAGATACTGAGTATCGATCAGCAATATGGCTTAACGTCTGTCCATCTTTAATTTTATGACGCTTCCATTTAATTCGTTCAGCTTTAGGTATTTGCGCAAGGTTTTGTTTAAAAGTCTCTGCCTGGTCTACAGGAATAAGTAAACGATGAGGGCCATAAGGTGCGGTGGCCCAGTGATTAAACGCTGGGTTCAGTTGATATAATCTGTCTAAATCTATTTGTGCCATTTCAGCAGCCATAGCCAGATCAAGTTGAGCATTTATATCAACGGCTTCGAAGTAGGGGGTATCATCAACACAGTTAAGTGTAATGCCATAATCTGCCGGGTTAGCAATTAAGCGTTTCAGGGCAAGTAGTTTAGGTACATATGCCTGAGTCTCTTTTGGTAATTTAAGATTCCAGAAATCAGTTGGTTTGCCACGTTTTTTGTTTTTGCGTATGGCACGGCGTACGGTACCTGAGCCAGAATTGTAAGCCGCTAATGCATGTAACCAGTTGCCTTTAAATTCACGATTCAGGTCTTCTAAATACTTTAGGGCGGCCTGGGTCGAGGCATAAACGTCACGTCTTCCGTCATACCACCAGTTTTGCTTAAGGCCGTAAATTTTCCCCGTCGAAGGTATAAATTGCCAGATGCCAGAGGCTCTGCCGTGAGAGTATGCAAATGTCTGGTAGGCACTCTCTACAATGGGCAGTAATACCAGTTCAGTTGGTAAGTTACGTTTTTCTGCTTCATTTAATACATAGTGTAAAAAGGGTTCAGATCGCTCAACAACTCTATCGAGATATTTTTGGTGTTTTGCATACCATTTAAGTTCTGATATTAAGCGAGGATTATTGGTTGTATCGGCTATGCTGAAACCACTACGTACTCGGTTCCAGATATCGGGAATATCACTGCCTGCATAATCATCGGGGTTAACTGCAAACTGCTCATCTTCTAATTCCTGCTCAGCAGCTGCAAATGACTGGGCAATAATACGATTAATTCTGTCTGCTTCAGCAGCTTGTTGGTTAGCTTCATCAGAGCGTGTTGTTTCTGAATTTAAACATCCAGTCAGTAAAATACTGAATAGAGAGATAATAAGCAGGTTATGTAAATTATGTCTTCTGATTTTAAAATTCTGTAAATTCAACAAGTTATCTTCTTTTTTTAATGTGTATATTGATGTTTATGAGTCTATTTCAAAGTGTAATTCATTACACATGATTTTGCTTGAACTATTTCTCATTAAATCTTCATGAATAATATTTATTTTGTTAGTAATTCGGGTAGTATCATGCCGCATGAATAATGAAAAAGTTAAATTATATACAGATGGTGCCTGCCGTGGAAATCCGGGGCCAGGGGGATGGGGTGTCTGGTTACGGTTTGGAGAGCATGATAAAGAGCTCTTTGGTGGCGAGAACAATACAACAAATAATCGTATGGAATTGATGGCTGCAATAATGGGGCTTGAATCTCTAAAACGCCCATGTGAGCTCACACTTTATACTGACTCAAAGTATGTCATGCAGGGAATTACAGACTGGATTGAAAACTGGAAAGCCAGGGGCTGGAAAACAGCCGCTAAAAAACCGGTGAAAAATGTAGATTTATGGAAACGCCTGGATCTGGCCAGCAACCAGCATCAAGTAGATTGGCAGTGGGTTAAAGGGCACTCTGGTCATGAAGGTAATGAGAAAGCAGATGAATTGGCTAATAAAGGAGTAGATAGTCTTTAGTCGTAAGTCGTAGGTCGTAAGTCAAAGCGGGGCGCCGTAGGCGCTTTAATCTTTTGACTTAAGGCTTATGACTTAAGACTTATGACTATGTTTTATCATGAGACAGATTGTACTAGATACTGAAACAACTGGTTTAGAGCCCTCTCAAGGTCATCGCATCATTGAAATTGGTTGTGTGGAGATAATCAATCGAAAATTAACTGAAAATACATATCATCAATATATTCAGCCAGACCGTGAAATTGATGAGGGTGCGTTTGAGGTTCATGGAATTAGCACAGAGTTTTTAGCGGATAAACCTCGCTTTTGTGATGTGGCTGAAGACTTTATGAAATTCGTAAATGGTGCTGAGTTAATCATTCATAATGCACCATTCGATATTGGTTTTCTTGATCATGAATTAGCTATGTTAGATCCGGTATGGGGTAAGGTGTCGGACCACTGTCAAATTACCGATAGTCTGGTAATGGCACGAAAGAAACACCCGGGTCAGAAAAATAATCTGGACATTCTATGTAAACGTTACGAGGTAAATAATGCACGTCGTGAGTTACATGGCGCATTATTAGACGCGGAGCTGCTGGCTGAAGTTTACCTTCGAATGACAGGCGGGCAGGAAATGCTTGCACTAGGGGGTAATGCTGAAGGCTCAAACCAGTCAAACGTTAGTCCTATTAAACGGGTTGATAGTAGCCGACCTCAAATAAACGTAATTCGAGCCAATGTGGATGAACTTGAATCACATCAGGGGCGACTAGATGCGCTGGGTGATGCCTGTATCTGGAAAAAAGACACGTAAACCCCTCACCCTCTTTACTGAACTTCTGCCCTATACTCTAGTCTGTAAACTACAGAAGTTAAGTAACCCCCAGAGCGTAACATGAGTTTTATAATAAAAACTGCTTCAAAGCAGGATATCAAAGAATCCGAGACAACAACTGAGTCGGACTATTTAAATCGCCGAGAATTTATCAAGCAATCAGGTATTCTGGCAGGAGCAGCCTGGGCAGGTAGTCTGAGTTTACCGGCAATAGCAAAGCCGTCTGATTATGGGGCTGACTTTCCTAATCTCATTAAAACAGCTTATGGTAAAGGGGAGAAGTTAACCTCTTTTAATGATGCAACGACATATAATAATTTTTATGAATTTGGTACGGGGAAAAAAGATCCGGCCCTTAATGCGACTGATTTTAAAACCGATCCCTGGTCAATCGCTGTTGAAGGTGAAGCCAATAAAACCGGTATATTCCATTTAGAAGACATTTTGAAACACGCTCAAATTGAAGAGCGAATTTATCGTTTCAGGTGCGTAGAGGCCTGGTCTATGACGGTGCCCTGGGTAGGCTTTTCACTGGCTGAAATGTTGAAACGTTTTGAACCCACTTCTAAAGCTAAATATGTTCAATTTGAAACACTCTATGACCCCGAGCAAATGCCTGGACAGGTAAGAAGGGTATTAGACTGGCCATATCGTGACGGTTTGAGAATGGATGAAGCTATGAATCCGTTAAGTTTTATGGCGACAGGTATTTATGGTCGCCATATGCCGAATCAGAATGGTGCACCCATTCGTTTAGTTGTGCCCTGGAAGTATGGCTTTAAAAATATTAAGTCGATTGTAAAAATAAAATTTATGGAACAGGAGCCTGTTTGTACCTGGAATGTTACTGGTCCCAAAGAGTATGGTTTTTATTCAAATGTAAACCCGGATGTTGATCATCCTAGATGGAGTCAGGCAACGGAGCGAGCTTTGGGTTCTAAGTTCTGGGAGCCAAAAGCCAAAACTCAATTATTCAATGGTTATGGAGAACAGGTTGCGCATCTTTATAAAGATATGGATCTTAAGAAATATTTTTGAATCATTAATC
>Ga0316204_10004319_pt1 | contig 25720 bp, 15 predicted proteins | sample 6monrhotite_MG_2_FD_205661 | JGI IMG/M metagenome (GOLD analysis project Ga0316204, IMG submission 205661) | Microbial mat bacterial communities from mineral coupon in-situ incubated in ocean water Damariscotta River, Maine, United States -... | ecosystem: Environmental > Aquatic > Marine >...
TATCCTATGAAAGATTTTTGAATGATGGGATGGATGAAAGGAATAATGCTTGTATCAATAGATGAGTTATTTTATTTTTGAATCTAAGCCTACAAGATCACTACTATGAAAAAGAACACTATCGTGGTTTCCTTTGTCGCTTCAAAAGGGGGACCAGGAAAATCGACATTACTTACCGTGATGATGAACTACCTCCAGATCAAGACAGATTTGGAGATCGTCTTAATTGAAACTGATTACATCCAGCAAACTTTGAATAAGACCAGAATTGCTGAACTAAGGGAAGCGAAAGATATGCTCAAAGCTTATGAGGCTATGGAGCCCGAAGCGGATCTCGATGAAGATGAGCTTATGGAATGGAAGAAAAATGTTGATGAGGAAAAGAAGCAATACATGTTGAATGAGGACGACATGTATGAAATTTATGTTCTGAGGCCGGGGGATGTTAAGGAAGTCGTTGAGGAGGATTTAATGGGTGAAGTAGATATAGTCTTCATTGATGTTCCTGGTAGCCTTGCAATCGAACAAATTGTTTCGGTTTATGAGTTAGTAGACTACATTTTCGTCCCAACCAAGTATGGGAGAGGTGAAATTGAAGCTTTTAAAGATATCATGAAGGTCGTTGATAAGCAGATAATTCCACAGCGCGCTGCAGTAGGGAAGGGAGTTGAGGTTTATGGCGTATTGAATGATATTACTCCTAATTTGAAAGAGTACACTGAGTATGTCGCTAATAAGCCTAAAATGCCGATCCCATTTTTGAAAACGGATATACCTCATGGCCCTGTGGCATTTATAAGGGGTTTCTCAACATACAAGATGTATGAGTACCCATCGAGACCGAAGTTGATAGAGAATTTTTGTGAAGAAATAATTGAAATTTTAACAAAGTAGCAAATGGCAAAGAAGAGAACCTTAAGAGTTAAATCGCCTACACCGGAAGGCGCGATTAACGATCTTATAACGAATGGACAGAATGACGAAAAACCGCCTGTAAAGACGGAAGAGAGTCAAGAGGGAGAAAAGCCAGTCGAAACCGTAGAAAAGGAGAATATCGGAGGTGCTCCTGGGCAAAACGAGGTGAGTGCTTCTTCTGAGGCAGGAGATAGTGATACTGGGAACCCTAAAGAAAACCAAGAGCAGGATTCAACCCAAAAGGACAATGCAGGCGCGTCAAATGGGGAGACTAAGGAGGTAGAGAAAAAGACACGCAAGCCAAGTGTTAAAAACCGTTCTAAGGCTCGTAGTTTGACGATAGAGGACTTAAAAGCAGAGAATGAGGATGTACTATCAGGTGTATCTAAAAGCATTCCTACGGATGCGAATATACACCTCACACTTCAGACAGTCGGAAGAGCTTTGAAGATTCCCTTACAGAAGGTTGTAAATAACTTGTTGTTAAGGGCAATAGATGATTATGGAGGAGATTTGGAGAAACTCAAAGAAGAGCACGGCAGCTCAAAAAATGTTGTGATCAGGAAGTTGATATAAAAAAAGAGGCCACTGGGCCTCTTTCGATTTATGTGCTGCATGATGCAGCGATTGGTGAAAGGAAGTCAAACTTCAATACCTGGACGTTTAGTAGTCTTTTCGGATAGCTTTACAGCGGAACGATCAACAGTAGGCGGGTATTCACGGGTCTTTTTGGTACTTGCCTTAACCTTTGGGTTTTCTACCCCTTTATCCTTTTGTAAAGCCGTCTCACTTGATTTCAGGTCATCAAGGCCCTGCTTTCTGCTGGTAGCCGTTTTTTCAAGGGTGTATTTATCCCCGTCTTTCTTTATGACTTCATATTGCTTACCAACTTTGTACAGACTGTGATTCTCTGTTCCGGCTATAAATTGCTTCGATGGTTCCGCTGACCGTTCAGTAGGAGAGGGGGCTGCTTTTTCCGGTTTCTGAGTATTTGGCTCAGGAGCAGTTTTTGCAGTAGTTTGATCTACGGCTTTTTCCTGCCCTGGAGTGGTAATCGTTGGATTAACAACTTCATATTTAAAGTCATGCGTACCTGGGCGTGGGTTATTATTAGCCGAGATACGAGCATCACCTTCCACCTGGATTTTATCTCCTTTTTGTAGAGCCATGATGGCATCTCTATCTTTAAAATCTGAGAGGTTAATTATTACATCCTTTCCTTCTAGCTTTGCCATAGTAAACACCCGAGCAGGGCTATTCTCAGCTGTACCTAGCTTTGGCTCCTGCAGAACTTTTGCCTCCAGGTTGATGTCCTTGTGTTTAAAAGCCCTCTCTACGTCCATGACGAGCTTATCTTCTCCTTTTGTATCCTTTACCGTCTTCAGTTCACCGGAGACCGTTATACGGTCTCCTTTATTAGCATCTTTGAATTCTTCAGCCAGTTTGCCTGTCATGGTAGCTGCTACCCAAACCTTTTGGTCACCGTCCTTCATTGGAACCTGAACCGTAGTTTTTGGTACCTGGGTGCCTTCATGCTGTTTCGCGTCACGGCCGAGGTTGGCTGTAATCTGTTTTCTTTTGTCCATTGCTTTGATGTTAAATGAATAGATGATTTATAATCCAAGAGTCTTCTTAGGTGGCTTGGATCTTTGCTTTTGTTTTTGTGCTTTCTTCTTTTTTGTGTTGGCCTGTTCTTTAGACTTCTTATTGGCTTGGTCCTTAGTGGCGTTTTTAGAATTCTCCTTGGTGTTGAAAACCTTTTCAAAAACTGACTTCTGTGCGGGAGTCAGCTTACTGTTCTCAACCATTGCTCCTATATTTGCTGGTGTCAATTCCGTTGTGTACTGAGCTCTATTCTTCAACTTGACCACTTCGTTGTTTTCGATGTGTTTGAGCGCCATGAGGGTTTCTCCTTTAGCCTTTGGGCCTATCTCATCGGACCTCATAAGGTTATTGGTATAGACCTTGTTAGTATCACTCGCGGTTTGATTGATGATGTCAATCCATTCATCTGTTTTAGTATTGGCTATTGTTGGCACTTCCGGCATGGGCTTCCCATTCTCTTTCAATTCTCTGGCAATACCTTTAGCCTCTTCGGCCATCTGGAGCATTTTGATTTGCTCCTCGTTGAGATTATGGTTTGGAGATTGCTGCTTGTTTTGAGTCTCAACTTTATCCTTCTTATTCGAAGCTGCCTCGGTCGTTGCCGCTACAGCTTTAGTAACCGTATTTGGCGCCTCCTTACCTGTTTGCCCCTGGTCGTTGAGATCCTTGGCCGTATCTTTTTCCTTGGGCTTTATGGCCTGCTCTGTAGCTTCGGTAAGCTTAGAAATAGTATTGGTCTTATCGACATTATGTTTTGGGATTAGTTCTTTAGCCTGTTCAGGTGTTAGGTCTTTTATATTGGAATAAGTCAAACCTTTACCGTCTTTACTCAGGCTGACATTGGCGATGAAATAACCTTTGTCAGTTTCAAAAACTCTGGCAGGCATTCGACCTCCATTAGCCAATGTATTTTGGTCATTGGCTGTAAGTTGGTATTGCCCAATTTGGTCGGGTATTCCAATACCTTCAGCGGTATTGATGGTGACAGTATTAAGCTCTTTATCTACTTGTAGAAAGAACTTTTCAGAACTGAATTTTTTCAATTTGAGCGGCCCAACGACTTTGTTAGTTTCCAAGTCATGCCGTTCTGCCGGGGTTAGTTTGTGTCCGTGTATAACCGGCTCTATCACCAATTTATTTTCCTTCACATCTGCCGCAAACTTGAACCCATTTTTCCCGTTTGGGATCAATCGAATCTTTGCATCCTTTACCACACCTGGCTCTAATTCGATATTGCGAAGTAGGGGTGACTTTTGCCCATAACTTAGTTCTCTACGGGTTGCCTCGTCCAGCTTGACTCCCTTAAACTCAGTGGGTATGTCATTGATATCAAAAAGAGCCTGACGCTCATCAGTAAGTTGGTTTTCTGCCATAATTTCACAAGTCTCATTTTTTACTAATTGTTCTGTTAGAACATTTCCCCGGCCATCTGCCGGGGAAAACTTAAACAACAGAATTGCCTAATGGCAATCTCTTAAAGCGCTGAAAATGTAGCTATAAAGTACGATAAAGCCAAATTTTGACTATAACGAAAGCGGGTGTGGTACTTTTCCAATCAAATCGTATTGATTTTTTTAGCTTACAAAATTTGTTCTGTCAGAAAAAATTTTATTCCTTAGTGCATGAGTCTTTTAATACGGTCTTGATAGATATGGGATTGGTTATAGACTTTCTTGAAAGAGGGGGAGCGATGATGCTTGCCGGAGTATTCATACTTCTGATTGTGGCCGCAAAGACGTTGCGACCAAGCAAAAGGAAGGCTAAGAAATCGAATGCTGGAAGTAAAGGAGAAGTCATCGCGGGCCGGAGAGAACAAAGGGTGATAGTGGTCTACAGCCGGTCTAATCTCTCCCCTTCAGACTGGAAGGATTTCGGTCTAACGATTATTGATTTGAAAGAAAATGAAAGGGGTTCCAAAGTAGGAGAAGAGGTTCATGAACCAAATGAGAAGAAGGATGAAGATGGAGCTGATGCGCCCTTGGTTGAAAGGTTAGAAATGAGTGTAGAGTCAGGTCCGGGTGAAGATGATGAGTTGACACCCGAAGATGAAGAACAACTTCAGGACCTGATCGAATTTGTTGAGGAGCATCACCGATTGGACATGAACCAAGATGAAGGAGAGGAACCCCTTGATATAAGTGGTCTCGGCAGAGACCAGGGTATGTAGAGATTTTATTCACCTAAATATATGAACATGTTAAAGTACAATTTGTACCGGATTATTCCGGTAGCAGTCTTCGTATTGCTTATTGTTTCGTCAGGGCCAGAATTATTTGGTCAGGATCTGGGTACTGTACAATCCGAAATTGACGGTGCGAAAGGCAACATTCTGTCGATCCTCAATACCATTTTCACAATCATTATAGTCGTGCTTGCCTTGGTGGTGGTTTACCAATTGGTTAACAACCCGCAACAATCTAGAAGCTATATCATTGGCCTTGTAGCTGCATTGGTGGTTTGGGGTATCATTTATGGAATCGCTTCGTAATGGCAAGTTCTGAGGCAAAGGGAACGAAGGCGCTGAAGAATATGAACAAGCCTGTTTATTTCTTTGGTCTGAGTTCTCTACAATTGATCGTAGGCTTTATGGTGATCGTCATTGGGCTGGTGGTTGGAGGGGTATATGGCATTGCCGTTATCCCTGTTATTGTTTTCCTGACATCCAAGATCAGGAAAGAGAATATGGCAGGTCACCCAAATTATCTGCAGAGTTTATGGGCAGGGATGATTGGCAAAAAGTCATACAGTGATCCCACGAACACAATCAGAAGACTATTAAACACTGATTGATATGCCGGTGGATTTGTCAAGAGTATTTCCGGTAACCTCAATCAAGGACAATGTTCTGGTTGGCGCTAATGGTGATATCACCTATGGATTCCGCGCGTACTTTCCACAGATCTATACGATGGATGCACAGCAGTATGTGCAATTGAGTAAAGGTATCAACGACATAATGAAAGGAATGCCGACAGGCACTTTCTTTATGAAACAAGACTTTGTGTATCTGCACAAGTATGAGTCTAAGTATGATCTGGTCAATGATCTTACCAGTCTGGAAGATCTGAAGAATTTTGATACAAGAGCTGTTAGTTCTTGCTTCAGTAACATCTACTTAAGCTTTAATCGAAAAGGTGTTATTAAAATTAATAGTGGTAGTAACCCCATCAACAGGCTTAGAAAGTACCTGACCGATAGCAGCTTCAAAGACGTGGATAAGTTTATTGGAGAGATGACTGATTACTATGATCAGTTTGTCAATCAGGTGGAGAGCTTGAATGGAGTTAGTCTGGTAGCGATGGGTGCAAAGGAGTTAGCCAAAGCGTTATCAGACTTTTGTAATCTCGACTATGCTAATGAAGATAAAAAGGGAGCTGGTGAGGTACTGCAGCCAATAGAAACGAAGCCTGAGTTTAGAATTGGGAATCAGTTTGTTTCAGTTGTAAGTATGATCGAGGAAGGAGATGACCTTGATAGTTACAAAATGGAGCCTATCACATCTCCTGGTAGCATTTACCGGAATGGTAATTCATTTAACAACAATATGAAGTTGGGAACATCAATGAGTTTCCCACTGGTTCACGGGTTGCCTATCAACCATATCTACACTGTAGGAATTGAGATCCTTGACAATGAGAAAGCTGGTTTAGCATTGAGTAGGGAGAGTTTAAAGCTAAATCCATTGGAGAGCATTAAACACAAAGGTGCCGCTGCAAAGAAGAGGGAAATAGATGGATTTCTGGATGCGGTGGCTCAGGAAAATCGGAAGATTGTTAGGGTCTGGAATAATGTCATTGTGCATGATCCGGACATGATGGTTGTTAAAAGGAATGCGAACGTAGTTCGTCAGGCCTATAGCAATATGAATCGTTCGAGCGCATGGGTTGAGAATGAAGAAGCCTTTAGCCTTTTCTATGCGACAATGCCTGGAAATGGTAGATACAACTACCGTGATTTTACTTCGATTATTGAATCTGCAGGGAGTTACATCAGTAAGGAATCTCATTATTTAAGTGACCCGCAGGGTAAAGTATTTGCAGATCGGTTCGGAACACCGGTTGCCATTGATACCTGGAACAGTAAGGAGATTACTAACAAGAATGCAGTAATACTTGGGCCGTCAGGTACAGGTAAAAGTTTCTTGATCAATAAGATCATAAGTGAGTCGCTGAAAGTAGGGGCTCATATTGTAGTAGTCGATATAGGCTATTCCTATGTTAAGAGCTGTGAGATCAGCGGAGGGGTTTATTTTGACTCAGCTGACAAGGATAAACTGCGCTTTAACATTTTTGCCTGTGAGATAAAGGATGGAAGATTGACTCCATCTGATATGAAAATTGTCTTCGTGATGAACGTCCTCAAAACTATTTGGAGCCGTCCCGAGGACAAGGTAAATGCGGAAGAAGAGGAGATACTGAGGGACATGGTGTTGAGGTTCTACGATTGGGCCAATGACCAGGGAAAGAAGGTATTAACCCTCATTGACTTTTTTGGCTTTATAGACATCTATGAAACCGAGTACATCAAACGGGAAAGATTGAAGTACATCGACATGGTTTCTCTGCGGTTGATGTTGGAAATCTACACGAAAGGAAAGCTGAGCTATTTAATGAATAGCGAATCAAACATTGACATTTCCGAGGAGCAATTCGTGGTGTTTGATGTGAAAGCGATAGAGAAGGACCCAAAGATATTTCCAATAGTTATGCTTGTGATCATTGACCTGGTTGTCAGGAAAATGGAAAAGTTGCCCAAATCATTGAGGAAGGAATTCTTCATTGATGAGGCATTGAATTTTCTGGCTGGTGATTTAGGGGAATACGCGGCCCATTTATACCGAACGATAAGAAAGGAAGGTGGGGCAATTTCAATAGCTACGCAGAGTGTGAAATTCTTTGACACCATCCCTGCCATGACAAGAGAGTCTATACTGGGTAACACAGATACAAAATGGATTCTTGATCACTCCAAGTACACTTCATTGCATGAGGCTCTTAGAACGATTCTGAGTTTGACAGACCACGATATGAACGTGTTGAGAGATATTCAGAGCACGGGTTCATACCGGGAATTTTTTGTGAAAATGGGCAACCTGTCAAGGCTGTTCAGATTGGGCGTAAGCAAGTTCACTGAAGGTGTATATACGACCAGTGCTACGGATGTAGAAAGGATTAATGAGTACACCGATAAGTTTGGAGGTAATCGTGTCATGGCGATCAAGCAGTGGGAAGAAGACAAGTCGGCTGAGGTTGTAAACGATCAAAAGAATGGATTATGAGAAAGAGTAGAATGATATGGTTGGTGGTGATCTTGCTTTCTAATGGATTGGTAAAGGCCCAGGAAATTCCGAAGGAAAAGATAGAAGAAGATAGTATTCAGGCCCGTCAAGGCTGGATAAGAAAATGGGATGCAATCAGTCTGGTGTCACTGAAAGAAGGTCGCTCTCTTGAGAATGTCTTTTTGAGGAAAGGAAACCGATTAACCAAGGTGAAACTACCAACTGGTGAGTGGCCATGTTACATGAGGTCCTTCATGAGAAATAGTAAGGGCCAGGATTTTTTGGTTTTGTACGTGCCAGCATTCAGAGAGCGTTTCTATGTATTGGTAAAAACTGAAGTAGAGCGATTCAGGATTGTGCGCAAAAGGAAGCTAAACTTAGTTGATGTGGATATGAAGCGCCTTGCCTGGGCCGATAGTGTTTACATAGAAGGACGGGGTAAATTCTTACGGAAATGGGATTCGGTCTTATTCTCGAATCAGGAAGGCGATGATTACTCTCCGGGTTGGTTGACAATGGAAGTCAGGTCTACAAAGGCTTGGGAAACCGGCCTTTTTGAAAAAGGTGTAATAGGTACTCAGAGTCTGGATTTCTACAGGAATGATGTTGATTCAACATTCTGGATCGGATTCAAAGATGGTATGGGGAATAGGAGATATTTCTATCCCATAGATAGCATGTCCAACTTCAGGGTAAGTATCAGGAAAAATCGAAGGCCTTTCTGGTCCAATAGAATAGAGAATTGGAGACGGATAGATCAGGATTCGATTACTGTTCAAGGGAGGAACATTAGGAAAGACGGTAGAGTAGATCTATTGAATTACCCCGATGGTAAGTATGAGCATCTTTTCAAGGTGTCGGGTACATACGGAAACAACAGGCCGGTACTTCTTACCGAGGCTGAAATAAAGGAAAATTTTGTAGCAGGTACATTCCGGTTCAACAGGTTTTATCAGGTGAGCTTGAATGGAGAATATGTAGAGGTCGCAGAGATTATAGGAAAAACCAAAGGTACAAGGTCATTTATGACTCCCCTGGTAGGTTATCTAATTCTGCGCAATGGGTATAACGAAGAAGTGAATTTTGAAGACTAAAGGGATGAAACAATTTTTTAGTAAGGTGCTGGTGATAATGATATTATGTGCTTTAGGGCATCAGGCAAAAGCACAGATTGATCCGACCGGTCCGCAAATGTTAGCGGAAACGGTAAGGCAGACAACAATTCTTACCCAGGTAATGACTGGTATAGATTTTTTGGAGAAACATGCAGAGAAAATTGAAAAGGCCATTCAGGCAGTTGAAAGTATTGAAGTTCTAGGTTCGCTTGCTGAAGTGTATCGCCTGATAAACGCGATAGCATGTATGTCAAAGGATCTGAATATTCTCATGCAGCAGACTTCTGCAAGGAATGACTGTTTGCTCAACTTTAAGTATCAGTACCCCATAACGAATTTAAACGCTGTAGGAGACCTTTTAGACCTGGCGCTAGAGGTTGAGTCTCTAATCACTAAAAAAGACCGCGTAGACGCCATTAATGAAGCAGGAGGCAAAGTTAAACAGGCAGGTAAGGATATAGTCAGTCTAAAAAACGAATTGGCATGGCAATTACACGGTAAGGACTACATAAAGAACCGTGTGGCTAAGAATCAGAGGGTAATGTTTTTAAGAAGACAGTTCTAATTATGTATGAGCTGATCAGAAGTATTATCAATGACCCATTTCTTACAGAAGAAATTGAGGAACTGGCGTGGAAAACAAGGCAGATCGCCTTGTTGTTTGGTGCCTTATTCTTTGCCATTAACTGGGTCTGGAGTGTTGCGGTTAAGCTTGGAAAGTTTGACCTGCAAAAATGGTGGAGCCCTGATCAGCTAATGAGAGGAGTTATACTCTATGTTTTCATGGCATGGTATCCACAGATCATGTCAATTCCATCAACAATTATTAACCTGGTTGTCAAGGCAGTCTCGATAGATGAGTATGAGTATAGAGTTGCTGCGGAAAGCTATGCAAAAATTGAAGAAGCATACTTAGACCCGGACAACCCTGCATTTAAAGATAATTTGGATGAAGAAGGGAAGGAAACTGTAGCAATCGAACCTGAAGACAATGACAGGTCATTTTGGGGGGTTCTAAGAAGTGGAAATATAGGGATGCTATTATTGAACAGCATCGCCTTCGTAATAGCTCAGATTGTATCTGTGGTAATACAGGCATTAGCGGTTATGTTGGGTAAGGTGCTTTATGTGATTGGTCCTCTTACCATCATGTTCAGCATGTTGCCATTTTTCAAAGACCGGCTACCGGCCTGGTTTACCTTATGGGTAAATACACAATTGGTGTTTGTCCCATTGATGATTTTGGACTCCATCTTCCTGGGTCTTTATCAAGTAATTGCTGAACAGCCTATTCTGGGATCACCTGCCCCGATCCTGCTCTTTAATGTGGTATTGATCATCCTGTACATGATGGCATTTTGGTTAACAGCTAAAATCGCTGGAAATGATGCAGCCAGCAAAGTGCTTTCCACAGGAGTTGCTGCAGCTTCAATGTTACTAGGTGCAGGTTTAGCAGCAGGTGCAGGAGGAATGGCCGGAGGTGGCGGTAAAGGAGTTTTAGACAAGGTGTTAAATTCTGGAAAAGGCGCTGCAGGTGGTGGTTCCAGTTTCTTTGATAAGAAAGGGGGTAGTGGAGAATGAGCAAACAGAACTTCAATTTTTTACGAAAGCAGACGGTAGATATACTATCCCTGAAGTTCATGGTACTGATCCTGACATTCTCATTTGTAGGCTGTGTGGGATTTCTCTATTGGTCATATCAGGTGCAACTCGAAAAGGTGACGGGTACGGTTGTGGTGATCGACCCGGTGACTGGCCATGCTTCAGTCGGAGAAAGAACTTATGCCCATGACCCGGTGATTAGGACCTGGGAGTATGAGGATCAGGTGCATACCTTGTACCAGAACCTATTCAGTTTTGATGCCAATAATTTCGATAAGAACCTTGACAGAGGTTTAGGCATCATGGACACCGAAAGTGCAGATTTCATCTATTCAGAGTACAATGAAGGTGGAGTAGAGAGACGAGTAAAGCAGAATAATTGGGAATTCAAGGTATATGTGGATTCCATCATCATTGACAGTAGTGTTAAGCCAGCCATTGGTGTGGCTTATGCACGACAAACGATTCGTAGAAAGGGTGGTGAAAGCCTGACCAGGAATGTCTACGGACGTTTTGCCTTCAAAGACATCAGCAGATCCAGGGATAATGTCCATGGAGTGATGATCACTGATTTCGAGATTTTCAACAAGCTAAAAGTATCAGAATGAGTAAAAAGAAAATGACCATACTGATCATGGCAGGAGTATTGTTGCTTGGTGGAGGTGCATATTTTGCCTTCTTCACAGAAGAGCCATTGATCCAACTAAGCGATCTTGACACGCCAACCCCATTGGTCCCGCCAGATAGTGTACCTAAGAATCGTATTGAAATGCTGAAGCAACGGGCGCAGCGTGAAAAGGACTCTTTGAAGCTGGCCAGACAAGGTGATAGTTATTGGGACTCACTCAGTGATCAGCTCGAAAAAGATAGTATTGATCTGTTAACGAACGAAGTAGAGAGAGATCAACCGGTGAGAAATGAGGCTCCCAAATCTGATAAAGAAGTTGTCATTAAATATGTAGAGGTCCCAGTGAATAAGCCTGTTGCTGTTGCAAGGCCAAAACCGAAAAGAAGAAGGTCAGGGTTTGTAAGCGAATCGGAAAAGATTGTAACCTATGCAGTAAACCGAAATCCAAATCGTGTTACTGGTGGTGAAAATACAGCAGCTTTAATCAGAAGTGATGAGTATCTCAAAGCGATTGTACACGATGATCAGAAGGTGAGGAAGGACAATACCGTCAAGTTGCGGCTTTTGGAGGAAGGCTATATAAATGGCATTAAGCTAGAAAAGAATAGGTTTCTCTACGGTGTGGCCACCTTATCTAACAACCGTGTAATTATTGATGTAAAGAGTGTAGTAATTGATGGGCAGGTGATGGAAATGAACCTCACTGCCTACGACACTGACGGGTTGCAAGGAGTCTACATCCCTGGAGCTATAGATAAAGAAATAAAGGATGATGCACTGAATGGAGTAGTATCTGAAACAGCCAGCAGGGTTAATATCCCATTGGTAGGAAATCTGGGCAGGAGATCTGCTTCGAAGAAAATTAAAAATCCCGTTGTGGAGATTCCTAATGGGCATGAAATCATCTTAAGAGTCATCAATAAATGAAGTGGATCATATTCATATTGATGGTAGCCATATCAGGTAAGTGTTTGGCACAAAAGAAAGAACTGAAGGTTGATACGGTTCAGGTAAGCTTTACAATGGTAAGCTCTATATTATTTGAGAGCCCTATTATGGGATATGACTGTGGAACTCCTGATAGTTCAGTGCATATCAAATATGTGGATAAAAGGGTAAGTATTGTAGCCAATGTTGAGGGCTTTGAGGCAACCAATTTGATAGTTGAAACTGAGAATGCCTTCTACGAATATCTACTGCTATATGCGAAATCTTCAGAAGAGCATTTCTACGTAGCAAATCCCGATGATGCAGTAGTTGTTAAGAAAGACCCTTTGGTTGCCGAATTGTTGAGTGAAAAGGAAGAAGCTCAGGCGCAGGCAGTGGAAGTAAAAAGACTTTCTGTGCTGGATTCGGTTAACAATTATTTTGCCGGGCAAAGTGAGAAAATTGCACGTAAGAACAATTCGTTTGTCAATGTTGGAATCATAGGCAAACGCATGGAGCTATCAGTAGCAGGAATCTATACAGATGACTTGTATGTCTACTTCAAGGTAAGGCTGATGAATCGTAGCAACATAAGGTATGATCTTGATTACATGAATTTTGCAATTGTTACAAAAGGGAAAAGAAAGCGAAGGAAGTCTGCAGAGCAGGAGACACAATTGATCTCCGTTAATGTGTTTAACAAAGAGGTAAATCAGCTTTTGAGAAATGAAAGTTTCACAAGGATTTACGCATTTCAAAAATTCACATTTGATAAAAACAGAGAGCTTAACATTGAGTGTTGGGAAAAGGATGGTAAGCGGAATTTGAAATTGAGAGTTGACCATAAGGCCTTACTCGGTGCGCAAAGGATAGATTGATGAAGGTATTATTGGTATTGATATTGATCGTATTTGCAGAGTCTAGTGGAATAAGCCAGATCGGAATAAGAGGACGTGCAAAAGCAGGTAAGTTTCAAGGAGCAAAATCTGTTGTAATTACAGGTGGTTTAAGTGGTGAGTTCCTCAGCATGAATTTTGCCTACTCTGAAAACATCAGCAATAGTACAACGCTCAACTACAACATTGGTGGAAGGTTTGGAGACGTGAACGGTGCCAGTTACTTAGGCTTGAATCTGGAGTTACTGGTTTCACGGTATTTTATTCAAAGTAAGAGATTCCTGTTTGTCGATTTCGTATATGCTATTGGTGTAATCCGTGATGATATTACTATCGGAGATCGAAATATCGCGGATTACAGTGTGGGGGCAGGAGCGGGTTTTATTGGAGAATTATACATACTTAACAACATTGTCCTGGTGGGCAGTGTAAGACAATACTATTATCATCAGGGACTGGCAGGAAGTTTCCGTACATCAGCTCAGCTGGGAGTACGGTTTTTCTTCGGTCAATAAGTTCCTGTACTAAAGAGAAGAGGAAATCTTATGGATTACTAATTCTTTGTTATAACAACAGAAAGCACCTAAACAGCTCTTAAAGCCTGATCAATCCTGATTAGGCATTCTTGATTTATGCCCGATCAGCTGATCAGAAAAGTTCAACTAAGAATTTTTCAGGCGTATGAGAGCTATATATTTACTTCTACTTTTCACCGGTTTGACATTAGTGTCAACTGAAGCATTTTCACAATCCAGTCTCTATAGATTAGCCACTCGGGGGTCTGATGTAGTTTTACCAGACCGATGGAACACCGGAGAAAACATGGTTTACAGACTGCAATCGACATCAGATTCGGATGTTGAAATTGCCTTAAGTACCACTGGCCATACTGCTCCTGCTGGTCATCAAGGTGTTCCGGTAACTACCTATTTCGGAAACCTACAAATAGATGTTAGTGCTGTTCCGGGTATACTCTCTGGCCAAAGGCGAATATTCAGGGTTTATCGAATGACCTGGAATAACAAACGTATTCTTCAAACTATCCTGATTTATATCTATGATTGGGGATTTACGGCTCAAATTGAAAATGTTGATGAGACGTGTATTGATGGTATCCCCTTCACCATCGGACAAAGTGTTTATCTACCTACAGTGGGGTTGTCAAACATCACCTATGGAGGTAACGGGATAAACACTACCACTGGGGTTTGGACTCCTGCTACAGCTGGTACTGGTAATCATAGATTGACAGCTAATGCTTCTTTCGATAACGGTAATTTTTCAGCTACTCATGACTTTAGGGTAGCTGACTTGAACGTAAATGCAGGGTCAGATTTTTCTACTTGTGTTAATGGAGGAACGGTAAGGCTTAGCGGTAGCCCTAGCGGTGGTACTTGGAGTGGTCGTGGAGTGAGTAGCATTAACTTTGACCCAGTTGCAGCAGGTGCAGGTGTTCACACCTTAAGATATACGGTTAGTTCAGGTGGCTGCAGCTTTTATGACGAGCGACAAGTTACCGTCATAGGTGGAGGGTCTGTTGATGCTGGACCGGATTTAAATTTTTGCGTAGATGACGATGAGTATATATTAGACGATGCCAGCCTCCCTGGAGGCAGTTGGTCAGGGCCGGGGATTCTAAGTAGTGGGCTGTTCAGGCCTAGCAGTGCCGGTGATGGTACGCACATCATTACTTATCGTATTGGTGATCAGGGGTGCGATATTATAGACACGAGAATATTTCGAGTTTTTGAGTCTACAAGTGTAAACATCACTTCTGGTAATAGGGTATGTGTATCATCGACTTCATTAAATCTTACAGCGAATGTTAATGGTGGCAGTTGGTCAGGACCAGGCGTTACGGGAAGCACATTTAATGGCTCGGTAGCTGGTGTAGGATCGCACACCATCGCCTATGATTACACAAATGCGAACGGATGTGTTTCGCAAGCAACAAGGACCATGAGCGTTACGGCCTTGCCAGTTGTTGATGCAGGCATTGATTTAACTGTTTGTCTTGCGAATGGAGATTTTAATTTAGTAGGTGGTAGTCCCTCGGGAGGTACATGGTCAGGTACCGGTGTACAATCAGGTGTATTCAGACCTAACATTGCTGGTATTGGAAGCCATGTAATCAGGTATAGGGTAACGAATGGCAACGGATGCACCTCAGATGACCTGAGAGTAATTGAGGTCGTAGGTACACCGTCTGTGAGTGCTGGTAGTGATTTTGGGGTATGCATCGAATCGGGGCCTGTGAGTTTAGATACCGGAGGTGGGGGAACCCCTGTTGGGGGTACTTGGAGTGGAAGAGGTGTAGCAGGATCATTGTTCGATCCGGATGCAGCTGGTCTGGGTAGCCATGTACTGACCTATGTGTATAGTAATGGTGCCAGTTGTACTGGTACAGATACACGAACCGTCACCGTAAGAAGAGCAACGCAGGAAAGCCCTAACAATGTACCAAATGCAGTATGTGTTAACGGTGGCAACATTACACTAAGATCTACCCCATCTAACGCTGCTGGTTGGAGTGGCCCTGGTGTCACATCTGGCCGAACCTTCAATCCAATTGCCGCTGGAATAGGCACCCATACCCTAAACTATTTACGCTCGGATGGTAACGGATGCACTACAACCTTTACCCATAATATTGCTGTGAATCCGTTACCTGTCGTTGATGCAGGTATAGATTTGACTGTTTGTCGGGCAAATGGAGATTTTACCTTGTCAGGTTCATCACCTTCAGGTGGAATCTGGTCTGGGGTAGGAGTACAATCTGGTGTATTTCGACCCTCGATTTCTGGTAATGGTGTTTTTACGGTCACTTACACTTATACAGATCCATCGGGTTGTGTCGGGTTTGATACCAGGTTGGTAGAAGTTGTAAATACGCCAACAGTAGAAGCAGGACCTAATCTAACAGTATGCAGGGATCAGGGGTTGCTTAGTTTGTCTGGTGATGTATCTGGCCTACCGATTGGAGGCAATTGGTCTGGTAGAGGAATTACCGGAAGTTTGTTTGATCCGGCCGCTGCTGGTACCGGTCCGCATATACTCACCTACACTTATGATAATGGAGCTGGGTGTACTGGATCGGATACCAGAACCTTGACCGTAACTGAAGCAACGGAAGAAGAGGCCGCATCAAATTTAGCTACTACTGTATGTATTAATACTACGGCATTTTCTTTAAGATCTACCCCTTCAAACTTTGCTGGTTGGTCTGGTCCTGGGGTAACTACCGGAAGAACTTTCAATCCTGCAACTGCTGGATTGGGAAGTCATATTTTGAATTATACAAGAACTGATGGTAATGGGTGTACAACATCCTTTACCCATACGATGACCGTTCGTGATCTGCCAGTTGTAGATGCGGGTATAGACATCCAAGTTTGTATAGATGCGGGTGATTTTACTTTAAATGGGAATTTACCAAATGGAGGTTCATGGTCGGGTACAGGAGTACAAAGTGGGATATTTCGTCCTTCCGTAGCAGGTGTAGGAAGTTACACTGTCACTTACACTTATACTGATCCAACTGGCTGTAGTAATTCTGATATTAGAATTATTGAAGTAGTTGCCAGTCCAACAGTGGAGGCGGGTGCCAACATGACGGTTTGTGTGGATGCTGGTCTTACCAGCCTTGATGGAGCGACATCAGGAACTCCTGCCGGTGGATTTTGGTCTGGAAGTGGCGTAACAGGATCACTTTTTGATCCTGGTGCAGCAGGTACTGGTGCTCATATTTTGACTTATACTTATTCCAACGGAGCTGGCTGTTTGAGAAATGATACACGAACAGTTACAGTTACCCAGGCAACAGAAGAAAGTCCTAATGTCAATTTACCATCGTCCGTTTGTATCAATGATGCGACTGTTACGCTTAGTTCATCACCCGCAAACACTGCGAATTGGAGTGGTCCGGGTGTTACATCAGGGAGGAACTTTAGTCCATCGGCTGCAGGAATTGGTACACATACGTTAAATTTTACACGTTCTGATGGCAATGGATGCCAAACCTCATTTACACACAATATTGAAGTAACGGATTTGCCATTAGTAGATGCGGGAATAGACCTGGCTGTTTGTGAAGATAATAGTGATTTCACGTTAAATGACGGCTTCCCAAATGGAGGTAGCTGGTCTGGAACCGGAGTTCAGTCAGGTACTTTCAGACCTTCAATCTCAGGGGTTGGAACCTTCACATTGACATATTCCTATACTGGCAGTTCTGGATGTTCTAATAGTGATACCAGACTGGTAACAGTTTCGAGTCTTCCAACACTCAGCTTTTCAGGAAATACAGGCGTATGTCCAGAAAGTACGGCAGTAAATCTGAATGATAATTTCAATCCCACTATTACTGGTGGAACCTGGTCGGGTAGTAGCGTAAGTGGGAATTTCTTTAATCCGGTAACATCGGGCTCAGGGAGTTTCATAATGACTTATGACGTAAGCACTTCTGGGGGTTGTAATTTGTCAGCAACAAGGACAATAAATGTCAGAAATGAGAGGACTTATACATTAACCGGAAGTGATCGCCACTGTATCAATAATAGTGCATTCAATGTAACAGTAATGCCGGCTGCTGAAGTTCAATCAGTAACATTCGCAGGCCCTGGCATCACGTCAGCAGGAAGATTTACACCATCATTTGCAGGGATTGGAGTACACGAGATCACGGCTCGTATTGAGACCATTAACGGATGCATTCAGAATGCAACTAAATTAATCACGGTCAGTGACAGGCCTGTAGTAGATGCAGGGATAGATATTGATGTTTGTATTGATGGTGGTGATTTGTCACTATCTGATGGATCACCATCAGGTGGCAGTTGGACAGGGCCAGGGGTGCAATCCAACGTATTCAGACCTGGGATTGCTGGTATAGGTAGTCATACGGTTTTTTACACTTACACGGCTTCTACCGGATGTCAAAATACAGATTCAAGGGTAATTACTGTAAATGATCGGCCTACGGTGAATGCGGGTGCTAATAGATCCGTCTGTCTATCAAACGAACCATTTCTATTATCTGATGGAGCTTCAGTGACCCCTTCAGGGGGAACCTGGACTGGGAGAGGTGTGACCAATAATGCCTTCGATCCCGGTAGGGCAGGAGTGGGAACTCACACAATAACCTATAGCTACACCAGTGCCAATGGGTGTATTGAAACTGATGACGTGATTGTGACAGTTCAGGCAGACCCAGTGATTAATATCAGTGCGGTAAATGGAACTTGTGTGAATAGTTCAAATGTATCATTAAGCTTCACCAGTAGTGTGGCTGTTGTAAGTAGTGAATGGAATGGAATTGGAGTTGTTGGGTCAAGTTTCCAGCCTGGGGTTGCTGGTGTTGGAAATCACACCTTGACATTAACAGTGAGCACTTCTCTTTGCGAATACAGCGAGACTCATGTGATTACAGTAAATGATGTTCCATTTATTGATGCCGGTTTAGACCTCGAATATTGCATCGGTGCCAGTGCGTTTCCGCTGGATGGGCAAAGTCCAGGGGGTGGTAACTGGACGGGACCTGGTGTACAGAATGGTGAGTTTACTCCATCTATCGCTGGCCTGGGCAATCATACTCTGACGTACAGTGTGAGTAGTCAGGTCGGATGTACAATCACAGATACCCGAGTAATATCTGTGGTTACAGGTATCAATGTAAATGCTGGTACTGATGAAACAGTGTGTGAGGCGGACGAACCGTTTGTATTGGCAGGTTTCAGCCCTTCTGGTGGTGTATGGAGCGGGACTGGTGTTAGCGGCAATGTCTTTAATCCTGAAGATGCTTCAGTAGGTGTCAATGTACTCACATACACTGTTGATCAGGGAAATGGGTGTGTTGGTAGCGATACTAAAGTAATCACAGTAGTAGCAAAACCAGTTGCGAACGGAGGACCTGACAGGAGCTTTTGTCAGTCCGATGGTCCATTCAATTTGACAGTATATCCTGGCTCATGGACTGGACCGGGTGTCAATACTGCCAATGGAACTTTTTCTCCTAGTACACTTACCCCTGGGGTATATCTCATTCAGAACGAAGTAACAAACGCACAAGGCTGTGTGGGTGTAGATGAAGTCAGGTTCACCGTTAATGAAATCCCGAATGTTGACGCAGGGTCAGACTTGACGGTCTGCCTTGAAGACGGTAGAATTCAACTGGAGGGAGCTAACCCAAGAAATGGGATATGGTCCGGGTCGGGTGTTGTTAATGATGAATTGATTTTCAATGCTCCTGGCAACTACACAGTGACCTATACCTATACTAATTCCAGTAGTTGTTTTAGTTCCGATACAAGGATTATCACGGTTGCGGCTAGTCAGCCCGTAACCTTACCTTCTATACAAACGACTTTTTGTGCTGATGAAGGGCGATATAACCTTGGGATTAATGCGAGTGTTCCCGGTTCATGGTCCGGGACTGGAGTAGAGAGTGCTTCTATTTTCGACCCAGGTATTGCAGGAGCAGGCAATCATATACTGGCATACACTCCGAATGAAGTAGATGCTCTCAGCTGTTTCGATTCAAACACTGTGACGGTAACAGTAAGGCCTGCTGTCATTGTAAACCCTGTAACCACATCATATGAAATTTGTGAGTTTGAAATACTCAGATTGAATGGGGTTTCCAATGGTCGTTGGATATCGCCATTTCTGGTTAATCAACCAGATGGAATAGGCGGATTCGGAACCAATGAATTCTTTCAGGCAACCGGAGGTCCAGGTGAGTTTGATGTAATTATTAGGTCCTTTCAAAATGGTTGTGTAGGCGAAGCAATTGTGAAGGTTACAGTAAAACCATTCATAAATCTTACTGTCCCAACGCTGTTTATCTGTCAGGATGTGGGTCTGGTCAATTTGAATGAGGATGTTTCACCGGCAGGTGGAACATGGAGAAATGGAACTGTAAATGTGGTCAGTGGCAATTTTATTGACTCCAATTTGGCCAGTGGCCAATATAGCGTGTTTTACGACTATACTCAGAACGGGTGCACCGTAAGTTTTGAGCGGAGCATTTTTGTTCAGACCAACATTGCCATTGATATTGGTGCAGAACTTTCTGTTTGTGAGGACGAACAGCCCGTAAATCTTCTCGATGAAGCTTCAGTCATAGGAGGAACATTTAGTGGTCGCGGTGTAACCGGGACCAACTTTGACCCAGGTGCTGCAGGCGTAGGTAGCCATATCATAACTTACTCATACACGAATACAGAAGGATGTACCGGAAGCGCTACAAGAACAATCATCGTGAATGCACTACCGAATCTGCAGGTAGGTGGGGATCTGAGTTTATGCTTGAATCAGGCTCCTGTTGATTTAATGATTAATACTACTCCGGTAGGAGGTACGTGGTCAGGTACGGGTGTATTCGCAAACCAATTTGACCCTTCAAGTGCAGGGGTGGGTGAATATATGCTCGAATACAGATATGAAAATGCCAATGGATGCGTCAGCATAGAAACAAGAGAGGTAGAGGTTAAAGCATTACCTCTGGTAGATGCTGGACCGAATACCTCTGTGTGTATATCAAGTGGGTTAATTGACCTGGGTGAATCTGTGAGTATTCAGGGGGGTATCTGGACTGGTCCTGGTCTATCCTTCGGAAACTTTGATCCCGTAATAGCAGGTGTTGGTACCCACCAGCTCACCTATACTGTGAACCAGTCTAATGGTTGTTCTTTTAGTGACAACAGAACTGTCATCGTTACCGCTGAGCCGAGTATCTCGATGGATGCCTTGGTTGAAATATGCGCCAACGAAAATCTTACCGATTTAAATAATAATGTTGAACCAAAAGGGGGAATGTGGGATGGCCCGGGTGTAAACCGAGATGGCATATTTAATGCGGTTTCGGTTGGCACAGGTGATTTTACGGTGACCTATACCTATGACGATGGATTAGGTTGTACGGCAAGTTCAACACAAGTGGTAAGGGTTATTGATGTACCAAACCTATCAATAGGTCCGGATATAGATGTTTGTAGTACTGCAGGAGAAATCAACTTACTGATAAACAATGATCTGGCCAGTGGTGGCTTTTCAGGAACGGGGGTTTCTGGTACAAGCTTCTTTCCAAATTTAGCTGGGCCTGGTGATCATGTCATAAGCTTCAACCTGACGAGTGTTCAGGGATGTGTGGTTGAACTCACTAAGACTATTACGGTAAGTGATCCACCAGTATTGGATCTGGGTAACAACTTGATAACCTGTGAAGATGCTAATGAGATTGACTTAGACGCTGGTATCAGCTCTAATATCAGAGGGGGTGTTTGGACAGGACTGGGAGTTACCGGTAGTATATTCAATCCCTCGGTTGTAGGTCAAGGCACTTACACAATGGCATACCGGTTTGATGATGGTAATGGGTGTGTGAGTGTAGAAACAAAAATCATTAATGTAAGGCCTGCACTTGAAGTTGATGCTGGCCCAAATATCACCGTCTGCCTGAATGACAATGAGATTGACCTGTCAATCGGAGTCAGCAGAACTGGTGGATTATTTCAAGGACCGGGTGTCCAGGGTGATGAGTTTGACCCTTCGAGAGCCGGTGTAGGATCTCATACAATCAATTATATCATTACAGATGAGTTTGGCTGTCCAGCAAGCGACAGTCGGGTGATTGTGGTGAATCCACAGCCAACCGTTGAGGCTGGGGCAGATCAGGAGATTTGTTTCAGTGGTGGGTTGATTGATTTGAGCACAGGTGTATTCCCAACCGGTGGAAGTTGGAGTGGTGTTGGAGTGATAGGCACCAACTTCAATCCAAGTCTAGCAGGTGTTGGTGCTCATGAATTAATTTATAGCTATACCAATGCCTCTGGTTGTACCGAAACAGATACCAGAAGAATCAGGGTAACTCCAATTCCAGAGTTGAATTTCGATTCTGACGTAATTATCTGTGTTGATAGTGAATTGCTGGATTTAGATGAAGGCATAGGCATTGTTGGGCTGAATTGGAGCGGTAGCGGTGTGATCGGTAGTTTCTTTGACCCAGGGGCTGCAGGTATAGGCACATATACACTGACCTATACAGGAAGCTCTAATGGTTGTTCAATCTCTGGCCAAAGGGAGATATCGGTACGACCTTCGCTCGTAGTAGAGGCAGGAGCAAACCTTCAGGTATGTTTTGGAGATGCTCCCATCAATCTATCAATTGATGTGAGTATTGGTGGTGGAGCATTCGAGGGAAGCGGTATTGACGGTGATTTCTTTGATCCGGAGGAAGCTGGAATCGGAACACACAGCATCAGATACACTGTTGATGATCAATTTGGTTGCTCAGCAACAGACATTAGACAAATAGAAGTACTGGCACTGCCTTCAGTAAGCCTTGGGAATGACCGTGATATCTGCGTTACCAGTGGACTTCTTGATGTGAGTTTGACTGCATTCCCAAGTGGCGGTGTTTTTACTGGTCCTGGTATTAATGGTTCTGGAGTATTTGATCCTAATGCAGTAGGGCCAGGTACCTATCTCATTCAATACACGGTAACGAGTATTCAGGGATGCATTGGAACAGATCAGATGAACATTGTGGTAACAGAACCACCAGTTCTCGAAGTAGGTGATAACCTGATTACCTGTCTGAACTCTGATCTAATCGACTTAGATGCAGAAGTAAGCCAGGCAGGTGGAACGTGGATCGGTGCTGGAATCAATGGTAGTTTTTTCAATCCAACAATTGCCGGAGTTGGAAATCATGTGGTTACCTATTCTCTCGTCACAAACGGATGTGTTGGTTCTGGCACGCGAGTTATATCTGTAAGGCCTGCATTGTTAGTAAATGCAGGCACCGAATTAGAGTTGTGTGAGAATGAGTCTGCCTACGACTTGACATTAGATGTCGATGTACAAGGTGGCTCTTTTCAAGGTATAGGTGTCGCGGGAAGTGTTTTTGATCCCTCAATAAGCGGATCAGGTGAATTTGTCATTAGTTACATCTACAATGATGGTTTTGGGTGTAGTGCTACAGCTACCAGGACAATCATTGTTCACCCTATACCAAATGTGGAAGCTGGCCCAGACATCGATTTATGTTCTACGGCCAACGCCATCGATATAAGTAATTTTGCATCTCCTGCAGGTGGCCAATGGTCAGGCTTTGGAGTTAGCGGAAACAACTTTGACCCCTCGATGGTAGGAGTAGGTCAGCATGTTGTTACCTATGAGGTCACTAGTCCAGAAGGGTGTATCGCTTCTGATACTAGAACCATTACGGTAACAGATCCTCCAACAATTGATGTTGGTGGCAATGAAATTGTTTGTAGTAATGCCGAACCGGTTGTTCTGGATTTATATACTGATCAGCCGGGTGGCAGTTGGTCTGGCACAGGAGTGATTAATGGCTTTTTTCAACCTTCCATAGCCGGTATCGGATCACATCAAGTTAATTATGTGCTCGACCATGGTAATGGTTGTTTGTCTTCAGCAACAAAAATTCTTGTGGTAAGAGAGGCCTTAGAAATAGATGCCGGGCCGGACCGACAGATGTGTGCCAATGAGGTAGCTATAGATTTACAGTTGGATGTAACAAAGGCAGGTGGAACTTTTAGTGGTACAGGTGTAAGTAATAATTTGTTTGACCCCTCAATAAGCGGGGAAGGAAGCTTTGTAATCACCTATAGCTACTCTGATGCGTTGAGCTGTACAGTTACTGATAGTAGGACAATTACTGTCATTGGACTACCGGAAGTAGAAGCTGGTCCTGAAATTGTGCTGTGTGCAACTTCTCCGGCAATCGATATTGGAAGTTTTGCTTCTCCCGCTGGGGGTACCTGGTCGGGCTTCGGTCTGACTGGATCATCTTTTGATCCAAGTAGTGTTGGGCTTGGTGAGCATATGCTTACTTATAGTTTCACGAGTGCTTCTGGTTGTATAGTAACAGATACCAGATTGGTACGTGTAAATGCTCCAGAGCTTATCAGTATTGGTGAAAATCTTATTGTTTGCTTGAATTCGATAGAATTTAGCCTTGATCCATCTGCAAGTATCTCCGGAGGTGTATGGTCAGGCGTAGGAGTAGATTCAGGGTCAGGGATTTTTGATCCCTTTGAAGCCGGGATAGGATCTCATACTATCTCCTATGTTTTGGATCAAAATGGGTGTGTTTCGACTGCTACAAAGGTAATTACAGTAAGAGAAGAATTGAGCGTTGATGCCGGACCTGACTTTGAAGTATGTTCCGATGGATTGAAGATTGATCTACTCGCAGACGTTGATCGTACTGGCGGCTCATTCTCCGGAACAGGAGTGACCGGTAGCACTTTTGACCCTGCCAAGTCAGGCGTTGGTACTTTCGTTATCACATACACTTATGCTGATCAGTTCAGTTGCACGGTGAGCGACACCAGGAGCATCACCGTTCACGAACTGCCATTGGTCGAAGCAGGGCCAGACGTAGAGCTGTGCGACACGGCCAGCCCAATCGACATCAGTACTTTTGCTTCTCCTGCAGGCGGCCAATGGTCAGGCTTCGGAGTGGTCGGAACGACTTTCGACCCAGCACTCGTAGGAGTTGGCCAGCATACGGTGACTTACACCTTGAGCAACGCGAACGGTTGTGAGTCATTCGATACTAAGGTGATCACAGTGGCCACCCCAGATCCTGTGGACATTGGAGAGAACCTTATCGTCTGTTTAAATAGTGAAGACATCGCCCTCGATCTCTTCGCCTCCATCAGTGGGGGTACCTGGACAGGGGATGGCATTATCAATGGCATCTTCACGCCTGCCACTGCCGGTATTGGCTCCCATACCATTACCTACACCATTGATCAGAATGGCTGCATCAGCGTAGCCACGAAAGTGATGACCGTTAGGGAAGCGCTCGTGATTGATGCAGGTCCAGACCACCAAGTCTGTCAGAATGATCAGGGTATAGATCTTTCCACCGATGTCGATAGACAAGGTGGCTCCTTCTCCGGTGTTGGGGTAACCGGTAATACGTTCGACCCTGCCAGGTCAGGAGTCGGTGTATTTACCATTACCTATACTTATTCAGATGAGTTCAGTTGCACGGTGAGCGATACAAGGAGCATCACCGTCAACGCTCTCCCTGTTGTCGAAGCAGGGCCAGACGTGGAGCTGTGCGACACGGCCAGCCCAATCGACATCAGTGCTTTTGCTTCTCCGGCAGGTGGCCAGTGGTCAGGCTTCGGAGTGGTCGGAACGACTTTCGACCCAGCACTCGTAGGAGTTGGCCAGCATACGGTGACTTACACCGTGAGCAACGCGAACGGTTGTGAGGAAAGTGATACCAAAGCCATAAGGGTAGAAAGGCCTGCGACTATTGATATCGGAGGTAATGAGGTAGTATGCCTTAACTCAACTTCTATCCCTCTTGACACTAGAACGTCAGTGACTGGTGGTACCTGGGCAGGGGATGGTGTGATTGATAACACTTTTGACTCGCACTTAGCTGATGTTGGCTCCCATACAATTACCTACACCATTGATCAGAATGGCTGCATCAGCGTAGCCACGAAAGTGATGACCGTTAGGGAAGCGCTCGTGATTGATGCAGGGCCAGACCACCAAGTCTGTCAGAATGATCAAGGTATAGATCTTTCCACCGATGTCAACAGACAAGGTGGCTCCTTCTCCGGTGTTGGGGTAACTGGAACAACGTTCGACCCTGCCAGGTCAGGCGTTGGTACTTTCGTTATCACTTACACCTATTCAGATGAGTTCAGTTGCTCGGTGAGCGATACAAGGAGCATCACCGTCAACGAACTGCCTGTTGTCG
>Ga0316204_10004320_pt1 | contig 25702 bp, 25 predicted proteins | sample 6monrhotite_MG_2_FD_205661 | JGI IMG/M metagenome (GOLD analysis project Ga0316204, IMG submission 205661) | Microbial mat bacterial communities from mineral coupon in-situ incubated in ocean water Damariscotta River, Maine, United States -... | ecosystem: Environmental > Aquatic > Marine >...
TGACAAGAATGATACTGGCCAGGAGAACGAATGATGAAAAACGAAAATATAAAATTAGATAAAGAAGAGAAAGCATTACTAGAGTCAGTTGAATCTGGAGAGTGGAAATCTGTAAAGAATCTAAAAAAGGAGAAACAGGTTGCCAAGAAAATTGCAGGCGACACCTTAAAAAAAGATGCGCGCATAAACATCAGAGTGCCTCAAATAGATTTGAACCGAATTAAAAGAATCGCAGCACATGAAGGCCTACCCTACCAAACGTTAATCTCCAGCGTCCTACATAAATATGCTACGGGCCACCTAAAAAACGATAGAGACTAAGCTGAACTAGTTTTTAGCGTTTCAAAAAAACTGCTATCTGTTATTAAACGATCTTTATCAGAGCGTGGCAATAATTTAATTCTCTTCTCAAGCTTCAGAGCAGTCGATAAATCTCCTTCAATTTCCCAACAAGCAGCAATGCGCTTGGGTGGAAAACTCCGCGTGTACTTGCATTTAAAGGAGCCATCTAAATGCTCCTGATATCGACGCTCAATATCGGTTGTATAGCCCGTGTAATAGGCACCATTAGAACATTCTAAAATATAAACGAAATAAGATTTCAAAACTTGAGTTCCATTAACCATAAAAACATTACAGACTTTACAAAGCTCAATCAGTAATGACAAGCGTCATCGTCCGTAACTTTAAAAAATCTTCATATAACTGCCCATAATCTTTGTTATGAATCAGTATTCGCCCTGCACGAGACGAACTCTGAAAAACAATGGCTGCTTCTTCATCTTCCTCAACAGCACATTGATCACCCACTTTAATATTCCATGTGATTTCATATTCACTTTTTAGATCAGGTTCGAGCAGCGCCTTGACCTGCCCCGCTTTCTTAGGAATATATGCCCACATATAATATTCATCGATTTGTTTCTTAGGCACCTGGATAGGTATCCCTAATCGCGCTTTTATATGCTCTAGATCAATTTGCATCCCCGTCATTTTTTCAATCACATCTGGCACCATTGCGCCCGGTGGACGAGAAGCGATTTCCAGAAAAATTAACTCATCTTTATCCGTAATAAAAATTTCACAATGTGTCGCTCCATTGGGCGCTTTAAGACAGGCAATTACTTCTCGATTCATACGGTCTAAACGCTGCCAACGCGGGTCCTCCTCTCTTAACGGAATCCCACCCAAAATATAACCTTCATCAAACCAACTACAAGGAACTGTGTATTCTTCAAATTCTTGGAATTGAATTTCACCATCAACAATAAGACAATTGCAATGACACAAAACTCCTGAAATATATTCATCAATTTCGTACTCAAGCTTCATGTTTAACATACTTTCAGCAGCCTCAATCAGCTCATCTCTGTTATTTAATTTCCTCGCAGAGGCTGCTCCATACAACTCAATCGGTTTAATAAACATTGGATAAGGCAGTTGATTTTCTATTTCCTTCAAATACGCTGTTTTATCTTTTTGATATGCTGCTTTGTCAAATGAAATATGCTTGGGAATGCGAACACCACATTCAGAAACCTTATCCTTCATTATTACCTTATCTAAAAACGGAACGATTTCTTCTTCGCTATTCCCAACAATATTAAAATGATCTCTCACTTTTGCCACGACGCGCAAACTCGCTTCACCAGCTGATAAAATATGTAATGCAGCTGCACCTACCTCGTTAACATAATTTTTAACAATAGGCGAAAGTGTATCCGTGTTAATTGATGCAAGCGGATAGACTTTTTCAATAATCGATAAATTATTTTTAGGCAAGGCATTACAAACCTCTGGTACACCGACAAACACAAGGCGAAAACCATGACGACGTAAAGCCGACAAATCGCATGTAAGTATCTTAATCTGAGAAACAATAATCAGCAGCATATTTACCTCAAACATCTGATCGTACTGTAAATATAAGCAAAAATATGGATTTTTCCTTGATTCTTCGCTTTTTAGACAAAAAAATTTAATAAAACCTTAAGATTGGCTCAGTATAATTAAAATAAAAATGGTAATAGTAGAATGGGTCGTGGAAGTCATACATTAACACCCGCAGCAGCCTCGGCCGCTGCAGGACTAGCATCTGAAGCCGCAAGAAGAAATATAACGGATTTTTCATTTAATGCGCTTGCGATATTGGGCGCCTATGGCGACCAAAAAGCTGGCGCGGAATTTGGCGTTGCATGGGCAAAATTTCTAGCTAAATTGATACCAGACGAACATCGCCGCCCCTGTCTTAATTCTTTCTTTGGGCCTAATAGTGAAAGAAAATCAAAAAAATATTTAATGCCTGAAGCAGATGATGCCAAGTGTTTACAACCCGACTTGGTGATTAAGGTTGAGCAACGCACACCTGTTGATTATACCGTTGTACCAGCTTGGATGCGCCAACTTTTCAAAGCTGGTGGTATGGAAACCAATGACCAACAAGCACCACACATTCTAGCGGCAATGAATCATCATCTACGCGCTTTTAATTTAGAACATCAAACAACTTATTTATTATCTAGCCATACAAGCACATCTGATGATAACCCTGTATTAGCTGTGCTAGGTGGAATGGGACCAATAGCAAGTGCTGATTTCCAAAAAATGGCTGTGAGTAAAGCAGCCGACAAGGATATCTCGATTTGGCGATTTGATCTTAATTTGAAACCACAAAATGAATTCGGACTTGATCCCTTGGTGAGTGAGAACTTTTCTTTTTGGAGTTTTTTAAGATTACTCCGCGGTGTTAGCTGGACAGTTAACAACTCTGATAATATTACTGCATTAGTTGCACCATCGAATACATTTAATGGCGTTAGCGTCCCCAGAATTAGTAAAATCCATGGGTTTTCCCTACTACAAAATAAACTAATAAATATGCTCTATGTCGTTACCAATGCTGTATGCGCCAACGCAAATGTAACTGATGAAAAGATAGGCTTACTCTGCACCACACCATTAAAAGATAGCAATATGTATCAAGCAATCTTTGAGGCACGTGGTATCGCATTGCACTGCACTACGGATGATGAGCAAGACAACAACGTCCAAAAAGGCATTATCTTAGCAAAATCAGGTGAAAAATCAGGTGCTGCAGCATTATTTCGAACAGTTATTGAAAGCTGGAAACGCCAGGGCATTAAAACCATTATTTTCGGCTGCACAGAAATATACAAGGCTGCAAAGCCTGTACTAAAAGAATTTTCAGGAATTAATTTTGTCGATAGTAATAAAGTATTAGCAGATGCTGCTGTCCAAGAAACACTAACGCCTGGATCTGTACTAACAAGCAATGATAGTACGGCAAGTCACTTAAGTAGGTTCTTGAGTTTATTGACGCGCATCCTGCATTGCAGCCGTTACTGGATCAAACAGAATCCAATGAATGCAGGGAGCTCAATAGTATTACCTAAAGGCATCGATGCCATGATAAAAGAAATGACTAAGCAAACACGATCTAAGATAGATCTCTTAGCAGAACTGGTTAAAATCGCACAAGTTCAACCTTCTAAATCTATCGATATATCCCCTGAAGGGCTATTTACAGCTGCTGATAATGTATTAAGACATTTACCGCAAACTGCTTTATTTATAGCAAAAACAATCACAGCGCCTATAACACAGCTTAATAAAGTAGACAGTAGTTTTACAAACTGCGATGAACTCTACAAAATTATTATTTTGGCTGATACTAATTTACCAAAGGCATTTACAGAACTTCAAGATTACCACCGTAAGATTGCTATGTTTGATTTAACGGAAAATATTCCTAGACTTGATTCTAGTGCATTAAATCCTGCTGGAGCAGGAGCAGCTGTTCCACTTGATCACCTAGAAAGGGTGTTTGATTCTGGTTTTATGTCATCACACCCAACAAGGGCACTCGCTGCCATAGCAACACCAGATTGCACACCACCTGCAAATCTATGCAAGCCACTTGCCACAGCAACAGCAAAACCTGAATCTGGCGCTGCTTCTGCTGATGGTAGTACACCACCATCAGGCACTTTTCCATCTTGCGGTTAGTTAGGCTAAGTGTTGTTTCAGAAATTTCCCCGTATATGAGGTCTTATGTTTTGCTACAGCTTCTGGCGTACCCGTAGCAACAATGGTGCCGCCACCATCACCGCCTTCGGGACCAAGATCAATAATCCAGTCAGCAACTTTAATCACATCTAAATTGTGCTCAATAATAATGACTGTATTACCCTGATCACGCAGTCGTGTTAATACCGCTAGTAGCTGCTTCACGTCATGGAAATGTAAACCCGTTGTGGGCTCATCTAAAATATATAAGGTGCTGCCCGTCCCACGACGCGACAATTCTTTCGCTAACTTAATACGCTGCGCTTCACCCCCAGACAGGGTTGTTGCACTTTGCCCCAGCGTAATATAGGACAAACCAACATCCATTAAGGTCTGTAATTTACGCGCAATGGATAGGACAGGATCAAAAAATTCACGTGCCTGCTCAACCGTCATCGATAGGATTTCGTGAATGTTTTTACCTTTGTATTTTACTTCCAACGTTTCGCGATTGTAGCGCTTACCTTTACATACATCACAAGTCACATAAATATCTGCCAAGAAATGCATAGCAACTTTGATAACACCATCACCTTCACAAGACTCACAACGTCCGCCGCGCACATTAAAACTAAATCGACCCGGCTTATAGCCACGTGAACGCGACTCTTGCGTTCCTGCAAATAATTCACGTATCGGTGTAAATAAACCAGTATAAGTCGCTGGATTAGATCGCGGTGTGCGTCCAATCGGACTTTGATCTATATCGACCACTTTATCTAAATTATCCAAGCCTTCTATTTTCTTATACGGGCCTACTTGCTTCATCGCAGCTTTATTGAGTTGATGTGCCGCAAGCGGATAAAGTGTGTCATTGATCAAACTCGACTTACCTGATCCCGATACACCCGTGATACAAGTCATCAAACCTAAGGGAATACTAATGTTGACATTTTTTAAGTTATTGCAGCTAGCACCCTTTAATGTCAGTTGTTGGCGACATGAATTCTCAAGGCGTTTTTTGGGAATGACGATGGACTGCTTGCCTGATAGATATTGCCCGGTCAGTGAATTCTTATCTTTCAGGATATCGCTAGGCGTACCCTGTGCAACAATCTCTCCCCCATGCACACCCGCGCCTGGACCTATATCAATAACATGATCGGCAGACAAAATAGCTTCTTCGTCATGCTCAACAACAATCACGGTATTACCTAAATCACGCAGATGATGCAGTGTTTTTAATAAGCGTTCGTTATCTCTTTGATGCAAACCAATCGAAGGCTCATCCAAAATATACATCACACCCACCAAACCTGAACCAATTTGACTCGCTAGGCGAATGCGTTGCGCTTCACCGCCTGATAAAGTTTCTGCGCTACGCTCTAAGGTTAAATAATTCAGACCGACATCATTCAAAAAACTTAAACGTGCACACACTTCTTTTAAAATACGCTCTGCAATTTTGCCACGCTTACCCGTCAATTTTACAGCATCAAAGAAATTAAGCGATTTTTCGACTGACATCTTTGTGACTTCTGGTAAAGATTTCTTACCGACAAAAACGTGTCGTGCCTCAAGACATAAGCGTGTTCCGTCACAATCTTCACAGTGGCTCACGGTCAGATATTTTGAAAGCTCTTCACGCACAGCAACAGATTCTGTTTCGTCATAGCGTCGCTCCATAATAGGCAATACACCCTCGAAGGCATGCTTTTTGTGTACGATCTTATTGTTGGGAGATAAATATTGAAAATCGATTTCTTCGGTGCCACTACCATATAAGATGATTTCTTGTAACGCTTTACTTAACTGATTAAATGGCGTTTCGATATCGAATTCGTAATGCTGCGCGATCGAAGATAGCAGTTGATGGTAATACACATTTCGTCTATCCCAATCACGAATAGCACCACCACCCAAAGACAGCGCTGGGTTATATACAATTTTTTCCGAATCAAAATATTCTTGCTGCCCCAAACCATCGCAAGTACGACACGCACCCACTGGACTATTAAATGAAAACAAACGTGGCTCCAACTCTTCAAGACTGTAACCACACTGCGGACAAGCAAACTTTGCTGAAAAAACACGGTCCTGTTCATCGGACGCTTTCATTAAAGCAACAACCGCCAGTCCATCTGTTAATCGCAAGGCCGTTTCAAAAGACTCCGCTAGTCGCTGCGTGATATCGGCACGCACTTTGACACGATCAATAACGACTTCTATGCTATGTTTTTTACGTAAACTCAGCTTAGGCACTTCGTCTAATTCGTAAACTTCACCATCGATACGCGCACGAATAAATCCTTGTCCTCGCAATTTTTCGAGCACTTGCTCATGCTCACCTTTTCGTTCACGGACAACAGGCGCTAAAATCATAACGGCCGTTTCTTCAGGAAATGCTAGCACCGTATCCACCATTTGACTGACACTTTGCGCTTCTAGCTCGGTATGATGCTCTGGACAACGCGGACGCCCCACGCGCGCAAAAAGTAAACGCAAGTAATCATAAATCTCGGTAATCGTACCCACGGTTGAACGCGGGTTATGCGACGCTGATTTTTGCTCGATAGCAATAGCCGGCGACAAGCCTTCAATAGAATCCACATCAGGCTTACTCATCACAGATAAAAATTGGCGTGCGTAAGCAGACAATGACTCCACGTAACGACGCTGACCTTCTGCGTACAAAGTATCAAAGGCCAGGGATGATTTCCCAGACCCAGAAAGACCAGTAATCACTACCAACTGATCTCTTGGAATATCAACGTCCACATTCTTAAGATTGTGGGTGCGCAAGCCGCGCATCTCAATTTTCGGCATATACTCGTCCAACCGTAAAAAATCTATTAGTATAGCCGCATCTGAAACTTATAGAAGTAAAGATACAAGGAATTTCCAATGAAAATGCAACACCGCTCAGCCGTTATGTCCCTCGCTATGATTATGGCCTTTCGTATGCTGGGGCTATTTATGATTTTGCCCGTCTTCTCCGTCCATGCCACGACACTCACCAATGCAACTGTCACCCTTGTGGGTGTTGCGCTGGGGATTTATGGCCTGACTCAGGCCATTTTTCAAATGCCCTTTGGTATGCTGTCTGACCATATCGGCAGAAAACCAGTTATCGCTGCTGGCTTACTTTTATTCGCCGCGGGTAGCGTCGTCGCAGCACTCTCTCATTCTATCTACGGCATGATTCTCGGTCGTGCGTTGCAAGGTGCTGGAGCGATCGGTAGTACCGCACTCGCTATGGTTGCTGACCTCACGCGTGATGAAAATCGCAGCAAAGCAATGGCCATGATTGGCTTAACGATTGGCTCTTCTTTTTCTATTGCTATGATCCTTGGACCCATCATTTTCGCCTGGTTCCATTTGTCGGGTATTTTTTGGGTGACTGCAGGATTAGGGCTTATTGGCCTGATCATTTTAGTGATAATACCCAGCCCAGCAAAAGTCATTCCCCATCCTGATATTGAAATGGAAACCGGGAAATTTAAAAGTGTTTTTAAAAATGGACAGCTCGTACGTTTGGACTGGGGAATTTTTTCAATGCATGCCATGTTGATGGCCACGTTTATTGCCATACCCATATTATTTACACATACCTTAGGCCTTTCTCCAACGCATCAAATCATTACCTATCTTGTGGTGCTGGTCCTCGCCTTTAGTAGCATGGTGCCACTGATTATCATTGCTGAGAAAAAACGAAAGATGAAAGGCATTTTCTTGCTCGCTATTTTTATGCTGCTCGTATCACAAACCCTGCTTTTCTTACTACATGATATGGCGATATCTATCAGTATTTTACTATTCCTTTTCTTTGCAGCCTTCACCCTACTAGAAGCCAGCCTACCGTCATTGGTCTCAAAAATAGCACCTATACGCTATAAAGGCACCGCAATGGGCGTCTATTCAACCTCGCAGTTCTTAGGGATTTTTGTCGGCGGCAGCTTGGGTGGCTTGATATTTAGTCATTACGGCACACATGGGATTTTCTTATTTTGCGCACTACTCGCCTTAGCCTGGCTAATCATTGCATCCTCGATGAAACACCCACCGTACTTATCGACCCTAATTTTTGAAGCAAGCGAAAAAAGCACGCAAGTAGCTGATGAACTCAATCACCAATTAAAGAGTATCCCAGGTGTTGCCGAAGTTGCCCTAATTTCCGCGGAAAAGCTAATATATCTTAAGGTCGATAGAAAAATAGTTGACGAGAACGAATTGCGTAAAGTAATCGAAGGGGTTACTCTAGCCTAGCCCAATGAGGCTTAGACTTAAAAAACATAAATAGGAGAAAGATCGATGGCCAGAGGCGTTAATAAAGTCATACTAATTGGTAACTTAGGTAATGATCCCGAGGTACGCTACACACCCAATGGTAGTGCAGTCGCGAATATCACCTTAGCAACCAGTTCGAGCTGGCGTGACAAACAATCGGGTGAGCTTCAGGAACGTACAGAATGGCATCGCATCGCATTTTTCAATCGTCTTGCTGAAATCGTTGGCGAGTACTTACACAAAGGTTCAAAAATCTATATAGAAGGCAGCCTCCGCACACGTAAATGGCAAGATAAAAATACAGGCGCTGATCGCTACACCACTGAAATTATTGCCAATGAAATGCAAATTTTAGATAACCGCAGCGGTGGTGCTAATCACCCGCCTGCAAGCGCAACTCAAGCTTCAGGTCAAAGTCAGGCTGCTAAAGAAACACAAGGCGCGGCAATGGCCAATGCACCAGCCACCGATGAATTTAATGACGATATTCCTTTCTAGGAATAATGATAGCGTTAATAAAAAGCCAGACAATGTCTGGCTTTTTTGTTTATAGCTTTTTTCTATAAATCTGCATATTTACTGCTCCGCAATAGGTCTTAAAAATGGAGAAGCAAATCTGCATTTGTCGATTTACTGCTCCAAGAAATTACAAAACAATCAAGGCAAGTTTGGGAACTTTCCAAAATGGATGGGAGGAACTTGCGGTGTCACAGAATCTACTCCATGATATGTCTTTTCAAAAATCCCAAAAATCGGCTATCGTCTTAAATGAATAAGAGAAAACAACAGATCGCTCTCTTTATCCTTTGCCTTGGGTTTTTCATGGTTATTCTCGATGCTACGATAGTCAACGTTGCATTACCTAGCATCGCTCATGGACTCAATACCAATATCTCTGGCTTGCAATGGATCGTTGCAGGATACACGTTAAGCTTTGCAAGCTTACTGTTACTCGCCGGTAGTATTACCGATCGAATCGGCGGAAAACAAAGTCTACTCCTGGGACTTATTGGTTTTCTCATCACGTCGCTTGCCTGTGGTTTTGCTCCAAATACACAAACACTCATTACCTTTAGAATCCTACAAGGTGCCGCCGCAACATTCCTTATCCCAGCTTCATTAAGCATCATTAATATCATCTTTGCTGAAAAAAAAGAGCGTGCTAGAGCGATCGGTGTTTGGGGTGGTATCGGTGGTATTGCAGCAGCCAGTGGTCCAATCATTGGGTCCTTCTTAATTGCCATGTTCAGTTGGCGTGCCATATTCCTTGTCAATGTACCGATTGCTTTTTTCGCTAGCCTGCTACTTTACTACGTCATTGCTCCTACAAAACCCGCCTTGAGAAAAACTAATTTAGATTGGATCGGCCTATTATTTTCAATTATATTTACCTTTTCTTTAGCACTGTCACTCATTGAAGCTGGTCGATATGGATGGGAATCAACATTTGTGATTAGCGCATTCGTTGTAGCACTGATCAGTCTTAGCATTTTTATATATGTTGAAAAACGAGTTAAATTTCCAACGATCCCTTTGGAATTTTTTAAATCAAAAACTTTTTCAATCTCTGTTATAACGGGATTTATTATTAATTTTGGATTATATGGTGAGCTTTTCTTATTGCCATTATATTTTAGTAAGATAAAACACTACACCGTGATACAAATCGGTTTTGCGATTCTTCCCTTACTTATTTTTATCAGCATCGCATCTTATCTTTCAGGAAAAGTCGCAGGACGATTCGGGCCAAAACGACCTACGCTTATCGGACTCATTATTGGCGCATTGGGTTTTTTAGGTTTATGGCTAACCACCAATACATCTCTTGGCTATTATTGGCTGATTTTACCACTGGTGGGTATGGGATTCGGTGTGGCTTTTACAATGCCAGCCGCTACCTTTATCGCCATCCATAGTGTGCCAGAAAAAAATACGGGCATTGCTTCGGGAACATTTACCACGGCGAGGCAAATGGGCAGTCTAATTGGTGTAGCGGTGTTTGGATCAATTGTTGCGAGCAGCACGACTTTTATGCAAGGTTTTCATATCACTTTGCTTGCAGCAGCGGGGATTTTTATAGTTGGCTTTGCCCTGAATTTAAAAATAAATTAATCATAACAATAATCATTCGGAATTTTCATATATCAGCATCCCTTTTAGTGGAAAAGTTCGGCTATATCAATAATCTTAGAAAAATAATTACTATCTAAGACCTCATCATAAACATCGCCAACATGAATTAAAACAGGTTTAATGGAAAAATTTTTAGGCAATGACAAGCGATCAATTTTTTCTTGAACTTCTTTAATAACATTTGTTCGAATACCCTTAAGTGTAAATTTAATTTCGCAAAGATAAAGTACGCCAAATTTTGCTTGTATAAGATAGTCAATCTGACAACCTTTTTGGCGTGCAGTCTTTCGTTGAAAAAATGGGCCTTCATTAAGAATTTCATCAGGATAAATACCTATTAAACTGTTTATTTGGTTCATGTTATTTAACACAAGGTTTTCTATTTGAAACCCCATAATTGAAGACCATCCAGGCAAGGCAGTAATTGAATGACGCTCAAAGCGATCTTTCTCTATCCTTGGAACATTCGGCTGAATATATTTTATGTAAAATCTCAAATAATTATCAGATAACCTATATTTGCTTAATTTAGATAGCTTTTCAGTCTTTAAGTGCCAAGTAAAATCGCGACTTAAGAAGCCTGAAATCGTTAGTTCTTCTAAATAATTAGATAAAAAACCAGTATCAGCTAAATTGATTTTTTCAACAATATCGTTTCGCTCTAGTGAGTTCTGACTGAGGATTTTTATGATGTCTTGATAATACGGACTGTCACGCTCTAACAATGATAAGAAAATATATTCATAGTCATTGTATAATTGACCGTGTCTTGAAAAACATAACCTTCTGATATTTTCATCGGCTGATTGATCAACTCGAATTTCCTCAAGGTATTTAGGAATACCACCTGTGACTGATAATATTTTAAATTTCTCATAATTAGAAATTTTCCCACCAAATCCATCCCAAAAATGTTCACAGTCGCTGAACGGTAGTTCCTTCAATCTTAACTTCAATGATATTCGACCATAAAAACCACGATTTGCTAAAATCTTCTTTTCAATCCATAACGACACAGAACCACAAAGTACAAGCATCAACTGATCATTTTTCTTAAACTCCATGTCCCATGCATTTTTTAACTTCCCTAAAAAATTAGGGTCTTGACCACCCATCCAGGTAATCTCATCTAACAAAATAACAGTTCTTCCTGTGCGTGTCTGCAACGCCAATTTTTGAAACGCATCACCCCAATCAGTTAATAAACCTGTGTCTTTCCCAAACTGATCTTTAAAGCGGCGACTAAATTCATTCAGTTGATCTTGATTAGTCGTATCTTTTTCTGGGAATATGCCAGAAAAAGATACGAACGTATATTTGCTAGCAAATTCTGCCACTAACCGACTTTTACCTATCCGCCTTCTGCCATAAACAACCACTAAGCTGGCTGTTTTTTTTAACAATAATCCTTCAAGCAGCTTCAACTCTGCTTGCCGACCAATAAACCTGCTCATTTGTATATCTTGTAATTTACTCATACTGGTATCGTATACGGCAAATCTGCATTTGTCAATTTACCGTACCTGTAGTGGTGAAGGCCAACCAAATGCGAATATCGTCACAATCTATTGTTTTTCAATGGTTTCTTAACAAAATTCTGTCATTAATTTATAAGTTGCAAATTAAGTTCTGTAGAAAGCGTCGATTTGACTTCAACCTTTCAGGCCAAACCTTCATAATTAACGCCTCGCCAGACCAGCACACCATCAATTTTGACTTCTCTCCCAACACCAACAACCTAGGTTGAAATATCAAACTCCTTTAAAAACGGTTAACTAGTCCATTGATTTAATAATGTTACTCAACGTATTCATATCCTCTCTCAACATATCCTCTATGTAAGGACAACTTTTCTTTTGCTCATGACATTGAATCAGAATTTTTAAACTGTTCTTAAGCCCGACACAAACACAAAAATCGAGCGGCCCTGAAAGACAGTGATTTCTAGTTTTAGCGGGAAGCGCAGAGCATATATCACGTACCTGCTGGCTTTTCTTACAAACTTTCATTTCTCGGCAAGGCGAATCCATCAAGAAACGATGAAATTTTTTCATCCAAACATGATTATCTCCCTGACCATAATTATCAATATGTTTTTGAATTTCTGTGGAAAGTGGAAGTACGATAGCGTAACTACTCGCACTAAACATAAAAGATGAGATGCTTATCAGACATGCCATTATCACACTACAATTAATTCTTCTCATAACCTATCCCCTTTTACTCAAAGTATAGACTAAGATAAAGATTACAAAACCAAGATACTCTTAACACGATCAACTAAAGCAGCATCCTCAAACCAACTCGGGCCATTATAAGCGCTGCTATTGTCATATCGAGGCTGCTCTTGATGGAAGAAACTGTATTGTCCATGTGCGGCAGCTGACGCCGATGTATCTCTTGCTAGACAGTTCCCCAATTCAGTTTTCTTTGCTAACACTGCCTCTACTGCTTCTTTAAAAATAGCGTTCACCGCTTCATAAGCTAAATGAAATAAAAAATGCGTAAAACGGGCATCGCGCGTTTTAAACCCTGCGTTTTGTTTTTCCTTTACATAGATGGCGATCACTAAAGACATAAACCGTGCGACAACAGGATCTTTCTCTTGCCAACAATCAATTTCAATACCCGTATTTTCATTTGAGAAAAAACGTTTATATACCGTTACACCAGAAGCTTGTACACAAACGAAATCACGCTCCACTACTAGCTTTCTCTCACGAACTGATAATGTCGTCGTATCAGTAGCTGTCGGCATGTATTGATAATCCAGATCAGCATGCGCTGGATATCGTAGATGAAAAGCGGGCACCCAAGCAGTTGTACCTGCGACATAAGCCTTAAAACTTTGTACTGCACGGTCAGGCATATATCCGCCCCCTCTGATTAAAAATCCTCGGTCTTCTAAAGGTGATTTGGGATATTTAAGATGCTCAAGTTCGGCAAGTGTGAAATTCGCATTGAACCGACCAAATTCAAGCAGGTGTAACTGAAAATTGACGAGCTGCTCTGGAGCTATACGGCCGCGTCTATTGCCAGCAACAACCCGATGTACACGCTCTAGCCATAACCCATAACCTCGCATGCCTTACTCCCAGCAGTTTAAATTGCACGGATTGTAGTGGGATATCAGACTCAGCTGCAAGCCATTTAATAGTGCTATACTTAGCTGCATCACGCCAGCAACCAGGAGAGAGACATGGCCATTGAAACCATCAACCCCGCCACCGAAGCGCTGATCCAATCCTATAATGAAATGTCGGAACAAACGGTTCAAGATATTATTGATCGCACCTATGAGGTGCAACTCGCATGGCGAGATACGCCTTTTTCCGTTAGAAAAAAAGCCATGCTCCGCACTGCTGAACGTCTCATTGAAAATAAAGACCAATATGCCCAGATCATTACTACTGAAATGGGAAAACCCATTACAGCTGCACGTGCTGAAATAGAAAAATGTGCCTGGGTCTGCAAATACTATGCAAAGGACGCTGAAAAATTATTATCTCCTCGGAAGATCAAGACAAACATGAAAAAAAGCATGGTGATTTATCGCCCTCTTGGCATAATCTTCGCAATTATGCCGTGGAACTTTCCCTTCTGGCAGGTATTTCGCTTCGCTGCACCTAATTTAATGGCAGGTAACGCAGGTTTATTAAGTCACGCGCCTATCTCTACAGGCACTGGACAAGCGATAGAGCAACTGTTTAAAGAAGCGGGTTTTCCAGAAAATTTATTTCGAAGCTTAATCATCAATAATGACGTTGCTGCCTATGTCATCAAACATCCCAAAGTCGCCGGTGTCACTTTAACTGGGAGTGAACGTGCTGGATCCATCGTTGGGGCAGAAGCTGCAAGCGCACTAAAAAAAGTCGTGCTTGAATTAGGCGGCAGTGATCCTTACATCATATTAGAAGATGCTGACCTTGAACTCGCTGCAGAAGAGTGTGTGACTTCAAGAATGAGCAACACCGGGCAAGTTTGTATTTCACCCAAACGTCTAATTGCTGTTGATGCCATACGTGACAAATTTGAACAATTAGTCATGGATAAAATTAATCGCTATAAAATGAATAATCCCATGCAAGAGGATACTAACTTCGGGCCCATGGCACGTAAAGATTTACGCGATGAAGTGCATCAACAAGTGCAACAATGCCTTCAACAAGGTGCAACACTGCTCACTGGTGGCGAAATACCCAACAGAAAAGGGTTTTACTATCCTGCAACTGCGTTGAAGGATGTTAAAAAAGGCATGCCTGCAATGGATGATGAGATTTTTGGTCCCGTCATTGTTTTTGTTGATGCTAAAGATGAAGAAGAAGCCATACAAATTGCCAATGACAGTCGATTTGGCTTAGCAGGCGGCGTCTTTACAAAAAACATAAAACGTGGCTTGGACATCGCCACCAATAAAATTCGGACGGGCACTTGCTACGTGAATGGATTTGTCGCTTCGGACCCAAGACTACCTTTTGGTGGCATCAAATTTTCTGGCTATGGGCGTGAACTATCGAAAGAAGGTATTCATGAGTTTGTAAATACGAAAACAGTTTGCGTCAAATATTAAGGGGAATACCATGAAAGCATCTGATTTATTTTTGCGTTGTTTAGAAGCACAAGGCGTAGACACTATTTTTGGTGTACCTGGCGAAGAAAATGCTGACTTGATGATTTCACTTTTAAATTCCCCTATTGAGTTTATTACCTGCCGACATGAACAAAGCGCAGCATTTATGGCGTGTATGTATGGTCACCTCACTGGAAAACCAGGTGTTTGTCTTGCCACACTGGGACCTGGCGCCACCAACTTAATCACCGGTGTTGCGAATGCTGATATGGATCATGCACCTGTTGTTGCTATTTTGGGTCAGGCAAGCACACATCGTTTGCATAAAGAGTCACACCAAAATATGGATGCAATTTCTATGTATCAACCCGTCAGCAAGTGGGCAACATCGATCCGTGAAGCAGATGTCATCCCTGAGGTCATTGCCAAAGCCTTTAAAATTGCTGTTTCAAGCAAGCCTGGCGCAACTGTTATCGAACTACCTGAAGATATTGCCAAACTCGACGTTAATGCAAAGCCACTTTGCCAACCCAGTGAAGCACAACCTGATGAGCGTGCCGACCCAAAACAAGTTGATCGCGCCCTCGCTTTATTAGCAAAAAGCAAAACGCCTATTTTATTGGCAGGTGGTGGCTGTGTGCGTGAAGCTTGCGATAAATCGATTACAGCTTTTTTAGATAAAACCGGCATATTTGCCGCAACGACTTTTATGGGTAAAGGCTCAGTTTCCGCACGACACCCGCAATCACTCTATTGTGTTGGACTAGGCATGAAAGATATTGCTATTCAAGCCTATGAAAAAGCAGATTTGGTGATTTGCGCTGGGTATGATCTCGTGGAGTGGCCACCCAATCACTGGAATGAAGGTTGCAGTAAGACAGTCATCCATATCGATACATTACCCGCTGAAGTGGACCAAGATTATATGCCAGATGTAGAACTTGTTGGGGATCTAAAAGGAATCTTCCAAGCACTCAACGCAAAACTGAATGACTCTCACAAAAAAGATCCTAAAAAATTCTCCAGCATTAGAGAAAAAATAACGAATGAACTAGAAGAACATAACAATGACGAAGCCTTTCCTGTAAAGCCGCAACGCATACTCAGTGATTTACGAAGCGTGATGCGAGATGATGACATTCTCATCAGCGATGTGGGCGCGCACAAGATGTGGGTCGCACGTCAATATCCCACTTATGAATCTAATACGTGTTTTATTAGCAATGGATTTTGCTCAATGGCGGGCTCAGTGCCTGGTGCATTTGCAGCAAAACGCTTATTTCCTGAAAAAAATGTCGTTGCACTTTGTGGTGATGGCGGATTTATGATGGGCATACAAGCACTACCAACAGCCGTTCGATTTAAAACACCGATCACGATTTTAATTTGGGATGATGATTATTATGGGCTGATCAAATGGAAACAAGAAGCCGCATATCATGCTTATTCCCATGTCGCACTGGACAACCCAAACTTAGCTGAGCTATCGAAAGCCTTCGGCTGCAACGCTATCTGCATAGACTCGGTTGACCAGCTAAAACCCGCTCTGGAAAAATCTTTTAAAGAAAAAGAAAAGCCCACGGTGATTGTTATACCTGTAGATTACAGTGAAAATATGAAATTAACAGAGCGTTTAGGTAAGATTCTTTCACGTTAATTGTATGAATTTTTCATTCTTTAGTAGAATAAAAGGACAAACTAGGCACTCAGCTTTTCCATCACGCAGAGGGTTTCAAGCAAGTTATCATATGCCCTTTTTAAATCAGTAGATTCTGTGGCCACAGGCTGGCATATATTTGATTTGTTTGGAGGGAAACATGACCAACACTACCAGTCTTTTCAGGTGACCAGTAATAAATCACTAGTTTTTTCGTATCAAAAAGAGGTTCATACGCTATATCATCTTCAGAACTGTGAGTTCTGTTTCGATGAGCTATTAGGCCACTTTCCTCATGATCAGAATCACTATCACTTACGTTGAGCACCATCGCATCCTGCATCTTTACAACTCCTGATTCTTAACTTACATAACAGCACATGGTTTACCAGCCGTTTTACCAGGTTTTTTGTCATTGACATCGATACCCAAGAGTTCAAGTTTTTCTGCGACATAGGATGCACAGCTAAGACCTTCATCATCAGATGTCAATATCGATGACTTACCCAAAGTCTGATAAGGAATGTACTCACAATTACCTTTTGCGGCGTCTTCGGTTCGTGCCTTATCTTCTTTTACACTCAATAGCATTTTTTCAACATCATCTGGCAATGCATAGAAAGATTGGCTCTGATTATCACTGTATCGACTTAAGGTATGTATATCTTTACCTTCTTCAAGACGCACTTCACAGATATGGCCTTTAGAGTTCAGCACCGCTTTCTCTGTTATTTCAGCTAAAATATCACACCTAACAATATAAGCTTCTGCAGCAAGACCAGGTGTTTTCTTTAGGCCCTCCACAACCATCAGTGCATGTCCACCAAACGTTTGCGCTGCAGATGCTGATTTTGTATTGACAACAGAAACTATCCAGCAATCATGGGTAAAATTTTTTGTAGGATCTATCATACTTTTCACACTCAATCCCCCTTATTAAAATTTAATTAATGACATTATTACACTCTCGCAGCTCCAGCTTTACTATCATCTTGACCTGTCAAATCATCTTGTAAAGCTTGAAAAATTCTTACGCGATTATGAACAAAAGCCAAAAAAAGAGGCAAAACTTGAAATGGGTATAAACAGAATTCATTACTCACTGGCATTGCTTCTAAATTATCTAGCATTGCTTCAAAAAAAGGATATTGGTGATTAACAACAGAAAATATATTCTGTTCTTTCATTTTTAAATAAACAGTTTTCAAAGGGACATGATCACTCGAGGCCATGTCTAGTGCTTGGTAAAAACGTTCTTTTTTAGATCCAGACCATACTAGGTTATCAATAATTTTCATTAAAATTTCACTTTCTTCAAGCAAGGCATCTAACTCCTGGACCCGAGGTTCTTTTAACTGATGTAATAACGGGGTTAAGCGTGATTGCAAAGAGTGATATCTTGGGGAACTCGACAAAGGTAATAAATTATCGACATTCTGCAAGAAAATTGTTTTTGTTAACCCTATTGCTCGCCTCAATGAAGAAATAAAAGATTCATCCAGTGCGTATTTTTCAGAATTTATAGCGCGGATAATAGGACCAAAATCACTCATTTCTTCATTATCTGTCGACGTCACGCACCCTTGTGCTGAATTCATTAGCTTTACAATATCAAGTGGCCTCGATACAGCATTATAAGCCTTGGTTGTCTGATATCTTATGTTGTAGAAACAACCATAACTGTAACATATACAACACGTGGAAAGCCCAACTATCCAGGAAATTAAAGAAACCGTATTAAGAGTAGGATTTCCCTTAACAGCTAAAAATAAAATTAAACCGATAACAAAAACTAACAAGCTGATGCCCATAAAAGGCACATTATTTATAGCATTTGGTCGCTTTATTAATGCATCAATGCCTGCGTCACGCAAGCGATCGTGAACAAATCGAGAACAATTATAAGTTCTAAAAAGTTGCCCTTTTGAAACCAGAGAATCGTTATTGCCAGTGAGCTTCCAGTTAAGCCTACCCTTTAAATAGAGCAATTCTATTTTACCCAGGAAAGCTAACTCCATAGCAGGCACAGCGGGAAGATTATCTATGATAAATATCTGCTGAGGTTGCTCTTGCTTTGTTCGCATATCTTCTGCAAATGACAAAAAATTACCAGAGCGAGCCTCGCCATAAGCAACATCAAACTTACCTACAGCTGAATCAGGCCATAAGCTCATATAAACGTTCTTAGTCTCAAGAGATACATGCCCTACAGTCCCTGACCAAACCCGAACCTTTACGGCATTATTGCAATGAATTGAAGGTGCCTCATTATTATCATTAACATCAACTATTGTTGAAAAGAGCGGTGTTGAGGCATCAGGCCCGTCGGGTGTTGGGTCATCAATTTCAGTCTTTCCATCACGCATTTCAGACTTGCCTTCAGATATTTGTATCGAATCATAATATCCAAAGAATTGTAACATTTCAGGCTTTAATCACCTATGCTTAACTTTTCTAAGAATAGGCTAGATAAAACCTAAATCTCTCGCCTTGAGTACCAGCGTTGTCGCTTTATAGCAATTCATTTTTGCTTTGCATTTAGCTAGGTGGCTTTCAATGGTTCTTTCTGAATTTCCTAAGATCATAGAAATTTCACTCGAACTTTTTCCCATGGCAAGCCAGTAAAGACATTCTACTTCTTTCTTAGTGAGATAAACCTTGTCATCAATATAATAACGCTTATTCTGGCTACTATTTTTATCACTCATCGCTTTATACCTCTTAGTTTGTGACTGAACTGATATGAGGAAAAAGTAACACGCACAAATAGGATCGTGTATGGGGGAAATTACCCATTTTTGGATATTTTGAGCTAAAAACGTCAGTTGAGCGCAATTAGCTGATGTATCACATTGATTTAGATAGCGTAGCAAAAATTTTTGTCTAGCAAGATGAATCAATCTGTAGTGGCAGAAATTGTTATTCAACTGCCGTTTTAAGTTTAAGGTTTGGACACTTAAAGTTTTTTATTTTTCGTCAAAAAATGCCGCCCTTCGACCAAGATAATCTGCCAATAGAATATCGTTTTTACTGATGATTAAAATCCGTAGAAATACGCTTCTTTAAATAAAAAGCTTATTCAATAAAATTATCAAAGCCTGCATGCTTTTAGTTTTGGTTTTTTTCTTTAAAGCAGCTATATGCTTTTCTACTGTTCGAGGTGAAATATACATTTGATTAGCAATTTGTTTTATTTGAAATCCACATTTCAAATGATATGCACATTCAATTTCTTTTTTGGTCAAACCTAGAGGTTTCAGAAAATCAGAAGGACTAACATGCTTCAACAGATCTTCATAATCATGTAGAACAGGATCAGGGCTCATTCCTGGATATACAATTCTATCAGAGAGATGAGATACACCATGTTTATTTAAAGGAGTAATTATTTCATTAATAAAAGACGATGAAGTCGTCACATAATGTTTCGACATATCAACTTCTTCTATATTTTTCATTATGATCTCCTATCAGAATCAATGATTTTACTTAATTAATCGATTCAAGAAAATTATTAATTGTGGAGCACTTCTTGTCCCTGTTTTTTTCTTCAAGCTTGCGATATGTTTTTCAACCGTCCTTGGAGATATATGCATTCGATCGGCAATAGATTTTACTTGCAAACCATTCTTAACATAACACGCACATTCGAATTCTTTCTTGGTAAAGCCAAAATGCATACAAAAATCAGTATCTGATGCCACATTTATATACTCTTCCTGTCGAAGAAACACCTGATCAGGGATAGCAACAGGATATATGATTTGGTTTTTATTAGCATATGCTATCCAATCAGACAGGCTTTCTTGAAACAGACACATAAAGCCTTCTAGAATATCAAGGTTATTAATAAAAAAATGGTTAATAAGGAGGGAATCATATGTACTTCCAAAATGATAGAATTCACAATATTCAGGATAATGGTTACGAATAATTGTTGCACCGTACTTGATATTGAGATTTTCAAATATGGCCCTTCCTATTTCAGTGCTTCTAAAAAAAATATCCCACAAGTAAAAACCATCAACATACAACTCAATCGAACTACCAAATGCATTTTCATACAATCTTTCAATATTAAATAAATCACTAAACTGAGGGTGAGTTGTCAAACAATACCCCTTAAGACCCGGATAAGTTCTAGAATAAGAAAAATGATCTATCTTATAACGATCTAGCAAAGGAAGCGCAAATGAAGAAATATCACTTGCAGATAAAGCTATCACTGACTTTTTAAAAATAAGTTTTTCTAGAGGAATATCCATATCTACCTCATAGTAGTTTTCTTAATATTATAAAGCTTTGTGAACATCTGTGAATAATTATGACTATTCGTTTTTCGCCGCAGGCTTTGAAGATGCTTTTCAACAGTTCTTGTTGAGAGATTCATTTTTGATGCCATACGCTTACAACAATTGCCTAGCATTAATAATTGGGCACACTGGCGTTCTCTTTTACTCAATCCATAAAAATCAGACATAATCAAAAAAGTTTGATCGTGGTTGGTTTTGTCGTGATAGGTGTTACTGACTTCACCAGAAGTCAGTATTGTTTTATCGGCCGCATTGGGATAGTAGACTCTGTGATCATAGGAATCTCTTTTAATATCGCAACCAACATCATTAAAATAATCGATAAAATTATACAAAATATCAAGATTATTAAGATAAAAATTTTTAATACCATAGTTAGAAACAGTCGTTCCAAAATAGTAGAATTCTACGTATTCACCTTTCGGTTCTGTGAGTACAATCCCATTAGCTATGCCTAACGAATTTCTAACTTCCTTCAAATATTCAATTATCTCTATATTTTTAGAGTCAATTTCTTCCCAAGGAATAGCACATCTTGAATAACTATCAACACTACCTACAAAGACATGCTTCCACATCTGGCGATCAATAAAAATTTCTTGTGCATGCGGATTTGTAGATAGACTATCGTCAATACCACAATCAAATAAACGACTTCTGGAAAAATAAGTAATTCCAAATCTTGCTAGCGGTTTCGCAATAGCAACTAGATCATTTGCTTTTTTCATCCAAAAAGAGCTCTCGAAGTCAACATTTTTGATTGATTGTATACCCATATAATTTATCTATTTTTTAAATCCCGAATACTCTATCAACAAGAGCCAATCTGTTATGCACACCTATTTTCTTCTGAGCATTTTCAAGGTGACGGTCAACGGTTTTTGGAGAAATATGGAGACATCTTGCTATTACCTTCGAAGTATAACCTTGAGAGCATAACTTCACACATTCAAATTCTCTTTTTGTTAATTTATTTTCAATTTTAAGGAAATTCGTTGTTTTTTTTATATTTTCACTTTTCAGTATCTCACTGCATTCTCTTTTATCACCAGGGAAACAATAGCGATGCTGATATGCATTTATGATAAGATCTTGTGCTTCTTGATAATAATATTCAATAAATTTTTCCATATAATCCCTCGAATTAATAAAAAAATTCTTGATACCTGGATTATCAATAAAACCACCAATGTGAAATTGATCTGAACAATTTTCGTATCTTCTGATGATTACAATACCATGGGAAGACTTACATTGTTCTTCAATTGCCTTGTAGGCATTCGGCGCACTTGTCAATGTATCCCAAAAGTAATACCCATCCTGATACTGATCCCAATCACCTACACAAGCTTCACGATAAAGATGATTTCTAGCATAGAATTCACAGAAATCTGGTGTTGTTGTTAAATCAACTCCTGCATTATCGTTATAAATTCTAAAATGGTTGAATATTTTTATACCACAATCAAGCAGTGGCGATACGATTCCTTTGACTTGCTCTGATGTTTCACTCAAATAGTGTTTATCAAATTTCAAATCTTGAACTTTTATAACCATTATCCTTCCCCCTGATACAATATAGCTTAGAAAACATCTGTGAATAATTATGACTATTCGTTTTTCGCCGTAGGCTTTGAAGATGCTTCTCAATGGTTCTTGTTGAGAGATTCATTTTTGATGCCATACGCTTACAACAATTACCCGACATTAATAATTGAGCACATTCACCTTCTCTTCTAGTCAAACTATAAAAATCAGACATGATTGAAAAGCTTTTATCATGGTTCATGTTATGGGAATACGAATTAGCTACATCACCAGAAGTAAGTAACGTCTTATCTTGTGTATTGGGATAATAAATTCTGTTTTGAAAGGATTCATTCATAAGAGATTTAGCAACATCATTAAAATAAAAAACAAAATTGTGTAGTATATCTATATTATTAAGATAAAAATGATTGATTTTATGATTTTCAGATGCTGCTGCAAAATGGTAAAACTCGACATGACTAGCTTTAGGATAAATAATCACAATCCCATGAGCGATATCTAAATTTTCTCTTAATAGGCTAAGATAATTAATCATGTTCTGGTCATATGATGCAACGTCAATCATACGAACAACACCTGACCTGTACTGATTTACATTCCCAAAAAATACATGTTTCCACAATTCATGATCCAAAAACACCTGCTGAGATAATGGATTATTAGACAGACAATCATTCGTACCATCTTCATAAATTCTACAAGCTGAAAAATAATTAATTCCAAATTTTATTAAGGGTTTTGAAATATGAACTATATCAGTCGCTTTCTTTATCCAGAAATAATCTTTAGGATTCATATTTTCAATAGAAATAACACTCATAGAATATCCTTGTAAAATGAAAAAACATTATACTTTCATAAAAAATTTCCTAAGAATACAATTAATGCTTTTGTATTTTTTATCCTCAATTTCTGCTTAATCGAGGCAATATGCTTTTCTATTGTTCTAGGTGAAATACACATCCGGGCCGCAATTTCTTTTATCTGGAAACCTTTTTTAACATACACGGCACATTCAATCTCCTTCTTGGTAAGCCCCATATTAGTAAAAATATGTTCTTACATAGACAAATCTACTTCTTCACTTTGATATGTATAAACACTATCAAAACTCGACTCTGGGAATATGATGCGATTCGCATTAGCATAAGCGATCTGTCTGGAGAAACTTTCATTAAACAAACAAGCAATACCCTCAAAAATATTAAGTTTATTTATAAAAAAATGATTGAGAAAAGGGTTATTTCCCTTCTTTCCATAATGGTAAAATTCACAATAATTGGGATAATTATTTCGGATAATTGTCAAACCATACTCTATACCGAGTTTTTCAAGTATTGCATTTCCAACTCTACTGCCAGGAAAAGAAATATTCCAAAGATAATAACCACTCTGGTAAAATTCTATAGAAGCCATAGACACTTCGTTATAAAGCTTCTCGTTAACATATAACTCACTGAAATCAGGATCCGTGGTCATGCAATATACTCTACCACCAGGGTAATTTCTGCAATATGAAAAATGATCTATACCCATGGGGCTCATCATAGAACGGGCAAATGATCTTAAGTCAGTGGACATAGTAGCCATGACACATTTTCGAAAAACTAGGCTTTCAACAGGAATATCCATATTTACCCAATGTCAGTTTTTTTAATATTATAAAGCTTAGAAAACATTTGTGAAAAATTATAACTGTTCGTTTTTCGCCGCAGGCTTTGAAGATGCTTTTCAACAGTTCTTGTTGAGAGATTCATTTTTGATGCCATACGCTTACAACAATTGCCTAGCATCAATAATTGGGCACATTGACGTTCTCTTTTAGTCAAACTATAAAAATCAGACATAACCAAGAAAGTTTGACCGTGGTTGGTATTGCGATGATAAGTGTTATGTATTTCCCCTGAGGTGAGTATCGTATTGTCTACCGCATCAGGATAATAAACTCTGTGATCATAGGAATCTCTTATAATATCATCACCAACATCATTAAAATAATCGATAAATTGATATAAAATATCCAAGTTATTCAAATAAAAACTATTGATTTTATAGTTGGAAGTAGCTGAACCAAAGTAATAAAATTCAACATGATCAAGTAGAGATTTTACTATAATAATCCCATTCGCTATATCATGGCTTTGCAACTCAGAAAAATACTTTCTAATGTATTGACTGTCAGGATCGATATCCTCCCAACGCACAACACAGTTTGAATAATGACTGGGCTGACCAACAAAAATATGCTTCCACATCTCCAAATCAATATAGAGCTTTTGGACTAAAGGTTTATTCGATAAACAATCATCAACACCATTTTCATACAATCGACTTTGAGAAAAAAATGTGATGCCATATTTTCCAAGTGGCTTTACAACTTCTGAAATATCATTTGCTCTTCTCGTCCAAAAATAATTCTCAAAATCCACATCTTCTATTGAGCATAAATTCATATAACCTACCTCAACCCACTATTTCTTTAAAAAATAATTTTTTATCTGTTAAGCAGCCACTTTATTGATTAAAGCTAATTTAGTTTTAACACCCATTTTTCTACGAGCATTTTCAAGATGACGCTCAACCGTTTTTGGAGCAACATGAAGATGATGTGCTACCATCTTTGCTGTATTACCCAATGCACTGAGCTGGACACATTCTAACTCACGCTTAGTTAGCAGTGATTTATTAAATTTAAAGTAGTTGGCCGGATTAACATGAGCCGATTCAAGAATTTCATCACACTCTTTTCGATCACTCGGGAAATAGTAGCGATGCGCATATGATTCAACAATAAGGTGCTTAGCTTCATTCATATAGTAATTTAAAAAATCATTTATCATCGCTTTATTAGTGATAAAAAAATTCTTAATTCCAGGATTATTAATATCGCCACCAAAATAAAAATGATCACAGTAATACTCATGCTTACGAACCAAGGTTACCCCATGACTTGATTGACATTGACCTTCGACCGCTTTAAAAACTTCACTTGCGCTAACTAATGTATCCCAAAAATAGTAGGCATCATGATACTGGTCCCAGTCACCAACACAGGCTTCTCGGTATAAATTATTTTCAGCGAAAAACTCACAAAAATGCGGGATTGTCGTCAGATTAACACAAGCATTATCCTGAAAAATGCGACAATGGTTAAATAAATTTATT
>Ga0316204_10004321_pt1 | contig 25696 bp, 24 predicted proteins | sample 6monrhotite_MG_2_FD_205661 | JGI IMG/M metagenome (GOLD analysis project Ga0316204, IMG submission 205661) | Microbial mat bacterial communities from mineral coupon in-situ incubated in ocean water Damariscotta River, Maine, United States -... | ecosystem: Environmental > Aquatic > Marine >...
TAGAAAACAGATCTGAACGATTATGCGCCGTCGAATTTAAAGAACTCACATCATCTGCACGATATCCATAACCAGCATTAATTCCCCACTCAGGTTTATAATTCTGTTTTGCAATTGATATACTGCTTTCACTCGCCTGAATCTTTTTTTCTACTGCTAACAAAGATGGGTGGGCAGCCAAATTTTCAAAAACCTTTTGCTGCGTCATTGCCATTCTTGATAGGTACAATTCTGGTAATAACATTTTAATTTTTGGTAACTCGCGATTTAGTTCCATTTGAAAGATTCTAATTAGCCAACTGTTAGGATCTTCGTTTCTAAAGGAAGAGTTAATTAAAAGGTTATTGTTTATCCATTCCGATAATTTCTCTAGGTAGATTTCTTTCTTCTGTTTCAACACTGTTAATCGATCATCTAGTCGAGTTAATTCAAGCTGTGCTCTTACAATATCTTGCTGCCGAGTTTTCCCAATAGTTGATGCATAACTCGCCTGTGCAACGTCAGCCAACTGTTCAAATAAAGACCTATTTTTCTCGATTAATAGAATACTTTGTTGTGTGTTAAACGCATCAAGCCATAACTGACTCACTAAAACACTAACTATTCCTTTGCGATTTTCTCGAAGATATGGGTACTGCTCTGCTAAAAAGCCAAGTCGCTGCTTTTTCATCGATAAACTATCACCCCGGGGAAACATCTGCGAAACAGATACTTTAAATTGCGTCATAGCTTCTTGATTAAAATCAAAACTATCTGATGCAATATTAACAATGCCTAAAGATACTTTAGGGTCAACCATCGTGCCCGCAGCAACACTGAGAGACTCAATTGAATCTTGCTGGTGTCGGTTACCTAGTAACCATGGATCAAATTTAATCGCAGCCTCAACCGCTGTCTCTAAAGTAAGCCTTTGAGGAATTGGATCTTGCATCGGTTCGATTGCTTTTGAACTTACCGAAAAAAGGATACATGTGAGTAATATCGTCAAAGCAATTAATTTGCCGTTTGTAATATTGAAATTATTAACAATCATTATATAAACCTAATCTAGTATAAACCTAGCCTAAAAATTATTTTGAAATACGTGGATGATAAATCTCAAACAAGATGAGCAATAAGCTTCAATTGTTGAACAATGTGCTCAGAGGTTATCGCGTTACGCTCGCAGTGACAGGATTTAGCTATTTGAACCATTCAACTATTTTGATTTAATTAACAAACCAAAATATGAACGGATCTATCCTGTGCTAGCTTAAAATGGGAGGTCTATATAACGAAGAAGAAGATTGGCCAGTAGCCATAAAGAATTCTGAAATAACAGGCTGTTGAATTAAATGAGGTACCCGTAACTGCAATGTAACAGGTAACGCTAGCAATAGGCATCCCGCCATTGAACAGCTCGCGTTATCAGAACAACAATCGTGAGAGCTTGATGCTCCATGCTCCATAATATCGGAAGATTGTTTCATGTCATTTGATGAATGAGGCATATCATGAGAAGAATGATCCATCATTGTATCTGCAGGAGACTCTGGCATTGAGCATAAAACAATAGACGAAGCAGCCACCTGACCCGTGAAAATCAGTAATATAATTACCACTAGAATATGATTTTTAGCCTTTGACACCAATAATCTCTTTATTTAACTACTATGTATAGGATACACCTAGATGAAGAAAGTTACCAAAAAATATATTATTCAATATGAAACGAGCCTCGGCTTGAAACCACTAGCAGCTTTCAGAGCTAATCAATGATTGAACTAAACATTCAATTTATAATGATCTTACCTGTGTGGGAGGTCTATTAGTCTTTATTTTAATATTCCACATCATAGAAATCTTGATTGAAATGTCTACGACATACAGAAACATACTTATCGTTGCCGCCGATTTCTACTTGTTGCCCGGTATTGACGACATTATCGTTTTCATCCAAGCGAAGAACCATGGTTGCTTTGCTACCACAGTGGCAGATTGCCTTTAACTCTTTTAGGTTATCAGACCAAGCAAGTAAGTATTTACTTCCTTCAAAAGGTTCACCCTGAAAATCAGTTCTCAAACCATAGGCTAATACCGGAATGTTGAGTTTATCGGTGACTTTACCCAGCTGAAAAACCTGCTCTCGGGTTAAGAATTGTGCTTCATCCACTAAAACGCAGTTAATAGGCTCTTCGTCATATTGATCGCTAATCACCTGAAATAAATCATCGGTACGTTTAAAAGTAGTCGCGTTGGTTTGCAACCCAATTCTAGACGTCACCTTACCAATCTCATAGCGATCATCAAGCTGAGGTGCTAACACCATCGTTTTCATACCACGTTCTTGATAATTGTAGCTAGATTGTAAAAGTGCTGTCGATTTTCCTGCATTCATTGAGGAGTAATAAAAATAAAGTTTTGCCATAATGATTAATATTGATTCGGTCGTTTGAGGGTCTGATTAAGACCATTAATTGAAGTCAGTTAGAATTATTATTTGGAAGGATTGTAACATATTTGTTTATTTTTGCTGGACTGTTCATTAATAATTCCAATCGTTAGCCAGTCTTGTTTTAATTTTTGAAAATGTCCTTGATACCGATGAACAAAGTTTTATGAGGCGCTCTTTCACTTAATTTCATCTATGCTGTTACCCTAGGTAAGCAGCTTAAATACGTATTTTTAGGTAGCATGAGTATAAATCTTAGAAAGATTAATTATTTCACTTGCAGAGAATCGATTGCCTTAGGCGGTGACAGTAACGTGCCATCATGGTATTGCAGCGCACCGATGGAAGGTGACACCAGACTTCTGGGGATCCCTTTCATATCCAATGTGACGGTTGGACTTAAGTCTCTGCCGGCTTCTTTAGCTGGGGAGTTTTCGGTTAAATCAAAACGATGATTAGCGGTGTCCAAAAATAATGGATCTGAGGACAAAGGTGATGTATCCCATGCAGGTGGCGCGGCCGGTAGTGTATCGCCACCATTAAACCAAAGATTATTACCTTTAGTGTCAGCAGTCTTCCAATACTGGTCATGTTGATAAGGCCTATCATGAGTGTCAACAACAATATTATTAACAAACTCCCATGTGCCGCCAAAATTCCAATCCGTGTGACCATTGCCTTACACATACACAGCAACGCCATTGCCTGGCTCGCCGTAACCAACCAATGTGTTGTTATAGATTTTCACGTGTGAGAGCGTTTCTTTTCTGGTTAAGCTGATGGCATTGTTATGCCCAGAACAACTTGGAATTTCCATACCTACATTAACAAAAAGATTGTTATATATTTCAACGGGCATAGTAAGACAAGGTGGATTATATGCACCGGAAGCAACACCGACAGCGACACCTACTTGATTAATAACGGCATTATTATGCACTTTAAGTGTGCCAGTAAAGTCGCCGCAAACACCTTCATCGAATATGTGTAGTGCATGATGTGCTTTGTTGTCACTTAAATGATTCCAGCCTAGTTCGAAAGATTCAAGAGGCGTGCCGCCACGGTTTGAAATATAAAAGACATGATGTAATTTTGACGTGGTATCACAGCCAAAATCATGAATGTAGTTTCCCAAAGCGGTTATCCCCGAAGATGATTCAGCCCCCATACTTGCACCACTGATAGCACCACTTTGGCCGTCGGCACATCCATCTGGATAGTTCGTTATCTCGTTAGCAATGGCTCTCATTCCTCTAAATGTACCAATACCCGTACTATTTGTTGTTATTTTTAACTTAGAAAAATGCCAGTATGTAGAATCTACAATATGATTACCTATTCCTGCCCCGCTAGGCGCATTAATAATAACCTTAGCTCCTGGGTAAGCGATCACGGCATAGGGGGTTTCAGCAGTCGCTTTCATATAACGAACTGCAAAGGTAGTATTTTCTGTTACTCCATCGGTTGCATAGATGATATTCCCAGCTTGGAGCCTACTTCCTGCTCCATTACCGATATAATTAAGCGTTTTCCATGGTGAAGACCAACTACCATCGTTATCAACACTGTCCACACCGTTTGGGTTTACAAAATAAATGTTCCCTGTACGAACGGTAAACGGCAAATTGCTTGAAGATTGGCCATTGACTTCGACATGAATATTCACGTTTCCATCAGCGGCCGTTGCAGGAATTGAAAATGAGATGGTCTGCATTTTGTGGTGAGTGTCCAGATCCGCCGGTCCCGCCGCTTTGGAGCCGTCTGCCTTACCCCAGTAATAGACATGAGCAGCCTCTTCATTTCCTATATACACTTTTGATGTACCTTGAACATCTCCCAGATTATTACCCCATATTGTAACAATCGCTCCCGAGCCTAACCCGTCGCCAAGTCCCGTTTTAGAACCACTGGTAATGTCTGAGAAATGTAACACTGGTGGAGCCGCAATTGCCATTGCTGAAAAGGCGAGCATCAATGTAACTAAAACACTGTTCAATAGGTAGAGTTTTATTATTAATAAAATTTGCATCACTGTGGTTCTCTTCCGGGATTGTTTCTTTTGGGATATTGCTCAACAAAACTGAATCTTGTATCCCTCGCTTCCTTATGTGTTCAATTAATGACTATGGCTGTATTTATTCAAAAATTTTGGATTGTACATTGGACAACGAGCTTTCAGTATTATAAATATCGTAAGTTGTCACCGCAAAATAATGGCTGCCCGCCTTTAAAGAGTCAATCACATATTCACTAATTGATGAGTCATTAATATCGGTTAGCATTTGTATCTGGTCTTGTTGGTTACCGTAGTAAATACGATAGCCAGCTACCTCATTCAAAGGAAGCGTCGTATCATCGGCTCGCTCTGTTGGCGGATTCCAAGATAAGGTCGCACTACCGTAACTGACGGTAAGATCAAAAGCAGGTAATGCTGTGTTAAGAGTGCCATCAGACGCCTTGATGATGATATTCGAAGTCGTGTTTATATCGGAGGTACTAGGGGTTCCGCTTAAAGTCCCTGTAGTCGAATTAAAGTTCGCCCATAAGGGTTTATTTTCTATTTCAAAGCTTAAAATATCGCCATCAGCGTCAGATGCAACAGGTGTGAATAAGTAGTCGGCTTCAACAATAACTTGAGCGTTTGGAGCCCCACTAATCTGAGGAGCTCGATTGTCAATTGGATTGGAATTAGGTTCCGTTCCACTCGAGCCACCACAGGCGGTCAAAGAGATGACTAATATCAGAGACAGCGATAATTCTAAATAACATTTACTCAAACACATTTTGCTAATAACCTTAGTAATGTAAGCCTTTAGAAACTAACCTACATACAGCCCCGTCATCGGTCAAACAAAAATCATCAATATGTGACAAACATCATACTCTCACTTAGGAATCTATAATGGTATTAAATAATGCGGCTTGATTTTTTCGCGAAAGCAGAACAGAAACTAACCGGATTTAGCCAGTAGAAATCACTTAAACCTAATAAAGTAATAACTGATACTCCATTAGATAATAAATGTTAATTCTCAAATTACATCCATTAGGTCGGTTGTTACTATTTTCAATTACAACATGGTTGCCGTTATTAGAATCTAATCAATCATCCCATCGGGAATTTCAATTTTTATATCCGATTCAACATGCAACTGACACGCAAGGCGGTAGCCTTGCTTTATCTCTTCAGAGGTTAAAATATTATGTTCGTCAAGATTTTTTTCATCGTCTTGGTTTTTCTTTTCAACCAATTTAAATCGACAACAACCGCAAATTCCGGCACCACCACATATCGATTCTAATTCGATATTTTGACCAATCAATCCATCCATTAAACGAACGCCATAATCAAGTTTAATCTTCTTTTGATTACCTTTTCTGTCAGTCAGAACAACATCACATTGTTTCTTTGGAAAGAAAGAGCCAAACAAAGATACAAAATCATTTTTAGTAAAACTTGAATAAATTAATAACATTCCAGAAATGGAAAAGAAGAAGAAAATCAATCCAGCAAAAATAATCAATCCATGATTAAAATCACCTCTATCGCCATAATCCATAAAGTGAAGCATCATAAAAAAATCAAAAACTCGCCAACTATCAGTTCTAACTCCTAAGAATTCTCCACTGGTGAAAGAAAAATAAACCTCTGAATTATTATTGTCCTCATAACTCGCTTGCCAAACGGGCAAGTCAAAATCTCTATTTTCATCATTACGTTCTGTCACTAAATTAATCGACTTTAAATTACCTTCAGCTCGATATCCTGACATTGCGAGATTTCTAATTAAATTCTCATCGACCCTAACTAGTTGTAAATTTATTGCGTCAAGTAATAGAACTTCTTTGCTTAAAGATACCTTGAAGACGTTTTGATTCAGTAAGTTATATTGTTTAATTTGAATCGCTTGAGGATATTTTTGCATAACTTCGCCTAAATTATTTTGAATCACCAACTGATCAGCTGCTTTATTTTCGTAAATAAAATTTCCGCGTACTTTTTGATGATCAATAAAACTAAAAACGATCCCGCTAATAATCCATATCAATAACTGCAAACCAACTAATAAAGCAATCCACTTATGCAAGCGGGTAAAACCCTGGATCAAACTCATGGGTTCTCCCCACGCTTTAAACGATAATAAAGCAAACTGGAACCAAATAACGCCATCAATAAACTAGTGATACTAAAAAAGCGAAACAGAAATCCCTCAAAACCACTACTGCCTGCATACTCCATAATGTGAAGAATCCAAAAGAAATCAAAAACACGCCATAAATCAGTTCTTTTTTTAATTAATTGGCCACTTTGAGGATGGAAATAAAGCGTTGAATCTAACCAGTCGTCATAGGAGACTTTCCAAATAGGCCGTTTACTTCCGCCGATTTCAACAGGAGAAACAGGCAACAATTTAATATGTTTTATAGATGCCTCACCTGCATAAATTAGATCAGCCTGTTGCTTAATAACTTCTTTTAATAAAGGGCTTTTTAGCTTTCCTGTTGTCGCATCAAGGATGAGTTGATGATTTTTTAGTTTTACCTCATAGACTATCTGATCAAAATACTGATTCAAGGTAACCGACTGAATATCAGGATACTCATCAATCACTGATTGATTAATTGGCACAAGCTTAGAGGGGTTAATCACCTGCGGCTGATTCATTTTAACCAGATGATCACCATGAATGATTTCAATATCAATGAGCGTCATATACAAACCACTAATCGACCAAATCAACACTTGGATGCCTGCGAACAAGGCTAACCATTTATGAGACTTTCGTAGCCATATTAGGTTTTTAATACTCAATTTTAACGATATTCCCGTAGTTTATGGTAAAATCGACATCAGTTTACTATGCTATTCCTATCAATTAAATCAGATATTATTTTTAGAGGACTAAAACAATGAAACAACCTGTTCGCGTAACAGTTACTGGCGCTGCTGGACAAATTTGCTACTCACTTCTTTTCCGTATTGCTTCGGGTGAAATGCTTGGAAACGATCAGCCGGTTATCCTTCAGTTATTAGAAATTACACCAGCTCTAAAAGTGCTAGAAGCGGTTAAAATGGAACTTAATGATTGCGCTTTCCCTCTCTTAGAAGGCGTTATCTGTACTGATGATGCAAAAGTAGCATTTACTGGTTCCGATTATGGTTTAATGGTTGGTGCAAAGCCTCGTGGCCCAGGAATGGAACGAGCTGATTTATTAAAAGATAATGGTAAGATATTCAGCACTCTTGGTAAAATAATCAACGAAGTAGCTAATCCAGAAATGAAAATCTGTGTAGTTGGTAATCCTGCTAATACTAATGCCTATATCCTAATGAAAAATGCGCCGAATCTTAACCCTCGTAATATCTCTGCATTGATGCGCCTTGATCATAACCGTGCGATTTATCAACTGGCAGAGAAAACAAGCAAATCAATGAATAGCATTAAGAAAATGACCATTTGGGGTAACCATTCAACGACTCAAGTGCCTGATATTTCTCATACCACTATTGGTGGTGAAGCAGCGCCATCTATGGTTGATGCATCTTGGGCAAACGATGAGTTTATTCCTAAAGTTGCAAAACGCGGCGCAGAAGTTATTGCGGCTCGTGGTTCATCTTCTGCTGCATCTGCGGCTAATGGTGTTATCGATCACATGAGAACATGGGTTTTAGGTACTAGCGAAGGTGATTGGGCATCAATGGCAATCTGCTCTGATGGTTCATACGGAATTGAAGAAGGTTTAATCTACTCTTATCCAGTGACTTGTAAAAATGGCGATTGGACGATTGTTACAGGCTTAGAGAATAGTGATTTTATCGCTGCAAAAATGAAAGAGTCGGAAGCTGAACTTCAGGAAGAAGCCAAGACTTGTTCTGATTTGTTTTAAGTGTGTAATTTCGAAACAAAACGACTTTAACCTAAAAACGGGACATTAGGTCCCGTTTTTTCTTCTCGCATTATCATAATCACAAATGAAGAGTTACTCCCTCAACTTTTCTGGTCTGGGTGGCCTTGAATGTTCCGCCTTCACCAAATCTAGGATCAATATTTCCAAATCTTTTTCTTTGTAAAGTAAACGCCATAGTGCAAGGTTGAGCAGTATTTAGTCCGGCTGTTCCATTTGCAAATAAACGAGAAGTAGAAATATCATATTCATAAACTCCATTATCGTTTATATATTCGGAAGAACTACTCGAAGTTGTCTCACCTTCCGTATTAATACAAGTAATAGTGGAAAAAAAATGGGTGCTGCCATCCTGAATTTCAGGTGTCCATGCCAAAACCACAGTTTCTTGCAAACTGTAATCCTCCGATGATAAAGGTGACGTTATCACAAAACTCGTTGGAAGAATCGCACGAGACTCAACGATATTTTCTCCGCTATTACGATAGAAACGAATATTTACTTCAGTATCGGATGTATTCGTATCCATATATGCCTGATAATCGATATCTAGAAAATCCGTATCCTCAGCCATTCTTTTGGTAACTCCTGCAGCAACGGCTTCCAAATACTCGCCGCTTGATAAAACCACATTGGTACCGAATTCACCGCCAACATTTAGCTCTACAACGACTCGAGTACGTTCATCAGCTTGCCCATCGGCTTCCATTTTAACCCACATACCAGAGGTGCGAATGTCCTCTGACTCAACACTTTCACTATTACATCCAATCGCCCAGATTAAGCTTGAGGCGAGTACTAACGATAATATATTTTGATATTTTATGACTAATTTCATATTGCTCCATCGTGTTAAATGAATTTCTATTAACTTGTGACCAATATTTTGCATATTCTATCCATAAAAATCATCATTTTTTTGAGTGAGTATTACCATTCTACTTAGGTAGAATTTTCATTTAGCTTTCTATTCATTTTTAAAAATTGAACTTTTACTAACTCTAACAAATATACTATTCAGGAATCACCAACTCACCTTGCCAATCAAACTTAGGATCACCAAGCACTAAGAAAAAAGGATTTAGTAAACATGCTTTTTGATTGTAGGTCATATCAGAAAAATCTAACTGAACGATTTTTCCACCAGCCTGCTCAACAATAGCTTGCGCTGCTGCAGTATCCCATTCGGATGTCAGGGCAAGACGAGGATATAAATCAGCTGAACCTTCGGCCACCATACACATTTTTAACGAACTTCCTCGACTGGTCAGATCATAACTTGCGAAGTTCTGGCAAAGGGTTTCTACCTTATCCAAACCATGTCTTCGACTTGCAACAACGGTGAAATGGTTTTCGCCATCCTTTTTCTGTAATGATCTAACTGAAATCTGTTTAGCCGCTTGGTTTTGTTCTTGTTTAAATGCGCCGATAGCTTCAGCTGCATAATAAATCACATCCGCAACCGGTACGTAAATAACACCTAACACCGGCTTTCCATTTATTTGCAAAGCGATATTGACGGTAAATTCACCATTTCTTGCGATGAACTCTTTAGTACCATCCAGAGGGTCAATCACAAATGATTGCTTCCAATCTTTGCGATCGTCAAACTCTATGTCTTTACTTTCTTCTGAAAGACATGGAATATCAGGATAGTTTGCTTCCAAAAAATTAACAATAATATTATGAGCCGCTAAGTCAGCTTTAGTTAAAGGCGAATCATCACCTTTTATCTGAACATCAAAGTCATCACTATTGTAAATTTCTAATATTTTATCACCAGCTTGTTTGGCTATTTTAATGACATCATTTAACAAATCTTGCATCTGTTTCTTTTATCCTTGAAGAAAATATGAACGCTGAGTTCTAACTGTTACTTTTTCTTTTATCTAGACATTTCTTTAATCTAAGATCTTCGTTTATCGAGAATCTGTTTGGCTAAAAAAAGCGCCGCTATAGAACGCGCTTCTGTAAAGTCAGATTGTTCTAGTATTGAATCAATATCGGAGATTGGCCACTTAACAACTTCCAAAGCTTCCGGCTCATCGCCTATTAAGCTTTCTTCGAACAAGTCTTCTGCCATAATTAGATTCATTTTATGGGTTAAATATCCTGGCGCAAGTGTCATTTTTTTCATACTGGTAAACTTGCTGGCGCCATAACCTATTTCTTCTTTTAATTCTCGATTTGCCGCTTGTTCAACAGTCTCATTGACTTCCATTAAACCTTTAGGAAAAGCAAGCTGATAGTTTTCAGTTCCAGCAGAATATTCTCGAATAAGTATTATCACTTCGTTATTAAGAATAGGCACAACCATTACTGCACCATTAGCCCCTGCTACAAGTCTTTCATAAGTTCGCTCTTCACCGTTAGAAAAAGTTAGCTCCAACTCCTCGACTTTGAATAATCGAGTCCTGGCAATCTGTTTCTTGCTTTTAATGATGGGTTTATCTGTAATTTGGGGTATCTTATTCATGAGTAGCGGTAATAATAGAGCTGACTTTCACTAGATTAACTGACAAAAGTCGCTAATACCAGTATAGGGAGAGCAATCTCTAGGCTTTTTTTGAGAATCCGGCTGAGGAATTGCTAAAAGGTGTCCAATACCAAACCGCTCAGCAGACGCTAATATCGGTAAACTATCATCGACAAATAGACATCGTTTAGGATCTAAATCGAATTTTTTTGTTAGCGCATGCCAGTATTCTTGTTCTTCTTTAGGATAACCCAAATCATGTGAACTAGACATTGCATCAAAATATTCAGAGAAATCTTTTTTGACTAATTTTAACTCTAATGTTTTAGGGTGTGCATTGGTCGCTAAAATAACCCGTTTATTGATTTTATTTAGGTGTGCTAAAAACTCTATTGCATGAGGACGTAGATCGATCTTATCATCGATCTCCGATTTGATTTTTACAATGTCGGTTGAGAGGAGTTCTGACCAATAGTCTAAACAATACCAATCTAATGTCCCTCTAACGTCGTTAGAATATTGCTCTAATATTTTCTTACTCTCAATCAGGGAAAGCTTGTGTTGCTTTGAATAATAAAATGGTAAATATTCGCCCCAAAAATAGTTGTCGTAATGCAGATCTAATAAAGTACCATCCATATCAAGTAAAATAGTATCAACTAAATCCCATGAAAAATTCATTTTATTGCCTGTCACAGTCGCTTTGGTCATAATTATTTTGGTCGTAGCCGCTCGCTTTAATAGAGCTTCTTCTTAAACTTAATTGGTAAACGTCCGTCTTTGACTGGCCCATTTGAGAATAAGGAAAGAGCCGCGTAAATATTTTGGTCAATGGATACTGAAACACTACCTCTAAATTCAAAAAGTCCCTCTTTAGTTAACGTCACTTTCCCTTCAATACCTAATTGATTTTTTCTTGTTTTACTTAGCGTTCCAGTAATTAATTTGCTTTCCTGATTAGTATCCCATAGCAAATCAAAATTCCCGAGTGGCCAGTTATTTCCATTGAGCGAAATATTTGCATTATTCCAACTGGTCATTCCCGAAAGATGACTAGGTTTTTGATCTATTAATTGAATAGAAAAATCCTTTGTACTCGCAATGCCATCCAAATTAATTCCAGGGAAGGGCATATATTTTTCAAACTTGATAGCATCAATTTCAATATTTGACTGGCTTAAGACGATATTCTTACTATCACCAATTTGAAAAGAAAAATCCCCTTTTAAATCGCCTTTATGGACTGAGCTGTTTCCACCAAATGAGCCAGTAATTAATGATAATAGGCTCAGATCATATTCGATCTCTTGTAAATTCCAACCTTTCACCAAAACTTGATCAACCTTTCCCGACCAAATACTACCGGTTAAATTCCCTACCAACAGATCATTGTTTTTCGGAATAAAGCCTTCGGCTAGTCGCGCAGGCGCAAACGCCACAACTAAAATAATAAACAAACCAATTAAAATACCAATTTTCTTTTTCATCTTATTCCTAATTCATTAATTATTCTAAAGTAGCACTTGTTTGAAAACAGCACTTGTTTCAAACTCTGGTTACCCTAAGACAGCACTTATGTAAAATTTTACTTAATTAATTTTACGTTAATACTGGTAATTCCGTTGCTATCTTGACTACGGATATTCGCGCTGGAAATACTGATTCCATGCCGCGTTTTTAATTCGTTAGACCAGCGTAAAAATGAATCAAAAGAAACATTATCAAACCAAATCTGCATTTCATTAGGGCTTTTACTATCTCTTCTAGATACTGGCAAATTAAATCGATTAGTCGTTGTATTTACAATCGAGGACAAAGCTTGAGAGCTCGTTCGACCGCTACTACCGCCTTTACTCGATAGAATAATCGGGACTTGCGCTTTCATCCAATTAACCGTTTTTTGTTTCGCAGCGACTTCTTTTTCTAAAGACGAAACTGAGTCGTTAACAGGGCTAAGTAAAACAAGATAAATAAGCAGCAGAGAGACAAGCACTGCAGCGACTATTGTAACTGTTTGATCTTTTTCATCGAGAGATGAATACCAAGCTTTTATTTGTTCCATAACGTCTTTTTCATAATATTTGTTACCCTATCTTTTATTGATATTTATTTTCGAATCGTTAACCGACTTGAATAACCTTCACCACGTTGGGTTTCAGATGATTTTTCTACTTGATGACCCACTTTTTTTAACGCCGCTGCATATTGATCGAGAACCACCAAATCAGAAGCGATCACATCCAACCTTAATTCATTTTTCACACCATCGTAACTGATATTAGTTGGGTAAATTCTTTCAAGATCCGTTAGCAATTCACTACTTGACATAAGTAGTGCTAAAAAGTCTGCGTCTCCAGATTGTGTGCCCACAGACTTCATGTGTACTCGCATTTTTTTATCAGGATTTCTTACATTTTTTTCTCTAGGAAAAGCTTGTTTATACAAGGTGTACTTCTGCTTTTCTAATTGTTCTTTTTGCTCTGCTAAGGTGTAAAAATAAATACCTTGATAAACCAAGTGAGTGATTAAAACGAATGCCGCTATGCTAGCCACTTTAGTTAAGAAATTAGTTAGCTGTGAGTTTTCCTTTTTTACTTCGTATTCATCTTGCAATAAAGTGATGGGAGTTGTTTTTTGTTCAATAAGAAATTCATTCATATTTTCGACTTGATGACTAGTTACCGCAAACCGGCCAACAGGTAGTTGATGAATAAACTCGTCAGTCTCTGTTTCAGAATAAATATCAAGCGGAATAGCTATAGGTAATTCATCCGCATCAGCTTCATTATTAATTTGTTTTTGTATTAACCAGCTAAAATCATCTTGATGGCAGTACCAACGCTTATCTTCAGAATCAACACTTAAACATTGAGATGAAGTTAATACTAAATTAATTCCTTCCTCTGGCACTTTTATTAAATCAATATCCACATAAATACTGCTTAACTTGATCTCTGCCTGTTTGAAACTCTCTAATATTGACTCTAAATATTCACGGTCAATCGCTCTGACTGCGAGTAATTTATCTTTACTTTTATCTGCCAGTGCAAAAAATAGATCATCCACTGAAGAAGCCATTTCATCTTCTAACATATAGGGAACGGCTTTACGCAATAAACGCTGCGCTTTATTAGGCACTTCAACCTGTGCACAACTGACGTCTTTACAAGATAAAACCAACGTCACGGTATTTAATGCTGCCATTTCTGCTAAGCAAGCGAGATCAGCTTTTAATATTTCATGACTTTCCAGTTCATGGATCGCCGTTTGGTTTTGGTTTATATCTTGGTTTTTGGATATTTCCCAAATAAATGAGGGCTGCTCTTTTTCACCCCAAAATAATGTTATTTCTGCCATTAGTCTTTTCCAAAATATCGAGAAACAACCTTAAACTGGTTATCGTCCTCTTTCACAAAAAGTGTTTTCATATAAACTTTGGTGCGATTTATTTCTGCTTTCGCATCCATCTGAAAATAGTTACTTGTTACATCTATTCTTTGCTTGAACCCTTTCTTTACCGTTTTCCCTGCGCCAACCGCATCCCAAAATTCTTGCATTTTATAACCGGCCTCAGGGCGTTGAGCTATAGCTTCCTTTATCTTATTTTCCGCAATCTTACCACCTAATGCGGCAAATAATAATGCCGCTCGTTCCTCGCTAATCGTATTCACATTTAGGCTATTGTCCTCACCCTTTGGCAACACACAAATATAATCCTTAATACTCGCGTAAATCTTGTTTCCAAACGACTTAACCGAACGCAGCTCACTAGTATGAGCCATTGAACCGTTGGCCGGTAAATAAGGTATATCTAATCCCTGATAATAGAGATCTTCCGCTCCATCTGGCCCACTTGGGGTTTGATCTGAATCAATCCAATCCCTTGCCTCTGCCGATAGAGCCGATGCTTGAACGTCCGTATTCTCTAACAATTTCTCTAACAATACCGTGAATATCTCTTCTCCAACAGTCACCTTATTTTGTGTTGCTGCAGGATTTCCATCCTTATTTCCCTGATTTGGGTCTTTATCTATTAGCGGCAAAGAGTTCAAATTAAAACAGCTTTGCATATCGGTAATACGGGCATTCATCACGCCGCCGTCAAACGGAAAAGTAATATCATCCTGTGCCCAGCTTTGTCCTAAATGCACGGTTTCAGCTTTTTCCAAATCAAATGATTTTTTTAAATAAATTTTCGCTAATTCTTCCATCCCGATTAAATAAGAATAAGCTTGGTCTCTATGGATCAGATTTCTATTAAGTTGCGATTGATAGTTAACTGTTTTATTCACTTCAACGACTAAAATAACTACAAAGGCAACAACTAACAAGACCGTAATTAATACCGTGCCTTTTTGTCGTGTTATTTTTTCTACCCTACTCACGGCTTTTTTTCTCGACGATCGGATATTACATAAAGCCTTTCAACCAAACCCAAGTCTTTCAGAAGCAATTTGACTTTGAGAGCAACCGGCAATGGATTAGCGTCTGTCTCCTGCTCCAAATTACCACTATCAACCGGCCAAAAATCTGTCCACTCTTCTCCATCAAAAAATTCAACCGAAAAACTAGTAACATCTTCTAATATTTCTCTAACTAAACCTTGCTCCAAACTCATTCCATCCGGATAGGCATAGCTTACGCGTTTTAGAGATTCATCTTCCACAAGATATGTGAGTTTTTCTAAATTAGAACGAGGCAAACCAGCGGGATTTCGTCGCCCTAAACGGGTAAAACTTAAATGAGTTGAACCAATAGAATCATCACCTGTTAAGTTGTTTTTTTTATCGCCAAATTCATCCCGAAATTTTCGTGGTGCTAGCTGCTGAATATCACTCGACAAAAATAACAAAGCTCTTTCTATTTGATTATACCTTTCTCCCTGACTCTGTATTTTTTTATGTCCAAGGGTTGCGCGGTCTAACAAATTCATTGCACCAATACCAATCAATGCAGCAATAGCCATGGCTATAATAATTTCTAACAATGTAAAGGCTTTTTGCTTATGTCTATTAAAATTAACCATTATTTTTTTATCGACTTATTGGCAACAAAGGCAATAAATCGAGTTACCGCAATTTCATCATTTTCTTTTAACCTAACTTCGACTTCAATCTGGCGTAATTCTTTTTCTGTTGTCTTGCTAACAGTTTGTAACCAATACCAAGTATGGTTAGCCATTTCAGCACTGCCTCGGATCACGCCGATATTTGGCCATTTTTTTTCGAGCCGAGTTTCCGCAACGCGATTCATAGCCACCCAATGACCAACGGTTCTCTGATTGGACGTTACCTGAGCCGATTGATAATGAGTCATTTTCCCCAGTAAGCTAACTGCGGCGTATCCAAAAATAGCCATAGCAATCAACACTTCAATCAAAGTGAATCCATTTGCTTTTAACTTTTTAAATGAATAATTCAATAGATAACTCGTTTTATATTTTACCCATAATCTTATTCTTCGTTTTCAAATTCTCGATCAAGATCTTGAAATAGATTGCCAACTAGTGGCCCTTCATATTTTAGGTTTCCGGTAAGAAAACCTCGAACTCTAAAAAATATGTTTTCTTCACGATTTTTTTGCATTGATTCTTCAACAGCAATAGCAATTGAGAACTGATTTTGCTCACCACTAGAAAGAAAATATATTTGAGGTGGTTCAACTTTCTTTTCTTTTTCTTCATCACCTTCAAAAATTTCAACATCTTCTTCAAAGATATCAATTTCATCTTCACTCGAAGAAAAAACATTTTCTCCATCAATCGAAAGATTAACATCTAACCCTTCTGGGAACTCATGCTCGCCTAATCCTGGTATTCCTTCAATGGCTTGCCACTTGGCAGGCAAATCTTCCTCATTTTCGTTAAGGACTAAAAATTGATAACCTTCTTCATCAATGTTAAGACCGTATTCTTGATTTAATATAACCGCTTGATCTCTCACTAACTCAATAGCCGCTACCAATCTCAATATTTCTTTCTTCGCTAACTTGTCGGTGTTTTGCGACAAGTTCGGAAATGCGACAGCGATTAAGGTTGCCATAATTGCCATGGCAATTAAAATTTCTAATAGACTGAAACCCTTATTCCGATAATTAAATATCATTAAGAACTATTGTTCACCGGTTTTAAAAGCTTTGATAACTTCATCAACATTCCAGTTACCTATGTCAACAGCCATACCTTCTCCACCTTCTTCACCGTCAGCTCCTAGAGAGTAAATATCATACTCGCCGAACTCTCCTGGATAAGCATATTGATAAGGATTCCCCCAAGGATCAGGGTTCAATTTAATATACCCTTGACGAGCATAATTACTTGGAATTGGTCGTATTTCAGGCCGATTCTCTAACGCCTCAATTCCTTGTTCAGAAGTGGGGTACATAAAATTATCGGCACTGTATTGAATCAAGGCTGATTCAATCGCTTTGATATCGGTTTTAATCTTTAGTAAGTTTGCTTCTTCAGTTTTACCCGCAAATTGAATCACCATAACGCCACCCAATATTGCCATAATTGCCATTGCAACTAAGATCTCTAATAGAGAAAAACCTTTTTGTTTTTTAGTTAAACTATTCATCAATAATACCCTGCTTATATAAATTTAATTTTTACTAACACTTATGTAACTACTCAGCCAGCCCTTGAAAATAAGCCAACTCTTCGTTAAAAAATGGTCATTTATACCTATAAATTCACATTTTCTGCCTTGATTTGACATATTTCGGCGACAATTTGAGCAGTTACAAATAATTTTGACTACTCGCTGAGTAGTTACACACTTATTTAGGTTAACGTATTACTTAACTCAAACACTGGTAACATAATTGCCAATACGATTGTAAAAACAAAACCACCCATAATTAGAATCATAATTGGACCAATCATATCCATCATGACGCTAACCATATTGTTAAATTGATTTTCTTGATTATCCGCTGCTCGATCAAGCATCTGCTCTAACTCTCCAGAGCTTTCACCACTGGCGATCATGTGTAGCATCATTGGTGGAAAATATCCACATTGCTGTAATGAAATTTTAAGACCTGCACCTTCACTGACTCTTAATGCGGCTTCGTTAACTGCCTTTTTAAGCTCCATATTTGTCATCACTTCACCGGCAATTTTTAATCCCTCTAACAAGGGCACACTACTAGCGCTTAAGATTGCCAAAGTCCGAGCAAATCGTGCGGAATTTAATCCCCTAATAATCTTTCCGATAAACCATGCATTTATTTTCCAACGATCCCAAGCTAGTTGTAATTTTGGATTTCTTAATAAATACTTAAAACCTGTAATCAATAAAACAATGACTATTACAGTTAATATTCCCCAGGATTGTACATATTCACTCATACTCAATAACGCTTGAGTAAGCCATGGTAACTCTTGTCCTGATTGGACAAAACTTGCGGTAATCTGCGGCACTACATAGCCAAGCAAAAAGCTCACGATAGCAACACTAACCACTGACAAAATAACTGGATAAACCAAGGCACCCGAAATTTTCTGTGATATTGCTTGACGTGATTCAGTGTAATCAGCCAACCTTTCCAGAACCAACTCTAAATGCCCGGACTTTTCACCTGCCGCCACCATTGAACAATAAAGATCGGAAAAAACTTTTGGATATTCACTCAAAGCATCCGCTAATGAATAACCTTCAACAACTCTTGCTCGAATACCTAACAGCATCGATTGTTGTTTACTTTTTTCACTTTGTTCAGCAACTGCTTTAATCGTCTCTTCAACAGGTATTGCAGCTCTAATAAGCGTTGCAATTTGACGGGTAATTAACGCTAGATCCGCAGCACATATTTTTGTGCGACTTAATCCGTTTTTTTTATTTGCCTTGTTTTGTTTGTCACTTTTATTAACCCCTTCAACTTCGATAGGAATTAATTTTTTATCTCTTAATAGCTGGCGAATTTGTCTCGGCGTGTCGCCTTCTAAGATCCCTTTTTTTTGCTTGCCTGCTCGATCAAGCGCAATGTATTCAAACGCCGCCATTAGTCTTCTCTAGTTACTCGTAAGACTTCTTCAACAGTTGTAATTCCTTCTAACACTCGACGCTTTCCATCTTCTCGAATGCTAAAACCTTTGTTTCTAGCATGTTTTTCAATTTCTAGTTCACCCGCCCCTTTATGAATCATGCCACGCGTTTCTTCATCGATAGTCACTAGTTCAAAAATACCTTGTCGCCCACGATAGCCCGAACGATTACATTCTGCACAACCGACTCCATGATAAATTTGCGGTGGATGAGTTGCGTCAAAGCCCATTAACTCGCATTCTTTTTCAGTTGCAACCGCCGGTTCTTTACAAGTCGGACAGAGTGTTCTTACTAACCTTTGAGCCAACACACCCAATAAACTCGATGACAATAAGAAAGGTTCAATTCCCATATCATGTAGCCGAGTCACAGCACCAGAAGCAGTATTAGTATGTAAGGTCGAAAGTACAAGGTGTCCTGTCAAACTGGCTTGAACGGCTATTTCAGCGGTTTCTAGGTCACGTATTTCACCAACCATAACGACATCGGGATCTTGTCTTAATATTGCTCGAAGTCCTCTAGCAAAGGTCATATCTACCTTGGTATTTACTTGAGTCTGACCAATGCCGTTGAGCAAATATTCGATCGGGTCTTCAACCGTTAAAATATTTCTAGACGCATTATTGAGCAAGGTTAATCCTGCATAAAGAGTTGTGGTTTTACCTGAACCAGTTGGTCCCGTTACTAAGATAATTCCATGGGGTTTATGCAGTAGAGAATCCATCTCTTTCATTAGGTTTTCTGGCATACCTAGATGAGAAAATTCCAAACGTCCTGCTTGTTTATCTAACAATCGCATTACTACTCGTTCACCGTGACTTGAAGGAATAGTTGAAACACGAACATCAACCCCACGATTGGCGATTTTTAGTGCGATACGCCCATCTTGGGGCACCCGTTTTTCGGCAATATCTAACTTTGCCATCACTTTAATTCTCGACACTAAAAGCGGGGCTAACTTTTTCCCTGGACTTAAAACTTCACGTAAAACACCATCAACTCTAAATCGAACTTTTAGATCGTTTTCAAACGTTTCAACATGGATATCTGATGCATTCTCTTTAATCGCTTCGGTTAACAAAGCATTGATTAATTTTATAATCGGTGCATCATCATCGGCTTCTAATAAATCTTCCGTTTCTGGTAACTCTTCTGCCAGCTTAAATAGATCAAGATCATCGCCAATATCTTCCATTGCCGCCATCGTTTCGCCAGCATTGTCTTGATACACCTGACCTAAAATAAATTCGAAATCATCATCGCTGACAGTTTCAAATTTGAGCGGGTAATTAGAAAAGCGACGTGCTTCTGAAATAGCTTGCACCGTTACATTATCACGAACGATCGCATGAATAATATTTTCATCGTCTTGCTTAGTTTTAAAAACAATCCCTTGGCGTTTTGCAAAAGAAAAAGGCAAACGAACTTCCACTATATCTTCTTCCGAAGAAATAAAATCTTCAGTTGTCCGTTCTTGCTTAAGAGCTTCTTGTTTCAGAACAGCTTGCTCTTCGGTTATAAAATCACTGACAGCCATATTAATTCTCAAATATTCCTAAACTACCTAGGATCTGCTACATCGTCTTTATTAACTTCATCATAAGACGGAGGCAAAGACAGCGCGTCATCCCATTCAGGTAATTCTGCTAGGTCAGTAAATGGCATTAGGGAAATGCCTCTCATTTTTTTATCCTGCTGTAAGGCGCGCATATAATTATATTTTCGTGAACTTATATTGTCGCTACCGGCATGGTCAGTGATAATTGTCGGACGAATAAATACCATTAAATTAGTTTTGCGTTTCGTTGTTCCAGTGGAAGAAAATAGCCTTCCCAACCAAGGAATATCACCAAGTAACGGAATCTTTTGCTCACTTTCTTGGACATCATTATCAATCAAGCCCCCAAGAACAATTGTTTGTCCACTGTTAACTAAAACCGTTGTATTAATTTGGCGTTTGTTAGTAATAACATCAACAGAAGTTGCCCCAGCAATACCAGAAACTTCTTGCTCAATGGTTAATACCACGGCATCACCTTCATTAATCTGAGGGGTGATCTTTAGTTTAATCCCAACATCTAAACGATCGACTGAATTAAAAGGATTCTGGTTGCCTCCACTACTTTGTTGTGAACCAGTAATTACCGGGATTTCCTGACCAATACTAATGGTTGCTTCTTCGTTATCTAAGGTTGTTAAGCTTGGCGTTGATAGAACATTTGACTCTGTATCCGTTGCTAATAATTTAAGCAATCCCGCCCACGATGCGTTATCTGTAAAACCAAATAATGCGCCAGTCAATCCACTGATAGCTTGTGCGATGCCTAAGCCGTTATCACCATTTTGCGCTGGCTCCGTTGTCGTAATCGTGCCATCGGGCGCTGTAGTTGTCACACTTGAACCACTTGATTGACCTCGATTAGACATTACTCCCGCCAACAAACTAGTGGCAGTTGGTGACGTATTAGAATAATTAATGATGCCTTTGTCAGATACCCATTGAACACCCAATTCTTTATTTAACGCTTCAGAAATTTCAACAATAATCGCTTCAACATGAACTTGTTGACGACGAATATCAAGTTGATTAATGACCGAATCAAAAGATTTCATAATATCGGGCGGCGCAGTAATAACCAATGCATTAGTTTCAGTATGCGCTTTAATCGAATAAAGTTTATTGTTTCCTCGTCGAGAGCCTGATGACTTTTTCTGGTCATCCGTTTCTAGTGAATCTGCAACCCCTTCAAGCAAGGTGGCTAAATCTTCAGCTTTGGCATAACGCAAGTGCCTTACTTTAGTGTTGCCGGCATTTTTTATTGGTAAATCAAGTTGTGCAATTAATGCTTTTAGGCGCAAGGATGACTTTTTATCGGCGCTCAATAAAATACTATTGGTTCTTTCGTCAGCGACAAATTTTGGTTTGTTGACGTCTGACGCTTTTTTCGCACCACTTTGTTTCTCAATATTTTCTAAGATCCTAACGATTTCCGTTGCAGACGCATGTTCTAACTCAATCACTTCTATTTCTTCATTACTTTCTTTATCGATTTTTCGAATGATTTTTACAATTCGATCAAGATTAGCTGCTGAATCATGAATAACAATCACATTAGTCGGTTTATATTGAGCCATATGCGATTGCTGAGGAATGAGCGTTCTCAAAAGTGGTACAAGTAGTCCGACATCTACGTTGTCAACCTTTAGCACTCTTGTGACTAATTGATCACCACTATAAGTTTCACCTTCATTATAAACGTCAACAGAATCTTGCTTGGCCGATTGAAGCTGCTGGATTTTATAAATACCATCGGTCTTTACTGCTGAAAATTGATGGACTTTTAATACACTCAAAAAAAGCGCAAAAATCTCATCCTCATCCATTTCATGTTGAGCAATTACCGTTACTTTTTTATTACGAACTCTAGGGTCAATAATAAATGTTTTACCGGTGAGACGGCTGACCATTTCAATAAAAACTTCTATATCTGTTTCTTTTTGATTAATGGTTGCTTTATCAGCTTGCACGCTGCCGACAACCAAGATCAATCCTAAAACAGCAAGGGTTAATTTTTGAGTCACTATTTTTAACACTGATTAATATCCTTGTTTATTTTTTTGTGGTACATATCTATTGTTTTTTCCGAACATATTTATTGTTTTTATAGAACATCATAATCAAATTCCAGCCTTATCAATTAAGTCGGGTGTACTTGATGAATTGGGGTCCAAATTAAGCAACAGACTAACAGGACTGCCATGTCTATCTATTTCAACTTGTAGTTCTTGCATATTCTGTACGTCACTCATTAACTGCATCGCGTTTTGAGGATCAGACAGCGACACGCCATTGATCGAGGTGATCACATCTCTTGGACGCAAACCTAGCTGAGTAAACAGGCGTTTATCTTTTCCAGCGGAGATCTCAATCCCTACCATTTGTCCATCGATCAATTTAGGTTTGTAATTAACTAAACCAACTAAACTGAGTGGATCGTTTTGTAGCTGATCCCGGTATTTATTAAGTGAACGAGTGATTTGCTGATTTTTTCGTTTATCTTGAATTTTTTTCTTTCGAACCGTCTTTAATTTGGATTTATTAGAAGATGCGTTTTTTCCCGTATTAGGTACAACGTCTTTTAATCTAAGAACTTCCTTAACACCATTAGTCTCCAAGATAACTCGATCTACGTGAACCTGTCTTAAATAAACTCTTCCAGGTACATTAAGCTTTTCGTCAATAAAATAGACTTCTTGCTTTCCTTTATCTGACTCAATAATCGCATTAGAATGCTCTTTAACATCGGCAGAATAAATCCCTTTTAAGGTCAGCTTGAGACGAGTTTCTCGCTCAACTTCAACGACCTCCTCTTGAGGAGCCTGTACATTTGCCGCACCAAAAAGGTGGCGATTAACTAGGCTGTTGATATCTAATTTCTGAATTGACGAGCCTTGGCTCTTAGACAACTGCCCAACAACAGCTTTTTGATTGGAGACATCCGGCAGCATAATGTGAAGCGTCACCAACCAAAACAATTTTGCCAAAATAACAATAATAAAAATCCAACCACTCCATTGGATAACAGGTAGCCAAGCGGAATAATCCTTTGCTTTTTTAACGATGTTATTTGTTGTTAAATTCATTCTTTCCTAAAATATCTAATAAGTTTGCAATCTCATAAAATCTAGTCGTTCACTGATTTTACAAGTCAAACCGCGTACATTGTCAAATCAGCCCAATAGTCTAACTGAATTCCTAGTTTTTTTTAACTGCAGAATTTGGCAAAAACGTTAATAAGAGCAAAAATAGTATGTATTTTGCCTAATTTTTAAACAATTCCCCTGATTTTTGCACTACTTCTAAGTTATATTGTTTGCTGCCTAAGATAAACGTACTATTTGAAGTAAAAGGGTCAAACCAAATTACATTAAAAGACTCAAACTAAACATTAATTGTCGAAAGGTCGCTAAGTGACAGATAACAAAAATGAAAGTATCAGACTCGATAAATGGCTATGGGCTTGTCGTTTTTACAAAACTCGCGCCATCTCTAAAGCCGCAATTGAAGGTGGCAAAATTAACTATAACGACAGTAAACCTAAACCCGGGAAAATTGTTCAGTTGGGCGATACAATTAAGCTCCGCCAAGGTTTTGATGAGAAAACCGTCATTGTAGCGGCACTCTCAGATAGGCGGCAATCAGCAACCATTGCTCAAACCCTTTATCGAGAGACACCTGAGAGCATCCAAAAAAGGGAGGAAGTAGCCACTTTACGCAAATTATCTGCTCCTTCAACCCAAGGGAAACCAGATAAAAAACAACGTCGTCAAATTCACCGCTTTAAGAACTATAACGAAGATACCTAAATCATGCATTCTGAGGTGGAATGGGTATAAGCATTGTTTAATTTTTATGCAAAAACTCATTACATCTCACCCCATAACTAGTGTATAATGCGCGCCTTTCGCGACTGCGACCCGAATTTTCATAGAAAAGTAATTCGAATTTTAACTAAAGATAGAGTAGAAAGATGACTGATTTAAGCAAATACAGAAATATAGGTATATTTGCCCATGTAGACGCTGGTAAAACAACGACCACAGAGCGAATTTTGAAGCTTACCGGCAAAATCCATAAGACCGGTGAAGTACATGATGGAGAGTCTACTACTGACTTTATGGAACAGGAAGCTGAGCGCGGAATTACCATTCAGTCAGCTGCAACGACTTGTTTTTGGAAAGACCATCGTTTGAATGTCATCGATACTCCCGGACATGTTGACTTCACAGTTGAAGTTTATCGTTCATTAAAAGTTCTTGATGGCGGTGTTGGTGTGTTCTGTGGAAGCGGTGGTGTTGAACCTCAATCAGAAACTAACTGGCGTTATGCAAATGATTCTGAAGTAGCTCGTATCATCTTTGTTAATAAACTAGATCGAATGGGTGCTGATTTTTTCCGTGTTGTTAAGCAAGTAGAAGACGTACTTGGTGCTAACCCTCTTGTAATGACACTTCCAATCGGTATAGAAGATGATTTCGTTGGCGTTGTTGATGTTTTAGCTGAAAAATCTTACGTTTGGGGTGAAACTGGCGCACCAGAAGACTTCACAATCGGTGACGTTCCAGCAGATATGCTTGATAAAGTTGCTGAATACCGTGAAATGATGATTGAAACAGCGGTTGAACAAGATGATGACTTAATGGAAGCCTATTTAGACGGTGAAATGCCTTCTATAGAAGACATCAAGCGTTGCATCCGTAAAGGAACAAGAGAATTAGCTTTCTTCCCGACTTATTGTGGTAGTGCGTTTAAAGATAAAGGTGTTCAGAACGTTCTTGACGCCGTTGTTGATTATCTACCGTCTCCAACAGAAGTAGACCCTCAGCCATTAACTGACGAAGAAGGTACTCCTAACGGTGAATATGCAATCGTTTCTGCTGATGAACCTGCAAGAGCACTTGCATTTAAAATTATGGATGACCGTTTTGGCGCATTAACCTTTGTCCGTATTTATTCTGGTGTAATCAATAAGGGTGATACTCTGCTTAACTCCTTCACCGGTAAAACTGAACGTATTGGTCGAATGGTTGAAATGCACGCTGATGAACGTACCGAATTAAACACCGCTCAAGCGGGCGACATTATTGCTATCGTAGGCATGAAAAACGTACAAACTGGTCATACTTTATGTGATCAAAAACACCCTTGTACTTTAGAGCCAATGATTTTCCCTGAGCCAGTAATTTCAATTGCTGTAACACCTAAAGATAAAGGTGGTTCTGAGAAGATGGGTATTGCGATTGGTAAAATGGTAGCAGAAGATCCAACCT
>Ga0316204_10004322_pt1 | contig 25693 bp, 22 predicted proteins | sample 6monrhotite_MG_2_FD_205661 | JGI IMG/M metagenome (GOLD analysis project Ga0316204, IMG submission 205661) | Microbial mat bacterial communities from mineral coupon in-situ incubated in ocean water Damariscotta River, Maine, United States -... | ecosystem: Environmental > Aquatic > Marine >...
AGCAGACAAACGCCTCAATATCGTCCGCTCTGAAATAGTCGATAAGGCTGAACAGAAAAAGCGCATTTCACTGCTCTATCGAGATGATCTTGATCTTGTCGATCATCAAAGACTACTCAAAGATGAGTTAGTACGTGCGGATGAAGATCGTGGTCTATTGAAAGAGCGCATCACCGCAGAAGGCGAAGCAGCCAAACGAGAACGTCGCAACGCTGATAGAAAAAAGATCAATCGATGGAAGCTACGTGACGAAGAATTATTGTCCTACCGGACTGAGATTAGGAATAAATTGGGTGATCTCAAAGAGGCGATTAAGCAGCGAAACATAGCATCTTCCGGCCGAGTAAGTGATGTAGGTGTAGCGAGAGTTGATGAACTAGCGACAGCGTTTATGGAGACTGCCCAGGCAATGCTGCCAGAAGCCCAATATCATCAGATTCTCCAAATGGCCGAGGGGCGTTTAAGGGAGGATGAATCGTGATGGAATCGACAAGCCCTTTCCCTTTTTGGACACAGCCCTTTCGGGTAGGGCCTTTCCATTAATGCCACCCTTCCATTATTAAAACCATTTTCGGTCAATATGACCCTTTAGTGGATTTGACTGGAAATAATGAGTAGAGAGAGAAATGTGAAGCAGCATGAATACGAGAAAGTAATGCTCTGGACTATGTGGGGTCCGTCATCAGTCCTGAGCCTGTTTTAGCAGATGGACTTTCTCTTTGTCATTCAGCTGGCTGAAGCAGTAGATCAGCTCTGCAAGGTCATCGGACTCAGCATAGAAGTAGGCAGAAGGAATGCTAAGTGCTGCGGCAATTTCTTTTAACCGAGAATACTTAGGGATATGGGTACCTTGCTCATATTGATTCATCTTGGCGCTGGCATTGGATTCGTCAATCCCAGCCAGGATACCGAGCTTCTCTTGAGTGAGTCCTGCTCGTGTTCTTGCTTCTTTTAGCCGTGTTTTTATAGGTGAATCTATTGCCACTGGTACAGTCAATCCATCGGAAAACTACGATTTTCGTAGGATTTAACTTGACTGTGTACTACGTTTTACGTAGGTTCTGGATGGTTCTACTTCGACAAGGAGTGCGTTGATGGGGGTCAATAGGGTGTTTGTGGATCGGCAGCCAGGGCAGGTGATTAGGATAGGGTTGGAGACTCATGTCGATCCTAATATGCCCGTCGAGCAGTTGTTTTCAAAAGGTATGGTGGAAGTGATGGTGGCTAGAGTGGACGAGGACGGTGGAACGAAACTGATGGTGACTGCGCCCGAGAACTTTTTGATTACAATCAGGAACTGTTGTTTTTGACGTGTCGTTGAAAAAAGGTGATTCAGCCCTTCTTTATCTCATGTGATTGTGGCCGATATAATTTGTATGGCGTTTCGATTATTTCGTTTATTGCGAATAATTCGAAAAGGCTATAATATTAATTATCGAAGCTAGGCTCAATAGGAGCTAATTGAAGGAAGGATTATCGCTATGGCCGCAAGAAATCAGCATGAAATCGTTACGCCCTCGGAGCAAGAGGCAGAAATTGCTATAGAAAGCAGTCGCTTACTGGCGGCTTGCTTGGGGAAGGGCGAAACAGCACGAATCCGGCTTATTGATGGCGAGGAGGATATTACCGTCCCTGTTTCGGCCATGCGCATGCTGGTCGATATTCTCGCCCATATGGCCCAGGGAGATGCCGTGACCTTGGTGCCTCACCACGCTGAGCTTACCACCCAGCAGGCCGCTGATTTTCTCAATGTTTCTCGTCCCTATCTGGTTAAACTGCTGGAAGAGGGTGGGATCGCCTTCCATAAAGTAGGCACCCGGCGACGGGTTCTCTTTAAGGATTTGATGGAATATAAGCGTAATTCCCAGATTGAACGTGCTGGCGCATTGGATGAGTTAGCTGAGCAGGCTCAGGAGCTTGGTATGGGTTACAACTAGCCAAAATAGGATATATGGATGGCTAATTTCACCGCACTATTTGATGCTTGCGTGCTCTATCCTGCGCCCCTGCGTGATTTCTTGCTCAGGCTGGCAATGACGGAGCGGTTTCGGGCACGTTGGACTGACGATATTCATGATGAATGGATTCGGAATGTACGGAAAAATCGTCAAGACCTGTCAGCTGAGCAACTGGATCGTACCCGACAGCTTATGAATCGAGCTGTTCCTGATTGCTTGGTGACAGGTTACGAGGAGTTTATTGACGGATTGGAACTGCCAGACGTGGATGACCGTCATGTGTTGGCAGCGGCGATCCGATGTCATGCCGGAGTGATAGTCACCTTCAATTTGAAAGATTTTCCAGTGAGAGTTTTGGATAAATATGGCATAGAGGCGCAACACCCAGATGAATTTGTGGGTCACTTGTTGGACTTAGACCCTGGTGCAGTTTGTTATGCCGCTAAGCTGCAACGACAGTCACTGAAAAACCCACCAAAGTCACCACAGGAGTTTCTTGATACCTTGTTGCAGCAAGGGTTGGCAGGAACGGTTGCTCAACTGGAAGAGATGGTAGATTTGTTGTAAGCATGGTCTGAAAAATGGCAAACACCAAACTATTATGTTAAATCTTAGGCTACAGCCCAAAAAGTAGTCTGTTTAATCGGTATGCCCAACTATTAATCGGGAGCGTGTGGAGAACAACACAATGAGAAAAGTAGCCCTGAAAATCATGGATTCACTCATGGCCCTGCTTTTGGCAGTGGTGGTTGGGTTCTTTACTCACTGGTTGGTAGGTATGGCTATTGGGGCGTATTGTCTTACTCGAATATTTTTTCCGAAACCTGCGGCGTTAGCTCAGATCAACTCTCCTGCTAGACAGAAAAAATTAGAGGAAATGCGGCGAAGAGAGGATGATGAAGAATTCGACCAGAGATTTTTCCAGCATGGTGTTTTTGGTTCTCATCTAAATGATGACTAGGTTTAACATATGTTAGTTGTAGTAGCTCAAACTTGAGCTGACACTTTTCCGGTAATAGCAGTCTGTCTGACTAGGTGCTGTTAGCCGCCGTTTTAGTTAGTTGGTACGAACAGCGGTACCATAGACAAAGCAGTCATAGAAATTTCGGTGTAATCTCTGCTGCCGCTTCAGCATTGGCTCGATAAGTATATCAAACACGATATGTTTAAAATTCACCCACTTGCATAAAGTTCAATTGAGCTTGCTCGCTTCATGAATGATAGTAATGCCACCTCTAGTCACGATGCAGACGATGATACATCCAATGATTAGATCGGGATAAGGGGAGTTGAAATACGCCACTAGTAGACCGCCCGCAATGACTCCCAGATTCGCATCGACATCGCTCTTGAAAAAGATCCAGCTGGCACGCATATGAACCTCGCCTTTTCTGTATTTATAAATCAATGTGAGGCAGGTGATTTTCGCTACCAAGGCAGCCATCCCCATTAGAATCATAAGCAGTGATTCAGGCTCACTACCATAAAGATATCGACGCATAATGTCATAGAGCACACCGACGCCTAGGGAAAGTTGCTAAACACCGCCCATCAAGGCCGATTTCGCTTTTCTTCCCACACCTTGTCCAACGGCATAGAGCGCAGTTAAATAAACCGTTGCATCGGCAAACATGTCTAATTAATCGGCAATCAATGCTGTGGATTCTGCAACGATACCCACGATAATTTCTGCCAGGAACATAAAACCGTTAATGACTAGAAGGATAATGAGTGTGTTGCGCTCTTCCATATCTTTGGTTTTAGTATCACGGTTCAACATAGACATTCACTTACGATGAGATCAAGGGCCGGACGTAGCTAATGTTTGATCTCCTCCCTTGTTAATGCAAACAAAGCAACTGCGGAGAGAGCAGTTAAAACAGCCGCTATATAAAAAGCCGCTCCCATACTAATCCATTGCCATATTACGCCGAACAATAAAGCTCCCGGCAGTGCCAACAAGCCACAAATAAGATGATAGAGGCCATAAACAGTGCCACGTTGCTCTTCGGGTGCAAAGTCGCCTATCAGGGCACGTTCCGCGCCTTCAGTGAACGCGGTGCTCGCGGTATAGAGAAGAAACAGCAACCAGACCCACCAGGTACCGTCCGAGAACAACGCGAACATCAACAGCAATACGATTCTGCCAGCCCAGCCGATAATGACTACGGGCATTCGTCCGATGTGGTCTGATAATATTCCGGCGGGAGTCGAGATCACTGCCCGTACAGCGTGAGCAGCTGCCCATACCAGCGGTACCCACACTACCTGCAAGCCTGCATTGCTCAACCATAATATCAAGAACGCTTCAGGGGGCGTGGCCAGGGCCATTCCCCCTGCAGTCAGAATCAATGCCCGAACGCGTTTGTCCAGCTCACGCCAGTGAAACCGAGTTGATTTTGTAACAACTGGTGTAGCAGGTGTTGGTAAGGCGAATACGACCAACAGGATAACCAGCAGACCGGGAATGAGTGAGGTGAGAAAGACATCGCCCAATTCAAATCCCACTTGCAACAGCATAAACGCCAGCAACGGACCGAGCATCGCCCCGGTGTGATCCATGGCGCGATGAAAACCAAAAGCGCGTCCCCGTATTCGCTGATCGACGGTGATGGCGATGAGTGTATCTCGTGGGGATGTGCGCAAACCTTTACCCACACGATCCAGAAAACGCAGCACCATGACCGAGGCCCACCCAAGTGCCAGCCCGATCAGCGGACGTGATACATTGGAAACAGTATAACCACCCACAACTAGCTTTTTAGGGTTCCAGCCCCGATCAACCAGCCAGCCGGAAACCAGCTTCAAGATACTGGCACTCGCTTCCGCCAAGCCTTCGACCAATCCAACAATCACAGGCCCGGCACCTAAGGTTGCCGTCAGAAACAACGGTAGTAGTGGCGTAATCATTTCGCTGGCAGTGTCATTAAGCATAGAGACCAAACCAAGCACAACGACCGTTCGTGGTAAAAAATTTTTCACACCTTGAGTGACCTCATTTTTTTACGATGACATACAGGCTAGCCAACAGCACAATCAGTGTGATCACGCTTACAACCGCCTCATAACCGATGCCGTATTCCATCAATATCTCTTTTATAAACTCTATCATTTTATGGCTGCCATACTCATATGGATTTGATGAATATTATTGGATCAATCCGACCAACGTTTAAACTCTTAAAATAACTTTTGTGACGTTTGGTAAGGTCAGTAATATCAATATCGATAAGTCACCGTAACAGATCCATAATGTAGGCCTTTGTCTTGTGTTTCAAAACGTTTGCCCTCACTAACCCAACTTGCCGATATGCCCCATTTTCGTGTGGAATAACCAATCCCGTAGAAAACACCTGCACTCAGCAGCTCTTTTTCCACACTTGGGCTGTCACGAAAGGTATTCCCATCCAGAAAAATATTTCTGAGTGTGAGCCTGCCGGTGATGCCGAATAAGCCAAAATAGCCTTGGCTTAAGTCTGTGCGAAACAGATAGGTATTTTGTGCAACAGAAGGCTGGACGTTATGTGATTGTGGCGTACCAATTTCTGTGATCAATAATGCCAGGCTCACTTCCGCGCCGGTATTGATGGTGCCCAATTCAGCTTGTTGAATGTTTATCCATTGGTAGTTAAAACCACGCTCTAGTTGTCCCATGGAAAAAGGTGTTCTACGCTCATACATCAGATTGAATACCAGTTCATTATGTAACTGGTTGTTCCACCCTTGTGGTTCATCGGAATTGATAAGTTGATGCACATGTCGTTGTGTATCGTCCGCCTGCGACCAGGGCCCAACGATGCCCACCATAAACCTGACGGTATCGGCATAACCTTCATTTCTGGCGCTTAGATCGGCGGCCATATACAGCATACCTGCATAGGGCATATCATCGGGCTGAGGGTTTGAGATGCTGATGTCTGCCGGTGTAAACATGAGTTGTCCGAATTGATACGCCAGTGTGCGATGATCGAAATCATCGGTCACCAGCGGAAAAGGATCTAACAAAGGCAACAGCAAAGACGGCGTGGTCTCACGGTTGAACTCATCGAATGGCTTTGATTCAAGGCGAATATGCACACCGTTTGTGTAATGCCTGTCGCCGTTGGTCAAGGTGAAAAGATCATTATCCAAAGTAAAGGAGAGTGCTTGCCACTCAACAGCGGATTGCGCCTGAGCAACCGATATCACCAGCGTGTTAACGATCAGCCACCAATAAATACACCCAATCCGCATAAATAAGCCCCTACCTAAAAGCAACCGTCTGGAAGCACCCCTACTGTGCCGCTGTCAGACTCTTACGGAACAGCGCCAGCGCCACTAAGAAAAACACCATGCCGATAACAATATTTGCAACTAAATCGGGCCACACCACCTCAAAGCCTGCACCACGATAGAGGATGGCTTGCGCGATGCTAACGAAATGGCTGGTCGGGGCAAACTGCATCGCAACCTGCACAAATTGCGGCATGCTCTCGTAGGGTGTTGAGCCACCGGATAACATCTGTAACGGGATAATAAACAGGATCATCAGTAGACCCAGTTGGGGCATCGTACGGGCGATGGTGCCAAGCAGGATACCCAATGAGGTGGTTGAAAACAGGAAGATCGCCGTGCCCAACAGAAACAGCGGCACCGATCCGGCAATCGGCATCTCCAGCACACCGGCGATCATAAATTGTAGCGACAACGTAGCGCCCACCAACACCACCAGCCCCATGGCCCAGACTTTGGACAACATAATATCAACGGGCGTGAGCGGCATGACTAACAGGTGTTCAAGTGTGCCGTGCTCACGTTCACGAATCAGCGCCGCGCCGGTCAGGATGATGGAAAGCAAGGTGATGATGTTGATCAACTCCATGACGCCACCAAACCAGGCGCTGGTCAGCGTAGGGTTAAAACGCATACGCGTGATAAGTTCGATGGGCATTGCACTGTCCGCACGATAGCCTTGCACGAATGTTGTAATCTCTCCCAGCGTGATGTTTTGGATATAACCTGCACCAATGAAGGCCTGGGACATCTGTGTCGCATCCACATTGACCTGGATCTCCGGCTGTTTACCGGCCAGTACATCGCGCTGAAAATTCGGCGGTATATCGAGCACGAATGTGTAGATGCCCGCATCCATGACCGTATCGATCTCGGCAATATCGATCATATCAGGCGTTTTAAAACTGGGACCGTAGAAGGCGCGGGTGATACGTTGTGATAATGGCGAACGGTCTTCGTCTACCACCGCGACGGGCGCATTATGCAGTTCCATCGAAACGCCTTTACCGGCCAGATAGATCATGACCGTGAAGGAAAAAATAATAAATATAAACATCACCGGGTCACGATAGAGACTGCGCAACTCTTTTATGCCCAGATGGAAGATATTTGCCAGCCGTCGCATGGTTACGCCTCCTGCTTTTTCAATAACAGAACGCATAACAGCGTTATCACCAAAATAGCGGCCAGCAACGGTATAAAGAAGCCGGATAGTTCGGTAAACCCAAGTGCTTTGGTAAAGGTGCCGCGGCTGATGAGCAGAAAATAGGTGGTTGGATAAACATTTCCAATCACGGCACCACCGCCTTCCAAAGAAGAAACCGGATTAATGAGTCCTGAGAAACTAACAGCGGGTAATACCGTGGCGATCATGGTGCCGAACATCGCGGCAATTTGAGTACGAGTGAAGGAGGACATGAACAACCCCAGCCCTGTTGTAGCAATCACATAGAGTAGCGCGCCTAAGGTCAGAGCAAACAGGCTGCCCTTGAGCGGTACACCAAAGACAAACACGGCCAGCAATACCAGGCTAAAAAAATTGATCATACTAATGCCGATATAAGGCAACTGTTTACCCAGTAAAAACTCCAACCGGGTCACGGGCGTTGCATAGAGGTTGGTGATGGAGCCGAGTTCTTTTTCACGCACTACACCCAGCGCGGTCAACATGGCCGGAATCATCACCAGTAGTAACGGGATCACCGCAGGCACCATGGCGTTAATACTCTTGAAATCCTGATTGTAGCGATAGCGGATCTGCAGATTGGCAGCGCCGCTTTGAGGCACCATACCCACGTTACGAAGCATCAGATCGGCAATATAGTCGTAGTGCATGCCCTGCAGATAACCGCCAATGGTTTCAGCACGGAACGGCATGGCTCCATCAATCCACGCACTTAGCTCCGGCGTTCGCCCACGCCGCAACGCCTTGCCGTAATCGGGCGGAATTTCGAGCACCAGACTGAGTTCGCCACTGCGCATCCGCCGGTCCATCTCATGATCGCTCTGTATCGCTGGGCGTTCGATAAAATAGCGTGAACCGGCAATGCTCTGGATGTAGTCACGGCTTTCAGGACTTTGATCGCGGTCGAACACCGCAAAGTTGATATCTTCGACATCCATGCTGATGCCGAAGCCGAGCACAAACATCAAGATGACCGTGCCTAAAAATGCAAACGCCAGGCGGATCGGATCACGCAGGATCTCCATGGTCTCACGGCGGGCATAGGCGAACAGCCTCAGCGGGTTGAAGGCGCTGGACGCTGGGCGCTTTTTTTTCTTCGGTGTTTTTTCTGCGCTGATTGAGATGGTTGTTTCACTATCAATCGCTGTTGATGACACGGTTTCAGCGTCCTCAAGATAGCGGATAAAACTCTCTTCCAGCGTTTTTGCCTGCTGTGCGGCAATCAGGGCGGTCGGGGTATCCGTAGCCAACACCCGCCCGGAGTGCATCAAAGAGACGCGATCACAACGTTCGGCCTCATTCATGAAATGAGTGGAAACAAAGAGAGTCACGCCGTCCTGACGAGAGAGTTTGATGAGGTAGCGCCAAAACGTATCCCGTGCCACCGGGTCCACACCCGAGGTAGGCTCATCCAGGATCAAAATTTCCGGGCGGTGGATCACGGCCACCGCCAGCGACAAACGCTGACGGATGCCGAGTGGCAAACGGGCGGCCAGTTCGCCTGCATAATTAGAGAGATCAAAATCGGTGATCATCTCATCCACCCGGTATTGAATCTGTTCCGTGGGGAGATGAAACAGGCGCGCGTGCAGTTGCAGATTTTGCCGTACCGTTAACTCGGCATAGAGCGAGAAACCTTGCGACATAAATCCGACCCGTTTGCGGGTGGCCATGTCGTGGGCGTCCACAGGATGACCGAACAGGGCCGCTTCACCCGCGCTCGCCGGTAATAAACCGGTCAGCATCTTCATGGTGGTGGTTTTGCCGCAACCATTGGAGCCGACAAAACCGAAAATTTCGCCGCGTTCAATCTCAAAGCTGACATCGTCCACCGCGGTAAAATCACCGAAGCGGCGTGTCAGTGCCAATGCCTGTATGGCGGCAGGGCCATCATTCTGCACGGTACGGGGTGGCACAACGAGCATTTTATGCCCCTGTCGTTTCTGCTCCGGTAGCAGCTGAATAAAGGCCGCATCCAGGTCATCCATTCCAGTCTGAGACATCAACTCCAGTGGTGTGCCGGTCGCCAGGATCTTGCCCTCATCCAGGGCCACCAGCCAATCGAAGCCTGCGGCCTCGTCCATATAGGCGGTGGAAACCAGCACACTCATGCCTTCACGGCGACCGCGTATGCGTTCAATCAGCGTCCAGAACTGGCGTCGTGAGAGCGGATCGACGCCGGTGGTGGGTTCGTCCAGTATCAACAGGTCCGGGTCGTGGATCAGCGCACAACAGAGGCCAAGCTTTTGTTTCATGCCGCCAGAGAGTTTGCCAGCAGGGCGGTCACGAAACTGTGCCAGTCCGGTGCTCTGTAGTAACTCGTCGATGCGCCAGTGACGTTCATTCGCTTCCTGGCCGAACAAACGAGCAAAAAAATCGATGTTTTCAAACACCGAGAGGGACATGTAGAGATTCTTACCGAGACCTTGCGGCATATAGGCGATACGCGGGCAAACACGGCTGCGGTGACGATGATCAGCCATATCGTCACCCAATGTCATGACTCGCCCCTGCTGGATTTTTCGCACGCCCGCCACCAGCGCCAGCAGGCTGGACTTGCCCACCCCATCCGGGCCGATCAATCCCGCCATGCAACCGGCGGGAATGTGTAGATCAATGTTGTCGAGGGCAACGGTTTTGCGGTAGCGATGGGTGACACCGGTCAATTGGGCGACGGTTTCGTTATTCACTACTCTGGTATCTCTGCCAGGTTTAATAACGGTGGCAAATTGTTCGGCCAGGGTATGTCGGGATCAAGCTGTACATAGGCCATGCCGGGCACGCCGGTCTTGACCTGCTCGGCATAGCGTTTGAGTATCTCAGGATCTATTTTGACTTTGACACGAAACATCAGTTTTTCCCGCTCGGTACGGGTCTCCACGGCGCGGGGGGTAAACTGTGAACGGGGCGCGATAAACGAGACCTTTGCCGGGATGGCCATATCCGGCAAGGCATCCAGTACGATGCGGGCATCCGCGCCGATGCTGACCCGGCTCGCCTGGTGGGTCGGCAGAAACAGCGTCATATAAACATCGCTCAGATCAACAATCGTCAACACCTTGCCCCCCATGCCAAGAATTTCACCCGGCTCGGCAAGGCGGTATAACACACGGCCATCCCGTGGTGAGATCAGCAGACTGTCGGCCAACCTGACTTTTATCTTCCCTATCTGAGCCTCGGCGGCTTCGATAGCGGCCTCCGCTTCGGCCACCTGAACCTTGGCCGCTTGCAATGCCGCTTCGCTGGTGCGCAGACGACTTCGCTTCTGGTCGAGCAGCTCTTTTGCAATGTAGCCTTGTTTATCCATCTGTAAGGATCGTTGCAACTCCTGTTGCGCCAGGGTCAATTCACTTTGACGCTGAATCACAATGGCCTGGGCGTAGCGTTTGCTCTCCCGAGTACGGCGCAGATTGGCGTCTGCCGCGTGCAAATCGGCCTCAATCTCATGGGCATCCATCTTCGCCAGTAGTTGCTCAGCCTTCACCCACTCACCTTCTGCCACCACGATTTCCGTGACACGGCCGCCGTCCTTCGTCGCGATATCAACGGCGGTTGCCTCAATGCGACTGTTGCCTGCCGCAAAGCCATCCGGGAGTTCTCCTGTCTGAGGTACTTTCCAGAGGTATAAGGCAATCGCAATTATGAGACCTAATAACAACCCGCCAACAATCCAGTTTTTGGTATGGATCTCTTTCATCTGTTTGTCCTCAATCCTTTCAACACTCTAAGATCAACCAAATCGATACGCCGATACCGTCGCGCCCATGACTCGATCAGTGAACACCCGTCTTCCGCGATCATCTGCTGCGGCCCCGGCTATCACCATCAACGGTAAAAGATGCTCTTCACGCGGGTGGGCATCTCGTGCCGATGGTGCCTTCGACCACCGGCACAGTTGCTCATCTCTTTCTGTCGCGGAAAGCGTACAGATCTTTGTCAGCCATTCATCAAACTGATCTGATTCCCGGTTAGGGGCATCCTGTCTCATCAATCTGCCCATGTTGTGATAACTCATGCCACTGCCAATGATTAGCACACCCTCACTACGCAGTGGCGCAAGTGCGCGACCAATTTGCAAGTGACTGGCGGGATCAAGCGATTTGTTTAAAGAGACCTGAACAACGGGTATGTTTGCGTTCGGATAGGCCAATAACAGCGGGATAAACAGACCGTGATCATAGCCGCGCTCAGATTCCATCGAACTGGCAATCCCCGATATTGAAAACAGCGCCGCTATTTTTTCTGCCAGCGCAGGAGAACCGGGAGCTGGGTATTGCAGCTGATAGGTATGTTCGGGAAAACCGTAATAGTCGTATAACATTGGCGGATGAGCGCCATTGTTAATCGTGATGATTTCAGTTTCCCAATGGGCCGATACCACAACAATCGCCTTAGGTACTGGCTGAATCGTGTCGCCAAGTTGCGCAAGCCAACGCTGCATGTTGTCCCAGGTGTTCGCTGGCCCCATGGTCCATTCCATGAAAAAGCAGGGGCCACCGCCATGAGGAATATAGAGGGTTGGCAGTCGGTGTTTCTGTTTTTCTGTTTCCATCACTTGTTTAGGCTCTCCTATCTAATTCGTCCACTGCGCCAGACGGACAGCAGTAACCAAACCCCACCGAGGGCAGCACCGACAAATCCGAGCAGACCGAACAGGGGCAGACCAAACAGAGTCGGGCCACCTTTAACGGTCATGACGATGGAGGAGCCGATGATCAATGCAGCGGTGACATTTCCTACCGCCATGCGACTGCCGGCACGGTCCAGTTGATTGCCAAATGTTTTCAATCGCGTGACATCGACATGAAGCTGGAATCTACCGCTGCGGGCGGAGCGCAAGAGCTGGCGCAGGTCTTGTGGCAGCCCGGTTAACAGATCGACGGTGCCTGCCATAGCCCGCCAACCTCGTTTGGCCAGAACATCGGGTGCGTAGCGGGCCAGCATGGCGCGCTGCAGAAAGGGCGACGCCTCTGCCACCATGTCAAAGTCGGGGTCCAGTTGACGGCCCATCCCTTCCAGGGTGATAAAGGCCTTGATGAGCAGAGCCAGATCGGGCGGTAAATTGAGGGCGTGATCGCGAAGCAACGCCGTCAGCTCGGCCAGCATGGCTCCCAGGTTAAGATCCTTTAAAGGAACGCCGTGGTATTGATCGACAAAGCCCTCGATTTCAAGGGTCAGGCTTTCGGTGTCTACCGGGGTGTCTCCGGCCCAATCTAACAGCACCTCAACCACGCTTTGGGCATCCTGCTCCACCAGGCCGTGTAAGAGGTTCACGACTTGATTTCGACGGTGCTCGGGCAGGCGTCCGACCATGCCGAAATCGATGAAGGCGATACGGTTACCAGTCAGGTAAAAAACGTTACCCTGGTGGGGGTCGGCGTGAAAAAAACCATCTTCGAGGATCATTTTCAATACCGCTTGAGCACCGCGTTGTGCCAGAATTTTTCGATCCATACCTGCTTGGTCTACGGCCCTAAGGTCGCGGCCGGGAATACCGTCAATATATTCCTGTACGTTCACGCGCTCGCTGCACCATGGCCAATAGACCTTGGGGATAACGATATCCGGATGCTCTATGAAATTGCGGACGACCCGTTCAGCGTTGCGGCATTCGGCCGCTAAATCCAGTTCGCGGCGCAGGGAGAGAGTGAACTGGCGCACCACCTCGCGCGGTTTGAAGCGGCGTAGATCGGCTGATTCGGCATCGACAATTTCTGCCAGGCGGGCTAGCAGGCGCAGATCCGCCTCCACTGTTGGCCGGATGCCGGGGCGACGCACCTTGATAACCACCGCCGTACCATCTTCCAAACGTGCTCGGTGTACCTGTGCGATGGAGGCGGCGGCCAGCGGCTCATGGTCGAGTTCGGCGAATACCTCCTGTGGCGGATATCCGAGATCCTCTTCCAGTTGTTGGCTGATCTCTTCGAACGTGACTGCTGGTGCCTGATCCTGCAGTTTTTCGAATTCCGCGATCCACTCGGGGGAAAACAGGTCCACGCGGGTCGCTAGGATCTGGCCCAGCTTGATGAAGGTGGGTCCCATTTCCTCCAGAGCCCGGCGGAACCTCGCGGGTGGCTCAAGTCGAATCAGTTCCGATGTTTGCTTCCAATGCAGCGCTTTACCCGCACGCTCCAGGGCTCCGGCCATCCCCAGTCGGCGTACCATGTCGCCGAAACCGTAACGGATCAATATAGAGGCGATGTCATGCAGGCGTCCGATATCACGGGCGGCACTCAGGGTTTCCCAGAGCATGGCGATCTGCTACTCCTGCTTATCAGGGGTACGGTTTTTAACCTTAGCGTCCAGCGTTTGGGCAATACCATCAAGAAAGCCCGCCGCTGCGTGAGAGATCTGGCCAGCTACTCTTAATGCGGCATCGGTACCGGTGCTAACCGTTTCACCCAAGGATTGTTCCAGTTCACGGTTTAGCGTTACGACAATTTCAGTTGATCGCTTGCCAACCGCCGTGCCGCTGTTGCGGGCATGCTGGACTAAATCGTTCAGCGTGCTCCCAATAACCTCGCCCGATCCTTTTGCGACGTTCTTGAGGGTATCAAGGAACATCTCTTCCAGCGCCAGAAGATCATCTGTTGCCTGTTTTAAATCCTGTTTGCCGAACTCTTTAAGATGGCCCGCCGCCTCTTCAAGCGCCAGCCTTGATGCCTCGGCGGATTGCTCCAGGGCATCATCCAGACCCGCCATGGACTCAGATAGCGTCTCTTTGATTTGTACGCCCTTGCCCTTGGCCCCGATGCCTACACCTTCAATGACTGCATGGACCACTTGTTTGATGTTTTTTACATCCAGGCGCCATTGGCTCAGTGCCTGCAAGGTAATGTTACGAACCTCTTCACGAATGGATTCGCCCCTTTCAGCAGCTGTGCGGGCTGCCTCTTTCACTGCTTGGGTATCGACTTCTTGCTCATGTTCTTCGTTCATATCTATTCTCCCATTGGCATAATTCATTTTTTACCGAGGCTGGATGTTTCATTTTCATGTATACGCCACCTATCTCCAATTCATCCAACATTTGACGAACTCTTCTCTCTTTTGTCCTCTGTTTCCATATTATTTTTACTTCATCAACACATTAATCTCCTCAACATCTTTGCCCCCTAAATCACCCACCGCCACCTTGAGTTGCAGGCGGTTAAAAAGATAGATGATGTTGTGCTTTGGAAGTCATCACTGCTATTACCTGTCTACCATCGGGTAATCCAAATAGCCTTTTTCACCCGGCGTGAAAAAAGTATCATAGTCAGGGCTATTCAATGGCAGGTCATTTTCAAGCTTATATACGAGATCGGGATTTGCCAGAAAAGCTTGCCCAAAAGCAACCAGGCTGCCTCTGTTTTCGTTAAGAATGTTTTCTGCCTTTTCCTTATCCAGACCACCGCTGGCAATAACATCTTTACCAAAGGCGTTACGAATTTTCGCTTTAACCGATTCCGCCACCTCAGGAGCGCCCTGGGATGAATGATCGACAATATGGATGTAGCGCAGATTCAGTTTGCCCAGTTCACCTGCGAGGTATTCATAGGTATCTTCAAGCCCATCAAAAATCTCCATATCGTTGTAAACACCGTAGGGTGAAAGGCGAATGCCGGTACGTTCAGCGCCAATGGCATCGGCCACTTTTTTACTTACTTCCAAGGCAAAACGGCACCGATTCTCAACTGATCCTCCATAGCTATCCTGTCGTTTATTCGATGCGGTATTAATAAATTGGTCGATTAGATAACCATTGGCGCCATGTAACTCAATTCCATCGAAGCCTGCCGCTATCGCATTATTTGCCGCGCTAACATACTCTTGTTGTGTTTGTTGAATATCCTCTAATGTCATTTCTTGAGGCACTGGATAGGCTTGCATGCCGTTGCTATCCGTCCACATCTCGCCGCTCATACCGATAGCGGAAGGTGCAAGCACTCGCGTATTGGGTTCCATATTGTCGGGATGTGAAACCCGGCCAGTGTGCATTAGCTGCATAAAGATCTTGCCACCTTCGGCATGGACCGCTTCAGTCACTTTTTTCCAGCCATCAATTTGTGCCTGGTTATAAATCCCCGGAATACGCGGATATCCCAAACCATTGGCTGATGGAGCAACGCCTTCAGTGATAATCAACCCGGCCGCCGCGCGAAGGCGATAGTATTCAACCATCAAATCGTTGGGCACATTGTCGATGGCCCTTGAGCGCGTCATGGGCGCCATCACCAGGCGGTTGTTTAACTCGATATTGCCTAAACTGTGTTTGCTGAATATTTTCATCTTGGCTCCTTGTTGTCCGTCAACTTGCTCACTCTGTCATTAACGCGTTTATCGCCTCAACATCTTTGCCCCCCAAATTCCCCACCGCCGCCTTGAGTTGCAGGCGGTTAAAAAGATAGTCGTAACGCGCCTGTGCCAGGTCGCGCTTGGCGGAAAAATAGTGTTGTTGTGCATCGAGCACATCGACGCCGGTGCGAAGTCCAAGCTCAAAACCACGTTCGGTGGAGGCCAGTGTTTTTTCGGATGAGAGTAGCGCCTGACTCAGGGCATCAATTTGTTGCAGCCCATTGGTGATTGAGAGATAGGCATCTTCAGCCAATAACATGGCGTCACGGTGGGCGGCATCCAGTTGCAGTTTTGCGCTGTTGCGAATAGCGGTTTTCTGGCGAACGTGGGAACCAACAGCCCCACCGGCATAGAGTGGAATTTTCGCCTCCAGGCCGATGCGTGCCTCCGTGGTATCGGTGCCGACACCAAATGAGCTGTCGTCAGCACTTTTGTCATCATAGCTCACCACTAGATCGAGGCTGGGGTAGGCGACACCACGAATACGCTCTATCTCCAATGAGGCAATCTTCAGCTGTTGCTGCGCGAGCAATACGGTGAGATTGTGCTGGGAGGCCCGTTCCGTCCAGTGATTTAGTTCTGCCGGTTGTGGTGGTGTCAGTGTTAATTTGCTACCTAAACCTCGGAGCAGTTGTGGAAAGATACCGATGAGTTTGCTCAATCTTCGACGGGTGATCTGTTCACGGTTGCGGATGGCAATCTCACGCGCAGTGGCAAGATCAAAGCGGGATTGGGCTTCGTGAACATCGGTGATCGTTGCACTGCCCACTTCAAACCCCCGTTTGGCCCTGGCCAGTTGTTCTTTGTTGGCCGCCTGTTCCGCCTCGGCGAGTTTAATGGTCTCTTGGGCCAGCAATACATCAAAGTAAACACGAGATACCGTGAGGATCAACTGCTGCTCGGCAATCGCCAGTTGTGTGTCGCCCTGACTCACGCCGACCCTGGCTTGTTTGTACTGCTCAAAACGATCTTTACGATAGAGTGGTTGTGTCAACTTGATGCCGTAGCCCTCGCTACGAAAATCCCGTTGACCACTCTGAAAAGGGGCGTTACCGCTATAGTCGGTCTCCTGATCGATGTAGTCCATATTGATATTGGCGCTGATGTTGGGCAGCAGTTGGGAGCGGGCCTGGGGTAACAACTCCTGGCTCGCTTCACGGTCGGCGCGTGCGGCATTGAAGCGGGCATCGTATTGCCGCGCCAGTTCGTACACCTCAAACAGGGAGTAAGACGACTGCTCGGCCAATAGTGGGTTTGCTGTCGTCAACAGAATCAGAGCAGTGGCGATGAGATTTAATCTGCTCATGCTTCATCTCCTCCGACGACTGCTGGCTGCGCTTTTTTTCGCCTTGAGTCCAGACGTAAAAGGCCGTTTTCGACCAATGAATAGACGGCGGGCACCACCACCAGTGTCAGTAACGTGGAACTGATCATGCCGCTAATGACGGCCACCGCCAGTGGGCCATTGGTATCGGCCCCGGCTCCCAAGCCGATGGCCGCTGGCAACAACGCCAGGATGATCGTCAGCGAGGTCATTAACACCGGTCGCATGCGAACCGGGCAGGCCTCTTTGAGGGCGGCATCAATCCCTTTGCCCTCACTGCGCAACTGGTTGGTGAAATCCACCAACAGGATGGAGTTTTTTGCCACCAGTCCGACCAACAGGACTAAGCCAATCATAGAGAAAATGTTGAGCGACATGTTCATCACCCACAGCCCCATCGCGCCACCGACAATGGCCAGCGGTTGCGCCACCATGATGATCAACGGTTGAATGAAAGAGTTGAACTGGCTGGCCAGTACCATATAGACCAGCACAATGGCCGTGATGAAGGCGAACGCCATGTACTTGGCAGTTTTGGCAAACTCTTCGGCTTGACCGATCATCTTCACCTGATAGCCAAGCGGCAGCAGCTCGGCGGCGATTTTTTCCACTTCTACTACTGCTTCACCCAATGAGGCGGTAGGCGTGGCATAAAAGTTACCGGAATACTGCAAGTCAAAACGCGGCACGACGGCGGCCCCCAGCCCCTCTTCCATATGGGCAACAGTATCGAGCCGGACCAGCTCGCCGCCCTGACCACGCAGATAGATGCGGCGCAGGTCGTCGTTGCTGCGGAACTGCCCTTCCTTTGCCTTGAGCCGCACATCGTAACGTTCGCCGTCACCGGGTTCGTCATTGTATTTAGCGACATCCAGGCCACCGGCCAGCATGTTCACCGCCAGCGCCACATCACGACTGGTGAGACCGACACTGGCCGCCTGAGTGCGATCCACCTCCAGCTTGAGCTGGGGCAAATCAAGCTGCAGATCCATGTCCACCCGCCCCAGTAACGGGATGGTGGAGAGTTGTTGCTGCAGTTCATCACTCAGTCGAGCCACTTCATTCAGGTTGGGGCCTGTTAAGACAAACTGCAACGGCTCACCGCGCTGCCCGCCCACCATGGGCACCGGTGCCGGGAAGGCCAACACACCGGGGATCTCCTCCAGGGTGCCGCGCAGCTGGTCGATAAGCGCATATTGGTGCATGCGCCCGGAATTCTGTGGCGTCAGTTTGATAATCACCGTGCCGCGATTAGCCTGGCCGGTCTCGCCCATACCGATGGTGGAGAAATAACTATCGATCTCAGGATAAGCGCTTAACCGCTGTTCGATCTCTTTGAGCTTTTCATTGGTGTATTCCAGGCTGGAACCCAGCGGGGTTTTAAAGCTGACCAGGAAACGACCTTCATCCTGCAGCGGCATAAAACCTTTGCCGATGTTGGCGAAGAAAAAACCACTGGAGTAGACCACAGCCAACGTCACGATGATGACACTCCAACGGAAGTTCAATGCGCCGCTGAGCAATCGCCGGTAGAGGTTGTCCATGGCTTGAAAACCGCGATCAAGAAAACCGTATAGCTTGCCGTGACTATGGCTGACTTTGAGGTGGCGCGAGCAGAGCATCGGCACCAGGGTTAATGACACGAACAGCGACACCAATACTCCAACGGTGACCACCACGGCGAAGGATTCAAAAAAGCGACCAATGATGCCTTCCATAAAAATTACCGGGACAAAAATGGACACCAGAGTGAGCGTCGCGGCCAGCACCGCGAAGACGACCTGATTGGTGCCATGCAGGGCGGCCGACTTTTCGTCTTCATTACCCTCTTCGCGGTGGCGATAGATGTTCTCCAGCACCACAATGGCGTCATCCACCACCACACCTATTAATAGAAGCAGTGCCAACAGCGTCATGGTGTTAAAGGTGTAACCGGCAAAAAACATCACTGCAATCGCGCCCAACAGCGAAACCGGGATCGCTGCCGAGATAATGATCGTGGCGCGGATACTCTTGAGAAACAGCCACACCACCAGGGCGGTCAGGATCGTCGCTTCGATCAAATGCTCTTCCAGTGAGGTGACGATACTTTCAATCAGATCCGCTGAGTTGACGCCCATCTTCAGTGTGATACCCGGCGGCAGTTGCGGGATGATCTCTTCTTTGAGACGGCGCTTGAGTTCGGTGGCAATCGCCACGGCATTGCCATCGGTGAGTTTGACCACACCAATCCCCACCGCCGATTCACCATTAAAGCGGGCGATCTCACGGTAGTCTTCCAGCCCGTCTTCAATTTCGGCGATATCACGCAGGCGCACCGGCGCGCTGTCTCGATAACTGACAATCAGTTGTGCCAGCTCGGCCGGGGCGTGGAACTCCTGATCGAGTTTTATTAGACGCTCTGTCGCATGGCCCACCAGGTAACCACCGGGCAGCTGAAAGTGTTCGTTATTGAAGGCGCGGATTAGATCCTGCGGGGTAATCGCCATGGCGGCCATGCGTTCCGTATCGAGGTTGACGCGGATGGTGCGATCCCGTTTGCCGCCCAGCACAATCTCAGCGACACCATCAATGTTTTCCAATCGTTTTTTAATGACATTGCTGGCGTACTGATTGAGCTGTTGCAGCGTGCGATCGCCTTGCAGCATCAACCAAATGATGGGGTCGGCGCCGAACTCCACCTTGGCCACCACGGGAGGATCGGACTCGGAGGGGAGGTCCCTCAGCACCTGGTTGACCTTGGCTTGAACCTCGCTGAAGGCCACGTCTACATCTTTACTTAGATTGAAACTGATCACCACCACTGAGGCACCGGGCGACGAGGTTGACTGCACATGGTTAATCCCGGAGATACTGTTGACTGCCGTCTCAACGATGTTGGTAACGCTGCTGTCGATGATGTCCGGGTTAGCGCCCGCCAGGGTAGTGGTGACCGAGATGGAGGGAAACTCGATCTTGGGATAGCGATCCACGCCGATGCCTTGAAAACTGATGATGCCAAACAACACCAATACGCCACTGAGCATGTAGGCCAGCACATGGCGCTTGATGGAAAGCTCGGGAAGCGTCATGACTACTGGCCTCCGCTGGTTTTAACAGGCGCACCATCGGTCAAATAGGCCGCGCCATCTTTGGCGACGATTTCGTTGCCACTGAGTCCCGATAAAATCTCAACCAAACCGTCACGATGTACACCGAGTGTCACGACTCTTTGTTGGGCGGTTCCATTTGCAACGGCATAAACGACAGAGCCGACGGGGCGACGCACGATACTGATCTCCGGCACCATAACGGCCTGTTGGCGTTTGCCGATGATCACCTCACCCTGCACACTGCCACCGGCAATCCATTTGCCTGGATTGTCCAGCTCGACAATGATATTCAAGGCCCTGTTGGCACGCCCCACCGTCGGACGGATCTCCTTGATCACATTTTCCACCACGTCGTTTGGCGCGACGGGACTCTTCAGGCGCACGGTAAGCCCCGGTTTCAATTGAGCGGCGATGTTTTCAGGATAAGGCAGATGCGCCTGTAACATTGTGCTGCGGGTAATGTTGAATAACGGAGTGCCTGATTTAACAAAATCGCCCCGAGAGATCAGCCGTTTTTCTATCTGTCCGCTGGTAGGACTGGTGATTTGAACCTTGTTGAGATTGCGTTGCGCCGTCTCAAGACGCGCCTTGGCACCGGCCAACTGTTCGCTGAGTGCATCCAGTTGTGCATGCGCTTCATCAAGGACCGATTCGGTGACAAAATTCTCTTTCACCATATCTTCGTACCGGGCCGCCTGTTTTTGCTGGCTGCGAATCAACGCTTCCACCCGCTTCACTTCAGATTGGGCAGCATCCTGCTCCAACTTAAAGTCTCTCTCTTCAATACGCGCCAGAACCTGCCCACGGCTGACGGTTTGACCCACATCCACTTCGACACTGACTATTTTGCCGCCCACTTCAGCGGATACAGCCGGGGCTGCTTTGGTCTCCAGGTAACCGATAGATGTTTCGATCACCTCGACATCGGCTAACATCGCGTTGGTCGTGGTAATCAATGTAGCGCGTTGCTCACTGCCTGTTGCTGCAGCATCGGTCTGTTCATCCTGACTACAACCGGCCATAGCCAATGCCAGCCCTAATAACAGCGCAAGCCGCGTCAAATACGAGAAACGTGAAAGCGGGATTAAGTTATTCATCTTTGATTCCATGTAATAAGATTTCCATCACTTGATGGCTATAGGCGGTAGGATCATCTGCGAATGAGACACCCGGAAAGTGGCGCATCACCTGCTGGGTCTGAAAGAAAAAGATATTGTTGCTGACCAGCATTAACGCCAGCAGGGCGGGATCAATCGTCTTCTTTAATACGCCCAGTTTTTGCCCCTCCGTTACGATGGCAATCAGCCCAGAGAAATGCTCACCAAACACCTGCTCGGCTAACGCCTTACCGTGCTGTGCTCCGTGTTCAATAAGTTCGCGCAACACCAACCGGGTTGCCTGTTCATTATTCAGCATGGACTCCAAATGATTGCGGAGAAAGTCCGCTAAGCGTTGCTCAAACGGGCCATCAGCATTGGCCATTTCCGTAATGACATGGGAGGAGTTATCACAGGCGACGCGCAACGTGGCGAGGTACAGTGCATCTTTGGAGCCGAAGTGATGGAAGACATTGGCCTTGCTGACCCCGGCTGATTTGGCGATGTCGTTCATCGAGACGGCATCAAAACCTTTTTCGGCAAACAAACCCACTGCAACATCGAGGATGGCACGAGCACCTTCGCTCTGCGGTGTGGTTTCATCAGCAGCGTTTGTCATCATCGGCACCTATCTGAATATTGTTTCACTGGTGTATATATCCCTTTTATTATTATAGCTAATAGCAACTGACCATCCGGTCGGTCAGCAGCAATGCTAGCATCTACCCAAGAGAATGCAACTGTAATATGCGGCAAGTGTTAGTTTCTTAGCGCTATGTTGGGGCACATATAGGCAAGGGCCTTCGTTAGTGTTTATTTTCGACTGGAGTATCAAGAGGCCAACGAGTGTTTTGGTAATCCCCCCGAAAAGTAGAGGTGCCCAGAAGTAGAGTTTTCTCGTAATGTGTACCGAGGAGGTTCTACATGAAAAAATCCCGATTCACCGACAGCCGGATTCTGGCCATTTTGAAGCAGGCCGAGGCTGGTGCCCCGGTCCCGGAGCTGTGCCGGGAACACGGCATGAGCAGTGCTGCCTTCTACAAGTGGCGCGCCAAGTACAGTGGGATGGATGCGTCGCTGATGGCTCGGATGAAGGAGCTGGAAAAGGAAAACCGACGGCTCAAGAAGATGTACGCCGAGCGAACTGCGAAGCGCTCAAACTTGCTGGCAGCAAGTGCCATCAACTCGGGTACAGCCGTAAGATACCAGTACGTATAGCATATCTTGGCGTGCCCCATGTAGGTCGACAGCGCTAGCATCATCAGATCGATATCGGTCTCTTCTTCATGCCAGATCATCATGCGCCGGACGGCAAACGTATGACGTAGATCATGAAGACGCGGCGCATTGTGCGCACCACGATTGACCCAGTCCAAGTTATCGCGCAGCATGTTGAATACACGATGTGTCTGCCGCTCACTGAGCGGATGTCCTAGCCGCTGACCACGGTTGCTGATCAGGAACGGGGTGTCGTCCATCGTAGAAACATGCCGCATACGCTGCCGTCGGTAGCGTGCTAACGCCGAGACTGTGCTCGGATGCAATGGCAACTGCCGCGACTTGGCAAACTTGGTCTGACGCACGATCAGCATCCCGTGCTTGAGATCAACATCGGTGTTGGCGCTGAGTGAATCTTGACCCATCTGCCGATTGAATATTGGCCCAGGACCGGAAGGGGCTGCGGTTTCTGCTTGATTGATAGGGCGGCGGCGACCAAGGTTTCACTAATTGAATTGCTTCCAGTAAGTCCGCTTACGCGACACTACGGCTGTTTAGCAGTCATTGGTTGACCGGCTGCTTTGGTCCCGATAGATGTCAGGTCAAATCTAACGCAAATTACCCAAACGGCTAGGTCGAGTCCGAGCCACTACGCGTTAGTCGAAAAAATCATTGATTAACTTCTTTCCTTTGTCTTTGATGCCCTCTATTTGACGCTCGCTAGGTAATACTCTCTCAGCGCCATCTCCAATAGCATCGACCAAAAGTGAGCTGTTTTCTGTGTCAGTTTGGTATTCAGTTTTATCTCTGACTACTTGCCCCGCAGTCGTCGATCCAGCGTCTCCTTTATCAATTCTTGCTCCAACATCCAAGAACTGCTGATCTGTTTCAACCGCGAGATTGAGTGCATCTGAATTAATCTGTGCATCTGATTGTATCCCTGAGCGTGCAGTCATTTGGCGAACAGTGGTGCCATTGTTTCTCGCTACATCTGTTATTTCATCGGATTGATCGCCGACTTTATTCATATAGCGCTGACTTGTGGAGGCTACTCCGTCCACTGACGGCGATTCTTTTACTCCCGCTAGTTCAACACCAAATGTTTTGGCGAATTCAGCGGCCTCTCCCGCGATAAATTGAGTGCCTTGTATATCGCCTTGATTGTGTTGAGCGATCATTTCTGACACATGGCTGTCATCATGCCTGGATCGCATAAACTGTAGCATTGCCCCGCTTGTATCCGCAGAAAAACTGAAGCTCTCTTCATTCATTCGGGAGGCCGCTTGCTGCCAGTTCTGAGATTCTTGGAATGACGCTTGGAGTCGATCCCCATGGCTGGTTTGATCACTGATGGCGCTCGTCACGCCTTTAGCGCTACTGTCGTTGGTTGCCTGGGAAACCTGTGCTGCTGCGCTGTTGACGGCGCTTTCCGCTTCTCGCCATTGTTCCCCGTAGTTGTTGTCTTTGACGAATTGCACAGCTTCTTTAAAGTCTTGGCTGACTTGGGCCGAGCTTTTGCCTTCAAGTCCCAATTGTGCTTTAAGGCCGACGGGAGAGACCATTGATATGAGTTCTGGTTCATGAGCTACAAGTGCAGCTGTTCCTAGCATTGCTGCTGATTGTTGATTGGTATAGCCCCGACCTTCTCCAAACTGAGTTTGCAACCGTTGCGCTTCGGAATATTCTTTCTGTGCTGACGCCATTTCATCGGAGCGCCAGGAGTCACTGGTGGATACACTGCTATTGGCTTGCGACATAAAACTGTCGATCTTTTGATTGCTCGCCTGGATCATGCTGCCGTGTTCGGCAAATTCATTTCTGGTTGCTGCCATCATCTCGGATGCTTGTGTCTGTGTCCCTGATTTCATCGCGCTAGTAATGGTAGAGCTAGCACCTAATGAGTGCTTTTGGTAGTTCTCAAAGTCTCCGCCAGCATGGGTCATGGTATGGGCTGTGCCTTGGGTGTCCACCATAGTGCCACCCCCCGCATAACTTGGCGCAAAGTCGTTCTTAAACGCACTTTGGTTATACATCCCCATATTGCCCATGCTGACATTGCCTTGCGAGACATCTGCCGCTGCACGAGCACCAGCTTGCTGGGTAATAGCTCCAAGTCCAGATGCCAACATAGACATCGACATACCCGCACCGGCATTAACCACACCCCATGAGATCAATGGAATCATCCACGCCATGTAGCTGGCAATAGACGCGATATCAGCATTGACGGCTCCCAGTGCCGTCGTCGTGGCTAGTGTTAGTTCTTGGCCACCAGTTGCCAACGTCGCCACTGCCGTTCCTGTGTTGGCGGAGTAGCTGACCATAATGAGGTTGAGCAGGGCGTAGAGCGGTGCCCACAGTTGCAACCAGAAAAGCGACTTAAGGTAAAACATCAACGCTTTGCCTGCCGCCGGAGTGAACATCAATATCAGGAAAAAAGGAAACATCCCGTAGATCAGTACCTCAAAAACATTACGTAGTAAGGGCAAGGTTTCTCCGGCCAGTTCGCCAAGTACCGAGTAACTGGTTCGGCGTTGTGCCTCTGCTTGAGCCAAAGCTAAATCTTGCGCCGCTGCACCCGCATCAGCACGAGCGGCAAACCGGGTTAAGGAGCGTTTCACAGCGTTGGCCATCATGTTCTGACGAATGGAGTTTGCTGCGGTCGTGCTAATGTTACTCATGTAGGCATAGGAGACCGGCAATGCGGCCATGAACTTGGCCTGTGCCAACGGATCACCGGGAAACATGCGACTGCCGTAGACTGATTGTGCTTGAGTCATTTCATTGGTCCAGTCTGCATTAAGCAGAGCCGCACCGGCCGGGCAGGTGAGAATGCTCTTGCTGCCGGAGGTATCCAGATACTGAAACGAACGTGCCGGATTGGCTGTGGTCTGTAACATCGTCCACAGATCAGGCTCATTAACGATATCGCCCCAGGTATAAAACCCGGTGAGAATGTCGTAGAAAACACACTGCTGCATGAACTCTGAAACGTTACTCGCCAAGCGACTATCGGTGATTTCAAATTGAGACGCAGCACGTAACAAATTGCTACCAAACAACAAACCATTGGTGGAATATTGCAACTCATTGGGCAGGGTAAAAACGGTCTCGAACGCTCGACTCATCCAGTCGCCCGTCGTGCTAGCCATGGATGCAGTAAACCCCAGCCCAATAGGTACGTTGGCCACGACACCGCTGTTACTAGG
>Ga0316204_10004323_pt1 | contig 25688 bp, 18 predicted proteins | sample 6monrhotite_MG_2_FD_205661 | JGI IMG/M metagenome (GOLD analysis project Ga0316204, IMG submission 205661) | Microbial mat bacterial communities from mineral coupon in-situ incubated in ocean water Damariscotta River, Maine, United States -... | ecosystem: Environmental > Aquatic > Marine >...
CCAGAACGGCAACCACCGAGGGGCGTTGCAGGATCGCGTCAGGCACCCCCAGAATATCCGCGTTCACATCGGGTAAATGTTCCACCAGCCGGATCATATCATAACCAAGATAGCCAAACAGACCCGCCGCAATCGGTGGTAAATCGCTGGGCATTTCAATGTGGCTTTCGGCAATCAACGCCCGCAATGTTTCCAAAGGCGCGCCGGGCAGGGCGGTAAAGGCATCAGGATCAAACCGCGCCGTTCGGTTGATTTCTGCACGCGTCCCGTTGCAGCGCCAAATCAGATCGGGTTTCATGCCAACGACCGAATAACGCCCGCGTACCTCGCCGCCGGTGACGGATTCCAGAATGAAACTGTCTTTGCGCGCCTCGGCCAGTTTCAACATCAAGGATACCGGCGTGTCCAGATCGGCGGCAAGCCGCATCGAGACCACCTGATTTTTACCCTGCGCAAAGGCGGCTTCAAAATTGGAAAATTCCGGGCTTAACATTCGATTAACGGCCGCCAGACGCCAATTGCGTCAACACCGCATTCACCGCCGTCGGGTTGATTTTTGTCCTGGACGCATTTCGCACCGCCCCGGCAAATGCGGCATAAATATCGGTGGCCAGACTGTTGTTTACCTCGGTGGCAACCTGCGTCGCCAGTTCAGCATCGGTGTCGCTCAGCACGCCGTTTTTGATCGTATTAACCCGCAGTAAATAAACCTCGTTCACACCATCCAGTTTCACCAATTGACCCGCATTCAGCTTGAAGGCTTCAAAAACGGTGGTCGGCGGTGTGCCGGCAACACTGGCGTCGCGGCGCACATCAACTTCGGCAATCGAGGTCAGGCCTGTGTCGGCAAAAGCCACGTCGCCCTGAAGCGCGGCGATTTTTTCATCCGCCAAGGCGTTTAGCCGCTGTTGGATCTCGCTGTCGGTCCATGCCTGCAGCAATTGTTCCTGAACGCTGTCGATGGGTTGCAGCGTCGGGGGGACGATTTTGTCCAGCTGCAGGGCAAAAATACCGCCATCGGACAATTCGATCACTTCGGCAAAATCACCCTCCTCGGCGGCCAATGCCGCGGTGCGAAATTCATCATAGGCGGCCATGCCCTCGGCGCTTTCGCTGGAAATGTCGATTGTTGCCAGATCCATCCGGGTTTCGGCGGCAATCTCTTGCAAGGTGGCGCCACCGGCCAACAAATCGTCAATCATCGCAATGTCGTCCTGAATTTCGCGCCGCGCGCGCGATTGGGTCAGCTCGGCGCGAAAACCATCCTCGACCTCGGACAATGGTGTGTTGATCGCCGCCAGCACGCCGTTCACCCGAAACAGCGCAGGGCCAATGACGCTTTCAAGCGGGCCAACGACCCCCAGAACACCTTCGGCGAACAGGGCATCAGCGGTGGCGGTGTCCAGCTCATCACGCGCCACTTCGCCCAAATCGACCTCTTCCAAGGTCATCCCGCGTTCTTCAAGAAGATCGGTAAACCGGGCCTCACCACTGTCCAGACGCGCCTTGGCGGCGGCGGCGGCGGCTTGGTCTTTGAACACCAGACGCTCAAGCAGGCGGCGTTCGGGTTTTTGAAATTCATCCAGTCGATCGTCATAAAGCCCCTGAATTTCCGACGCCGGCACATCGATGGTGCCAGCCAGTGTTTCAGGCAACAAAACCGCATAGGTGATTTTGCGGGTTTCGGGCAGGGTGAATATCGCGGCGTTGGCGTCATAAAAGCTTTGCAAATCGGTGCCCGATGGGGTCACTTCGGCGTCCAGGGTGCTGACATCCAGAACCGCCCATTCAAAGCTGCGCTCTTCGGTCAGAAAGTTGACGATCGCGTCGTTATAGGCGGTATTGCTGACAACCCCGCCACTGACCGCCCCCAACAAAAAGCTGCGGGCGGTTTGGCCGCGCAGGTTGGATTCAAATTCTTTGGTCGAAATCCCGTTGGAACGCAGGCGTTGTTCATAGTTCACCTTGTCAAACTGGCCATTCAGCCCCTGAAAGGCGGGGATTTGCAAAATCTGTTTGCGCACCTCGTCGTCGCCAATGGAAAACCCCAAACGCGCCACTTCGTTATCAAGGGCCGCCGTTGACAGCATTTGCTGTAAAACACTATCCACCAGCCCAAAGTTGCGGGCCTGTTCCAGCGTGATCGGCTGGCCAAACTGTTGCGACAGGCGGCTGAGTTCGGCGTTCAGGGCGCGGGCATATTCGTTGACCCCGACTTCGCGATCACCAACCGAGGCCACCGACCGGATCTGGCCGCCAAAACTGGTGATGCCAAAGCCGCCAAGACTTAGAACCAAGAGGCCAAGAATAGCGTAGACTACATAGTTCGCTGTTTTGGATTTTGCAGTTTTGGCCATCAGAATAGCGCCTCTTTTCAGGGTTGGTTTTGGGATGTTTAGGGGGTTAACGAAGGCGGGGCAAGCGGCAAGGCGGCTGTGTGCCGCCACAAGCGATCAAAAAACGGTGCATTGCACAGTATCATGCCCCTAGCGTCGCGGATAGGTCAAGGGTTCCAGCCGGTCAAACAGCCCAGTGATGGCCGCCCGATCCACATTGGCAAAAGCGATGCGCAGCTGGCGTTCGGCTGCCCCGTCACCGCCTTGGGCGCGGGTCGGGCGAAACATCGTGCCCGGCAGAACCAGCACCCCGGCGTCGGCCACCAACCGGCGTGCCAGATCGTCGCTGTCGATGTCAAACGGGTGTTCGACATAGGCAAAATACGCGCCACATCCCAGCAATTTCCATCCCTTTAAGCGCGGAAAGCCCTGTTCAATCGCGGCGCGGCGATCCAGAATTTCCAGACGTTCCCCTGCCAGCCAATCGCCAAGGTTCTGCATGCCCCAAAGGGCGGCACGCTGGCCGATCTGGTTGGGGCAAATGGTGGTGGTATCCAGAAATTTTTCCACTTCGGCCAGACGATCCACTGACGCCGTCATCGCGCCAACACGATGCCCGGTCAGCCGGTAGGCTTTGGAAAAACTGTACAGTTGAATAAGCGTGTCGCCCCAATCGGCATCCTTGAACAGATCATGCGCCGCATCTTGGCCCGGGCCTGTGCGGCTGTCAAAATCGCGATAGGTTTCGTCAACGATCAACGCCAAACCATGCGCCTTGGCCAATTCATAAAACGCCCGCAGGGTGGCGGCGGGATATTCCACGCCACCGGGATTATTCGGGCTGACCAGAACGATGGCACGGGTGCGATTGGTGATCAGCGCGGCGGCCTTGCCTGCATCCGGGATCAGGCTTGCGCCAGTGTCCAGAACCACCGTGTTCACCCCCATCATGTCATGCCACATGCGGTGGTTGAAATAATAGGGCGCGGGCAGGATCACCGCGTCGCCCTCGGCGCAAAGCGCAGCAATCGCGCCGGTATAGGCCTGATTGCACCCGCTGGTAATTGCCACGTTTTGGGTAGTGATTTCCCCGCCATAGGCGGTGCGCCATGTGCGGGCGACCTCGGCCCTGAGCGCAGGCAGGCCCAGAACCGGCCCATAAAGATGCGCCGCAGGATCGGTCAGAACGATCTGCGCCATCGCCTCCAGCATGGGCCGGGGCGGCGCATCGACGGGGGCGGCCTGGCTGACGTTGATCAACGGACGATCGGCGGTAAATTCAACCCCCTCGAGCCAACGGCGTGCTTCCATTACGGGTGGGGAAAACGTGGCGGCGGTGCGGGGAATGCGCGGCATGGAACCTCACTTTAGGGGCTAAACAGGGGTTTAAGTTTGCGACGGCACCACAGTGCGCCCTCGATTTTCGGCAATGACCAAGAAAATCACAAAAACATCGATCACCGTCAGGATCAATAACACAGGATCATAGGTGTGGAAATATTGCCATGTTTGATAGGCGACAAAACCCATCAACGCCGCCAGCGACACATGATAGGCCCCGCGAATATGAAGCAACAGCGCCAGCACGGCCCCGAAATTCAAGGCGCCATGGCCAAACAAGTAAACCATGTAGAAATTTTCACTGGCTGGCCCCAGCTTTTGCGCCCAGATCAATAGGTTATTGGCAATAAAGTCGCTGGAATCTTCAGAAATTTCGCGTCTTGCCAGACGGATCGCTTCGCGGGCAAGGACACCATTTGGCAAAAGCCATAACACGACCGCGCCAACAAGCTGGGAAAACCCCAACAAGCCTTTGGCCGACAAGCTGATCCGAAACAGCCACTCAATCAGGGGCGAGACACGGGGCGACGTGTTTTTCATTGCCGATTTCTAGCCTTAGTCCGATCCGCGAAACGGCTGGACATATTGCAAGGCCATGTCCCATGGAAAGAATATCCATGTATCCTGACTGACTTCGGTGATAAACGTATCCACCTGTGGCCGCCCGCTGGGTTTTGCATAAACCGTGGCAAAATGCGCCTTCGGATACAGGCTGCGCACCAGTTCAAGGGTTTTGCCGCTGTCCACCAGATCGTCGATGATCAGAACGCCAGTGCCGTCGCCCATCAGATCGGCATTGGGTGCCTTTAGAACCTTGGCCGTGGTCTGGTCCTGATGGTCATAGGATTTGACGCTGATGGTATCGACGCGACGAATATCCAACTCGCGCGCCACGATCATCGCCGGGGCCATGCCGCCACGGGTGATCGCCACCACCATTTTCCAGGCACCTTCATCTTGAACAGGGCCCTGTCCATCCAAACGCCACGCCAAAGCCCGGCTGTCGCGGTGGATTTGATCCCAACTGACGTGGAACCCTTTTTCGTGGGGCAGGCGGTCATTCATCGGCTTAATCCTTGTTCCGGTTGGTAACGGCATCAATATCGGGCGCATCAACCGCCTTCATGCCGACAACATGATACCCGGCATCGACATGCAGATTTTCGCCGGTCACACCCGAGGCCAGATCAGACACCAGATAAAGTGCGGATTTACCGACCTCTTCTTGGGTCACGTTGCGGCGCAGGGGTGAATTCAGCTCGTTCCATTTCATGATATAGCGGAAATCGCCGATGCCGCTGGCAGCCAGCGTTTTGATCGGGCCGGCGGAAATCGCGTTCACCCGGATGTTCTTTTTACCCAGATCCTCGGCCATATATTTTACCGAGGCTTCCAGCGCGGCCTTGGCCACACCCATCACGTTGTAATGCGGCATCACCTGTTCGGCACCATAATAGGTCATGGTGACGGCGGAACCACCATTGGTCATCAGTTTTTCGGCGCGCTGCACGATGGCGGTAAAAGAATAGACCGAAATATCCATCGTCATGCGAAAGTTTTCCGCCGATGTATCGACATAGCGGCCGCGCAATTCGTTTTTGTCCGAAAAACCGATGGCATGGACGACAAAATCAAGGCTGCCCCAAAGCTGTTCAAGCGAGGCGAAAAGCGTATCCATAGAATCCGTGTCGGTGACGTCGCAGGGCAACACGATGCTGGACCCTACTTTTGCTGCCAAAGGATCAACGCGTTTTTTCAAGGCCTCGCCCTGATAGGAAAACGCCAACTCCGCCCCTTGCTCGGCGCATGCTTTGGCAATGCCCCAAGCAATCGATTTGTCGTTCGCCAGCCCCATAATCAGGCCGCGTTTGCCTTTTAATAAATCACTCATGGTATTTTCCTTGCCATCCACCCTTGAAGTGTCGTCGGTTTAGGCCAATCTTAACGGCGACTCAAGGGATTGTGATAACAGCAATTGTGTCGCCCCCATTACGCCAAACACAAAGGACAAGAAGATGCAGGACAGAAATGGGATTTTTGCTGGCGATGATCCAGTGGCCCTGGCCAAGACATGGCTGGCGGCGGCGCATGAGGCAGAAAATTTCGATGCGATCGCGGCGGCACTGGCCACTGTTGATGCCACCGGCATGCCGAATGTGCGCGTCGTTCTGCTGAAAGAAATCGAAAACGACGCATTTGTTTTTTACACAAACTACGAAAGTGCCAAGGGGCAGGAACTTATTGCTTCGGGCAAGGCGGCGCTGAACTTTCACTGGAAATCGCTGCGGCGGCAAATTCGCATTCGCGGTTTGGTGGAAAAAGAAGACGGGCCCAAGGCGGACGCGTATTATGACAGCCGCCCGCTGGACAGCCGGATCGGGGCCTGGGCTTCAAAGCAAAGCCGACCCCTTTCTTCACGAGATGAACTAGAAAAAGCTGTGCAGGAAAAAAAAGCTGCCTTAGGGGAAAGCCCGCAACGCCCCGAACATTGGGGTGGTTTTCGCCTGAAACCGCTGGAAATCGAGTTTTGGGCGGATGGTGAATTCCGGCTACATGACCGATTTAAATGGATTAAACCGAATTTGACCGCTGATTGGGCAGTTTCTCGCCTAAACCCATAAGGCGATCATTGCAATTTGCGAAAATTGCAAAATGCAATAAGTTTATTCTTGCCAAAACGTTACTTGCCCCCGCATTGTACTTGCAGGGGACAAGAGAGTTAAGATGCAATTGGGAATTATTCAACATACAGGCGATACTGTTCGCATGGTAAGCGGCAAGGTTAAATGGTTTGATCAGGCCAAGGGATTTGGTTTTGTGGTGGCTGACGACGGCGGGGCCGATATCCTGCTGCACGCCAATGTGCTGCGAAATTTTGGCCAAAGCTCGATCGCTGATTCCACGCCATTGGTCATCAGCGTGCAAGATACCGCACGCGGCATGCAGGCGACCGAAGTGGTCAGTATCGGCGAACTGGAACCCGCCGTGGCCAGCGAATTTGACGAATTCCCCGGCCTGTCGGTGGACCTGAGCCAACTGGAATTGGTGGCCGCACGGATCAAATGGTTCGACAAGGCCAAAGGTTTCGGTTTTGCCAATGCGTTCGGCAGTTCCGCCGACATTTTTGTTCACGTCGAAACCTTGCGCCGATATGGCCTGGCCGATCTGATGCCCGGCGAAGCGGTCTGTTTAAAGGTCGCCGATGGCGAGCGCGGCAAAATGGCGGTTGAAGTTCGCAGTTGGGATATGGCATTACAAAAGCCATGAAAAACCTGTTTATATCCGTTTTGTTTTATCTGGGCAGCAGTCTTGCCGCCCTGGCGCAATGTGCCCCTGATCAGCTTGACATCAAAGGCGATTTTGGAATGGCGCGATTCAACGTGGAAATTGCGGATACACCGCAAAGCCGCGCCGTTGGATTGATGAACCGCGAAAACATGGCCCGCAGTGCCGGCATGTTGTTCGTTTTCGAGCGCGCGCAACCGGTGGCTTTCTGGATGCGGAACACGCTGATTCCCTTGGACATGTTGTTTATTGCGGCGGATGGCACCGTTAAACGCATTCACGAAAACGCGGTGCCGCTGGATGAAACATCGATTCCCGGCGGCAATGGCATTCAATATGTCTTGGAAATCAACGGTGGATTGTCCCGCGCCATGGGAATCTCCGTTGGCAGCGTGGTTCGGAACCCAATGATGGATCAGGAAAAGGCCGAATGGGCCTGTTAAAGGGCGCTGGGAACATTTTTTTCACATTTGCCAATACTTTGGGCTTTTCAACGCCGCCAAGGGCCGTTAGGAAAACCCTCGTCGGGGCGTAGCGCAGCCTGGTAGCGCGACGGTTTTGGGTACCGTAGGTCGCAAGTTCGAATCTTGCCGTCCCGACCATTCAGCAGAAAATTCCCAATGATCTGGCCAACCCATCAGGCCGTTCCATCCGATCCATTCTGTAAGCTGTGCGTTAACCTTTGATCAGGGTGTGTCTTTTTGTGTCGGCCGGATTTATTTGGACCGTTTGGTCAAATATCTGTGGATAACTTCATGCAAAAACTCAACCTCTGTGGATAAGTCACCGTAACCCTTTCATAAATCAGAATAGAGTTATTAACGCCGTTCAGCGATCACAACGGCGTGAATCATCCGGCGGGTTTACCGAACCTTGGTTTTGTGAATCGTCAACGATTTTATTTAATTTTTTTTAAAACTTTTGCGTTGACCACATGCCTTTGAATGCGTCAATTAGTACAAGCTGATGACGAGGGCACAATATATAGTGTTTCGGACCGGCAGGGACTTTAGACTTAAAAATATGGGCAAAAAGCTAAATCAATGGCGCCCATGACCAGAATTGCCCCTTTTGGGCCATGTGATTTTGGTGTTCCTGCTTTCCCCCTTGAATTTTGCCTGGTCTCGCCCCGAAGGGCGCTGACCCGAAAAATGGAATAAGCACGCCGACAGGCGCAAGGTAAATGAGGACGGGTATGTTACTAGAACGTAAATTCACAGAGGCAGGCAAAGACGCTTATGCGGCGGTCGAATTTTCCATTACGGAATCAGAGATTCGCAATCCCGACGGTACCGTGGTTTTCCACCAAGCCGATCTGGAAGTCCCTGCAAGCTGGTCGCAAGTGGCGGCTGACGTTCTGGCCCAGAAATATTTCCGCAAGGCCGGCGTGCCCGCAAGGCTGAAGCCGGTCAAAGAAAAGGGCGTGCCTGAATTTTTGTGGAAATCCGTCCCTGACGAGGCTGCTTTGGCAAAACTGCCCGAAGATCAGCGGTTTGGCGGCGAAATTTCCGGCAAACAGGTTTTTGACCGTCTGGCAGGCGCTTGGGCCTATTGGGGCTGGAAGGGCGGCTATTTCACAACCGAAGAAGACGCGCGCACCTATTTTGACGAAATGCGTATTATTCTGGCCAAACAAATGGGCGCGCCGAATTCACCGCAGTGGTTTAACACCGGCCTGCATTGGGCCTATGGCATCGACGGGCAAGGCCAGGGCCATCACTATGTGGATTACAAAACCGGCAAGCTGACCGAATCCAATTCTTCCTATGAACACCCGCAGCCCCACGCCTGTTTCATCCAGTCCTGTTCGGACAATCTGGTGAACGACGGCGGGATTATGGATTTATGGGTGCGCGAGGCGCGCCTGTTCAAATACGGATCAGGCACCGGCACCAACTTTAGCCACGTGCGGGGCCATGGTGAAAAACTGTCGGGCGGCGGTAAATCATCGGGCCTGATGGATTTCCTGAAAATCGGCGATCGCGCGGCGGGATCGATCAAATCCGGTGGCACCACGCGCCGTGCGGCGAAAATGGTGATCTGCGATGTCGATCACCCGGATGTTCAGGAATTCATCAACTGGAAAGTGATCGAGGAACAAAAGGTGGCGTCGATCGTTGCTGGTTCCAAAATGCACAAAGAAAAACTGGGTCTGATTTTTGACGCGATCCGGCTTTGGGATGGCAAGGTTGAGGATGCCACCGACCCAAAGGTCAACGAGGCGCTGAAAACCGCCATCCGGTCGGCGAAAAAAGTGGCGATCCCGGAAACCTATGTCAACCGGGTGCTGCAATATGCGCGTCAGGGCTATACCTCGATCGATTTCACCACCTACGACACCGATTGGGATTCCGAGGCTTATTCATCGGTTTCGGGTCAAAATTCCAACAACACCGTGCGCGTTACCGACGCCTTCCTTGAGGCGGTTAAAAACGACGGTGATTGGGAATTGACCAACCGCACCGACGGCAAGGTTGCCAAAACGGTTTCTGCGCGGGAATTGTGGGAACAAATTGGTCACGCGGCCTGGGCCTGTGCCGATCCGGGCATTCAATATCACGACACCATTAACGCTTGGCACACATGCCCCGAGGATGGCGAAATTCGCGGCTCCAACCCCTGTTCGGAATATATGTTTCTGGATGATACCGCCTGTAACCTTGCCTCGATGAACCTGTTGACGTTTTACAAAGACGCCAAGTTTGACACCGAGGCCTATATGCACGCCTGTCGGCTTTGGGCGATCACGCTGGAAATTTCGGTGATGATGGCGCAGTTCCCCTCCAAAGAGATCGCGCAACGGTCCTATGAAAGCCGCACTTTGGGGCTGGGATACGCCAACTTGGGCGGGTTGCTGATGAACATGGGCTATTCCTATGACAGCGATGAGGGCCGCGCAATTTGTGGCGCGCTGACGGCGATCATGTGTGGTGTGTCTTATGCCACATCTGCGGAAATGGCCAAGGAACAAGGGCCATTTGAAATATACAAGCGCAACGAAAAACACATGCTGCGGGTGATGCGCAATCACCACCGCGCGGTGCATTCCAAAACCGAAGGCTATGAAGGGCTGGAAATCAATCCGGTGCCGCTGGATGCGGGTAATTGTCCTGACAAAAACATGGTCGATATGGCGCGTTCTGCTTGGGACGAGGCTTTGGCCTTGGGTGAAAAATACGGCTATCGCAATGCGCAAACAACCGTTGTGGCCCCAACCGGCACCATCGGTTTGGTGATGGATTGTGATACCACCGGCATCGAGCCTGATTTTGCCTTGGTGAAATTCAAAAAACTGGCCGGTGGCGGGTATTTCAAAATCATCAACCGTTCTGTGCCCGGCGCGCTTGAGGCGCAGGGGTACAGTTCCAGCCAAATCGAAGAAATCGTTTCCCATGCTGTGGGTCACGGCACGTTGGGCAATGCGCCGGGGATCAATCACACCGCATTGATCGGCAACGGGTTTACGCAAGTGGAGCTGGATAAAATCGAGGTCGCTTTGCCATCGGCGTTTGACATCCGATTTGTGTTTAACCAATGGACATTGGGCGAGAAATTTTGCCGCGAAGTTCTTGGTATTCCACAAGAAAAACTGAATGACCCCGGTTTTGACCTGCTGCGGTCGCTGGGGTTCACCCGCCCCCAGATCGAGGCCGCCAACGACCATGTTTGTGGCACCATGACGCTGGAGGGCGCACCGCATCTGAAAGACGAACATCTGTCGATTTTCGATTGCGCCAATCCTTGCGGCAAAAAAGGCAAACGCGCCTTGAGTGTGAACAGCCACATCACCATGATGGCCGCGGCACAACCGTTTCTGTCGGGGGCGATTTCCAAAACCATCAACATGCCGAATGACGCCACGATTGAAGACTGTCAAAAGGCCTATGAATTCAGCTGGTCGCTGGGTCTGAAGGCAAACGCGCTCTATCGTGACGGTTCCAAATTGTCGCAGCCTCTGGCGGCGTCCTTGGTTGAGGATGACGACGAGGCGGCGGAAACTCTGGAAAGCGGTTCAAACCACGAAAAGGCCGCCGTTCTGGCAGAAAAAATCGTGGAAAAGATCATCATCAAGGAAGTGCGTAAAACCGACCGCGAAAAGATGCCGCACCGGCGTCGTGGTTATACGCAAAAGGCCAACGTCGGCGGCCACAAGGTTTATCTGCGCACCGGTGAATATGAAGACGGCCAGTTGGGCGAGATTTTCATCGACATGCACAAAGAGGGTGCTGGTTTTCGCGCCATGATGAACAATTTTGCCATCGCGGTATCGGTGGGTTTGCAATACGGGGTGCCGCTGGAAGAATTTGTCGATGCCTTTACCTTTACCAAGTTCGAGCCCGCCGGCATGGTGCAGGGCAACGAGACGATCAAAAACGCCACATCGATTTTGGATTACATTTTTCGCGAACTGGCGGTTTCCTATCTGGACCGCACCGATTTGGCCCATGTTCAGCCGGAAGGCACGCTGTTTGATGATTTGGGGCGTGGCACGGATGAAGGCAAACGTAATTTTGCCGAAGTCAGCGAATCCTCGGCCAACAAATCGCTGGAGGTGCTGAAACAGATCAGCTCGACCGGCTATTTGCGCCGCCGCATGCCGCAAGAATTGGTGGTATTGCAAGGTGGTGCCGGAATGGGCGCCACACAGGGTGCCACGGCGCTGGACACATCGGGTGATCCGGTCAGTGCGTTGCAAGCCCTGGTGCCAGAAACCCTGTCATCCAGCACCAGCATTTCATCTGGTGGCGGTGGTGGCGCGCCGATGGGCATGGACGCCAAGACCAAGGCGAAAATCCAAGGCTATGAGGGGGATCCTTGTGGCGAATGTGGCAATTACACATTGGTGCGCAATGGCACTTGTATGAAGTGCAACACCTGTGGGGGGACCTCGGGGTGTAGTTAAGGAGTTTCGCTGGGTGCAAGGGTTGCCCTCTTGCATTTCTGCGATTTTAACGGAGGGGCGGTAATGCCCTTTCTGCAAGATAGGATGGGGGCGGACGAGCAGTCCTTGTCCATCCTAATACGCGGGAGGACTTCGCAGATTGCATGGCAATCCGCTCTGTCCTCCTCGTTGAAACGGAAGTGAGTTTCAACGGACACGGGACGGGTGCGCTCGTCCCTGACGCAGATCAAGCCGCAGGCAGAAAATAAGTACCGGGCAGTACATAATGACGAGCTTGATCAGCGAGACTGGCGGGGGGAAACCTCCGCCACTTTTTTGGGGGGGCTGTGAAGGTGGTGCCCTATTTTCTACGCTTGCCTGAGTAAAAGGAAACCCGCCCAAAGCGGGGCGGGTTGCTGGTATTATAAAGGTCGCCTTTGGCGACGTGCCGCTGGCGGGGATATTTTTGACCAGAAGAAATTAGGTGGTTTATTCGGCGGCTTTCAGGTGGCGGTGATCGTCAATTTTGCCGGCGACCCAATCGTGAAAAATATGGGTGGGGCCGTCCATGGCGGGGGAAAACCGCCCGCCGTCAAAACCCGGTGTGTGGCGGCCTTTTTGCATGCCTTGCACGACAAATATATCCTCTTCAAACACGCCTTTCCATTGTTTGGCGTTGGTGTCGCGCAGGGCCTGATCGGTATCGGGTTGCGCGTAATACAAATGGATATGCTCGATGGTGGTTTCCTGGGTCATGGGTTCCAGAATGATGGCAAAAGCGTGATCGCGTTGCGCGCCCAGCAGAACATTGGGGAAGAGCGCCACGTATTCGGCGCCTTGGTTCCATTTGTCACCCAAACCTTTGAAATCGGGGAAGGTTTTGCCGTTTTCGCCCTTTAGTTGGCGATAGACAAGCGTGCCTTGACCGGAATATTTCCCCTTTTTTTCAATGTGGTAGTGATCTTCAAGGCGCGAATAGCTGTTCAGGCCCGGATGGATCCACGGCAAGTGATAGCTTTCGCAATAGTTTTCAACCGCCAGTTTCCAGTTGCAATTGACGCCCAGTGTAAAGCCGCTGTTGCCGCCGCCGTGATAGTGCGGTTGATCAAATTCAGCCCAGCGCGCGATCAGATCGGCATGAACCGTTTCAAATTCATCCGCCGCGCCGTCGATGTTCACAAAAACGATGTCGCGCCACATGTGGCTGCGCACTTCCAGCAGGCCAAGTTCCGAGCGCACGATGGCGGGATGTACATTGTTGCCCGGGCCGCCCACATGCGGCGTAGACACCAGCTTGCCCTGGGTGGAATAGCACCATGAATGATAGGGGCAGCGGATCGCGCCCTCGATCTTGCGCGGGGTGTCGACCAAAATCATGCCGCGATGGCGACAGATGTTTTGAAACACCCGCACCACGCCGTCGCGATCCCGCAGTAAAAGCAGGGGAATGCCCAGAAATTCAACCGGCTTGGCATCGCCGTTTTCCGGCACCGCCGAGGCCACATCGATCGCCGCCCAATTGGCAAAAAACAGCGCGTGTTTTTCTTCGGCGTGAACCTGTGGGTCAATATAATGCGCATTGGGCAGGCCGTTGGCCTGATCCAGCGGGCGACGAACAGTGGAAAGATCGGTGAGCATCAATTCAGCCTTTGATGTGGAATACTGGCTGAATTTGGCGCGCGAATAAGCCAAAGGTCGCGTTTTAATGCGACCGTTGGTGTCGTTTTTATCCGCCGCGGAAAAATCTGCTTTGGCATTTTAGCGGGGATTACGCGTCGGGTTTCATGCCGCGCGACAGGGCCGCAACCCCGGTGCGGGCCACTTCACACAGCCCCAAGGGGCGCATTAGTTCGGCAAAGGCGTCAATTTTTTCGGGCGTGCCGGTTAGTTCAAAAACAAAGCTTTCCAGCGTTGTATCCACTACCGAGGCGCGGAAAATTTCCGCCGTTCTAAGGGCTTCGACACGTTTGTCGCCAACGCCTGCGACTTTGAACAGCGCCAGTTCGCGTTCAACAGACGGCCCCTCGACGGTTAAATCATGCACCTCATAGATCGGCACCATGCGTTCAAGTTGCGTCTTGATCTGGTTGATGACCTGCGGCGTGCCGGTGGTGACCACGGTAATCCGCGAGCGGTGGCCTTTGTGGTCAATCTCGGCCACGGTCAGGCTTTCGATGTTATAGCCGCGCCCGGCAAACAGCCCGATCACCCGCGCCAGAACGCCCGCCTCATTATCGACGATGGCGGCAAGGGTATGGCGTTCCAGAACATCGCTGTAGGAACTTTTGAGATCATAGGCCGACTGTTTGGACGAGCCTTTTTTGATGTGTAATGCGTTCATTTGCCTATTCCTTATACCATGACCGCGCCGGAGGCGCCGATTGCGTCTTGGGTTGATGCATCGCCCATCAGCATTTCATTATGCGAGGCCCCCGAGGGGATCATCGGGAAACAGTTTTCGTGTTTTTCCACGCGACAATCGAACAAAACCGGGCCGTCATAGGCCAGCATTTCGCGGATCGCCTCATCCAGATCGGCAGGGTCGGTACACAGGATGCCCTTGGCGCCAAAGGCATCGGCAAGTTTCACAAAATCGGGCAGGGATTCAGACCATGAATGGGAATAGCGTTCCCCGTGCAGCAATTCCTGCCACTGGCGCACCATGCCAAGGCGTTCGTTGTTCAGGATGAACTGTTTCACCGGCAAACGGTATTGCGCGGCGGTGCCCATTTCCTGCATGTTCATCAGCCAGCTTGCCTCGCCTGCCACATTCACAACCAAGGCGTCGGGATGGGCGACTTGCACGCCGATCGAGGACGGGAAACCATAACCCATGGTGCCCAGCCCGCCAGAGGTCATCCAGCGATTGGGGTCTTCAAAACCCAAATATTGCGCCGCCCACATTTGATGCTGGCCGACTTCGGTGGTGATAAACCGGTTCGGATGATCCTTGGTCAGCGCCTCAAGGCGTTGCAGCGCATATTGCGGTTTGATCGTGGTTTTGGACGGGGTGTAATCCAGACAGCGGATTTTTTTCCAATCCGAAATCGTCGCCCACCAGCTTTGCAAACCGGGTGTATTGGTGACGCTGCCACGGGATTTCCACAAGGCAAGCGCATCGGCCAGAACCGACCCCACGTCACCAACGATGGGCACATCGACATGGATGATTTTATTGATCGACGAGGGATCAATATCGATATGCACTTTTTGGCTGCCGGGGCTAAAGGTATCAACGCGGCCGGTGATGCGATCATCAAACCGCGCGCCGACATTGATCATCAGATCACAGTCGTGCATTGCCATATTCGCCTCGTACAAACCATGCATGCCCAACATGCCCAGCCAGTTTTTGCCAGACGCCGGATAACAGCCCAGCCCCATCAGGGTCGAGGTGATCGGGAAATTTGTGGCGGCGACAAATTCGCGCAAGGTTTTGCTGGCCTCGACGCCGGAATTCACCACGCCACCGCCGGTATAAAACAGCGGGCGCTCGGCGGTCTCCATCAGCTGCACCAAGGCCTCAACTGCGTCGGCATCGCCTTTGGTGCGTGGTTGATAATGGCCCAGATCGGCATTTTCCGGGGGGGTATAAGTGCCGTCGGCGAATTGCACATCCTTGGGAATGTCGATCAGCACCGGGCCGGGGCGACCGGTCATGGCGACATGAAAGGCCTCGTGGATGGTGCTGGCCAGCTCGTCGGTGTCTTTCACCAACCAGTTGTGTTTGGTGCAGGGCCGCGTGATGCCCACGGTGTCGGCCTCTTGAAAGGCGTCATTGCCGATCATGAAGGTGGGCACTTGGCCGGTCAGAACCACCAGCGGAATGGAATCCAGCAAAGCATCGGTCAGGCCGGTCACCGCGTTGGTGGCACCCGGGCCGGATGTCACCAGCACAACACCGGGCTTGCCGGTCGAGCGCGCATAGCCTTCGGCGGCATGCACAGCACCTTGTTCGTGACGCACAAGATAGTGGCGGATGTCGTTTTGCAGAAAAATCTCGTCATAAATCGGCAGCACCGCACCGCCTGGATAGCCAAAGACGGTGTCCACACCCTGATCCTTGAGGGCCTGAACAATCATTTTTGCGCCTGTCATCTGACTTGTCATCTTGTTTCTCCACTTGACGTCTTAACATATAAAAAAACCCCCGATTTTCGGGGGCGCATGGTTTCCATTCTGGATTTCCGTTACCGGACCATGCGCTTTTTCCTGACTTGGACGAGAATATCATACATCTGGGGTTCCTTTTCGTTTGGCGACATTAGGGTGGGGGAAAACGGGCGTCAACAGGCAAAACGGCAAATTTAATATCGTTTGGACGGTTTTTTTGTACTTTAATTGCGTGCGGGCGGCATTTTTGGTAATTACACGAAAGTTCAGGGGTGATTTTAACCGGTTTTGGTGTTGGTGTCGCCATGCGATGCCCCGCGCCTGTATACTTCACCCCAAAACATCACCACCGGCGGCAACGCGGATTTTGCGACCCTGCGAGATAATGTCAGGCAAACGCCGCTTCTATTTTTCTGGAATGGTGACCTGCCCTATGATGTGCGACTGGCGTAATGGCATTGCCCGATACATGATTTCAACGCCGGTCGTGGCGATCCCTTCACCCGTCATGCCCTCATACCGTCCTGTTCCACCGACGATCGTCCAGGTGTTCGCCTTGCCTTGTTCACCGGCTTTCCAGCGCATGGTAAAGCTGTCTTCTGCTTCGCCGAACACACAAACGCCCTGTATTGAATTTTCGCCGTTCTGTAATCCAAAGCCACCGCCAACACACCGCGCAGGCCCTTCCTCTAGCGGGCCCTGGACGACTTCAAAATAGCCTTTATTATCCTGCATATAATAAACACTGTCCGACAGTTGGAAATATTCCTGATCAAGAGGGTAGATATTAATGAGTTCAATGCGTTCCTGGGCATTGGCCGGGGTCGCGCCCAAGACGCCTGCGAAAACTAGGTTAAGAATATGCGGTTTCATGAATTTTCTCCTGAATGCTCAATGTAGTGTACATATAAATCAGCCGGCTCAAATAGATTTTTTGTGATTGAACAGTCTGGGTTGGCACGGATTATTATTTTGGGAATGATGCCCGAAGGCCTGCCCAGATTACGCCGCCGCATCGGCCCTCTCACTCGGGCGCGAAATTCGCTTCACTGTTTTCCGCTGCGTCAGGATAGCTTTGAATGGCAATGCGCGCGTGGCCCAGCCTTGGGTGCAAAGTGCGGGCCAACCCCCATGCCGCGAGCAATCCCAGCCCCGCGGCGACAAAAACCCCCGAAATTGGCGCAATCAGCAATACCAGCCAGGCCGCACCGGGGGTCAAAATGCCGGAAACATCGCGAAAGCTGGAATAAATCGCTGACATCTCGGTGCGCTCGGACGGCTTTACCGACAACAAAAATGGCAAGCCTGCCGAGACATCCAACAGGATCAAAAAGAACGAACCGATGATCAGGCTAAAAACCGCAAGCCAAGGGAATCCATGCAAGACACCGGCAAGCAAAAACACAAACCCCGACATGATAAACCCGGTTCTGACGGCGGTTTTGACCGAGCTGCGCTGCATGAAACGGTACATCAAGGGTGTCAGAAACAACGCACCGTTCGAGATTGACAGCGCAAAGCCCCCGATCTGTGCGTCCAGCCCGTTTTGCAGGGCATAAATCGGCAGATAGACAACATAGACCCACCAGCCACAGGACCGGACCACCGCAAAAAGCCATCCCGCAATCAACCTTGGCTGCGCGGCAAACCGGCCGAAATAGGCAAATGGATTAACCGGTGCCGCGCGGCTTTTGGTGATCAGTTTGCCATTGCCAAGCCGCATGATCAAAAACAAGGCAAACATCGCCATGGCGGCGGTTGCCGCGATCAGGAAAGGGGCAGGTGCCCATGTGGTATACAGGAAAACGCCAAGCGCGGGGCCAATCGTCCATCCAATGGCGCTGTAAAACAGCCGCGACATCTCGAATTTACCCAGTTCGATCTTGGCGACATAATCCAGCACATAGGCATTAAAACACACAAATGTCACCACCGTCGCCGTGGTGGTGAGGCCGAGCCCCAAGATCACTGAAACCGGCGTCTGCCCCATGGCAAACAGCGCACCGGCGGCAAACATCAGGGTTCCGGTCACATAGACCCAGCGCCGGGGCACAAAACGGATCAAAAAGGGGATCAATAGGCCGATGAAAAGCGACGCCAGACCGATAAAAAAATACGCGCCGGAAACCAAGGCGGCATCTTGCAGGGCGCGGTACATGACCAAGGGGAAAACCGAAACCAAAATGCCCCGGGCGATGGCCTCGGTGCCTGCCAAAACAGCAAACCCGCGCACGCTTGGTGCCGGCGTATGGCGGAGCCATTCGGGGATTCGACGTTCATGCATAAAAACAGCCCGGCTTGGTAATGCCTTCTGGTGGCAATTATTGCGCGCCCCTGCAATTCCAGTTGCGACCCGATGTCGTTTTTGGTGATTTACTGTTTTGAAAGCAAATGTATCGCAGCGGGGCGGGTGTTGGGGGCATGGCGCAGGCCGGAATTGCCCGAAGCGCCCTGAATAACCTGCCTGATACCGCTCGATGGAATGTGCAATAAAAACGCACAGCCCGCTTGCCCGGGGTGTCGCAAACTTTGCTAGCGGGTTACGTCATTGGGTGATAGCGTCCGTGAATGACCCTGGCCGATTTATTAAATATATTGCTTCCAATAGCGGCCATTCAGTTTGTTGGGTGGGTCGTGCCCGGCCCAAATCATCTTACCATCGTGACCGCCTCGGTGACCGCTGGTCGCTTGGCGGGCTTCAAGGCCGCGATGGGGATCGCGGCGGGTGGATTGACCTGGACGCTGATCACTGTTTCGGGGATCGCTGTTGTGTTCGAGTTGTTTCCGTCCGTCTTTGTTGCCCTGCGTTTGTTAGGGGCCGGATATCTTGGTTATCTGGGCATCAGCGCGTTTCGTGCCGTGCGCAGGGGCGGCATGTTCAGCCTGGAGACATCCGCGAATTTGCCCGCCACAAATGCCCCGTTTCGAACCGCCTATATCGTGATGATGACCAACCCAAAGGCGGTTCTGTTTTTTGGGTCGATCTTTGCCGCCTTCATTCCCGCGGACAGCCCCGGTTGGCTGTTGATTGTCATTGCCGCACAATTTGGGGTGCTTGGGGTGATACTGAACGGGTCAGCCGCGTTTTTATTTTCCTCTGCCACCTTCATACGGGCGTTTCAATCGGCGGGCATCTGGATGTCGGTGGTATTTGGGCTTTTATTCAGCGCCTTGGGGGCGGTTGTGGCGTGGGATGTCGTGAGAAACTTCCTTTAGCAGGGTTTCTAGCCGACCATGTCGGCATTTACAGGCGCTTTGTGATCCGGGGCTTGGCAACAGTCAAAATGCGCCAGATTAAAATGGGCCAGTCAAAATGGGCCAGTCAAAATGGGCCAGTCAAAATGCGCCAGTCAAAATCGACTGATGTTCGGCCAAAGCGGCATGACGGATGCAACGGATCGGTTTAAAAACTGCGGTATTGAATCCAGCCTGCGCCGCCATCAGTGAGGAAGAATTCACATCGGTTGCGGTGCCCGAATCCCGGGCACCCGAGGTGGTATCGAAACGCAAAATTTAGAGACTCAGTAAGGCGCATTCGGGCGGCTGGCTTTCTTGTCAAACCAAACCACAACCAAATTGCCCAATAGTGAACCAAAATACACGCCTTCGGGTACATAAAATTACCAAATGTTCATCCGCAGGTTTAAGAATGTATCAACGTCAGGCAAAAAAACCGATATTTGGGTGAAATATTTATTTTTTGCCGCTACGCCCTTTGCAAATTAAAAATGTCACGCTAGCGTCGCCTTCACAATGAGGTGTGACCAAGGTGGTTGCGCCCAAAATTACTCTGGGAGGAGATACGACATATGGATCGTCGTTCATTTCTAAAAACTTCTGCACTTGGTGGTTCTGCCGCTGTTGCCACATCATTGGCAGCCCCCGCCATCGCCAGCAGCGATACCCGCACGTTGACGATGGTTACATCATGGCCACGCGGCTTTGCCGTTCTGGATGATGCGGCCAGCTATTTCAACGAAGCTGTAAACGCAATGTCCGGTGGCAGCTTGGTCATTGAGAAAAAAGCGCCGGGCGAACTGGTTGGTGCGTTTGAAGTATTTGACGCGGTGACATCTGGTCAGGCTGACCTGTATCACTCGGCTGATTATTATTTCTTGGGTCAACATCCGGGTTATGCGTTCTTCACCGCCGTGCCTTTTGGCGCGACCGCACAGGAATTGACAAACTGGTACTACCACGATGGTGGTCAGGTTTTGCATGATGAACTGGGTTCGATCTTTGGTCTGAAATCGTTCTTGGCCGGGAACTCCGGTTCGCAATCCGGTGGTTGGTTCCGCAAGGAAATCAAATCCGCCGACGATCTGGCTGGTCTGCGTTTCCGCATGCCGGGCCTTGGTGGTCAGGTGCTGGGTAAACTGGGCGTATCGGTTCAGAACATTCCCGGTGGCGAACTTTATCAGGCGCTGTCGTCTGGTGCGCTGGATGGTCTGGAATGGGTTGGTCCTTTGGCCGATGAACGTGCTGGTTTCCAAGAAGTTGCCAAATTCTATTACACCGCCGGTTTCCACGAGCCGGGTTCGGGTCTTGCATCCGGGATGAATTTGGAAGTTTGGGAAAGCCTGTCAGATTCGCACAAAGCGATCATCGACAACGCCGCCAAAGCCACCACACACTATCAGCTGAGCCAGACTTTGGCCAGCAACGGTGCCGCGCTGAACCGTCTGCGCAACCAAGGTGTGAAAACATTGCAGTTCTCTGACGATGTTTGGGATGCTTATGGTGCTGCTTCCAAAGAAGTGCTGGACGAAAACATGGGCGACGAGCTTTATGCACGCATCCGTAATTCGTTTGACGCCTCGGTTGCCAAATCTTCGGGTTGGCTGGAAAAATCCGATGGTGAATTTGTGCGCCAGCGGAACCGGGTCTTGAACGGATAATCGGTTAGCTTGAATTTGCGCCCTCCGCCGAGTATTCGGCGGGGGGTGTTTTTGTATTCTGCTATAAAGGCAGGAACAAATTTGCCCTAGGGGCAGGGGGGAACGATGCTGGACGCTGTTTTTTGGGTTCTGAACAACATTGCCATGGCGTTTTATAATCTGGGCTATGCCGCGGTGAACCCGGGGTTGTGGCTGGATTGGTCAGATAAAAAAGCGATCATGCGCTTTGTCTATTATGGCGGCTCGGTCGAGTTTTTCTTCGTCGTTTTTACCGCCTTTTTGGTGTTGACCATCATCGGCATCCGCCGCCGCAATGTTTTGTGGCGCGTCGTGCGCATTCTGGAAGGGTTGGGAAACGGTTTGGGCCGTTTTTTCGCCTGGGCCGGGTTGATCATGGTGCTGCAACAGGTGGTCATCGTATTTTTGCAACGCATCTTTGCCGTCGCTGAAATTCCGCTAATTTATGGCGTCGAGTTTCTGACCAAGGATGTCAGTTGGTATGGCGAAGAACTCAAGCTTTACAATGCGTTGATTGTTACGATGTGTGTGACCTATACGTTTATTCAGGGTGGCCATGTGCGGGTTGATCTGCTTTATGCACCGGCCTCGCGGCGGGCCAAAAAGATCATCGATATGGTTGGCTCGATGATCTTCATGATGCCGATGGCGGTGTTGTTGTGGATGTATGGCTGGTATTTCATGTGGCGGCATTTGATCGTGCCAAACCCGTCGGCCAGCGATACTTTGGAAAAGCTGTTGAACAAATCCCGCGCTTTGCGCTGGAACGTGGAAACCATCGGGTTTTCGCCCAACGGCTTTAACGCTTATTTTCTGTTCAAGGTCCTGATGGTGACCATGGCTGGTTTGATCTTTTTGCAGGCCATTGCATTTTTCTATCGCTCGTACCTGGAAATGGTCGAAGGCGAAGAAAGCGAAGGCAAGTATCTGGACAAAGATGATCTTGGTGAAGGCAGCGATGCCTTGGCCGGCACACATTAAAGGAATCCCCGAATGTTTTTTGGTTTAGATGGCGTCGAAGTCGGTCTTATCATCGTTTTTGTCAGCCTGTTTGGGGCAATTCTGTCGGGCTTTCCGGTGGCGTTCTCCATTGCCGGGGCGGGCATCGTTGCGTTTGCGCTGATCGCCCTGCTGGATATGTCGGGTCTGTTGATCCATGCGGCGGCGGATACAGGGTCTGAAGGGTATAAGGCGCTGTTGGCCAATGGCATTCACCCGGACAAGATATCCTTGTTCAGGTATCCCGATTTGCCCACGGTCGAGCAAAATGTTTTTCCGAACGGCTATGAAGATGCGCTAAAGCGGACGATTTCCGCCTTTACCAATCGCGTCAACGAACGGGTTTTGGCGGGGCAATCGATTGAAACCTTGTTGGCCGTGGCGATGTTCGTGTTGATGGGCATCACGCTGGAGCGATCCAAAATTGCCAATGATCTGCTGACAACCATGGCGCGGGTCTTTGGCCCATTGCCCGGTGGTCTGGCGGTTTCCGTGGTGGTTGTGGGCGCGTTTTTGGCGGCCTCAACCGGTATTGTCGGGGCCACGGTGGTGACCATGGGCCTGCTCAGCCTGCCAACGATGTTGCGCAACGGCTATTCGCCGGAACTTTCCACCGGCGTCATCGCGGCGGCGGGCACCTTGGGGCAGATCATTCCGCCCTCGATCGTGATCGTTCTGTTGGGCACATTGGCCGGGGATCTGTATTCCGCCGCACAGGAAAACCGCGCGCTTTTGGCGGGCTGTACCGATGCGCTGACCTATTTGGGCGCACCGGCGGTTTTGTCTGTGGGCACTTTGTTTCAGGCGGCCTTGTTGCCGGGGGTCTTGTTGGCGACGCTTTATGCTGGATACGCCTTTGTATACGCGTTGTTCAACCCGTCAAAGGCACCACCTGTCAACATGGGGCAGGGCAATGGCGAGGTGATCGGCGGCAAAAATGCCATGGCATGGTTCGTTTATGCACCGGTGTTTTTGATCGGCGGTTTTTTGATATTTTCCGAAACCGGCGCGATCGGCAGCCAATCCACCCTGATCAACAGCTTTTCTGACAGCTCGCCTGCGGCCTCTTTGCGCACCCGGGTTTCGGATCAATGCCAAGCCTCGATGATCGACCTGCACGGCCAGGAAAAATGGGACACAGCGGTTGCGGAACAAAAAGCCATCGATGACGCTGGTGGTGCGGTTGCATCCACGCGTTTGTCGGTTGAGGAACGCGCCACGTTGCAGGCCGAAAAAATCGCCGCAGCGGCCCCGGTTGGTACCGGTGTTGCGGTTCTGTTTTTATTGTTGGCCTTGACGCTGACAACGGCACGCGGGGTTTTGCCCTCGGCCAATCGTGGCCCGCTGGTGGTGGGTGCCGTGGGCATTATTCTGGCGCTGTTGGCTGATGTGTTCCTGATTTCGCCGGTCACCACGGCGGGCACGACCTGGATGATTTTGGCGATACCTTTTGTGATGACCCTATATGGTCTGCGCCATGCCGCCGGCATGTTGGGCCAAAACGAGTTGCTGCGCGTGGTGTTTCCACCGCTGATTTTGATCGTCGCCGTTTTGGGATCAATTTTGGGCGGCATCACCAATCCAACACCCGCCGCCGCCCTTGGTGCGGCCGGGGCGATCATGTTGGCGGCTTATCGGCGATTGCAGGATGAAAACAAATCCGGCAAAATCGTCATCTGGGGCAGTTTTGCAATCATCATCATGCTGCTGGTTGGCATCAACTTTGATCTGCGCATCGGCCGGGAATCCGTACCACTTGAGGACTGGATTGCATTTGCCGTGGCCAAAGCCGCCTATTTGTTCACAATATTTGGCATTCTTTATTCCTGTTTTGTATTGTGGCGCGGCGCGATATTGCCGCCGGTCGTTCGGGAAACCGCCAAAGTAACCTCGATGGTTTTCACCATTTTGGTGGGGTCGCAATTGCTGAACCTTGTGGTGATTTCTTTTGGCGGGGAAGAGTATATTCAGGCATTCCTGAAAAGCTTTGACAGCGAATTCGCGGTTTTCCTGACGGTGATGCTGGTGCTGTTCGTTTTGGGCTTTGTACTGGATTTCCTTGAAATCATTTACATCGTGATCCCGATTGTCGGCCCGGCCATTTACGGTGGCACGATGGATCCCAAATGGGTGACGATCATGATTGCGGTGAACCTGCAAACCAGTTTCCTGACGCCGCCGTTTGGCTTTGCGCTGTTTTATTTGCGCGGTGTTGCCCCGCCTCAGGTCACCACCGGGCATATTTATCGCGGCGTTTTACCCTTTGTGCTTATTCAGGTTGTCGGGCTGGCGCTGTTGTGGATGTTCCCGTGGGTGGTCACTATCATCCCCAATCTGTTGGGCTGACCCTAGGGTTCTGACTTTGGGATACCCCGCCATGTGGGGTATCATTTTACGCGCCCCAATGGGACAATAGCCGCGCATTCACCGGATTTGTGCGAATGGCCATTGTCTTTCCCCGCAATCTGCATTTAATATAAAGAACCGGCCGCACGCATCGTGTTTGGCCGGTTGAGTTTACCTGTAACAAAGCAAATGGCGCGATTTGTGCCGTCTTTCTTACAGACCGAATGGCCCCCATCAAAGGGCCCGTGAGTTGTCTGGACCAGTATATATGCACCAGACGTTTAATTGGGCGCAGTATGCGTCAGAAAGAAACGCGATGATGAGCGCCGCGCCAGCATTACAAAACGGTCGACAGGATGTTCCTGCGACGTTGATTGGCCGCGCCGAAATATCCATCGCCACAACAAGCCACATTCACACCGCCTTATCCCCCCCGGGGCAGGGGCGGCGTTTCTGTGCCGAAAGAAAAAATGGCAAAAAAGATGCTAATCGATGCCACACACGCGGAAGAAACCCGCGTTGTGGTGGTAGACGGGAACAAAGTCGAAGAATTTGATTTTGAATCACTGAACAAGCGCCAGCTTGCTGGCAACATTTATCTGGCAAAAGTGACGCGGGTCGAACCCTCGCTGCAAGCGGCCTTTATCGACTATGGCGGCAATCGGCACGGTTTTCTGGCGTTTTCAGAAATTCACCCGGATTATTACCAGATCCCGGTGGCGGATCGCGAGGCCCTTTTGGCCGAAGAACGCGCCTATGCGGATGCCTTGAACGAGGCCGCCGAAGCCGAGGAAAAGAAACCCACACGCCGCCGTCGCAGCCGCAGCAAACCACGGCCCGAAGCCGCCGCATCAAAATCAGATGACGTGGTGATCAGCGAAGAGATTTCGGAAGAAACCACCGTCGAGGCCGGGACCGAAACTGCGGCCGAAAATGTGGCCGAAAATCAGGCCGAAGATCAGGCAACCGAAGTGGCCGCCGACGCGGTTCAAGACGCCGAAGTTGTGGTGGAAAAACCGGCAAAACGCACCCGCAAGCCCGCCGCCAAAAAACCGGCAACAAGAAAACCGCGCCGGACCAAAGCACAGATAGCCGCGGACAAAGCCGCCGCCGAGGCTGAAAAGGCTGCTGCCGCAGAGGGCGCCCCTGCGGAGACCGCTGAGGATACCGCAACGGATACCCCATCTGACGCGGCGGTCGAAGCCGCCGATGTTTCGGATGTTCAAGCCGAAGCCAAAGAAATCGGCGGCATGGGCGTTATCGATCTGGATGGCGATGCGGATGATGCTGACGATGCTATGGTTGAAGGTTTCTCCAAGGGCGACGGCGTCACACCTGCCGATTTGGATGACGATATCGAATCCATTGCTGACGAAGACGTGGCCGAAGAAATTCGCCTGCCGCGCAAACCCCGCGCCAAACGCTATCGCATTCAAGAAGTCATCAAGGTGCGCCAAATCCTGTTGGTGC
>Ga0316204_10004324_pt1 | contig 25682 bp, 25 predicted proteins | sample 6monrhotite_MG_2_FD_205661 | JGI IMG/M metagenome (GOLD analysis project Ga0316204, IMG submission 205661) | Microbial mat bacterial communities from mineral coupon in-situ incubated in ocean water Damariscotta River, Maine, United States -... | ecosystem: Environmental > Aquatic > Marine >...
TAGGAGCCGGATGAATGGAGACATTCACGTCCGTGTCTGTGAGAGCCTTTGGGGGAAGTTCCCTTTGGCTACTCGACCAGACATTTATACCCCATGCTGAACTGCGCACGGGGTATAAATGCTTAGATGTTAAACGAGTAAAACTTAATGAATGAAGTTCTATACACAGCCGGTGCGATATTAACTTCTCTTGGTGGGGGAGCGCTAATAGTCGCAGCTTTCTCGACTTGGCTAGGTAAAGTATGGGCAAGTCGGATTCTCGAGAAAGATAAACTCAAATACCAGGGTGAGATGGAAAAAATAAAAAGCGAATTAAATAAAAAAATACACGAACATAATGTTGCGGTTTCGAGAATTGATGCACAAAGAGCAGATGCAATACAAAAGTTGTATTGTTGCTTGGTTGAATGGTTTGAAGCAGCACTAGCTATTCGAGCGCCTAATAAATTGGCGGATGGAGATGCGATAGATGCAATATCGACATATCAAGAATGGGCAAAACCACTTCGCGCCACATCAGAAAAATTAGAAAAAATTTCACTCCTATATACGATCCTCTTAACAGAAGAAACATATAAAAAAGTAGCAGCTTGCGGCTATACCGCTAGCATGTTTTCAATTGAATTTTGTGATGTTGTATTTAACAATGAATCACTTCATCCTGAAGAAATATTAAATGATATCGAGAATGCCAGAAGAAAGTTGGAAGAAAAATATATTAAAGATTTTGAACCGGCAAAAGAAGCTTTGATAAATGAGTTTCGTACAATTATGGATCCTAGGATTAATATCGAAGGAAAAGACAGCTAACCATTGGGTCAACCAGGACGCTCCTGACGTCGCGCCTGTTACCCAAAACGTTAGCCATATTAAGCGAATAAGGTAAGTAGGAAAATGAAAAAAGTTATATTTATTTTTCTAGTTGCATTTGTAACAGGTTGTGCAAATATGGCCATGTTGGGTCAGGGTCATCCTATGAAGATTAGATATTATAGTAGTGATGCTGAAATGAGGAAATATCTTGTTAATTCGTTGAAGGAAAACTATTTAGTTTCAGAAGATGGTGGTGCTATCTTCGTTGATACTGATAAGTATGAAGCCGAATCAAAAGGCTTGTTTGGTTTAGGGCCTAAGTGGGAAGAAAAGATAGTATACAGCATTGAATTTATTGAAGAGCCAGATGTAATACATCTTATACAGGTGTTAAAGGATAGCAAAGAATTTCATAGAGTTGAATTGAATAAGTACGTAAAGGTAAAGGCGTTAGTGTTTGAGCGTCAAAACTCAAACTTTAATTGGGAAGAAAAGGATGGAGAGGCTTTTAAGGGTGACGAAATAAAGGATTTTCTTTTTAAGGTGCAGAAGTTAGTGAGGAAAAATGAACATAGAAAAAGTTAGGTCTGTTTTGGCGATTACAGTTGTTAGTGGTGTGCTTGTTATATCTGGGTTACTCGTATTGCTTCCTTTACTTGGCGGTGTGCAAAATGCAATGCAGTATACAGATGTGCTAAAGGATTTTAGTGGTATTTTTAGCGGGATTGTCGGCACTATAATAGGTTATTACTTTGGTAAATCAAATGGCTAACAAGGCAATCATTGTGCCGAGCTAAACTCGGAGCTTCGGGATTCCCTGGAAAGGGATGAAATTAGCTAGTGTTACCCAGTGGGTGAGTGTCGAGAGAGACAAGTCCCACCTGCCTAAAGTCTGGCCGACAGGGCAGTAGAGAAACCTGAGGGCAAACCCGGTAACGGGAGTTCGAAGCCAGGTGGATCAAGAATGGAGGGTCAGTATTGAGCCCCGAAAAATGTAGAGTGGTGGTCATTGGATAAACCTGCTTAGCAGGGGAAAGCCGACAAACTTGATTTTTTGGAAGGCAGCAGACCGGTATGCGGTTAAAGGGGACGCTACCCTTTATTTTATATTGTGTTACCATTTCCATATGCCTAGAGTAGCGAGAACAGTATTTTCCGGTGTGCCTCACCACATTTCCCAGCGTGTAATGTTGATATTAAAAAACCAGTACTTTTTCAATGAATCTGCTAGTTGTTCAGTGATATTTTTAACTGTAAATAGTATAGTCGACGGCTTGTTCAATATAAGAAGTAAAGGGTTTTTTTGATATAAAGACTTGCAATTAACAGCAGTCGTATAAGTTTTTTCTCAATTATTTCCTGGGAGATATCTTGAAAAATGAATGATGGAGTTTCGCCTTCCTTTTTTAGATCAATCAGTTTCTACGTGACGGGATTGGTTGTTTTGGTATTGCCAACAGCTATCAGTTTTTGGATTATTAGGTTCGGTGTAGAGTACGAATTGTCTAATAGAGGGTATTGTAATAGTCAACTATTTATAGATATACAGATTTGTTAGACCAGAAAAAACAAATTCCGATTACCAACTTGAGCGCAATGTTAGGTGAAATGTAGAACAATCCTATAAGTTGCATGTCACTAATTTGATGTGGATTAATCGCTAAAAACACGCTACTTTTAAAAAATCACCGGGTATTTAACGCGGAGGTCGCAGAGACGAAGAGGGCGCAAAGTTTCTCGTGTTTTTCTCTGCGCCTTTGCGACCTCCGCGTTTATAACGCGCCACTTGTCAGTACCATGACAACATAACCTCTCTTAAGGTACTGAAGTGCTTATCCAGGGGGTTGAATTCTTGGGTTTCGGCTAAAAACTGTTGGAATGACGGCGTTCTCAGTAAAAAATGTTAACAGAGTGATTCACGCTTTATTTTACGGAACAATTTAACTGTGAATGTTCTATTAATATTAAATTGTTCTTTGTCGCTTCTGTATTCGGTTTCGTATGCACCATTTGTTTGAAGGTATCTGCGTCTATAGGATATGCTTGATCTGTTTGAACGAAACCAGGGGGGTGGTTTATGGTTGGCAAAAAAAATATCGTATTCGGGGTTTTATTTCTGGCAAGTACAGCGGCACTGGGGCCGTTAATGGTGATGAAATATGACGATTGGGGTGTGGCCAATACTGAGAAGCAGCAGATTGTGGGCAAATTGCAGGAGCTTCGGGCCGGTGATTATGAGGAAGACTCCGAGACTCTGGAGGATTTGAGCGCCAAACAACTGGCTATCGCTAATGCCGAGGCGATTATCAGTATGAACAAGGTGGGGGCTAACGAATTTGGTATTGATTTCATCAAGGGTGGCCCACATGCCCATGGTAACCTTGAGGCTTTATTGAATATCGTGGTGGGAGTAGTGTTGTGTTTCATCGCGGCACCGCGGATGTTGAAGCAGGCGGTGAGCTGGATGTTTATTATCGGTACGTTAATGCATTCCGGTCTGTTGTATCTGGAGCGGGTGTTTCTGCAGGAATGGGCAGGCGTTTGGCTGAATACCGCTATCGGTCCGGCGCTGATTTTGCTGGGGCTGGTATTAATGGGCGCAATGGCATTCCAAGGTTTCAAGGGTGAATCAGTACAGGATTGATGTGCTGATTTTGATTCGCAGACTTAAACGGCAGATACTATTGTTATGAGAGATCTTTATCCCAAAATCAAACCTTATGCCACGCACACGCTGGTGGTAGATGAGCCCCATCGGTTGTATGTGGAAGAAAGCGGCGAGTCAGGTGGCATTCCCGTGTTGTTTGTGCACGGTGGGCCGGGGGCGGGTTGCTCGCCGTATCACCGTTGTTTTTTCAATCCTGAAAAATATCGCATTATTCTTTTTGACCAGCGCGGCAGTGGTCATTCCCGGCCTCATGCCACGCTGGAAAATAACACTACCCAGGATTTGGTGGCAGACATTGAGGCCATCCGGGAACATTTGGGTATTAAGAAATGGTTGCTGTTCGGTGGTTCCTGGGGCTCTACTTTAAGTCTGATATATGCTGAAACTCATCCTGAACGAGTGCTGGGGTTGATTCTGCGCGGTATCTTTTTGTGTCGGCCGCACGAAATAAAATGGTTCTATCAGGAAGGTGCCAGCCATATTTTTCCTGATTATTGGGAGGAATACCTCAAACCGATTCCTGAGGCGGAACGCGACGACATGGTGGCAGCCTATTATCAACGTCTCACCAGCGACAATGAATTGCGACGCATGGCTGCAGCCAAGGCTTGGTCAAAATGGGAAGGGCGAACCTCGACGTTGCATCCCAGCAAGACCGTGGTGGATCACTTTAGTGAACCGCATAATGCGTTGAGTCTGGCACGTATCGAATGTCATTATTTTACGCATGACAGTTTTCTCGAACCCGATCAGATATTACGTGATGCCAAATACCTGGCTAATGTCCCCGGCGTTATCGTGCAGGGACGTTACGATGTGGTGTGCCCTATGCAGAGTGCCTGGGACTTATATCATGCTTGGCCTAACGCAGTGATGCAGATTATCCCCGATGCTGGGCATTCGGCGTTGGAGGTCGGCATTATCGATGCGTTGGTACGCGCGACGGATGATTTTGCACGACGTCTGTCGTGAAGGTGAAAAATGATAGGCTTGTTGCAACGGGTTAACGAAGCCAGTGTTTCTGTTGGTGGTGAAGTTATTGGTGCTGTCGGGCAGGGACTGATGGTGTTGGTCGGTGTGGAATGCGGTGATGCTGAGGCCCAGGCTGATCGTTTGTTAGAACGTTTGTTAACTTATCGTGTATTCGCTGACGCTGATGATAAAATGAACCTCAGCTTGAAAGATGTACAAGGTGGTTTGCTACTGGTTCCCCAGTTCACGTTGGCGGCGGATACTCAAAAAGGCGCACGCCCCAGCTTCAGTTGTGCCGCCAGCCCGGAACAGGGAAAACGGTTGTTTGATTATTTTCTCATACGGGCACAACAGCAATATGCAAACGTAGCCAGCGGCCGCTTTGGTGCCGACATGCAAGTATCACTGGTCAATGATGGCCCGGTCACTTTTTGGTTGCAAGTGAATCAGAAATAACTTTTAACCTTACACATCAGTTAAACAGATTGCTGTTTTTTGATGGCTTGTTTACGCAGCCGGTCTAATTCTTCACTAATGGCGGCACCCGTAAATTTTCCTATTAGCTCTCTGGCGGTGATGGCTGCTGCGGCATCGCGTGTACGTCGCAAAATACCGGGCTGATCAAAATGCGCATCTTCAAAACCCGTACGGCCGCGTGAATCGGCTTCGCAGGCAAGAATAAACAGCTCGAAGCGTTCTGGACGACGAAAGGCATCCACGGCGTTAAACAGTTTGAGCAGAGTTGCAGGCTTGAGTTCCGCTGCACGATGGTAGTGCAGATGATAGCGCGTTACCGCGACGGCCAGTTCACGGTAGCTTTTGGGCACACGCAGGCGTTGGCATAATGTCTCCACCAGTGGTACGCCACGCTCTTCGTGGGCGATGTGTTTCGGCCACTGTTCTTTGGGGGTGGTGCCTTTGCCGAGATCGTGTACCAGTGCGGCAAAGCGTACAGAGGTATCGGACGACAATCGTGCCGCCTGTTCCAGAACCATCAGAGTGTGTACGCCGGTGTCGATTTCCGGGTGATGTTTTTCCGGTTGCGGCACGCCGAACAGGCGTTCAATTTCAGGGAATAATTTTTCCAGTGCGCCACAATCGCGTAGCACCTCAAAAAAACGTGCCGGGCTTTTTTCGCCCAATGCGCGTTCTGTTTCTATCCACACCCGCTCAGCCACCAACGCATCCACTTCCCCGGCATTGCTCATGTCCTGCATCAGCTGCATTGTTTCAGGCGCAATATTAAAACCGAGATGGGCAAAACGCGCTGCGAAACGTGCCACACGCAAAATGCGTATCGGGTCTTCGCTGAAGGCAGGTGAGACATGGCGTAGCAGTTTGTTTGCCAAATCCTGCTGACCATTAAATGGGTCGATGAGCTGCCCATCGGTGGTTTGTGCGATAGCATTAACGGTAAGGTCGCGACGTAACAGATCCTCTTCCAGGGTTACGCCCGGTTCAGCATGTATCGCAAAACCGTGGTAGCCCGGCGCCGTTTTGCGTTCGGTGCGTGCCAGGGCGTACTCCTCGCGGGTTTTCGGGTGCAGAAACACCGGGAAATCCTTACCTACTTGTTTATAACCCTGTGACTTCAGTTGTTCTGGCGTAGCACCCACTACTACCCAATCGTGTTCCTTGGGCTCAAAGCCTAATAACGTGTCGCGTACTGCACCGCCTACCAAATAGATCTTCATGTCGGTATGTTACCCGTATGAGACTTTTGTTTATACGTTCTGTGCCTATGCGGTACATATTGCTGTCGTGCATGTTGTTGACGGTGAGTGGTTGCGCCATGCTGGGCTATTACGGACAGTCCATTGGTGGTCAGTGGGAGGTGTGGAACAAAAGCCAGCCCATCGACGAATTACTGGCCGCGCCTGATACGGTCGATCCTTTGCGCGCAAAATTGCAAAAGGTGCTGGAAATTCGTGATTTCGCCAGCAGTGAGCTGGCTTTGCCGGACAACGACAGCTATCGCAGCTATGCTGATTTGCAGCGGCCCTTTGTGGTGTGGAACGTATTTGCCACCAAACCGTTTGAACTAAAACTCAAACGCTGGTGTTTTCCTTTTGCGGGCTGCGTGGGTTATCGCGGCTATTTTGCCCAGGCCGATGCACAGGCCTTTGCGGATCAGCTTGTTGCAGAAGGTCTGGATGTTTACGTCGGCGGTGTGGCCGCTTATTCCACCCTGGGCTGGTTTGACGATCCGTTATTGAACACTGTACTGCAGCGTTCTCCAGCGCGCATCGCCGGATTGATTTTTCATGAATTGGCGCATCAGCAACTGTATGTGGAAGGTGATACGGCTTTTAATGAAGGTTTTGCCACTACCGTGCAACTGGAGGGAGTGCGCCGCTGGCTGGAAAAATACGGTAATCAACAGCAACGTCAGGATTATGCACAATTCCAGCAACGTCAGGATGAGTTTGTGGTACTGGTGACCGGTGCGCGGGACCGGCTTAAAGCCTTGTACGCAGAAGCTTTGGGTGAGACAGAAATGCAGACCCACAAAACGGCGATTCAGGACGGGTTGCGCCTGCAATACCAACAACTGAAAAAACAATGGGGCGGTTATGCAGGCTACGATGCCTGGTTTGCGCGGGATTTGAATAATGCGCAACTGGCAGCAGTGACCACGTATCGTGATCATGTGCCGGTTTTTCAGCGTCTGCTGGCCGAGCAGCAGGGTGATATGGCAGCGTTTTACCGGGCCTGTGCAGCGCTGGGGAAAATGCTGGAGGAGGAGCGAAAACAGGTGCTTATTAGTCTCAATTGAGATTAGGGTATTAATTTTAAAAGTTCTTCTTTAATCAAAGGATGTGCATCCGGGCCATTCAGGGCCGCTTGATGCCTTTCTTTCTCGGATATTTCACGCGCTTTTTCGTAATGCTCTTCGGTAATATTACCCTTTGTTTTTTTGATAGGCTTTATTTGTATCACTACCCCCAATTATTTTCACACAAACGCATTTCGGAATGCTCGGCCAGATGCACTGAAATAATCCGTGTTTTGTCACGTCCTCCGCCTTTTCGGCACACAAAGCGAGGAAAGCAGTATAACAAATTGTTTAATTCTACCGCCGAGTAACCGCAACGTTTCGAGGAGTAGTAACGTTTATGGAAAGGATTTTCAGTAATGGCATTATGGTGTGTGAGAAATCAAAATTCGGGTATTTGTCAGGGTTTGCTGCAAATTTTGAGATCCACTGTGAGTGAAGAGCGGGAGGCTGGAAATGATAAAAAAATACAGAGTGATTCTGCGAGTTGGCATTTGTCAGCTCAAGTCAATGCGCTTAAAGGCAATCTAATTGTAGTAAAGTGTGAGTTTATCGAGGAAAATTATGGCTTATCAAAGTACTAACCCCGTCAGTGGCAAAAGTGTTGCAAATTTCGCAACGTGGACTGGCTCGCAACTTGATGCCGCGCTGACTCAGGTCAGTGCGGTAGCTCCTGGTTGGGCTGCCACACCGCTGGATGAGCGTTGTCAGCTATTACATAAACTGGCCACAGTGGTGCGTGCCGAGCAGGAGTCTCTAGCGCAGTTGGTGACGCTGGAGATGGGCAAGCGTATCGTCGAATCCCGTGCCGAAGTGGAAAAATGCGCACAGGGCTGCGAATTTTACGCCGAGCAGGCTTCGGTCTTTCTTGCTGATGAACTCATCGAAACCGATGCAGGTAAAAGTCTGGTGGCCTATCAGCCATTAGGCACGGTGTTAGCAGTAATGCCGTGGAATTTTCCGTTGTGGCAGGTGTTCCGGTTTATTGCTCCGACCTTGGCAGCAGGTAATACCGGTTTACTCAAGCATGCCTCTAATGTGCCGCAGTGTGCGTTGGCCATCGAGCGTCTGGTGCATGAGGCCGGATTCCCCGAAGGGGTATTTCGCACATTGATGATCGATGCTCGAGAGGTGGCCGAGGTGATTGCTGATCCACGGGTACAGGCCGTCACGCTTACCGGTAGTGAACCCGCAGGGCGTGCGGTCGCTGCTGTGGCCGGCGAGCACCTGAAAAAATCCGTGCTGGAGCTGGGTGGCGCAGATGCCTTTGTGGTGCTGGAGGATGCCGATCTTGATTTGGCCGTGCAACAGGCGGTGACGTCACGCTTTCTCAACTGCGGGCAGAGTTGTATCGCCGCCAAACGTTTTATTGTGGTTGATGCTATTGCTGATGAGTTTGTGACGCGTTTTGTTGAAGCGGTGGGGCGACTGCATCCGGGTAATCCCGCCGATGAAAAAACGACGCTGGCACCTATGGCGCGGGTTGATTTACGCGATGAATTGCATGACCAAGTGCTGGCGAGTATTGCTGCGGGTGCAGTGGTGCTGATCGGCGGCGAGCCTGTGGCAGGCCCCGGTGCTTTTTATGCTGCGACGATTCTCGATCAGGTTATGCCAGGCACCGTCGCTTATGAACAGGAGTTGTTTGGTCCGGTGGCGGCGGTGATTCGTGTCGCCGATGAGGCGGAGGCGCTGACGGTGAGCAATGCCTCACGTTTTGGTCTGGGCGGTAGCGTGTGGACACAGAACACTGCGCGTGGTGAACAGTTTGCACGGCAGATGCAATGTGGTTCAGCCTTTGTGAATGGCATGGTGAAAAGCGATCCACGCCTGCCTTTCGGTGGTATTAAAGCTTCGGGTTACGGGCGAGAGTTATCGCAGCATGGTTTGCGTGAGTTTGTGAATACAAAAACGTTGTGGGTGAAATAATCCTGAATGGGTCCATTGAATCGTAATGAAGAGCGACTATGACGCTGAAGATGAGAAGTTTTTTTGGAATATTTTAGATTCTGTGTCGTAGACGTTCACTGTAGGTTCATTTGATGAATTTAAGATAATCAGAGGTTCCTGAAGTAATCAATATGATGCAAGACAATCAGGCAGGTAGCGCCGTACAACCCCCACCGACGATTGAGATACCAGTGCTGACCCGCACTGAATTCCTGCGTAAATTTCGCATACTCATTGTCCTTGCCTGGACTATGCCACTGGTGCTTGGTCTGTCATTTCTGTTGTATATCGAAATGTTGACCGCGACGCAGATGATGGCAGTTCTTGGCTCCCTGCCTCAACCCAGCTTCGATATATTATCGCTGATATTAGCCGTGTGGTATTTCCAGCGTTGTGTATCTTCTGTGGCTGATTATGTGGGGGCGGAAGATTTTCAGCAGCGGGAAAAACTGGCAGATGCCGCCTTGGAGCAGGTGCGTAACTTCCCTCGATATTTTTGGAGTGTTTTTCTGGCGTATTTATTCATTGCGCCGGTGACGGTGATTTACAGTGCAGAATGGTACAGCGATTTTGTGGCCCAGCCTGTGGACTGGTTTCGCATTATTCTGGTAGCGCTGATGGCGTCCATTATTGTGGGCCTGCCGGTTTTTTTTAAATTATTTGATTTATTTGGTCGGGCCTTGCAATCCATGGGGATGGAGCGACCTGTCATCACCATCCGTACCCGAATATTTTTGATTACCTCATTGGTGCCGCTGTTGGTGGGTATCATGCTGATGCAGCATTACTGGGCGCGCATCGATTATTTCACGTCAGAGATTCTTGTTGTCTGGCTGGCTTTGCAGATTTTGGTTTTGATTGGCGCACAGGTTTTTATGCGCAGTTTTTCTCCGTCACTACAACCGCTGGAAGTGACGGCCAGAGAAGCGGGTGCTTTACTTGCGCGTAAGCCTGATTTACGGGCTCGTTCCACGGATGAGCTGGGTGTGCTTGCCGGACAGTATCAGAGCTTGTTGGAGTATTCCTATCGACAGGGGAAAATTCTTGAAGTCGGTAATCAGGTGTTGCGCACTATGAATACGGCGACCAGCATTGGTGAATCCTACGATAATATGGTGAAAATTTGTGCCCAGGTATTGGATGTGGATGCCGCCTATTTGCTGTTACAGGGCAAAGTTCCAGGGGAGTTGATCATTGTGTCCGTGACAGGAACGACCTATTGCGCAGAGGGGTATTTTCGATTGTCACGGGATGAATCTTCGTTGCTAGTAGCAACTTTTAATGAGGGGCATCTGGTTGAGGCCGTCGATGCCGCAGAAGATTGCCGGATCAGTCAGCGTCTTGTCAAACAATATGGCGCTACCTCTCTCATTGCCGCACCGCTGATCGTGGGAGGCGAGGTGATTGGCTCGATTGCTGCCAGTACCAATGGGCGGGTACGGCATTTTACTTCACAAGATCACGATAGGCTGAATTTGTTGGCGCGTGAGGTAACGATTGTGGTGTATACCCGGCTGTTGGAAGAAAAACGTCAGCAGGCAGAACGGTTGTACCAGGAGGAGCACCAACTGGCGAAAGTCATCCTGCAATCTGTCAGTGATGGCGTGATTACCACGGATACTAATGGCCAGATAGTCTCTCTCAATCCGGTGGCTGAACAGTTTACCGGCTGGACTTCGCAGGAAGCGTTGGGCCATGCAGTGGAGCAGGTACTGCGTTTGGGGGATGAAGCCAGTACATTATTGGTGAACCCGGTAATGTTGTGCCTGAAAACAGGGGAGGACTTCACTTTGCCGGGTTCGGTGGTTTTGCGTAATCGCAATGGCAACAAGGAGTTTGCCGTGGAGTTGAGCGTGGCACTGATTCGTGAAGTCGATAAGCAGGTGCGCGGTGCGGTGCTTACCTTCCATGACACCACAGATCTGAGCATGATGGCGGGCCGTCTGTCGTATCAGGCCAGTCACGATGCGCTGACCGGTCTGCTTAACCGCCACGAATTTGAAGCGCGGCTGGAACTGGCTATGGCCGGGTGTACGCTGGATGGTCGTGAGCACGCTCTGTGCCATCTGGATCTGGATAAATTCAAAGTGGTGAACAGTACTTGTGGGCATGTAGCCGGTGACCAATTGCTCAAGCAGCTTGGTGCGCGGTTCCGCGCCATTTTGCGTGAAGAAGACAGTGTTGCGCGTCTGGGAGGGGATGAATTTGGTCTGTTGCTGGAAAACTGCTCACTGGCGCAAGCAAAAGAAATCGCAGGTAAAATCCTCAAAATGGTGGAAAACTTTCGTTTCACTTGGCAGGACAAGTCTTTCACCGTAGGACTGAGTCTGGGGCTGGTATCCATCAATGCGCATAGTGGCAGCCTCACTGATGTGCTGAGTGCCGCCGATTCGGCCTGTTACGTAGCCAAGGATCAAGGCCATAATCATTTGCATGTCTTCGTGCAGGATGACCTGGAATTGACACGCCACAAGGGTGAAATGCAATGGCTGCAACATATTCGCGAAGCGTTGGATGATGACCATTTTCGGCTGTACCACCAGCGTATTTTGCCACTTTCCGAAACAGGTAATACCGATTATGGTTACAGCGAAATTTTATTACGTCTGCAACGTGAAGACGGCGAGATCATCAGTCCCAACCTGTTTCTGCCTGCCGCCGAACGTTACCATCTGATGCCTGCCATTGATCGCTGGGTGGTGTCTCACGCTTTGGCGCTATTGGGCAGGCAGGCTGTGCAATCCGTGTCGTACTCGATTAATCTTTCTGCACAATCGCTGTGCGAAGAGCGTTTTCTGGAATTTGTGCTGGCAGAATTGACGGCAAGTGCTGTGGCGCCCGAACGGGTGTGTTTTGAAATCACCGAAACAGCAGTGATTGCCAACCTGACCCGTGCCATGCGTTTTATCACGGAACTGAAGAACCGTGGTTGTCGCTTTGCACTGGACGATTTTGGCAGTGGCTTGAGTTCTTTCAGTTACCTCAAAAATCTACCGGTGGATTACCTGAAAATTGATGGTGTATTTATCAAAGACATCGATAAAAACCCCATTGATTACGCCATGGTGGAAGCTATTAACCAGATTGGTCACGTCATGGGCATCAAAACCGTGGCGGAGTTTGTGACCACAAGCGAAGCGATGCAGGCGGTGCAAACCATCGGTGTGGATTTTGGGCAGGGATCTCATATCGCCAGACCGATGCCAATGATGCTTGATGACAATGCACCCACTGATGAGCAAGGCTCCCTGTAGCTGCCGCTCTGACGACCGCCACTTCTTCCCATGGATATATTAATTGTTTACGCGGCATTGGGTGCCTTTGCCGGTATTATGGCGGGCCTGCTGGGTGTGGGGGGTGGGCTGGTGATTGTGCCGGTGCTGGTGATGCTTTGGCAGGCCGATGGCCTTGGCGGCTCACAAATGGTGCAATTGGCTGTTGGTACCTCGCTGGCGGTAATCGTGTTTACTTCCTTGTCTTCTGTTCGCGCGCACCATCAACGTGGCAGTGTTTTGTGGCCGGTGTTTTGGCGGTTGACGCCAGGCATTCTGCTAGGAGCCGGACTCGGTGCGACGTTGGCGTCTGCCATGCCGCAGGCGACACTTAAAATGGTGTTTGGCGTATTTGAGCTGTTAGTGGCGGCACAGATGTTGCTGAGCCTGCGTCCGTCGGCAGAGGTGCCCGCAGATTTGCCCGGCTCGCTGGGCATGAGTTTGGCGGGTGGTGTGATCGGTGCCGTATCTGCACTGGTGGGTATTGGTGGAGGCACCTTGACCGTACCTTTTCTTGACGCCTGTAAATTGCACATGCAAAAGGCCGTGGGCACTTCGGCTGCTTGTGGCCTACCCATTGCCGTGAGCGGAGCACTGAGTTACGTGCTGCTGGGATGGGGCAATGCACAACTGCCCACGCATTCTGCTGGTTTTGTGTATGGTCCGGCACTGGTCGGGATTGCCATGACCAGCATGTTGTTCGCTCCCTTGGGAGCTTCTCTGGCCCACCGTCTGCCTACATTGGTTTTGAAAAAAATCTTCGCCGGTTTTCTCGCCTTGCTGGGTATCTGGATGCTTGGTTCGCAATAGTTGTCTTGAGACCTTGGTCACACTGTTTCTGTGCACTGTTCCGATATATCGAGTGAAGCGAAAATGCTTCATTGAAATCTGCAGTGAACGAGAGAGACTCCCATGAAACACAAAAATCTGATTATTCGTGCCACAGTGTTGTTGATCATGCTGGTGTTTACAGTGATCTTCACTCCTGTGCATTCACAAGGGAAAAGCGCTTATAACGCGGGTTTGCTGGCTTCTGAAGCAGGTGACTACGCTGCTGCCGTGGTGGCATGGCAACCGCTGGCCAGCCAGGGTGATGCTGCCGCCCAGTTTAATCTGGCGCTGATGTATCACCGTGGGCTCGGGGTGGCATCGGATGAGCAAAAGGCCGTGCAGTGGTACCAAAAATCAGCAGCTAATGGCTATGCCAAGGCGCAGGAATTCCTGGCTGCGGCCTATCGTGAAGGTTGGTTTGGTCTGGAAAAAAATCCACAAAAGGCCGAATACTGGGCCCAACAGCTTGAAAATAATGGTTTTTAAACAGCGATGCATAAATAGCCTGTCGTAATATTTTCACTGAAGGCAGTCAGTTATCAAAAAGCCGCAACGACAGTGTCGTTGCGGCTTTTTTGTATTGTTGGCGTAAAATGATGTCTTGTATCAAGATTGGTCATAAATGCAGCAAAAATCCGTATAGTGTATTCTTGGTTATCTGTCGGGTAACAGGTTATTGCCACACCCGGTGGGGGGTAACGGATGTTTTTAAGGGTTCGCGCAGTCGACGAACCAGAGGGGGAGATATGATGAAAAAATATGTCAGCGTGATGACAAATTCAAATATGACACGTATCGCTATGAGCTGGTGTGTATCGGTTGCTATGGCGTGGACTTTGCTGGCCTGCGCGAGCAACTCAAATCTGAATGATGTGGCAGACGCAAATGGTGTGCCAGCCTGGGTAGGCGAAGGCAGCGTTATTCGTATGTCTAAAGAGGGGAGGCGATTTCATGGTGTGGGTTCTGCACCCATGCTGGGTGATTTTTCGCTGCAAACGTCCACTGCCGACAATCGTGCGCGTAGTGAAATCAACCGTATTCTGGCTTCCTATGTGGAAATCGTTTCGCGTGACTTTATTGCCTCGGGTGATGCCGATAAAAGTGGTTTTAACGCCCAGCATGTGGCGCAGCAAATGGATCTGCTAGCGAATATTGACTTAACGGGTATCCAGGTTATCGGGCACTGGACGGACAAACAAAGCAAGGTTATTTACTCAATTGCTGAAGTCAATATGCAGCAGGTACGTGAAGCCATCAAATCAGCCGAGTCACTGCATCCTGGTTTGCGCAAATTTCTCAAGACGGAAGGTGACAGCATTTTTGATCGCATTGCTACGACAGAAAAATAAATAAACAAGCTGTTACACGCAAAAAGCCGGGCTTCAAGCCTGGCTTTTTTAATACCTAAACCCTGCAAGTGCTCGCACTCACTCAGCACAAGCTCTTGATCCGTAAAGCGCATGAAACTTTTCGGCAATCACAATAAGGATTGCGCTCAAAGTTGTCATTCGCTCTACGAATCAATATCTTGCACTGTGCAAGCACGATCACTTGCAGGATTTAGGTAATAACTTATTTTTGTAGAGTTTATCAGGGGGGAGCGTGAACATTTATTTTCGTGACAATTCTATGAGTGATTTTTTTGTAGTCATTATATTTATTGTGTTTCTGCTGATCAGTGGTTGTGCATCACAGGAAAATTCTGACACAACAACACAGCCTGACTGGGTCATTGGCAGCAGCCAAAAGTACAATGCTGCACAGTATTACCTGGGTAAGGGGCAGGCTCCGGCGCTGGATGTGGCGACAAAAAATGCACGTATTGCATTGGTAGACTCATTGCCTGACCTAACGGGAAATACGCCATTAGCTGCACTGGATACATTTGTACAACAAGCTGAAGTGATGGATGTCTGGCATGATAACGAAACCCGTCAACATCATGTACTGGTAGTGCTGGAACGCACTGCCATAACAGACATGTTGCGTGAGCAATTGACGATGTTGGATGCCAGGACACGTCAGCTTATTGACTCTGCTACACAGGGAATGGCCCCGTTATTACAGATTAAAGCGATTCACGATGCTCTGGCCACGCAGCAACCCCGTGCCGATTTGCTGCGAGCCTTGCGGGTTTTGGGTGTTGATGTTTTGGCTGATGCTGCGGTGTGGTCGGTCATCGAAATGCAGGTGCATCTCAAATCGTTGTTAAGCAGTATTGATGTGGCACCACGAGTGAGTGCGGATAGCCAATTGGGTTCGGCTGTCGTGCGTGCTTTGGACGCAGCGGGGTATTTGTCAAAACGAGCGCAGCCCAGTTATGTATTGAACACCACATTGCAACGTTCAGGCATGAAATGGGAACAAGGCCGGTTTGTCGAAAATGGTACGCTGAGCGTGGAACTGATCGACAGGCAACAACAGGTAGTGGGCAAGGCACAGTGGCCTCTTAGAGCGCAAGCATGGGAACGCGCGATGCTGGAAAAAGAGTTGATGAATGAAGTAACGAATACTCTGCGAGAAGAGATGGCGGAAACTGTATTGGGTTTACAAGCAAAGCAAGAGCAAGAGTAAAAGCTGAACTATTACAAACACTATGGTGGATATGTGTGGCATTAAAACCAAAAATATTTAAATTCAAAATTGCATTATCTGATCTTGATCGAAATTATTATGACGCACTTGATTTAACCATTGCCCAACATCCTTCTGAAACTATCGAACGAATGATGGTTCGTGTTTTGGTCTTTTGCATTAATGCGCAAGAGCGCCTGGAATTTACCAAAGGGCTTAGTGCTGTAGAAGAACCTGATATATGGCTACGATCGCTGGATGAGCAAATGATGTTATGGCTCGATGTCGGTGAGCCGACTGTTGAGCGGGTTAAAAAGGCAACGCGACTTTCACCGGTGGTTAAAATCTATAGTTTTAATACAAAGTCGGATGTCTGGTGGGGTCAGGGACGGGAAAAGTTCGAGAGATTGAAAGCCTCTATTTTCCGATTTCAGTGGGAAAACATTCAATCATTGGCTGCGCTACAGCAGCGTACAATGAGTATTTCCATTACCATTACAGGCGATTCTGCTTATATCGCAACGGAATCCGGAGAGTGTGAGGTATCCTGGGTAGCGCTACAAATCAGGTGATATATACCCGTAGCGTTTGGGATTTAGGCCTAATTACACGCCCTATTTACTCCATGGCTGCGTTGAAATTCCTTGCAATAGAATGACTATTACGCGTCATTTCGCCTTGCCACGAAGCAAATATGACGCACACTTAAACCTAAATCCCAAACGCTACGGGTATATACGCCACAGGTATATACTCAAAATGGTCAGTCCCACAGGGAGGGTATGTTTCCCATACCCTCCCTTTACGGTAATTTTAAAACGGTAATTCAGCCTCCGGTGCCTGTGTCGTCACCAATGTGCGGAAACCCTCCTGAATCCGTGCCAATGCAGCTTCATTAGTCGCCTCAAAACGAAACACTAGACAAGGCGTGGTGTTGGATGCGCGCACCAACCCAAAACCATCGTCAAAATCCACACGCAGTCCATCAATGGTCGTAATTTTAGCATTGGGGAAATCCGCTGCGGCAACCAGTTTTTCCACCAGCGGATGATTTTCACCTTCTGCGGTCTTCAGCTGTAATTCCGGTGTGTTGATGTTGTCGGGCAGGGCGTTGAAAATATCGTCCGCCGGACGGCCATCTTTGGCGAGTATTTCCAGCAGTCGCGCTGCGGTGTAAGTCGCGTCGTCGAAACCGTACCAGCGTTCTTTGAAAAAAATGTGGCCGCTCATTTCCCCCGCCAGTTGTGCACCGCTTTCCTTAAGTTTGGCTTTGATGAAGCTGTGGCCGGTTTTCCACATGGTGGCTTTGCCACCTGCCTGTTCGATAATTTTGTGCAGATTGGTGGTGCATTTGATGTCGTAAATAATCTCTGCGCCCGGGTTGCGTGATAATACGTCCTGCGCGTAGAGCATCATTTGTCGATCAGCCCAGATGACGTTGCCAGTGGGGGTGAGTACACCGAGGCGGTCGCCGTCGCCATCGAAGGCGAGGCCGATATCGGCCTGTTGTTCGGCCAGAGCCTGTTTTAGGTCTAGCAGGTTTTCCGGTTTGCTGGGGTCGGGGTGGTGATTAGGAAAGTTACCGTCTACTTCGCAGAAAAGCTCGCTAACATCACAGCCCAGTGCGCGTAATAATTGTGGTGCGACACCGCCCGCGACGCCGTTGCCGCAATCGATGATGACTTTCATCGGTTTGGCCAGTTTGACGTCGTTGGTAATGCGTTCGATGTATTGTGCCACCACGTCGGCTTTGTCCACTGAACCGGAGCCTTCGCTCAGCGTGCCGGATTCGATGCGTTTGCGCAGTTGCTGAATGTCAGGGCCAGACAAAGTGGTGCCGCCTAGCACCATTTTCAGGCCATTATATTCCGGGGGGTTGTGGCTGCCGGTAATCATGATGCCGGAGCCGCTGCCCAGTTCGTAGGCGGCGTAGTAGAGGACCGGTGTGGGCGCCATGCCGAGGTCAGTGACGTCGCGCCCGGCTTCAGTGAGTCCGCGTGTCAGTGCTGCAATTAATTTTGGTCCGGAGAGGCGGCCGTCACGCGCCACGTAAATATGTTGTTCGCCGCGCGCTTCGGCTTCTGCACCCAAGGCGCGGCCGATCCAGTACACTGCATCCTCAGTAAGGGTTTTGTCGACAATGCCGCGCACATCGTAGGCTTTGAAAATACTGCTATCGAGTTGGGGGTGTTGGTTCATGGTGTGTTTCGCTATGTGTTAGTTGTTAAATAATAGGTGGGTGGGCGGAAAACTCCGAAGAATATCAGGTTCGTTTGGCGATTCCACATTTCATTTTGCGATATCAGTCGACATTGAGTGCAGCGCGTAATGTTGACTGACTCAAGTGTGGCGCAAACAGCTCAACAAACTCGAAAATAAACCGACGCAGATAGCTGCCGCGACGGATGCCTACCCAGGTGGTGCTGGCCGGAAACAGGTGGGCGATGTCGATGCGACGCAGCCCGCTGTCACGTTGTGTTTCAAAGGCGACATCGGCCAGCAGTCCGATGCCCAGACCGAGTTCCACGTAGGTTTTGATGACGTCGGCGTCCAGCGCGGTGAGGACAATTTTGGGCTGTAGCCCAGCGGATTGAAAGGCAGCGTTGAGTCGGCTGCGTCCGGCAAAGGCAAAATCGTAGGTGACGATGGGGTGTTCGGCCAGATCTTGCAAGGTCAGGGGGGCGGTTTTTTCCAATAGCGGATGATCCGGCGGCACCACGACACAGTGATGCCAGGGGTAACAGGGCAGAGTAATGAGCCCGTCGGCGGCGGAAACGGCCTCGGTGGCGATAACGATATCAGCTTCGCCGCGTAGGGTTCTGTCACAAATCTGTGTTGGGTTACCCTGTCGTAGTTGCAAGGTAACATCAGGAAAACGTTGACGAAATTTCTGGATCACTGGCGGCAACACGTAGCGTGCCTGGGTATGGGTAGTGGCCAGTGTCAGGGTGCCGCGTGATTGGTCACTGTAGTCAGCGCCGATGCGGCTGATATTTTCCGCTTCACGCAACATGCGGCGTGCGGTACGGACGATCTCGTTGCCAGGTTCGGTCACAGCGGTGAGCCGTTTGCCCTCGCGGGCGAAGATAGGCACACCGAGTTCTGTTTCCAGCAGGCGTATCTGTTTGCTCACGCCCGGTTGTGAAGTGTACATAGCCGCTGCCGCTTCGGTGACGTTGAGGCGGTGGTCTACAACTTCGCAGATGCAGCGTAATTGGTGCAATTTCATAGCGGTTTCCACCGTTTCCATTGCGATCGAGTTGGCTTTATCAGCAGCGTATATCGTCGTGATTTTGCTGCGCGTGCGCTCGAATTTTTGTCTGGAATCATTTTGGTTGGCATCCATTTATAACCTAAGTGTCTTTATAAAGGCATTTTTATTCTTTTTCAACCTATTGTTGGATTGTTATTGTTTGCAGCCGTTCGAAAGGAATGCGCGTTCATGGATGTTTTATTTGTTATTTCAGGTTTTGGCGTAGGCGTTCTGGTTGGCCTCACGGGGGTCGGCGGTGGTGCGCTGATGACGCCGCTGCTGATTTTTGGTTTTGGTGTCGCACCTGCCGTAGCGGTGGGTACCGATCTGATGTTTGCCGCCATTACCAAGGCCAATGGTGTTTGGGTACATGCCCGCCAGCATTCGGTGGAATGGCGTGTTGTGCGATGGATGTTGCTGGGTAGCTTGCCTGCCTCCCTGATCACGCTGCTGATATTGCGACAGGTGGATCTGCAGACCGGCGTGGCGCAGGACGTGATGACCACCACCTTGGGTCTGGCGCTGATCGTCAGCGCTGGCGCTTTGATATTTCGGCACCGTCTGGCGCAAGACGACACCGGTTTCGCGCATGACGAGACGGGGCGCAAAACCCAGGTTGCCACAGTGTTGACCGGTATCGTGCTTGGGGCGTTGGTGACATTGACCTCGGTGGGGGCGGGTGCGTTAGGGGCAGCAGTGCTGTTTTGGCTCTACCCGCGTATGAAGGCGGTACGAGTGGTGGGCACAGACCTTGCTCATGCTGTGCCGCTGGCGACGGTTGCTGGCCTCGGTCATTGGCACTTGGGCACGGTGGATTGGATTCTGTTGGGCAGTCTGCTGATTGGCTCGTTGCCCGGTATTTATATTGGCAGTCGGCTCAGTGCGCGCGTGCCGGAAATCTGGCTGCGTTCGGTACTAGCCATCCTGTTGTTGGGAATTGGTGTGCGCTTGGTCGCTGTGGCTTAAACATCTAAACATCGTGGTTGTGGAATTCAGTATTTATGGGAGAAAGAAAAATGACAATGGCAAAAAATGAGCACTGGATAGAAGCCACGGAGCTGACACAGTATCGCCAGGCGGTGAAGGATGTTTTGTCGGGTGAACTTGATGAGACCCGCTTTCAGGCTCTCCGGTTGCAACAGGGTATTTACGGTCAGCGCCAAGAAGGCGTCAATATGGTGCGTGTTAAATTGCCAGGCGGTGTACTGTCACCGAGTCAATTGGGCGTTGTCGCCGATGTGTTAGATAACTATTCAGAGTTAGATATCGCCAGTGTGACCACGCGGCAGGACATTCAACTGCATAGTATTCCTCTCGGTGACACCCCTGATGCGCTGGAAAAGCTGGCCGCACAGGGGCTGACTTCGCGGGAAGCCTGCGGCAACACTGTGCGCAATATTACTGCCTGCCCACTGGCGGGTGTGTGCCCCTGTGAGCATAGCGATGTGCAGCCTGTGGTGGATGCCGTGGCGCAACGTTTTTTGCGGCACCCATTGACCCAACACTTACCGCGTAAATTCAAAATGAGTTTTTCCGGTTGTGAGGCTGATTGCGCACAGGGACTGTTTCACGATCTGGCAGTTATTGCCGTAAAACGTGACGGTGTATTTGGTTACAAAGTATTGGCAGCGGGCGGTCTCGGTCACAAGCCTCGCCCCGCCATTACTTTGGAAGAGTTTGTTGAAGAGTCGGAGCTGTTGCCAGTGATTGAAGCTGTGCTGGCACTGCATCATCGTTATTCAGACCGTAAACGTCGTGCCCGGGCGCGCATGAAGTTTTTGCTGGAGAAGTTGGGTGAAACGGAATTTGTTGAAAAATATCACGAAGAATTGCGACGTACCCAACAGGTATATGCCAGTGATGCTTTGCCTGCGGCAAACTGGGTAACAGCGGATGAAACGGTGAAATCCAAAATTTCCGCCACAGGTGCGCCGCGTGATGCTTTGCAACAGCGACAAACTGGGCTTTATGTGTACCCGGTGAGTCTGCCGCTGGGGGATTTGGGTGTGGCACAAATGCATGGCCTAGTGGCATTGGCTGAGCAAGACGACGCTGTGGAAATGCGTGTCACTCAGGACCAAAACCTGATGTTGTTGAACATCCCGCAAGAGAGGTTGCAGGCTGTAAAAGACGGTCTACGTCTGTTGGACTTGAGTGTGCCTGCTGCGGGTGATGACGTGGTGGCTTGTCCTGGTACTTGGACATGTCGCCTGGGCATTACTGCCTCGCGACTGGTGTGTTCAGAACTGAGTGGCGGTGAAAGTGATCTGCGTATTCGCGTCAGTGGCTGTCACAACGGCTGTGCGCAACCCTACGTGGGTGATATCGGTATGCATGGTGAAGGGCGTCGAATCAATGGAAAACTGATTCCTCATTATCGTTTACATTTTGGTGGCGATGGCCGCAATGGTGGCGAAATTGCCGTGCGGGGGCCTGAAGTGCCTGTGCGCATGGCGCCCGCAGCGGTAAAACGTGTCAGTCGTGAATATGAGCGTACACGCCAGGCTGAAGAAAGTTTTCGTGTCTGGGCACAGCGTCAGGAAGAAAGTTATTTCACCAAATTGCTGCAAGATCTAACAGTCATCAGTGGCCCGGATAGTGAGTGGCTGTCGAAAGACTTTGGCGAGACAGAGGATTTCCGTGTACTGGCATTAGGTGGTGGCGAATGTATGGGTGCAAAACATGACGCAGTGTCGGCAAACTTTTCCGAAGCAGCGCATGAGCGGGAATATCGCCGGGTGTTTCAACTGGCGAAAAAAGAAGATCAGGCGCTGGATTGTGCTGAAGCTATTGCACGCCTGGTAGCGCAGGCATTGCTGCATGCTGGAGGCGAAAATGTTGTACCGGACGATCTGCCCGAGCTTGCAGGGAAAATCGCAAAACAAACCGATGCGACGCAGCATATTGCCGAATCACTCATTGTATTTATCGAAGAAATACAAAAGCTGCGTGCTGACTTTGATGATAGTCGTTTTGAAAAATTGGCAAATGCGCAGGATTTATGGACCGTGTTAGTGGCAAAAGCCTGTGAATCAGTGGACATGCAATTGGATGTGCAAGCATCGCTGCCGGAAATCACACAATTGATAGCGATGGCTGAGGAAAAATTACAGGCGTCTGCTTAGAGACGTTTGTTTCAGGTAATTTTAATTAAGGAGAAAGGAAATGTTGGTGGATAAGAAAGTAAAATCAGTCATCTCTTTGTTGAATAGTATTCAACAGGACTACGCACCGGCCGCGCTAGCCAGCAGTTTCAGCATTGAAGATATGCTATTGCTGGACCTCATCAGTAAACATGCGCCAGAAATCAATGTATTCACTCTGGATACCGGGCGTTTGCCAGCAGAAACCTATAGCCTGATGCAAAAAACTCACGAGCGTTATGGCCCTGTGGTGGAAATTTATGCACCGGATTGCTCTGTGCTTGCGGAATATGTGCAGTCGCAAGGCCCCAATGCTTTTTACGATAGTGTCGAGCAACGTAAGCAATGCTGCGCCATGCGGAAACTGGTGCCATTGAAACGGGCACTGTCTACACGCGAAGCCTGGATTACCGGGTTACGCAAAGAGCAGTCGGTCACCCGTACCGAGTTGCAACAAATGGAATGGGATGAAGCACACGGCATTCCCAAGTTCAACCCCCTGCTGGATTGGAGTGAAAAGGAAGTCTGGGCTTACATCCATGAGTATGATGTGCCTTTCAATGAATTATATACAAAAGGATATTCAAGCATCGGCTGTGCTCCATGCACACGGGCAATTGCCGAAAAAGAGGATATTCGTGCCGGACGCTGGTGGTGGGAAAACCCGGAAAGCAAGGAATGTGGTTTGCACGTACGTCCAAAAGAAACCGCAAATGCATAGTCAATGTAGTACAGCAACAATTTTGTGCTGAATGGGGTGATGTTTCCCCAGTAAGCATTGTGCGCACCAATATGCATCAGCAGGTTACGCGGGTATTTGTTACCGCATAACCTGCTGATGTTGGGCCATACCCCTTTGGCGTGTAATGCTTGATATTTTCATTGAATGCAACAAGTTGGTCGTAACCGCGTGAAAGCAATGTTTGAAAATTGCACAGCGCGGTGCGCTTTTTAGTTCTCGCCCCAGTAGTGCACGCTGGGGCGCCTCCATGGCATCTGTACCATTACCTCTATTTGATAGAAGACATCGTATAGCAGCAGAATTACAGGCTGGGAAGTACACAGTACCGAAACCGGCGAATTAGCCGTTGAGTTAATACAGAGAACGGTCATTGCAAAACAGTGCTTTTGCAAACCGCTGGTCCTGCATTCAGATAACAGCAGCCCGATGAAATCGTATACCTTGCAAAGTAAGCTGGCTGATTTAGGGATTACCCCCTCACATAGCCGACCACGGCTCAGCAACGACAATGCGTATTCAGAATTGTTGCTCAGCCCCCTAAAATACTGCTGAAAAAGCGTCACAAGGCCTATGAATTAGCGAAATCAAAAATGCTGGAACGCTGGTCAGGGAATACACGAGATTGGAATCCGGTGGGTGATGTTGCATTGAATCCTGAAAAGGAAGCGATAAGAAGAGTGGCTTGATTAAAAAAAGCGACAACTACCTTGAAAAACACCGGTTATATTTTTCTTGAAATCCACACTAAGCAGAAGCAGTTGTCGAGTAATAGCTTGCCTATTGCGACGATTCGCAACGCGGCCAGACACAAAAGGCAACGTGCTATACAAGTCGTAGCGACTCATCCGGCAGATGAACTTTCCATATCCAGAGAACATGATATTCATCGACAGGTTAATACATCCTCTAAGCGGTCAACTGCGGAATCTAGGTTCAAGCACCTGCTTGTACAGAAAAAGCAATGCGTTGAAAGCCTGATTTTGGGTAGAGGCAGAGACTTGCCGGTTGACAGCCAGAAAACTGAGAAAGCCGGAAGCCTCTGGTTCCGACATTTCCATCGGGTGTCGCATGCGGTGAAAGCGAATAAAAAATCGTATCCAGTAACAATATGCTTTTTCAGTTTTGCGACTGTAATGTCGTACTCTAATGGCGGCTTTGACCTGTTCCATTAATCGCGACCCCTGCATTTTTATTTTCCCTTATAGCTGTATGTATGAACAGTATTATTGAATAGCATGAAAGTGATGAAGTCAAGCCGTGCGCCTTGATATTGAGTGGATATTGGTTGAATAGGCACTAAACTCCTGTATTTTCAACAAATTATAGAACCGTATTTTCACCCAATATCCCGACAATATCCGGCGTATGCCGTAAAAACCTCCAAAACCGCCAATATCACGGCGTACGCCGGATATTAATCCATGCCTCTTGTGCTGGATTGAAAAGTGCCTAATAATCAGAGCGATATGGGTGAAAATTCAATATATAATAAAAAACATAGACAGCTTAAGCCGGATACTACTCCCATAGCGGACAATATCCGGCGTATGCAGCCGTTTTCGTGTTATCCGGCGGATGCCGGATATTAAGAGTTATGCGTTAAATTAAGAGGGGTCGCTGTGAATCAAGATGAAATAGTAGCTATACCTAAGACAATGGAAACGTTCTTTAGCTGCTCTGGAAATATGGTCAAGCCATCAACGGATACTGTAAAAGCAATAGTAAAAAAGATACGCAAGGGGAAGCTCGCCACTCTTGAGCAATTAAGAGAAAAATTGGCGGATGACTTTAACGTTCAAACGGCTTGTCCCGCTAGCACTACAAAAGCTTTGCAATTGTTATCAAAAGAAGACAAACCTGTTTGTTACTGGCGTGTTGTAAAGAAAAGAGGCGAGCTCATTGCTAAATTCCCAAAGGGAGTTGATGGTCATGCATCATTGTTGCAAGATGAGGGGTTTGAAATAGACTTTAGTAAGAAAAATCCAGCGGTAGTGAGTTACGACACTAAGTTAACTAAACTCGCATAACCAGGCGCTGGAGTTGACGCGGGGGACTTTGGTTCTTTAATAGTTCGGTGGTGAGGAAAGCATTGTGGTTAATGGGAAATTCAGTGAAGTCCCCCGCGCAACTCGGCTAAAACGTTATGGCCTATGAAATATAAGCAGTATTGGAAGTCTGAGTTTGAGCGGGCTTTGAGATCATTCTCAAGTTCCGGGTATATAGTAGGATTTGAAGAAATATCGGATGAATTACAAAATGATGAAATACCAATAAATGAGTTTGTTTACAGAATTAATCTCAGAAATAAAAGTGCTTCAATTATTGTCTTCTCATCCGTAGATAAGAGAACCGAAAAAACACGCAGTGTCGGGGCGGACGCTGTGCGCATAATATACGAGTGGAAAACAAAAAACGGTATGATTTATAGTAAAATTTGTAAGCGAAATAGAGTGGAGGCGCTTTTTACTAATGTTCAGGAGTCCATTACCGAATCATCCGAAAAATGTATGAACTTAAGTCAGTTTTCTTGGGGTACGTTGGAGGAAGCCTTAGCGTAGCCACTCATCATTATACATAAATTACTAGCCACCAAAAGCTGCCTTGTTTATCCTATTGACCCCAGTTAATCACCGCAAGGAAAAAGCATGTCAAACTGGGTTGATACAGAAACAGAAAAAACAACCATTA